>PVBE011593961.1_pt1 | contig 104882 bp, 95 predicted proteins | sample 1631181 | NCBI WGS metagenome assembly PVBE01 (sample SAMN08397723, study PRJNA350692) | Marine metagenome, whole genome shotgun sequencing project. | isolation source: water | place: Pacific Ocean | collected 2012-04
CGGTCATGACTTCCCGTCGTTAGAGGATTGGCTGTCAGGCCCAGATGCGGACGACCTGAATGATGACCGTGTCATCGATGTCCTCGACTACGAGCTATTCATCGGCGTGCCCGGTCATGCCTTTCCGCCGCCCGAGGAGCGGTTGGCCGGTCCTGAGGCGATGGACCTCAATGATGACGGTGAAATCGACATTCTGGACTACGAGCTCTTCTTCGGGAAACCGCCCAGGCCGGACTTTCCGTCGCCAGAGGATTGGCTGTCAGGTCCTGATGCGGAGGATTTGAACGAGGATGACGTCATCGACATTCTCGACTTCGACATCTGGAAGAGTCTGCAGCCTCTGCCGACTTTCAAGGAGTGGATTCTCAGTGACGAGGCCATGGATCTCAACGGGGACGAGGTGATTGATGAGGCGGACTACGCCATCTTCGCCAATCCCCAGCCTGAGATCACGCTTCAGGACTGGCTCGAAGGGCCGCTTGCTCAGGACTACGATCTCAACGACTTCGTCGACCACGTCGACTTCGAGGTCTATCTGTGGATTGAAAGTCCCGATGCGTCAGATGTGAACGAGGACGGGGCGATCGACTACACCGACTTAACCGAATTCCTGCTCACTTCCGGCGATACAGCAGCCGGCACCGGTACCAGTCCGATCGTGATCGACTTCGATCCTGCGGATGGAGATCAGGAGCGCCGCCTCGGTGGCAACGCACGTCCTGATCGGGAGTATTCCCTGCAGTTCAACATCACCGATGTGCCAGAAATCAAGGGCTGGAGTGTGACGCTGAACTACGATCCGGCGCAGCTCGAATTCGTCGGGCGCAGTTTCCAACTGACGGACTTTATCACAGGCGGACTACCACTCTTGCGCAACCCGTCGGGGGAGTTGGGTATCGGGACAACGGTGTTGACAGGCAATGTCAGCGCCTCGGGCACGGCCAGCCTCGGCAGCATCAAGATGCGAGTGCTGGATGGATTCACCGGATCGACGGATGTGGAGATCGTGCGTTTCGGCCTGCGACTCGTCGAGGGGGATCAAACGTTCGAGTCTGTGAGTTCCATAGTGACCATCTCTGATGAAGTGCTCGGTACACCTCCTGCAGGTGACTTCGATGGAGACGGCGTCGTCGACTTCCCGGATTTCTTCCTTTTCGCCGATGCCTTCTGGACGACGAGCGAGGAATTCGATCTGAGCGGGGATGGGTTTGTCGATTTCCGCGACTTCTTCATCTTCGCCGATTTCTTCGGTCAACAGCAGCCGTTGTTCAAGCTGATGGCGCTGGCTCAGGACGTGCTCGGTCTGCCCGTGCAGGTTCAGCTCGAGCAGAACTATCCGAACCCGTTTAACTCGCAGACGGTGATTCCCTTTGCTGTGCCCGGTCCGTCACAGGTGCGGCTGCGCATCTTCGATGTCCTGGGTCAGCAGGTCCGAGCGTTGGATCCAGGGTTGGTGGGTGCCGGTTTCCATCGTGTCAGCTGGAATGGTCGCAACGACGATCAGCAAGCTGTGGCGGCTGGTGTCTACATCGCCCGCCTGCAGGTGTTGGGGGATGATGGTGAGAATGTGGTCGAGGTGCGCAAGCTGACACTGGCCGAGTAGAGACTTCAGCGTGTCAGATCCGGGGCAACTGCCACATCTGCTGAAACTCGTCGACGACGAATCGGAGCGGGTTCAGGAGGCAGTGGCCAAGGCTCTGGCTGCATTCGGGCCGGCTCTTGAGCAGCACCTCAGCGAACTGCCGACGCCACCCGATCAGGAGCAGGTGGAGCGCGTCCGGCAGCTTCTGCGTCGGCATCACAGCAACGAGTCCCCCTCTGACTCACCCCAGGACGAAGCGGGCACCGAACCGCGCTTTGTTCCGGGCCAACTCGTGCGGCACGTCCGATATGGCTATCGTGGTGTGGTGGTCGCTTTCGATCTGACGTGTCAGGCCGACGATGACTGGTACTTCAACAATCGAAGTCAGCCCGACCGTTACCAGGCGTGGTACCACGTGCTGGTTCACGGGGCCGACCACGTCACCTACGCGGCGCAGACCAGCCTGGAAGCCAACGATACGGGCGAACAGGTTGTCCACCCCCTTGTAGACACTTCTTCTCGGCCTTTTCAGACGGCCGATATACACGCAACGACACGCCCTGGCCCAAATAGCGGGACATTAGACGAAGGTGACCACGGCCCGTGGAGCGCTGTTCAAGTTCCGTACGGCGAGTCGGCTTGTCTTCGTGAATAACACCCTCGTGGCGCCGACGTTTGGCCGCGACATCATGCACCACCTGCTGCATGGACTGGTGCGCAACAATCTGTTCATCGCCGATGGCATTCAAGACCGCGAACCGTGGCGGGCACGGCGCAAGTATGTGGGCGAGGCCAAGGAGCACGGTTACTACACGCCGGACCTGACGGTACCGGACTGGCGCAGCAATTGGGACTACAGTGGGTATGACCTGAATCCGATGTCTGATGGTGAATCGAGCGCCCGCCTGTTCCACTGGTTCGATGAGAGCTTTGAGCGCGTCGAAGATCTGGCGATGGCTGCCGGCATCGAAATGCACGGGCGGCAGGTGGAGCGTCACGCGACGTTCGTCGACTACCGGCCATCGACCAACCCGGCTCGGCAACCGCGACCGGTTCTGCGCCCAGATGGCCCCGCTGTCGACGCGGGAGCACGGGTGCCAAATCTGACGGAAGGTTTCGTCGGATCGGCGCCCGATCTGGGTGCCTTTGAGGTGGGCGGTGTCCAACCGCACTTCGGTCCACGGGCACCGTCCCAGCGACACGAGTGGCTCACGCCGTAGGGGAAGACCTACCCTACGGCGCGTCGAGCCGAGCAGACCGTAAAATAGATGAGGGCAAGGTAGATGTCGGACAGCAGACCCAATTTCCTCGTCATCATGACCGACCAGCAGCGCGGCGACTGCTTGAGCGCAGCGGGACATCCCGTGCTGCTGACGCCGAACATGGATGCCATCGGCGGGGCTGGCGTACGATTTTCCAGAGCCTACTCGACCTGCCCTGTGTGCGTGCCCGCACGACGGACCTTCCTCACAGGCCAGCATCCCTCCACGCACGGCGTCTTCGACAACAGCAGCATCAAGTGGGAAGGGCCGTCGCTGCCCGGTGTGCTGCGTGACGCGGGATACCAGACCGAATGGGTTGGCCGCGGCATGCACCAGACGCCTCCCGACAAGCGATACGGATTCGATCACATGGTCTTCAAGGACCATCGTGTGCCGGATGACTACGACACGTTTCTTGCGGGGCGCGAGCCAGACGGTGGCGGGGGTTACTGCGGCAGCGGCGTCATGCACAACGACTGGACGGCGCGTTCGTGGCACATGGATGAATCGCTTCATGCGACGAACTGGGCCGTGAGCGAATCACTCCAGTTCCTGGACAGAAGAGACCCGTCGTGTCCGTTCTTCCTCGTCACGTCCATCCTGGCGCCGCACCCGCCGCTGGTTCCGCCAGCGTTCTACTTCGACCGCTACCTCCGTCAGGAGTTGCCGACGCCGGCGATCGGAGACTGGGCCGCACCACCGGCCAACGATGGCATGGGTCTCGAGGCAAGTTCAGATCGGGTGAACCTGCATGGTGAGATGCTGCGCTCTGCGCAGGCCGGATACTTTGGCCTGATCAACCATGTGGACGATCAGATCCGGCGACTGCTGAATCCGGTGGATGGCATTCAGCGCCGCACCGATCGCAACACGGTGGTGATCTACGTGTCCGATCACGGCGAAATGCTCGGTGACCACTATCGATGGCGTAAGTCTCTGCCCTACGAAGGATCCGCCCACATCCCGTTCATGATCCAAGCCCCCGAATGTTTCGGTCTGCGCAAGGGAACGGTGGACTCCACCCCGGTCTGTATCGAAGACATCATGCCCACTTTGCTGGACATGGCTGATGTGGAAGCACCGGAAGGAATCGACGGACACAGCCTGTTGCCGCTGATGCGCGATGCGAGCTTGATCGATCGCCCCTACCTGCACATTGAGACGGCGCCGACGTATCAATGCCTGACGGATGGGAAGGAGAAGTTCATCTGGTATGTGGAGGATGGACGAGAGGAGTTCTTCGACCTGACTGTCGATCCGAGGGAAGAGCGGAATCTGATCCACTCTTCAAGTGATCGGGCGGGTTGGTGGCGGGGTGAACTGGTTTCGGTGCTTGCGGGGAGGGACGAGGGGTTCTCGGATGGGATGTCGCTGATCGCGGGTAGGCGGTATCCGGGATTGGGGCGGGGCTAGGCGGCCGCTGTTGTAAGGGGAAGGGCGCGATGTGTTCTGAGCATACTCAACTGAGTCGTCACCCCCATCGGCGCGCACGAGAGATCGGCTCCGGTTTTTCCTCCGGTGGCGCTAATCGCCTCTGTTTTTCACGCTCTGTCCGTGTGTCAGGGCAAGCAAGGTTCAGATCGCTTTCCAAAATACTGTGAGAGAATGGGTTACCTCATGAACGAGGAACAGAAGTGGGCCTTCGAGCTCGACGGTTACATCCTCCTCAAAGGCCTTCTCGGCGCGCAGGCCGCGGCAAACGCCACACCCGCCACGCTGGCTGAGAATCCGGACCTGCTGGCAGCGATTGATCAGCTGGCTGGCGGTCAGTTGCCCCTGTGGTACCGTGCTGCGTACGACGGCACCGAAGGGAAAGACCAGGAGTTCCACACCACCCAGTTTGTGCTGGACCGGCCGTCGCGCCGCCTGACCGAAGAGGGGCAGTGGGCCAATGATCTGACGGTGGATGAGCTGCGCCGGCTGGGCTACGACACGACCAGCCGGCCCGACCAGGTGTGCGTCTGGGGGCTGCGAGCGCTGTGGGCCGTGGACGACAGCTGCGTGGTGGTGTGCCCCGCGTCGCACAAGGCCAACGTCCAGCCGCCCCCGAGCATGGCGCGCGCCGAAGAACTCGGGGCGACGGAGCGCGTGCAACTGAGCGCTGGCGACTGTCTGCTCGCGGTGGCCACCACGCTGCTCGGCGCCGCCGCCCCGGCCGGCTCGCTGCAGGAGTGCGTCTTTTGCGACACCTCCCGCTACCCAGGGAAGCCGGACGCAGACGGCCCCCGCGTGCCGGAGGCCAGCTGGCTGGACGAGCTCACGGCGGAGCGCCGAGCGCTGGTGGCCGGCCCCCCACGCGGATTCGGCCACGACGGGCAGCCTCTCACCAACGAGCAGCAGCTGGAACCGTCGCTGCTGAGCGTCAACATGCGCCCGGACGCTCCGATCCACGAGGAGGTGTGGTTCTGGGACATCAGAGGCTACCTGGTGCTGCCTGGCGTCATGGACCGCGAGTGGTTGGCGCAGTGCAGTGAAGCGCTCGACTCGCCCTTTGCAGAAGCCAACCGTCGGCCGGTTGAGCTCTCGCCCAGCGTCGTAGGCGAGTATCCGGACTACGAGGGCTGTTCGCAGACGATTGCCCCGGCCAAGGGCACGCGCTGCACCGAAGAGCGCGTCTCGCAGACCTGGCCCCATCCCTCCCCCTTCAGCGATGGTTTTCGACGCATGATCGACAATCCGATCGTGAATGCGCGGCTGAAGTGGATGATCGATCCGGGTTTCTCCATGACGACGTGCTACACCATCGTCAGTCGCAATGGGGCGGCGGGCCAGCACCTGCACGGTGGCTGGTTCTACGGCGCCGGCCATACCTATTCATTCCGGAATGGCCAGCCTCGTACGGAGCAGGTGAACATCGGCTGGCTGCTCCAGGACGTCGAAACGGCGACGGGCGATGGCGGACTGATGTTGGTGCCCGGAAGCCACAAAGCACGGCTGCCGCTGCCGCTTCCGAGGCAGACCAGTTGCGACCTGCCGCAGGTCAAACACATGCAGGGGGTGGCCGGCACGGTGATCATGTACACGGGCACGACGACGCACGGCGTGCGCAGCTGGCGCAACCCCCATCGCGAGCGGCGCTTTGTCAACACAAAAGCGGGACCCAACATACGGCGGGATCCCGTCTGAAGCGGCGGTGCTTGACTCGGAGCTGACCTGGTGACGAGACAGATCATCGGGTGGCGACGGTCAAGCTCTACTCGTAGGCCTCGCATGGTTGTCCGCCGCAGTCGCGGCCAAACTGAAGATGATCGATCTCGAAGTTGAACACTCGATTGGAGAGTCTCACCTCGGCGATCCCGTCCGGTGCGTGCACACCGAGAAACGTGTCTTCAGATACCGTTCCCGTGATCACGCCGTCGGCTTTCAAGGCCGAGTGGACCTCGGCGACACGAATCCTGCTGGTATCGAAAGCGGCCAATGTTCGTCCCCCAACTGCATCTCATTGCTCGCCCCTCGACCACTTTAGTACGTTCGATTCATGGCGAAGACGAAACAGACGACGCAGGTCGGCAAACACAAGATCGACCTGACGAACCTCGAGAAGGTCTTGTGGCCGGACGATGGTTTCGTCAAGGCCGAACTGATTCAGTATTACCTGACCGTAGCGCCGACGATGATCCCGCATATCAAAGGCAGGCCCCTGTCGTTTGTGCGTTTTCCGGATGGCATCTACGGCGAGAATTTCTTCCAGAAGAACCGGCCTCGGTACTCGCCTGACTGGCTCGATCACGAGAAGATGGGGGGTGGTGACGACGACGAGGGCGGTCGCAAGAGCGACTATCTGCTGGCGACAGACGATGCGTCCATGGTGTGGTTTGCCAATCACGCCTGCATCGAACTGCATCAGATCCACGCGCGGCGTCCGCATTTCGACAAATCGGACTATGTCGTCTTTGATCTGGATCCGCCGGAGGGCTATCCCTTCCCTGATGTGGTGGCTCTGGCCTTTGAGTTGAAGGAGTATCTCGAAGGCCACGACTATCACTGCTTCGCCAAGACGACAGGTCGCAAGGGGGTGCACGTGGTGGTGCCCCTCGAACCTCGTTACTCCTTCGACGAGGTCTTCAACACGGCCAAGGCTCTGGCCCAGCCCTTCGTACGAGCACGCAAGACGAACACGACGCTGGAGATCCGCAAAGAAAAGCGGACGGACAAGGTGCTGGTCGATGTCTATCGCAATCGGCCCTCGCAAACCATCGTGGCGCCCTACTCTCTCCGGGGTTCCGTCGGAGCCCCTGTGTCGATGCCGCTCACATGGGAGCAACTCGAGGTGCTGAAGAATCCCGTGGACTACAACATCCGATCGGTGCCCGAAGCGCTGAAGGTGGATGGGGATCCGTGGGAGGCGATGCCCGCCTTCGCCGTGCGTCTGCACACCGATCGCGAGGCACCTGCGAAGAAGAAGAGGAATGTGGGCAAGTCGCGGACGCACAAGACCCCCGAGCAGTTGGAGGACTACGAGAAGAAACGTGCCTTCGACAAGACCCCCGAACCGGGCGCGGAACTGCTGGATGGCGAGGGCAATGCCTTCGTCGTACACCGTCACCACGCCTCACGCCTGCACTATGATCTGCGTTTGGAAAAAGACGGTGCCTTGCGTTCGTGGGCGATCCCGAAGGGGCTGCCACCGCGTCCGGGGGTGAAACGTCTTGCGGTGAATGTAGAAGATCATCCGCTGGAGTATCTGACCTTCGAAGGGGAGATCCCCAAGGGCGAATATGGTGCCGGACCGATGTGGGTGTATGCCATTGGCAAATACGAGACCACGAAGGACAAGAAGGACGGCTCCTTCTATTTCCGTCTGCAGTCGAAGGCACTCACCGCCGAATACCGCATGTTCAACACACGCGGCAAGGACTGGATCATCGAACGGCTCGAGGCACCGCAGATCGACTGGCTGCAGGACAAGATCGAACCGATGCTGGCCGAGTCGCGTCCCGACGTGCCCGGGGGCAGCGAGTGGATCTACGAGTTGAAGTGGGACGGGGTGCGGGCCATGGTCAGCGTGGAAGAGGGGGAGATCCGCATCCGCACACGCTCACAGCGGGATGTGACGGAGCATTTTCCCGAGTTGCAGCTGGCGGATGAGTCCTTCCGTGCCAGTGCGGCGTTGTTCGATGGCGAGATCGTCTGCCTCGACGATCAGGGCAAACCGGTCTTCACCGATGTGATGGGTCGTCTGCACGCGCGCGGTGAGAAGGGGATCGAACGGGCGAAGTCGCGGCATTCGGCGGTCTGTTATCTGTTCGACTGTCTGTATCTGGATGGGCGGAGTCTGACCAATGATCCGGTGGAGCGACGTCGCGAGTGGCTCGCCGATGTGATCAAACCGGAGGGCTCCTATCGGCTGAGTGAGGCCGTCGAGGACGGTGCAGCGCTGTTCGAAGCGGCGAAAACGCTTGGGCTGGAAGGAATTGTGGCGAAGGAGTCAGGCGCTGGCTATCTTCCCGGACGACGCAGTTCGAACTGGCTCAAGGTGAAGGTGCGGCAGACGTTGGAGTGCCGCATCATCGGTTACACCGAGGGCAAGGGTGACCGTGCGCAAGCCTTTGGGGCGCTGCACATTGCCGTCGATGGCGAGCCCGCTGCCGGTAAGGGCAAGAAGGGCGCAGGCGAACTGCAGTATCTGGGCAAGGTGGGTGGTGGGTTCGACGACAAGACGCTGACAAAGGTCTTTGCCGAGGTGGAGGCGCTCGAGCAGATCGAGCGACCCATCAAGCAGAAACCTGTGGACGATGTGCACTCGGTCTGGGTCGATCCGACCTTGTTCTGCGAAGTGCAATATGCGTCCTACACGAACAATGGCACGCTGCGTGAGCCGGTGTTTTTGCGCATGCGTCCTGATCTCTCCCCTGAGAATGTTTGAGCGAGGTAGACGACCTTACATGCGATCGCTGTGGAAGGGCCACATTCGGTTTTCGATGGTGACGATCCCAGTGCGGCTCTATAATGCCGTCGACTCGGGATCGAGTATCCGCTTCAATCAACTGCACAAAGAAGACCACGGCCGCATCAAGTACGACAAGGTGTGCCGCAGTTGTTCCGAGACGCTGTCCGGCGACGATATCATCAAGGGGTACGAATACGCGCCCGATGAATACGTCGTGGTAAATGACGAAGATTTCGAGAAGGTGAAGCTGAAGAGCACGAAGATCATCGAGATCGAGGGCTTCGTGGATGTGGACGATGTGGATGTGAGCATGTACGACACGCCGTACTACGCCGGTCCGGATGGTGATGTGGCGGTGAAGGTCTTTGCCCTGCTGTCGCAGTCGCTGATCCAGAGTGGAAAATTGGGTGTGGGCAAGGTCGTGCTGCGTGACCGCGAGGATATGGTCCTGATCGGTGCACAGGGCAACGGCATCGTGATCTACAAGGTTCGATATCCGCAATTCTTGCGGAAGATGGACGACGTGCCGGGCCTGGCCGATACCGATGTCAGTGAAGACGAGTTGAAGCTTGCCCAGTCGCTGATCGACTCCATGTTGAAGGATCTGGGTGACATCGAGATCAAGGACACGTACCACGAGGCCGTGCAGGAGATGATCCAGGCCAAGGTGGATGGCAAGGAAGTGGTCATGGCTGCCGAGGACGAGGTGAAGCCCGTTGTCGATATCATGACCGCCTTGAAAGAGAGCATCGCAGCGGCCTCGGGTGAGGCGAAGCCGATGGAGCGTGCTACGGGCGAGAGTGCCGAGGATGCGGATGTAGAGGAGGGGGCTGAAGAGGAAGCGCCCAAGGCGAAGAAGAAGGCGGCGAAGAAGAAACCCGCCGCGAAGAAAAAGGCCAAAGCCAAAGCGAAGGCGAAGTCGAAAGCGGCCTAGAAACGACACAAACAGCAGTGGCGACACGAGTAGCGTTACCGGGCTTGGCGGCTCACTGAACTGGGAGAAGTATGGCGAAGATTCTGAGATTTCCGACAGGGGAACCCAATGCTGGCGAGGAGGCCTCCACTGCGGAGGCGACCTCTGCTGCGGAAGGGGCTCCTCACGCAGAGGAGGGTTCATCCACCGATGAACTCCGGTCGGAAGATCTGGCTGGCGTTGGCAGTCTCGACGATGTGGTAACGATCGAACCGGATGTCTTGGAGGATCACCCGATCGACACCGACGCGCCGGCCGCGTCGGGCGAACCGGTGATGAAACCGCCGAAGTTTGGGTTCACCCGTGTCCGGCGCAGTCGCAAGAAGGCGAAACCCGAACATCAACTGGATCTATTTCCCGAAGGCAAGGTGCTGGCTTTTCCGGCGCCGGCGCTGGAACCCTTCGAGCAGGCGCTGCTGCGCGATGAAGATGGACAGGTCGACGGCGCACGAGATCTCTACGAAGCGGCCATCGCTGCGGGCGATCGCGTCGCCGATTCGTGCTCCAATCTCGGCATCATCGATTATCACAGTGACAATGTGGAGGCGGCCTTCGACTGTTTCCGCACGGCCCTAAAACATGATCAGCGCCACTGGGAATCACACTACAATCTGGCCAATCTCTACTTCGACACGGGCCAATACGACCCTGCCCGGGTACACTACGAGCTGGCCGCCGAGATCGCGCCGGAATTCCGCAACATCTTCTTCAATCTCGGCCTGGCGCTGGCCCTGCAGGGCGACTACGGCGCCGCCATCGAGGCACTATCGAGTTATCGTCATCTGGCGCCGGGTGAAGAGGGTGAAGCAGCAGAGGATCTGCTGGCGGTGTTGCGCAAGACACGACAGGCAGCCGGCCCCCCCGACAGCGAGTAGGCAGGCGTCAGGATTGCGATTGACGCCACAGCTCCAACTCGTATTCACCTAAGATGTTGTTGAAGATCTCCTCGCTCATGAAACCGGTCACGCGCAGGGCCAGGTGTTCACGGTGGCGACCAGCGGCGATGTATCCCCGCTGATTGGCATCGGAGGAAGGGCGCCAGAACTTGTCGTCGTGGGGAGACGTTTTGTCCGCTATTTGGCTTTCTTCCAACCTGGGACTGAAATATCGAGATCTCTCTGGGGTGCGAAGATCTGCTCGCCACCGGAATACGGCGTGGCCTGTGTGACGATGTAGAGGGCCCCGTCGACGACATAGCTGATCTCATCTCGTGCGTCGCCACAGACGTCTTCTACGATTCCGTAGCCCCACTCCAGCGGGACCCCTTCTGCGAGGGGAGTGACGACCTTCCGGCAGGACGCGTCCCAGAAACCAAACGCACCTGGACTCGTCTGCAGGAACATCAATTCTTCGCCGTCCCCGGCCCAGTTCACAGCGGGACCACCCTGACTGACGTTGTCGGGTTCCATCCGATTCAACGGATCACCCTGTGCATTGACCAGATTCAACAATCCGTACGTGCCCCAACGATCTCCCATCCACATTTCCAGCCCGGGTAGATCGGGGCGGAAGTTCGCAGCGTAGATGCCCTGTACGTGTCCGTAGCGGTGCTGACGCAGAACGGCGCCGTCTCGGGCGTCGATGAGGAAGAATCCCGGATCTGAACCGGCGACACCTACGAGGACTTCGCCCTCAGGGCCGATGGGTCCGAAGGCGGCATGGTCGATGTGTCCGGCGCCACCGGAGTCTCCGATGTATTCGGCCCCCTCCATCGTCCAAACCCGCTCCCCATCCCCATTCCACATCTCGTATCCAGGGACGATCTCGTCGCGCCCGTCGCCGTCCACGTCGTAGAACCACATGTACATCCCGTGCCAGGCTCCATCGGCGTCGGCCCGCCACTGTAGTTGCAGTTTGTCGTCGAAGACCCAGAAGGAATAACCCGTTCCCGCACCATCTCCATCGCGCAAGATCAGATCCTGTTTTCCGGGCGTGTCGGCGCGCAACTTGCACGGCCACAACACCTTCAGCGAATGCAGCCAGCCGCTCACCGACTGCTGACGCCAGCCGCGGTAGGGGCCGGTGCGTGGGAGCTCCACATCGGCGGTGATCTCGCCACTGAGACCGCTCACCAGCCGAAGGCGATCGGCTTCGATGTCGAGGCCGATCAGATCTTCGGTGCCGCAGCCATCCAGGTCGTGGATCTCGAGTCGCTGAAGGCCGCGGGCGGCGTGATAGGTGCGGTCAGAGACCACGTCGCCGGCGAAATCGAGCACGATGATGCGCGGGCCGTCTCCCGTATCCTTCTGCAGGATGATCTCTTTGTGACCGACACCACGATGGTCGCCGTAGCGCACCTGACATGGCCACCAGGGGGACAGGTCGATCTTCTTCCACAATACGGGGACTGGATACTTCACAGCTGCACTCGCCACGTCACGTTCTTGAGCACTGAGGCGCTGGGCGAAGGTGGCCTGCTCTTCGGCGAGGCTTCGAACCTCTACATCGCGGATGCGGCAACGCGTATTCGACCGCAGTCCGGCCTTCCCCGCGGGGAGGCGGTCATCGTAGGCGACGAAGATCTGCTCGTCATCGACGAAGCAGGTGATCCGCTCGCCCTCGCACTCGGCGCGCATGCGGTAGTAGCGACTGCGGTCGATGCCCTGTGGCAGGTCGGCCAGCTGGGTCCACGCTTCGTCGCGGCGATGATAGAGGACAAAGCGGTCGAAGCCCTCTATGCCGAAGAAGTAGTACTGGCGAAGGTCCTGGTAGCGGAGCATCAGTCCTGTCAGGGCGCGATGCGCGTGAGGATCATCGCTGTTGGGCTGGGAGAAGGCGTTCAGCTGACGTACCGTCATTGCGACGGACAGATCTCCCCAAAGGTCGTGGCCCGTCACCAGTGTCCGGTCGGACTTGTTGATGTGTTCCAGGACCCGGTGCCCCTCGTCGTCGATCACTCGCAGACACGACGGCATGCGCCAATTCGGCGGTGCCGTCAGGCCGTTGACCCAACCTTCGAAGAAGGAGGTCTCGATGGACTGGTCGGGCTCGTTCGGGTCGAGGACATTGCCCACGGGGCAGTCCGCCAGGTCGATGTGCGCCAGCAGCGGTCCAGATGTGTTGATATGTGGCATCTATTGTCCGTCAATGGGTCGGTTTTAGCCGGGTGAGCGAATGGGGCTATTATACCTGCAACTTTTGCCCCGATCCATTCGATGCCTCAAAACGGTGGCGTCGGATCACCTCACACTCCTGCCCGGGGGAATTCCATGTTCCGTTCCGCCTTGGCATTGATCCTGATGGCTGCCACAGTGGCCTCCGCTGAAGTGCCAGATGACTGGAAGAAGATCAGCGGTCTTCTGAAGGACTTCGACTACGAGGTCGAAAAGAAGGATGACTGGGTTCAGGCGACGCACGATGAATACCCGAACATGTTTATCAAGGGATACAAGAAGGGCGTCTTGCTACAGGCCTACTTTGAGACGAGCGATATGGATGTCAGCGAGCGAACGATTCGCAAGCTGAACAACAAGCTGAATCTCAACGCCACAGTGGCCCGTTTCTACATCGACAGTGATGGCGATTTGATGTGTGAAACATGGCACCCCGGTAAGTGGGACGAAGATCGTTTCGATATCTTCCTCGAAGCCTGGCACGATGATACGAAGGGGCAATACTCGACGATCTCCGTCCTTACCGACTAAGTCAGCACCCGCATGCGCATCGCAAAGATTCTCGGACTACTCGTTGCCCTTGTCGGCCTTCTGGCCGTCGGGGGTTTCGTGTTTATCCTGACGAGCTTCCCAGATGTCGCCCCCGCGCCGGACCTTGCCGTGGCGGGGACACCCGAACAGATCGAACGGGGTCGCTACCTGGCAGAGAATGTCACCGTCTGTCAGGCATGTCACACGCCGAGGGACTATACCCTCTTTGCAGGACCGATACGGCGCGATCTGCTCGGTGCCGGCGGCGAGCGGTGGGATCAGACGATGGGACTGCCCGGCGTGCTTTATGCAGACAACATCACACCGGCGGCGCTCTCCGAGTGGACGGACGGCGAGATCCTGCGGGCTTTCACCAGCGGGGTTTCTCGCGATGGAACGGCGATCTTTCCCCTCATGCCGTATCACGCCTACGGACGCATGAGCCAGGAGGATGCCGAAGCGATCGTTGCCTATCTCCGACAGATCGCACCGATCGATCACGAGGTCCCCGAGCGGTCAATGGATCCGCCCCTGAACATCGTCGTACGGCTCATGCCGCAGCAGGCCGAGCCACAGGCCGTCCCTTCCACGTCGGATGAACTGGCGTACGGCGAGTATATGACGACGATCGCTGCCTGTTCGGCTTGTCACGCCTCACTGGCCGACGGGCAACCCATTCTCGACATGGCCTACGCCGGCGGGCATGGGTATCCACTGCCCGGTGGCGGGGAAGTCCGGGCCGCCAACATCACGCCCCACGAAGGGACGGGCATCGGCTCGTGGACTCGAGACCAGTTCATCGCCCGCTTCAAGGTAATGGTCGGTGCTCGTGATCAGGTACCACCGGGAGCCTACAACACGGTGATGCCCTGGGCCTCGTATGGCGAGATGACGGAGCAGGATCTGGGCGCGATCTTCACCTATCTGCAGTCGCTGCCCGCGATCGAGAACAAGGTCATTCGTTTCACACCGTAGGGGCTATCGACACGACACGTGAACTTGGAGTCAGGCCGGTACGCTCGATGGGCGACCGGCCTTTTCCGTTCTGGTCACGAATCGTTGGCTCGACGCCAGATGGCGCCCACCGCGTCGAGTTTGGCGTCGCTGAGATATCCGCAGCGGTTGATCCACACGCCGTCGGCCTCACTGTCAGCGACCAGTTCGAAGCGGCTTGCCACATCATCTGGAGGACCGTAGCCGTGGACGAGGGGGGGCACGGAAGGTCCTTCGGACCTTTTGGACATTCCTGCCGAATGCCTATCCCCTCCCGTGGTCGCTGATCTGGCTAGCTGTCTGGCCTGGCGGATTCGTCGTTTCTGTGCTGATGCACTGACGGGGTGGGGTTCGTGGGGTTCGGGGTAGCGGTAGTCGTCGAGCTTCGATCCCTGGGGTTCGTCGGCCAGATCGAAGAGATTGGACAGGGCGTGGACGAGCAGGGCCTCGTCGAGATCAGGGTTGTGTTCCAGCAGTCGTCGTCCCCAAAACTCGACCATCACCGTCCAATGCATCGTGTACAGCTTCGGAGACACGGCGTCACAGATGCGGGCGGCACGACCGAGATCGAATCCGGTGAACATCGTCAGCGGCGGCATGAAGGCATTGGCGGAGAGTTTCTTCGGCGTGCCCGAGGTGGTGGCGTCGTCGATGATCTGACGCCAGTGCTGGAGCATGTCGACGGACAGATCCGACTTGAGGCGAAGCCATTCGAAGACGGCCGGATACTGTCTCAGCAATGCCAGCTGGGTCATGCGCCCCCGGTCGGCATCGGCAAAGTCAGCCAGGTCGTCGTTGGTGAGTGAGCCGTGCAGGTAGTGGTAGAAGGCACTCACCTCGGCGTCGATTTCGTCGAAGGCATATCCACGGGTCCTGGCCCAATCGCTCACCTGAGGGCTGAAATCCTGAAAGGCCTCGTCGAGTTTGTAACAGGGATACTCCGGCCAATCCGGGCGGAACCCCGTCACGTGCGGATACTCGCGCAACAGATTCGTCACCTGACCTCGCAGGTAGTTGCGGAGCGGCTCACTCGCCAGGCAGCCCGTGTCCGCCATGCGCTCCGGCATACCGCCACCGGGCAGGCGCGGGCGGTCTTCGTCGGTCATTCCCGGCGCCGACTGACCACTCACCTGGAAATAGACCTCCAGGCCTCTATCGAGGGCCGCGTCGATGAAGTCGCCGACGATGTGGCCGCGTTTCTCTGTCAGGTCATTGGCCTGTCGTGGTTGGTAGGGTGTGTCGGTGAACAGACTCGTGTCCGGGTGGTAGCTGGGGCCCGATCGCACCCAGAGAGACGTCTTCCCCCATAAAGGACGATCGAAGATGCGTGGGCTCGCCCCCGCATCGGGGGGTGGCTGGAAACTGCCGCTGCCGGTTTCGGTTTCTGCGGTCACCGTCGGGTTCAGTGCTACGGCGGTGACACCGGCGCGTTGGGTCAGTGTGTCGAGGATCCCGTCGACTCCCTCATTGAGGATGAAATCAGCCAGGACGGTGATGCCGAAGGTGCGGGAAGTTGCCATAGGAAGTTGCGATCGCATCGGGGGATTCGGAGTATTTGCGTCAGTTCTCTCCCAACAACGAAAGGTTCTTCCCATGCCTGGCGCCAAGCCTGGTGATACGGTCAAGGTTCACTACACGGGGCGCTTCGAAGATGGCTCGGTGTTTGATACATCCCAAGGCAAGGATCCCCTCGAATTCATCATGGGGCAGAGTCAGGTGATTCGCGGGTTCGAGGAAGCCGTGGCAGAACTTGGCCCGGGGGAGTCGATATCGACGACGATCGAGGCGCCCGAGGCCTACGGTGAACGGATGGAAGAGCTGCTGTTTGAGGTGGACAAAGCTCGTTTTCCAGAGGGGATCGAGCCGGCCGTGGGTGATCAGTTAGAACTGAATCAGCCTGAGGGCGGAAGGGTGGAGGTCGTGGTCAGCCAGATTGAGGGAGATACGGTGACCCTCGATGCGAATCATCCTCTCGCCGGTCGGCGACTAACCTTCGACATCCACCTCGTCGACATTTCTGCAGACGACTCCGACGGCGAGGCCACGCCGTAAGGATGGGAGGCTCACCCATCAAGCTCTGCTGATCTTGCGCCCCATCGCTGCACACCCAGGCCACCGATGATCAGCACCAGGCCCAGCCAAGTAGAGGCCAACACGTGTTCACCCACGAGGCGACCGATGAGCAGCAGGGAGACGAAGGGGGACAGGAAGATGAGATTGCTCACCCGTGAGGCATTGCTGACCAGGCGCAGCGCAGAGAGCCACAGGACGAAGGCGATTCCCATTTCGAACATGCCCACATAGGCGCCGCCTGCCCAGCCCTGCCAGGTGGTTGGCCAGGGCGAATTCTCAACAACGACGAGGGTGATGATCCACGGCAGGCTGCACAGGAAATTCAGGAACAACCTCAACACGGGATTCATCTCGTCGCGCGTGTTGTAGATCCAGTACAGTGCCCAGACGATGGTGCTGCCGAGCGCCAGGGCCGTTCCTACTGGATCAGCGAACTCCATGGACCATGGACGACCCTTTGTGGCCACCACCAGGACACCCCCGTAACAGATGCCGCCGGCGACGATGTCGGTCCAGCGCAGCCGCTGACCCAGCAGGGGTACGGCCAGATAGGTCAACACGAGGGCCCACGTGTAGTTGAGCGCCTGTGCCTCCTGGGCAGGGAGCCGATCGTAGGCCTGAAGAAGGATCCAGTAGTAGAGGGCGGGATTGAGCAGCCCCAGCCACACCGAACGCCATCTCTGGCCTCGAGAAAGGTGCCTCACTTCGCCCAGCTGGCCTCGAAGGAGCAACAGGGTACCCAGGGTGAGACAGGATACGACACTGGCCACCATCAACAGCTGGGCTGGGGTCAGGTATTGGAGGGTGAGTTTGAAGGCCGAGGCCACCGTCGACCAGAGAGCGACCGCCCCCAGAGCGAGCACGTAGGGTCGCCGAGAGGACGTGACAGAGGATTCCGGAGTCATCGAAGGATCGTCGTCAGGTGTGGCCGAGTGGGCATTGACGCCTTATCTTTTGCATTCTTCGGTCACAGTGAGACCGAACCCAAGATCGACCGTAAACAACTGGAGATGTTGTCATGGCCAAGACCGGCCCCCGTAACCAGATCACGCTCAAGAGCACCGAGAGCAGCCACTGCTACTATTCGAGCAAGAATCGCCGAAATCAGCAGGGACGTCTCGAGGTAAAAAAATACGACCCGACTTTGCGCAAACACGTGATGTATCGGGAAGAGCGATAGGCGCGGTCAGTCAACAACGACACCATCATCTATGAGAGCCTCGTCGGCGATGCCGGCGGGGCCTTTCTCGTTCTACAGCGCCCGCTGGGCAGATCACATCGCCGTGAGGAAGATCAACTGTCGAGTATCTGACGCAGAACCGGTTCCAGGCCATCTGCCATCCGCAGAAATCCCAGGTCGGTCGGATGTGAACCGTCGACGGTACACTCGTAGTGATCTGCACCCATGAGCAAGCTGCCGTCGAGGAACTGGATCGCCGGATCTCCTGCGGTCTGGATGGCCTCAACGGCCTCACGTTGCGCCTGCATCCGTTCAAGCCGTGTCGCGTCGCCGTCTGGGCGGTCGAACTCCAGCGCTGAGGGGACACGAGATACGACCAGAATCGGCGTGGTGGCGTGACGCTCGCGAAGGATCTCGACAAAAACCGGGATCGTCTGCTGCAGGTGTTCGGTGCTGGGGCAGTTGGCATCGTAGTCGAGGACGAAAAGCCGGCAAGCGTCGATCGTCGACAGCGCTCGGGCGACCTCAGGCTCACCCCTGCCGCTGCCCGAGAATCCGAGATTCAGACAGACACGCTGCAGTCGACGCGCAAGGATCGCGGGATAGGCCATGCCCGGACGGGTCGCGCATCCTCCCTGCGTGATGGACGTGCCGTAGAACAGCAGTGGCGGTTCGTCGATCTGAGGCGTTGGTGGTTCGACGCTCGCATCACCGGCGATACCCACCTCGACACGATTGACCCCTTGGTAGAGTGGGAAATGGAGGGTCAGATCACGCCAGCGTCGCTCGACGTTCAACAGGGTGACTTCGTAGTCGGCTTGAGCGCTGTCGAATTTCGTGACGCCGGCAAAACGCTCCGCGCCCGGTTCGCCGATGTAGACGTCGAATCCCGCTTCGCCTGTGGGGGCCATGTGCACCATCCGGGCAGGCCCACGCAGTTCGACCCGCAACATCAAACGTGGACTGTCGGTTCGCAGGCGAATCGTGCCCCCCGCTGTGCAGTTGGCCAGCGAGTCGACCGACTGCGGCAACGCCTCGAGAGGTGTGGCCGGCATACGGCGATAGATGCGATCCTGATCGAACCAGGCGAATCCCGACATCTGTGCCGGTCCTTCGCTCGGATTGAGCCACCGTGTGTCAGCCTCGGCCTTGCCGGCGGTGGCCATGGCGGGATCGAAACGTGTGGCGTCGACAGCTTTGCTCTCTGTTGCCTTCGTCTGCGGGGTCACGAACTCAATCCTGGTCGGTGTTGGTGTTTGGGCGCTCCGTGACAGGCTGCTTCCCCGCCGGGGGCAATGGTGCAGGCTTCACCACCTTCGCAGCTGCCTCGAGTACGGCGTCGACGTCAGGATAGGCATAGATCGTCGGCGCCGCATCGGCAGGGAGCCCCCCTGTGTCTGCCGTGGGTCCGTACGTGCTGTGAAGAGTTCTGCCCACCTGCCGCAGCAGATAGGTCAGTTGACCCCGGTGGTGGGCAGAGTGCGCGATACGCCGTGTCATCACCCAGGCCCGTGCACGTTCCACTTCAAAGAAAGCGACCGCTTCCTGCCACCAGGTGGCAGATTGTTCTCGCAGGCGATCGACACGAACTGCAGAATCGGTGGCGTACCGTTCGATAAATCCGGCTCGTGTTTCCTCATCGGGCAGAGGCGGCGCGCCCACGTCTACGCCGAGAATCTTGCAGAACCAGAGATTCTCGCTCATGCACTGATGCACCATCTGCTCGAGCAGATCTCTCCCACGATGGTCGCTCTCGTGAGGACGTACGCGTAGATCGGCGTCAGTGAATTGGGCCCAGACACTGAGCGTCTTCAGTCGCTCCGTGTCGAAGGTGTCGATGAGAAAGTCGTACGGGGTGGTCATCCTATGTGGCGTTGTCCGTCTGCGTTTTCCGACGTTCAATCCGCGTATTTCACAGAGCAGCCGTAGGGAGCCGAAGAGCTCTGAACAACCGGCTCCCCCGCGAAGAGGGCGTCGAGAGCGGCGGCGACATAGTTGGTCGCTTTCGGCACGTCGGCCACATTGGCGGAGCGGATGTCATCGATGCCACCGGCATACACAAGCTGTCCTTCGGGATTGATGACGTACATGTGAGGTGTCGTACGCGCACCATAGGCTCGGCCGACGGAACCATCTTCGTCGATGAGATAGGCCGTGGGTACGGCACCTTCCTTCTTCAACTGGGCGCCGAGGGCGTCGCCGGAATAGTGTCCCTGCTTGCCGGGCGCCGACGAGCAGATGGACAACCACACGACACCGCTGTCGGTGTAGGTCTGCTGCAGGGTCTGCATGTTCTTGCTGTCGTAGTGCTTGCGGACAAAGGGGCAGCCGAAGTTGACCCACTCGAGGACGACGGTCTTACCGGCGTAGTCTGCCAACTTGTAGGTCTTGCCGTCTGCACCGGTTAAGGTGAACTGTGGAGCCTTCTCTTCGGTGGCGATGGCGGCGTAGGCCGCGGCGGCGACCAGCAGGACTCCGGCGGCCAATGGAAGCACGCGACGCATAGGTAAACTCCTGAGATTCAAGGGGTTGGGGTGGTTTCTCTGGCGTGTCATAGTATATCGTCGAACGTTTCGGCCACAAGGGATCGGTGGGTTCGCCCCGGGGGCTTCCTTTTTCACTTTTTTCATGTTGCCACTAAACCCGATCGTCGCGGCCGGTATCTCATTCCCGACATAGTTGATGGCGGCCCTTTCGCAACCTCGCCCCAGGACACATGTGGACGAACTGATCCAGAAGGCCCGCCAGGGAGACGACGACGCCTTTCGATCTGTCTACGAACAGACATCGGCGCGCGTTTATGCGTTCTGTTTGCGCATGATGAAAGACGAGACACGAGCTCGAGACGTGACACAGGACACCTACGTGCGAGCCTGGCAGCATCTGGAGACCTATCGTGGCGAGAGCGCTTTTACCACCTGGTTGCATACCATCGCGACCAATGCATGCCTGGTGGCTCTGCGAAGTCGCCGTCGTCGCCGAGAAGGCGACACGGAGATCGAAGCGCTGGAAGCGATGCCTGGCTCGAATCCAGGAGATCCGGTGGACAGGATTGCTCTTGAAAGGGCCATCGCCGATCTGCCCGATGGGGCACGAACGGTGCTGCTGCTGCACGACATTCACGGTTACCGACACGACGAGATTGCTCAGATGACGTCTACGCGGCCTGGCACAAGCAAGGCCCACCTGCACCGAGCGAGAAAACTTCTTCGAGAGGCACTGAGTCGATGAATTGCGACGCTGTACGCCATTGGTTGGGATCGGCCGAAGCGGATGATGACGACGCGGTGCTGGTCTGCGAGCATCTGGAGACCTGCACCGAGTGCCGTGCTTTTGCTGAGGCCGAGGATGAGTATAGGCCTTCGCCGATGAATCCTGCCTCTTTGGCCGATGAGATCCAACCCCCGCCCGATCTGTGGGCGCAGATCGAGGAGAAGATTCAGGCAGAGCGCGTGGTGAGTGCTCCCTTTGCCCCGTCGCAGGGTAGCGGTCGAAACTGGACACAGGTGGTCGGTCTCATCACGACGGTGGCGGCAGTCGTTTTTCTCGCCATCGTCATTCAACCGGCAAACACACCGACGGCGTCGACGATGGCCTATGCAGTTGTCCGTGGAAATGATCTGGTGGCGACTGAGCTGACGTGCCGGGGGGCACTGCAGGAAATCACGGGGAATCAAACCTCTTTCCAGGAAGACCCGCGCGCCCTGGCCCTGGCAGCCGATACTCGCCAGGTGGAAATGGCCATCGCCGATATGCGTGAGGCCATCGAACGCGATGGAGAACAGTCGCGCATGCTCACGACGATGGCTCGACTGTGTCGTGTGCGGCTTCGACTGACTGAGCAGGCACAGAAACTGACCCGCAGCTGAGCCGGCATCTGCCGACAGACATGCGAATCAACGGAGAGCAAAGATGAAACTGATCAGATTGTTGGGACTCTGTCTCGTCCTCGGTGTCAGCGGGGCGCAGGCGAAAAAGGAAGTGCACGAGCGTGTGAAGGCCCCGAGCGATGGCGAGGTGGAGATCGAGAGCATCGCCGGGTCGATTCAGGTCGAGGGATGGTCACAGAAGGCTGTGGAAGTGACAGGATCCATCGGAGACGACCTGGAGCTGATCGTCGAGAACAAGGGAGATCGAACGGTGGTGCTGGTGAAGTATCCGGAACGTCGAGATACCCGGCACCAGCACGCCGAGATTTCCGTACGCGTACCGGTGGCCAGCGAAGTGTACATCGAAGCGGTGAGTGCAGACGTAGAAGGCCACTCTCTGAGCGGCCCGGTCAGCGTGGAGACGGTCAGTGGTAGCGTCGAGATGGACATCCAGTCGAAGGACGCTGACATCGAGAGCGTCAGCGGCGACATCGAACTGCGCGCTACGAAGGCGGAGATCCAGGTCGAAGCGGTGAGTGGGGATGTGGAGATTCACCTCCAGGAAGGGAATGTCGACGCGGAAACAGTGAGTGGGGATGTCCAGGTCATCGCGGCCAAACTGCAAGGCGGTGACGTGCAGTCCGTGAGTGGGGACATCGCCTTCAATGTCTCCCTGGCCGGCGGGTGTAGACTGGATATCGAATCGCACAGTGGCGACATTGATCTCGCCCTGCCCAGCGACAGCAGTGTCGAGATCGACCTCGAAGCCTATTCGGGTGACTTGCACAACCGGCTGGGTGCCGACCAAGTAGGCGGCGACGGGCGGCGGGAACTCGACTTGCGAATGGGTTCGGGTGACGGCCGTGTCGAGATCACGACGTTCAGTGGCGATATCGAACTGCGCGCCAAGTAGGACAGCTGAAGGTCGGTGGAGGGCTGCTGACAGATGAAACGACGAGAATTCCTGCGTGCCCTGAGCGCCGGATTGGCGGCGGCCCCCGTGGCGGCCGTGATGCACCCACCCGTACATGAAGGGTGGGGGCCGGCAGATGTGGGCATGGGAGGAGAGGGAGAGAAACGGGTGACGAAGAATTGGCTCTGGCTGGGTCCCGACCCAGATGTTTCGGATGACGAATATAGTCGCCGTTTCGAACGGTTGAAGCGGGCGGGGATCGATGCGATCCTCCCCGAGATCTTCAACAATCGGCAGGCCTTCTGGGGCAGTGAGCATCTCCCCGTGGTGGCTCCAGTGCTGGAGCGCCTGATTCCTCTTGCCCACGCAACGGACATTGAGGTGCACGCTTGGAGTCACATCATGACGTGCAATGTGCCCGACGTCATGGAGACACACCCGGAGTGGTATGATGTGAATCGGAAAGGGGAGTCGGCACGCGACAAACCGGCCTACGTCGACTACTACCGATTCATGTGTCCTTCACGACCCGGCGTACAACAGTTCCTTCAGCAGCGCATGCGTGAACTGGCCGCCATCGATGGGCTCGACGGCATCCATCTCGACTACATCCGCTTTCCCGATGTGATTCTCGCCGAGGCGCTGCAGCCCAAGTACGACCTGGTGCAGGACAGTGAGTTTCCCGAATACGACTACTGCTATTGTGACGTCTGCCGAGCCGGCTTCAAGGCTGCCCATGGTCTCGATCCGCTCGTCGATCTGAAAGATCCGCCTGCCAACGAAGCGTGGTTCCAGTATCGGTGCGATCTGATCAGCCGACTCGTCAACGAAGATCTGATTCCGATCGGCCGCGCTGCAGGCAAGCAGATGACGGCTGCAGTCTTCCCGAACTGGCGTCACGTTCGGCAAGAGTGGCACAAGTGGGAACTCGACGCTGTGCTGCCCATGCTCTACAACGGCTTCTACAACGAAGATCTCGCCTGGGTCGGTGAGCAGTGCTCCCAGGGTATCGCCCGAATGAAAGACGTGGGGGTGAGCAAGGATCTCTACAGTGGTCTGTTTCTAGGGGACGTGCCTGCGCAGAAACTCAACGAGGCGATCGACACATCGCTGAAAGGCGGCGCCCGGGGCGTCAGTCTCTTCGCCTTTGGTGGCCTGACCGACGGCCACGTTGAGGTCATGCAGCAACGATTCGGCTAACCACGCGCCGACAGCCCCGTCGGCTGATCGTCCTCTAGTCCCAGGGACGAACGAAACATCCGGGGGTGGCACCCGTGTGGGCGCCCTCATCAACCACGGCCGTCCCGTTGACCCACACGCGTTCGATCCCAACCGACAGTTGGTGTGGGTCCTGGAAGGTCGCTCGATCTGAGACCGTGTCGGCGTCGAACTGCACGATGTCGGCGAACATCCCTTCCCGCAGCAGCCCGCGTCGACGCAGTCCCAATCGGTCAGCGACGGCACTGGTCATCTTGCGAACGGCGTCTTCGAGTCCGATGACGCCCTGCTCTCGCACGAAGCGACCGAGCACCCGAGGATAGGTCCCGTAGCCCCGTGGGTGCACAGGGCCGAAGGGCTTCCCCCAGGCCGGATCGTATCCCCCCGCATCGGTCGAGATCTTGATCCAGGACTGCTGCAGTTGCAGGCGCAGGTTGTCCTCCGTCATCGAGAAGTAGATCGTCGAGATCGACTGGCGTTCCGACAGGATCAGATCACAGACCGTGTCGAACCAATGTTGACCGCGTTCAGCGGCGATCTCCGACAGCCGGCGCCCCACATACTTCTGATTCTCTTCCTTGCGGAAACCGATGGGCATCACCGCATTCTCGCCGTGTTGGGAGACCATCGCTTCCCAATGGCCATCGGGGTCGATCACGGCAGCACGGATCTTCTCGCGCATATCCGGGTCGACGAGATTGTCATAGAGCTTGCCACCGGCTGCAGCCCACGGTGGCAACACAGAGGTGAGACCCGTGCCCGATGCCGCATAGGGGTACATGTCGGCCGTCACATCCAGCCCGTCGGCACGGGCTGTGTCGATTCGCTCGATCACACCGGGCATCTTGTCCCAGTTGTCCCGGCCCGCCGCCTTGAGGTGGTAGATCTCGACGGGTACGTCGGCGCGTAAGCCGATCTCAAAGGCCTCGTCGAGGGCATTGAAGATCTCTCCCGCTTCCGAGCGGAGATGGGTGATGTACGTGCCATCGTATTGTCCCACCACTTCGCACACGTCGACGATCTCGTCCACATCGGCGTAGCAGTCCGGTGGATAGATCAGGGCGTAGGACACGCCGAAGGCACCATCCTCCATGGCCTCGGCCATGACTCTTCTCATGACCGTGCGCTCTGACGCGGTGGCGCCTCGCATGTCCATGTCCAGCCCGCAGCGGCGCAGTGTGCCACCCCCCAGATAGGAGCCCACATTCGGCGACACCCCGTGTACTTCGAAGGCCTCGAGCCAGTGAGCGAAGCGGGTCCACCGACGGGCTCTCTCCTCCCAGGCAGCGATAGGCGCGCCATACACCGATGTGCGCAAACCACCCGCATTGCGACCGACGACGGGTGCTGGCGTGAAGGCTTCGCCCATGATTTCCGTCGTGATCCCCTGGGTGATCTTGGAGACACAGCGGCCATCGATCATCAGCGGGTAGATGGAGTGGCTCTGGATATCGATGAACCCCGGACACAGGACGGCACCGCCTGCATCCACCACCTGGATCGCCGCAGTGTGGGGAATCTTCCCTGGTGGTGTGATCGCCGCGATCGAGTCACCGGCGATGGCCACCTCGCCCGCAAACCAGGGGTTTCCACTGCCATCGATGACACGAGCGTTGTGGATGAGCGAGTCGAAGCGCGCCATGGTGCTTTAGCTCACGACGAGGTAGGAGAGCCAGTCATCACCACGATCGTTGAGGATCATGTGGGGTACACCCTGCGGCAGATAGACCGTGTCTCCCTCGCGCAGTGGGTGCGCATCGAATCCGGTGACCACCGTGCCTTCTCCTTCTAACACATAGTAGATCTGTTCCTTGTCGTCGTGCTGGTGCATGTCCGACGCGCGACCCCGGGACACGGCCTGACGAGCCAGATAGTAGAACGACAGCAGGCAGGGTTGAGAGGTCACGGGCTCCTCTTCGTTGAAGCGTTCGAGGATCTGCCAGGTCGCAGCATAACCATGGGCACCGATCCCCGGTGTGGACTGCCGCCAGTTGGTCACATAGGGCTTCGACCCGCTGCCCTCGGTGCCACAGGTGATGATCAGATACTCCACCCATTCGGTGCGGTCAGCAGCGCGAAGCTGATGCTCGACCTCTGGCGGGAAGTAACAGACGGATCCCTCTCGCACCGGGTAGGTGTCGTCGCCGATGTCGACATCGGCCTCGCCGGATAGGATGTAGTAGTACTGTTCGGAATTGGTGTGCGCATGGCGGTCGCCGTCCTTGCCGCCCTGCAGGTCGTGACGGGCAAAGCCGCTCATGTGCTGCAAGCACTGGTGCGGGGCTGTTTCACCGTCTTTGGGTGGCGAGAAGATGGCCCGTACAACGGCGTTGTCGTGGCCGATGTAGGGATCTGCGTCGCGCCAGTTTCGTACAATCGCTCTCGATGTCGTCACGGTTTTTCCTTTCGAGGGGACGTGCTGATCATGATTGATTGTTAGGTGTCGGTGCCAGCGTCACTCGGTCCGTAGAGTAGCTCACGCTGCTGTCGGGCCCACCCAGCGAGTGGGATCACATCATCCGTGGGGCGCCAGTAGAGGGAAACTGGGTGCACGGCGGGGTCATCTCCCGAGTAGTTGTCGAGCCCCGTGCCCAGTTCGCCGAGCAACTGCCGCTGAATGGGTGAACATCCTTCGAGGGTCTGTGCCGTCTGCCGGTCATAGTCGGACGGTCGGATCCACCGGGGGTGATACCCGTAGTAGAGGCACCGGCGTGGCTCTGACGACAGATTGGGTCGCAATGCGTGTAACAATGCCGTGCGCCAGATCAGTGCAGCGCCTGGCTTCACCGTGACGGGCACAATGTCGTCGGCATCGATGAGATGGCGGCCGTCCGTATCGCGTGGCTGCGCACGTCGGTGACTGCCTCGCACGACACAGATTTCACCCTGATCGCCCTTCGACAGATCCGTCAGATACAGACCGACCTTCATCTCCATGAAGGGCACGACGCCATCTACGAGGGGCCACCCATAGTTGGGGCCATCGGAATGCCAGGGAAAGAAAGAGTCGGGCGACCCTAGCTCGTGTTCAGCGGCGCTGGTCGGTTGCGGACGTCGCACGTCTGCATGGGACGTGCGCAGCTGGATGTTGCTTCCCACGACGTCGACGACGTAGGGGAGGATTCGCGGATGGTCGATCAGATCTCGGAACCGTCGGTCCAGAGACACGACATTGCGCATCTGAAAGGCCTCATCCGCAGCCAGATCGCGATCGCGTACAAACCCTCGATACCGTTCATCCACCAGGTCGAGGAGGGTCGAGACCTCCTCGGAGGTCAGCAGATCCTCGACGATGAAGAAGCCCTCTTCATCGAACTGTCGTCGCTGTTCGGCGGTCAGGGCCAGGGGCCGCTCGACATCGACGTCGCTGGGTGGAGAGGGTGTGGTCACGACGCGCTGGGGCCGATCGAACCGTCAGCGAGCATCGCCAACAGCGCCGAATCATCGGTTTCGAGGGGCAGTTGGATCCGGCAGCGACGACGGGATGATTCGTAGGTGGCGAAGATCAATTCCGTCGCCGCCAGGGCCTTGCGACTACTCAATTCCGGTTCGGTTCCACTATCGAGGCACGCAAGCAGATCACTGCAACTGGCAATCGTATGCTCTGCATCGGGCACGCCCTGTGTAAAGGCAGGCGACTCCCAACCTGAGCCGCGCCACAGTCGCAACGGACTCTCAGGGTCTCGCAAGTGCAGTTCGACGATTCCTTCACTGCCGATCAGTCGAATATGCAGCCCGTCGTCTGATGCATCCCCGGTCGTGATAAGACCTTCGACGCCATTGGTGAACCGAAACCAGCTCAGCCCGCTGGTCTCCAACGGCACATCAAAGACCTTCCGGTCCTCGGTGACCTCGATCTGTCCCATGACCCACTCGACGGAGGACTCTTCGTTGTAGAAGAAGCAGATGTCGAACCAGTGGGTTCCCCAGTCGAACAGATTGGGACAGGTCGCTTCGATTCGACGCAAGTCGCCAATCGCTCCGTCACGAAGCAGATCCCGGGCCGTCAAGAATGTGTGGCCGAAGCGGCGCTGATGGCATAACGTGAGCACCACGCCGGCCTGCTGGCAGGCATCGTGGATCGCACGGGCATCGCCCCACGTGGGGGCCATCGGCTTCTCCGAGTGAATCGCCTGAACACCCGACGGCGCCGCAGCCTCGATCATCTCACGATGCATGCCCGTCCACGTACACACGCTGACGATATCCAGCGACTCCGCCTTCAACATCTCTCCGTAGTCGGTATAACGATGCAGGTCGCCGAAACGTTCGCAGAATTCATCCCTCGAGGCCTCGACGGGATCCGCACAGGCCACCAGTTGGCTGCGTTCGTCGTGCTGCCAACCTTCGGCGTGAGCTCGCCCGCGACCTCCACAGCCGATGACGGCCACATTGCGCGCTGTCGTGCTGCTATTCATCCATCTTCCTCTGATTCGCCAGCGCCGACTACGCGACAGCTGGTGGTGGTTCCCACGTGGGATTCGGTGCGGGAATCTTCGCGGCGACGGATTCACGCCAGGCCGCCAGCTGGTTGTGCAAGTCAGCCGCGATGGCGGGTTCGGCGTCGAGTCGATCGTCGTCTTCACCGATGTCGAGTCGCAGGTTGTACAGTTCGCGTCGGCCGTCGTCGAAAAACTCGATCAGCTTCCAGTCGCCGCTGCGGATCGACGAACCCGGCGTGCCGCCCTGATTCCCGTAGTGGGGATAGTGCCAGAAGATCGAAGCGCGTTCCAACTCTCCTCGTCTGTGAAGCAGGGGACCGAGGCTTTCCCCATCCACATGCTGGTCGGGCAGGGCAGGCAGTCCGGCCACCTCCAGTAACGTGGGGTAGATGTCGGGGCTCGTGATCGGCGTGTCACAGACGCTACCCGCCTCGATCCTACCCGGCCAGCTGACGAACAACGGTTCACGAGTACCACCTTCGTACATCCAGCCTTTGCCTTCTGCCAGAGGCGCATTGCACGTGGGCGACCCCTCCGATGTGGCCAGACCGCCATTGTCCGAGGTGAACAGGATCATCGTGTCGTCAGCGTGGCCCGTGGCGTTGAGGGTGTCGAGGACGCGGCCGATGTTCTCGTCGAGACTGTCGATCATCGCCGCATACACCGGGTCAGACTGAAGCAGTCGTCGGCGCACATGCTGGTCCTTCTTGTGCTCGCAGGGGTGGAATTCATCCTCTGAGAACGTCTCGAGCTGGTCGAGGCCGAGATCGCAAGACTTCTGTTCGTAGCGTGCGATCCGGTCGGCCTTGGCCTGAATCGGCGTATGCACACTGTAATACCACAGGTTCAGGAAGAAGGGCTGCTCGTCGCCGGCGCCCGTGATCAGCTCGACCACGTGATCGGTGAGATAGTCGGTGAGATAGGTCCCGTCGGGCACGTCGGCATCCACGAGAGGATCGATCGACCAGGGACTGAAGTACCCACCCCTTCCGGGAGATCCCATGTGGTAGCCGCCAATATTGACGTCAAACCCGTGATCCTGCGGCAGATGGCCTTCGCCACCCAGGTGCCATTTGCCCACGTGCCAGGTCTGATATCCTCCCTCGCGCATCGCCGAGGCCAGCGAATGCTCCGATGACGGGAGCTCCTTCAGATACGGCACATCGATGACGGCGCCCCGAGCTGGGTGGACATGTCCGTTCCAATCGATCCAGTCCGTGATCCCCACCGTGGCCGGATACTTGCCGGTGAGCAGGCTCGCTCTGGTGGGCGAACAGACGGGACACGCAGCATAGGCGTCGGTGAAGCGCATCCCAGAGCGACTCAACCGATCGATGTTCGGCGTTTCGTAGAAGCTGCTTCCGTAGCAGCCGAGATCCTTCCATCCCATGTCGTCGATGAGGATGAGGATGATATTTGGGCGTTTGGCCACGTCGTGCTCCTGGTGGATGAGATGTCCAAGCGTCGTTCACCAGACCTCGGCTGGCAAGAGGGTGCACGATGTCCTGCTGTCGGCGGTCCCGTCCACTTCGTACCATCCTTGCTGATCTGGATCAACCGATACCACGACAGACCGAGACAACGATGGAACTGACCGACGATCAACGCGAGGCCGTCCGACAGGTATTGCGCGGCACTACGACTCAGCAGCAGGCCTGTCAGGCGCGAGGCGTTTCTGATGATGACTACCGATCGTGGGAGCAGGCACTGTTGAAGGCCAAATGGGCCGACGAGAATGGCCGGCTGACGTGTGACGCATTGGGCCGTCGCGCAGCCATCGTGCGAGATCGATGGGGTGTACCTCACTGCCAGGGAGACACACTCTCAGATCTGTGTTTCGCCGCCGGTGTCGCCCAGGCGCAGGACCGGCTCTGGCAACTGGACTACCGGCGCCGTCTTGCTTCGGGTCGATTGGCTCAGATTCTGGGTGAAGATTATCTGCGCACAGATCGTGAGCACCGCACCCTCGGCTTTCTCCGCATCGTTGAAGCCCAGGAACTGCCGACGCTCGACGACGAGGCGAGAGAAGCTCTCGAAGGATACACAGCCGGTGTGAACGCGTGGATCGGCGCCGTCGGTGATGAGCTGCCCATCGAGTTCGATGTTCTCGAATACGAACCCGAGCCGTGGACGGTCGTCGACAGTCTCGCCATCCTCCGCTATTTCTGGTGGACCCTCACGGGGCGACTGTCACAGCTGGTCGCGGCTGAACGTCTCTTGCGGGGCACACCACGAGACCTGGCATCGTGGTTTCTGACACCCGAGACCGTGTCCTGCATCGTGCCATCGCCAGACGAGATGGACGAAGGTTGGGACGAGGGGCTGCGAATGGGCGGCAGCGCCGCAGCCGATGACCCATCGCAGACACCGGGTTCGAACAACTGGGTCGCCGGCCGCCAAAGACTACAGACAGGTGGCCCCGTGCTGGCCGCCGATCCACATTGGCCGCTGGCCTTTCCCGACATGTGGTACGAGCAGCACCTGACGGGGGCCGGCTTCGATGTGATCGGACCTGCTTATCCGGGCGCGCCCCCTGTCGTGTTTGGCCGAACCCGTGCCATGGCCTGGGGCCGGACGAACAATGTTTCTTCCACCCGAGATCTGTATCACCACGAGGTCGATCCGGCAGACCCCACGCGATACCGGGCCGGCGACGAGTGGGTGCCCTACACAAACCTGCACGAGACGATCGCGGTGAAAGGGTCCGACGATGTCGATCACGAGATCCTGCTGACGGCAGACGGCCAGCCGGTGGTCAACGATCTGATCCCTTCGGTTGAGGAGACATCAGATGGCCCCATCAGTCTGCGTTGGGTCGGTCAGGAGACCATCGGTGACGTGCAGGTATTGCTCGATGTGGGGCGTGCTCAGTCCGTCGACGAAGCACTCGGTGTGTTCGGTTGCTGGCGACTGTCCGTGTGGAACAGCGTCATCGCTGATGCCGATGGACACGTGGCCTATCAGATGTGTGGTAGCGTGCCACGCCGGAAGATTGCCACGCGCGGAACACGTCCCGCCAACGACACCGGACATACGTGGCAGGGATACTGGGACACGCCCATCCTGCCCGGCGAGAAAGACCCTGAACGAGACTGGGTGGCGAGCGCAAACAATCCTGCCATTCTTCCCGGCACGGATCCGCCGCTCTACGGCACGTACGCTGACGCCTATCGATGGGACCGTATCGCCCGTTTTCTCGACGGACAGAAACTGACGACCGATCAGGTGGCAGGGTTACAGGCAGACAATCTATCGCTGCGTGCCGAACAGTTGTCTGACGCCGTTGCCGATCTTCTCGAGACGCTCGAATCGACGGCAGCTCGGGAGTTTGCCAGTCACCTGCGCGGCTGGAATCACCGCTGCGATGCCGATCAGGTGGGTGCGACGATCTGGGCTGTGTTGTGGCCCCGGCTCGTGTCTGCCGTCGGCAAGCAGGTGCTGACGCCCTTCGTGGCCGAACTCAATGCGGGCAACGCTGGTCGTCTGGTCCGTCATGTCCTGCTGGATCACTCGTCACCACCCGTTCACGTGGATCTGCGTGATGCTTTGGGTGTGGCCGTCGAATCCACTGCGGTCTATCTGCAGTCCATCCTGGGTGACGACTCCGGTGCGTGGACGTGGGATCGGGCGCAGAGACTGCGGTTGCAGCATCCCCTGTCGACGAATGATGCGGCCCGTCGGGTCTTTGACCCTCCGGCGGTGACCTGTGATGGAGGTACGAGTGTCGTGAACAACCGATCGGCCCGTGAGACCGCAAACGGGCTCGAGGTGACAGGCGGTCCGAGTTATCGGTTCATCGCCGATCTGTCTGCCTCGGGTGGTCAAGGTTGTCTGCTGGCCGGGCAGAGTGGGCAACCTGGCCACCCGCACTACGCCGACCAGCTATCTCTCTGGCCGTCGGGACAGTGGCATCCACTGTGGATGGATGACGAGGCGATCCAGACCGAGAAGACGGGCGAGTTCGGCCTGGAGCCGCCGACCTGAGCGCGACTCAGCCCACGGCGTAGCCGGCGAGCGCCTCTTCGTCGATCCGCACGCCGAGTCCCGGTGTGTCGGGCAGGTCAAAGCTGCCATCGGCGTAGCGCCAACTCGTCTCGCCGATCAAGTCGCCACGTTCTGCCAGTCCTGCCTGATACTCCTGCAGATACTCGTCGCCACAAGCCGTGGCGAAGTGCAACGTCGCCGCCTGGAAGACGTGCAGTCCACTGCCCATGTGTGGCGTTGAAGGCACGCCCGCATCTCCCGCCTGGGTAATCTGTCGTAATCCGTCGCTCAATCCCGTACGACCGATATCTGGCTGGTACACATCGAGGGCCAGGGGAGACTCGAACCAGGCTTCGGTCTGATAGTGCGTGCGGAAATGCTCTCCCAGTGCGATGGGTGAACCTGGCTCACGGGCGAGATCTCGATGGCCGTGCAGGTCTTCCGGCTGTAGCGGACACTCCAGCCAGCGCGCCCCCAGATCACCGAACATGGCCTTGGCTCGACGTCCGTCGTCTCCCCGGCACATCCACAGGGTATCGACCATCCACTGTTCCACTTTTCCCTCGGCGCCTTGCTGTAGCGCCGCCAGTTCCTGACCCGACGCATCGAGGTCGCCGTCGACGAAGATCTTGATTCCTGTAAGGCCCGTATCGAGCCAGCGATGCATGGCCTCGATTCGTTCGGTGACCGTTGCCTGTCGTAAGCCGGACAAGTAGACGGGCAGGTTCTCGCGCGGAGACTCACTCAGCAGGCGAGCCACCGGCAGGCCAGCCCGACAGCCGATCGCATCCCACACAGCGATGTCTAGGGCCGCCAGCGCGTCCAGGTAGTAGCCGGCCGCATACCCGCGACCCCGCTGGGCGTCGTAAAGGAAATCCCACATATGGACGGGGGATTCGAAGGCGCGATCCGTCACCATCGGTGTGAGCAGGCTCTTGCAGATCAGGGCCGTCACCTCGGGTCCGATGGGGGAGTTCGATTCGCCCCAGCCGACGGACCCATCTGCAAGGGTCACCCGCACCAGAACAGCCTCCACCGTGGTGGGGTACACTGTCTGCCAGCCCTCACGGAATTCCAGACGGCTCCTGCGAGGAGCCTTGCCGCCACCGCCGCGATAGTCCTCCCAGTATCCGGGCTCATCGGCGAAGGACAGGTGGAATGCAGTCAGCTCGGCAACCTCGACGCCCAGATCTGTGCTCACGCTCTGGCCTCTCTTAGTTCGATACATATCGAACATTGGGTGTAAAGATTAGACTTGCATATGATAAAATGCGTCAGTGCACTCGATAGACTTCGAATAAGTTAGATAAGCATCTGCTCTGTTAGCTGTGAGCCGAATTCAAGGATATCTCCACCGGTCAAGAGCAGAACGAACTCAGAGAGCGATTCCATTTCGTCCACGGCCAATGGCGAAGCAAGGCAGCCAAAAGCCTGCCACAGGCATTTGCGGACGCTTTCGCCCGTCTTGGGTCGGCGTCGAAAATCTGGCCCCTCGTTGCGACTCACTGGGTGCGGTGGATCCTACGATCGGTTTCGAAGATCTACTGGCTCGCATCGGCGAGATCGACATCGAAGAGTTCCGTCGCAGTCTGTTGATCGGCGTCCTCCACGAGCCTGCATGGGTAGACGACCTTCTGTCAGGACGTAAGGACCTTGCCCACACCATCGTCAATGCACCGGAAACGAAACGTCAGATGTGGTTCACCTGCGTCGGGCTGTTCCCATTTCAAACGACGGCACCCCTGGCAACGGCCCTGCAGCGTCTCGTCTATGATCCCGTCGGGTTTCGCAACGATGCCCCGGTCTGCTTGCGCCTGTTCTGGGATCGCGTCTTCGCCTCCACGTGGGAAGCGGTGCATCCGGCCTTTGAGCGCAGCGCGCAAGAGAGTCGCCGTCTCTTCGAAGCGACGATGGTAACGCAGTTCTTCGAACGAATACTCATGACGCTCGAAGCCAACCACGAACGTCGAATCCTGCGAGCCGTTCGAGGGGGGCGAGGTACCCTACGACACGCTGGTGGCCATCTACATCATCCCATCCACCTTCAACGGCACCCGTCTCTGGACCACCTATGATGTAGGCATCCGTCAGAGCGTCTATCTACCCGTCATCTTCAAAGCCCTTGGCGACGGTACTCGATACGCGATGATGAAACTCATCGGTAGCGAACCTCGCGCATCGACAGAACTGGCCTGGGAGCTCAAGGTGTCCAAAGCGACGATCTCTCACCACCCAAGTCTGTTGCGCGAGGCCGGACTGGTCCACGAAGAGGCGGCTGCGGGCACTGTCAGGCTGTCGCTGCGACGCGACGTGTTGTCCGAACGGTCGGCGATCGCCTTGGCGGGCTGCTCGAGCAGTGTCATCGAACCGGTTGTCGAGACGACCGTCGACGAAGTCGAGATCGACGTCGTCATCGATGTGCGGGACAACCTTCTTCTCTATTTCACAGAAGGGGTGGCCAAGGCTCCCTCGCCACCACCGGCGCAGGCGCTGATTCGTTTCGACTTTCGCGAGACGTCCCGTGTCGTCACCACTCGAGGCTAAGCTGTCGTGACCGGTGAGTTTCTGTTGGCCATCGGCGACGAGTCGATCCGGCGGGGATCCATCGCCGTGTTCTTCACGCTACAGCGTCTGAACTGGGTTCGCACCGGACAATCCGAAGTCATCGAAGAGCCGGTTGTGTCCCACGCCCTCTACCTGTTGATCACCGACGCCTATTCCGGCGATCCGCTTCCCGGGACTCGCGTCGAGGCGGTCCGCGTCGACGACGGGGTCCGCTCCTCGCGGGTTGAACTCACCGGCCTTGATGGTCGCGCCCACCTTGAGGTAGCTCACCGGTGTGTTCATGCATTCGTGCCCGGCACGAGAACTACACCACGGCCCTGTCCGACTTTGTGCCGGTGATCGAAGCCCACCACGAGACGGCTCTGATGCTGGTTCCTGAGAAAAATTCGATACCTGCCTTCTGAGTTACCCCATCGTTGTTGAGCCCATCCCCGACGAAACACGCCCGGTCTTGAGTGTATGTGAAAGACTCGAGATCGGGCCTTCGTCTTTTTGGGGCAGGTTTGGTTGCCCGTTCACGGGTCGTACCCGTTGTTGCTGATCCACTCTGTTTCTTCCGCATCGTTCGCAAGGGAATCGATGGACGAATATGACCTGGTCGTAGACTTCGATCTGCGACGCGAGGTGGAGGGCGAGCTCCATGTCCGAGCGACGCTCCACAACCGCAGCCTGCACGATCTGATAAGCTGGTCGCTGAAATTCGATCTGCCCAAGTCGATCCGCGCACGGGAGGGCACCGATCTCGTCTCCCACATCGGCAGTCACGTGACTCTGGCCCCCACCGAACCGCTGTCGCTGGCACCGGGGCGAAGCACAGACCTCGCCTTCTCTGGTGATGGAAGCATGATCCAGCGCCTGAGCGATTTGCCGCGTGGGATCTACGTCAGTTGCGAAGAAGAGAATGGCAAGTCGATTCATCTACCCGTATCCCTGGGTGAGCACAACCTGGAGACGATCGCCACGGGGCAGGTGATCCAGACGCCCTACGGAAGCGTGAACGATGCAGCCGTTTCTGCGGCCCGTGGTCAGGTCGGCAGCGTTGGTGCAGGCGCTGGTGCGAGGCAGGCTGCCATTCCATCCGGTTCAACGATGGCCGATCCTCGGTATGGCATCGTGCCACGTCCCTCCCAACTGCAGGTGACGGATGGGAGCTTCTCTCGCGACACGTCCATTGACTGCTTCGGTCCATCCGAGGCGGCGTGTGCCATCGACTGGCTCGGAGGAAGCTTGTCTCTGCAGATGACAGCCGCCGACCAAGCGGGCGCACAGTTGCGATTCGTCGTCGATACAGACCTTTCTCACGAGTCGTATCGACTCACCATCGATCCAGCAGGTATCACAATTCAAGGCGCCGACGCGGCGGGCTTCTTCAACGGAACCGCATCTGTTCTTCAACTGGCTGAGCGCTCCGGCGATGGGAGAATCCTGTGGCCCTGCGGGGTCATCGAAGACACACCCCGCTTTGCTTTTCGCGGGCTCATGCTCGACTGTGCGCGCCACTTCCACGACAAGGAAACGGTCCTTCGCACCCTCGATCTGATGGCACAGTTCAAGCTCAACCGCTTTCACTGGCATCTGACGGATGACGAAGGCTGGCGCATTGAGATTCAGGCCTTCCCCGAACTGACCGAACGAGGAGCATGGCGCGGCGAAGGCGAAGTGCTGGAAGCCCAGTTCGGCACAGGTCCGGAACGCTACGGAGGATTCTACAGTCGCCAGGACGTACAGGATGTCATCGACTACGCAGCAGTGCGACAGATTCAGGTGATCCCTGAGATCGACATTCCCGGACATTCACGGGCGGCCATCAAGTCCTGTCCTGAATTGCTCGTGGACGAGGCCGACGATTCCCAATACTGTGGTGCTCAACTCTACACGGACAATGTGCTGAACCCAGCCCTACCTGGAACGTACCAGTTCCTGCACACCGTTCTCGACGAAGTGTGTGATCTGTTTCCGGGCGAGTATGTTCATGTTGGTGCCGACGAAGTTCCACCTGGGGTCTGGGAACAGTCTCCCGCCTGCCGTGATTTCATGGCCGAACATGGTTACGAGAATGCGCACGAGTTGCAGGGACATCTGCTACGTGATCTGCAGGAGCATCTGGCGAAAAAGGGCAAGAAGCTGATGGGGTGGGAAGAAGCGGTCCACGGTGACAAGCTCGATCACTCGGCCACGGTCAATGCCTGGGGGGGCATTCCCATCGGTACCGAGCTCGCCAATGCGGGGTATGGCGTTGTCGCCTGTGCGGCACCCTTCGCCTATCTCGACCTGGCATGGGATGCCAATGCCTACGAGCCCGGGTATTACTGGGCAGGCACCAACGATTTGGCCCAGTGTTACGGCTATGAACCCGGAACACCAGAGCTCACCGAAGAGGGGGCAGCCCAAATGATCGGGGTGCAGGCAGCTCTATGGGGCGAATTGGTCAAAGGCCGGGCGCAGCTGGAATACATGTTGTTTCCGCGTCTGTTGGCGATGGCAGAGACCGCCTGGACGGCAGCTGCAGACAAGGACTGGGAACACTTCGTCCAGCAACTACCCCGACAGATGACTCGTCTCCACGCTCAGGGCGTGAATCATCGCCCTGTCGATGCCGACTCGTAACGAGATGACGTGTCTGTGAGATCGATCCTGCTCTCTGTCGCCGTTCTGATAGCGGTCTCGGTCACCGGCGTCTCGGCTGAACCGAAGCCGGGCGACATCTACGCTGAATACGTGTGGCGGGGACCGTACTACAATGCCTCCACATGGCAACGGGTCACCGATCCCAACGCCGCCGCCGCCGGTGCCAGACAATTCCTGCCCAACAGACGAAACCGCATCACCATCGAAGACCTCGAGGGCGCGATTGCCGCCGAGGTTCATATCGAACAGTGGGGGGCCACACGGGCACGACGGACACAGCGATTCGCATGAACGGTTCGGCGTGGATCCCCGTCGAACACCCACAAGCGATCCCCTCAGGTCGGGGGAGTTCAGCTTTTCCATTTCCCGAGTGTTATCAGTATTTCGCCTGGACCTCCGTGCCTTTGCCCCTCGAAGATCTGATCGCAGGTGAGAACCTTTTCGAGTTCACATCCGGGGATCAGGAATGCCTGTCCTTTGGGCGGGGTCAGTGGGGTGCATACAGCGCCATTTTCTGAATCTACTACGACGAGACCAAGCCCCATCCCACAGGGCAGATCGTTTCGCCGGCGCCGCAATCGGTCGTCGGGGACTTTCTGCATCTTGAAGCGGTCGCATCAAGCCCCAATGGTGCCATCACATCCGACGACTTCATCGGGCACTACGAAGACTACGATCACGACGGCGATGGTATCTGGCGAGAGTGGCACTACACTTATCCAAAGGGCCACCTGCGACGGCATTTGGGTACCGCAGACGAGGCACCCTTCGTAGCGACATGGTTCACTGAGTGGATTCCCGATCAGGATGAACCCATGGCCGTCGCCGCCAGAATTCGCGACGAGCGCGGCATCTATTACATGACCGCCGCCGTCGAGGGCCTCGAACTCGATCGGAGTCAGCATTCGGATCGCTTGTACAAACCGTACAATGTGCCAGCCGGTTGGGTCTCACGGGCGGGTCGAGCCGTGGGCACGAATGTCTTCGTGCCCACCGTGTCGGGGATGATCGAGGCGCGTGCTGAGCTCACCACCTGGAGTGGACTCCACGCCGAGGCGATCAATCTGAATCGTACGATGATCGCTCCGCGGGTCGGCCAGGACCACAACTACGCCCACAACACGATCGATATCCCGTTGAAGGTCGTGCGAGCCGGGACGAACAGATTCTCCACGTTCTCGTCGACCCTCCACCACGGAATCGAGGTCATGTGGCCTGGAATCGCACTGCTGGCGCGGTTCTCTGAACCAGTCCCACCACTGGTCACGGCGCACGAAGATCTGTCCATCTTCGCCGACGAATTGACCTGGGAGGCGGTAACACCCGCCGATGGCGAGGTACAGGTTGAGACGCGTGAGGACGCCTTCGAAGGAACACGGGTCCTGCGTGTTGTGCCCTCGTCATCGTTCTTCGCCCTTCTGGATCTGGTGCCGGAGACGCCACCGCAGACGTTTGGTTATGAGCGCTCCGACTCCGTATCCACCCGCATGAACTGCGCGTCACGGACTTCCACCGACTCAGTCTGGTCATGTGGGGGCAGCCGATTCCACTGCTGATCAAAGGCGTGGGTCAACGGGGCCTGGACTTCACGCGGCGTGAATGGCAAACCCTTGAGATCCCACTGGACGAGATCGACTTCCGTTATCCCTATCTGGAAGCCCTACACTTTGACGGACGACTCAATGGTGCCTTCCTGATCGATGATGTGTCCCTCGTCGTCGGCGGTGCCCAGACCGCCATCGACGAGAGTTCGTCCGCCGTGTTGCCCACGGAACTGTAGCTGCATGCGAATGCGCCGAACCCGTTCAACGCCGAGACGATCATCTCCTTCGATCTGCCAGACGCGGGCGAAGCCAGGTTGGCCGTCTTCAATCTTGCCGGCCAGCAGGTGGCCCAACTCATCGATCGGCCCCTCGACGCCGGCCACCACACCTATCGTTGGAACGCACGCACCGACGACGGACGGCCTCTAGCAACAGGGGTGTATCTCTACCGGTTGGAGGCACTCGGCATGATTCGCAGTGGGAAACGGCTCCTGCTGCGCTGATCGAGACGTTGCCAGGGGTGTCAGCAGCCGCGTTGCTCGGTATATTGGCACGATCATATTGGCATACGCGAAATCAATGCACCCCACATCCTACAGGCCATTCACCTCCATGCCCCTGCGACAGAAGCTTCTCGTTTTGTATGCCCACTCACCCGATCTCAAGAGTCGCGTCGTCAGTTGGGCCACCTACGACGGCACGGGAAGGAGTTCTCCCACGTCGGGAGATGAGGACAAACCGCCCTATGGCAGCGTCGTGGCGGCCATGGAAGATGGTTGGCGGGTGATTCAGTTTCCGCAACAATCGATGGCCCATCCCGGCATGGAATACCACACATCCTATCTGCGTTACGAGTATATCCTGGAACAGCTCGAGGAGATCGACTGATGGTCGCACGTGAACACCTGCTCGACAGCAAACAGATGGCGCAATTTGTCGCCGACGGTTACCTGCGTTTCGATGAGATCGTTCCCGACGAACTCAACAAGGCAGCCTATGCACAGATGGAAACCGGCGACATCGAACGACCTGGCTCGGGCACGAAATTGGCAGGTATGTGGCCCGATTCGGCCATTGGACAGATCATCCGTCTACCACAGATCCAGGGCATCATGGCCAGTCTCGTGGGGCCTGATCCTCTGTACGATCACCACGCCGTCCACATCGTTCCGCCCACGCACAAACAGGGCCAGGTGTGGCACGCCGATGCGATCATCGACCTGCGCCTCGACTTCGATATCCAATTCTTCTACTTCTGCCACGATACGCCGCGAGAGATGGGCGGCACCATGATCCTGCCCGGCTCACAGTATCGTCGCGTCTCTGAGTCCGATATCGGTCGTTACCAGAATTTCCTCGGTCAGCTGCCGATGGCGTGCAAGGCGGGAACTGTCATGGTCTGCCATCACGGGATCTGGCACTGTGCGCAGCCGAATCTCACCGAAGACACGCGCTACATGTTCAAACTGCGGCTCAATCCCACCGAGAAGCAGGAACAGCTGTGGAACACGGACGATCTCGAAGCCCCCGAGATCGGCGGCCTTCTTGGCAAGAACCACGAGTGGTATGGCAACGAGTCCCGCATCGAGGTGGTCAACCGCATTCGCCAGTGGCGCCATCTGACGGGGAACGAAAAGTTCGATGTAAGCTACTGGATGGGTCGGCTTGAGAACGAGCCCGGCGGTTCGGCATAGATTCGTCGCTGTTCGAGAATCATTGCAGGCACGGAATCGGCTCCGAAATGGGCGCTGCTCTAGCACATTGCCGGCGTACGAGCGGGCTATGTGTCCACGGCTCGGTGCAGCGGGGTCTGCCCGTCTGAGTCCTGTGCTCCGATGTCGGCGTCGCGGTCGAGCAGGAGAGTGGCCAAGTCGAGATCGGCCCGTTCGACGGCACGATGTAGAGGCGTACGGCCCCGGTTGTCGCGCGCTCCAATCAGCGCAGCGTCTGCGTCCAACATGGCCGTCACCTGGTCGATGTCGCCGCGCCCCGCCGCTTCACACAAATCCCGACCGGCGTCGCTGGCACCGAGGCTGGTTTCAAGGTGTGCATCGATTGCTTCGACAATCGCGGTGTGTCCCCGGTCAAAGGCGATCGCACGCGGCGACGTCGCCTCGCGATGGGGATAGATCCCCTTGAGAGGATCGGCACCTGATTCCAAGAGAAGCTGCACGATGTCGAGCTGATTGCCATAGACGGCGTAGTGAAGGGCCTGATGTTCGTTATTGGCCAGTGCGTCCTGGCGGGCAAGCTCGGGTGCGTCTGCGAGAATGCGGCGTACCTCTTCGATGTCACCGCGCTCACAGGCGGCACCCAGCAGAACATGCGTCTCGAAGCGGTCGTTCCGCGATGGGGCGTCGTCGTGCAGGGTCTGTTCAACCATGTCGATCATCCTCTCCTTCAGGGCTTTTCGGGCATCGTGGAGGCGCTTGCGCACCGTGCCTTCGGTGATATCGAGAAATGCGGCGACCTGGGCCTACGAGCGCTCACCCATGTAGAACAAGGTGACCGTCTCGCGCTGAGCCTCTGGTAGAGCCGCTATCGCTTGGCGGACGACGGCAGCCGTCTCGGCGCGCTCGATGGTATCCAGGGCCGACGTCTGTCCCACATCGGCCGTCACCTGAGCCACAACGCCCTCCAGCGGTACGGTCGGAATGCTAACCCGCCTGGTGCGCCGATCACAATGCTTGTGCACGATGAGGCGCAACCAGCCCCGAAGGCCGCCGGCTCCCGCAGGCTGTCCAGATCGCCGAGGACCTGTATGAAGGCATCCTGCGCGGCATCCTCCGCCAGATGGAAATCTCCCAGCAAAGAGACCAGGCGTAGCCGACCGCCATATCCTGGAATTGTCTGACCAGGGCCGTGAACGCCGTCGAATCGCCTTCACGGGCGCCTCGGACGAGTTCGGCAGGTGGCGCTGACGGTTGGCCGCCCAGATCGGTGGTGGATGGAGTCATTACGGCATCTCAGGGTTGAAGGGACCAGGTGCATACTACAAAGCCCCGGGCCACCCGTGATACGTTACATGGGGCTTCAAACATGGGGCTTCAAGAAATGCCTAAACGGGGTCCAGGCCCTACGTTTGTGCCCCTCGATTGCGCCCCAGAAAAGCTGAGGTCATATGCTGGCTGCTTTTGACAAGGTAGTGATCACACCGCCCCTCGATGGGACCTGGCCTGACGCCTTCATCGATCTGAAGACCGGCGTGTTGGATGACATCCACGCCCGCCTCCTTCTGATCGACGCTCAAGGGCAGGGAGGGGCTCTGCTGGTCAGTCTCGACGTGCTCAACGTGGGCCTGCCGGAAATGCAGCGCCTCGAAAGTGCACTGTGTCACGTAACCGGTCTACCCTCCGAAGCGGTGTGGATCATGGTCAGCCACAGTCACTCGGCGCCCATCGTTGGTGCCATCGATGACTACACCGGCCTGGGGCCCTGGTGGTCGGCGGTGTGTGATCGAATCATCTCGTCGGTGCAAACCCTCGGCCGTCGTCTGCAGCCGGTGCACTTCGAGCACGGAATCGGCACCTGTGGCTTCAACGTCAACCGAAGGCTCGTGGGGCCGGATGGCTGCAGCATGTTGCCGAACGAGGAGGGGGTCTGCGACAAACGCGTGCCCGTGCTTGCCTGTCGAAGTGAGGACAACTCGCTGATCGGCCTTTGCTACAGCTACTGCTGTCATCCGACGATTCTGCTTGGCCCGCAGATTTCTGGCGACTACCCGGGCCAGGCATCGTTGGCTCTCGAGGAAGAACACGGTGGGGTCGCCCTGTTTCTGCCGGGCACCTTCGGCAATGTTCGGCCGCATCTGGTCGACGACCGGGGCGCCTTCCGAACGTGTATCCCAGAAGATGCTGCCGACAGTGCGCGCCAATTGCAGATCGGCGTGAACGAGGGTCTCGCGCACACCGAAGATGTCGAGGGGGGCACGGTTCTGGCGCGACGGCTACTTCACGACCTGCCCCTGGACTCACTGCCCACGGAGACAGAGATCGACGAGATCCTGTCGACCCAGTGGGATGACGCGGCCGGCCTGTCGGCAGTCGCTCATCACCAGCACCAGGGTCTGCGGCAGTGGGCGCAATCCGTGGAGGCCGCCCGGGCTCAACCGCCAACGGCCATGGTTTTCCGGTTTTCGTCTCTCCGCATCGGTTCGGTACAACTGGTGGGCATGTCGGGTGAGTTCTTCCTCGAATATGGCATGCGGGCGGAAGAGATCTTCGGTCCGCAGACCATCGCCCTTGGATACACGCACGGGTGTCAGAGCTACGTGCCCACGGATCAGGCCCTGGTCGAGGGAGGCTATGAAACCGGAGCATGGAAGCGTTTTCATCAACTCGCTCCTTTCGCCCAGGGCGTGGAGGCCGCCGTGGGCGATGCCTTGCTGCAACTCAAGTCCATGAGCTAGAGCGGGGCGAGAGAAACCAAACAGATGCCGAATCGCATTTCCCGCACTCCCTTTCGTTCCTTCGCCGTCCTGGGTGGTCTGGTGCTCTGGGGCACCCTCGCCGTTGCCAACCCTCAGCAGACGACGATCCTCGGTCAGGCTCTGCCCGCCGACGCGGTCCCCTATGCCCAACAGGTGCTGCGAGTCCCCTGCAACAACTCGCGCAACGAAGTCACCTTCGATCATCCCATCAGTGTGTATCAGCGATACGGCTGCGTGCAGGATTTCTTCTCAGATACACTGGTCGATCTCGATCCGGAGTATCACCCCGAGCCTGCTGCCGCCGAGAGTTGGTCGGTGGCAGAGGACGGTGTGACCTGGACTTTTCGCTTGAGACCGGGGCAGATGTGGAACGACGGGACCCAACTGACCGCCCACGACTACGTCGCCACGTTTCAATTGTGTGCCAGCCCCGAGCACGCCTGGGACTTCGCCTGGTTTTACTCGTTCCTCGGTGAGGGAGGGCTGCACAACTGGGATCGGATCGTGGCCGGTGAGTTGCCACCCGACTCGCTGGGTGTGACCGCCATCGACGATTTCACGCTGCAGTTGGTGACGGAAGGTCCCTTTCCAGCCATGCCCTCGGCGATGAAATTTGGATACACACTGCAGAAACGGGCATTGGAGGAACACGGCCCTTACTACAACAACGATCCCGCCACCTCCGTTTCGTCGGGACCCTTCATGCTCACCGAATTCGATCCCGGCTATCGCATCGTCGTCAGTGCCAACCCCCACTATCGCGGCTACCGGCCGCCACTGCTGTCCCGGATCGAAGGCATCTACATGTCACCGGCGACCTACTTCCTCGCCTTTCAGCGTGGAGAAGTCGATCTGGTGGGGCACGAGGAACTGACGCCTGCTGATTTCGCCACGATCGAGACCGATCCACAACTCAGCAGCAACTATCTACGTCACTACGGCGATTTTCGCACGGACTACATCCTCTTCGACACCCACACACCGCCCTTCAACGATCTGAAGGTGCGCCGTGCTTTCGCCCACGCCGTCGATAGGGAGGCGATCGTTGCTGGCGTGTACAGTCCGATCAAGGCGGTTCCCGCGCACTCCATGCTGATGCCGGGGTTTCCCTCTGCTGACAGCAACGGCGACCTCACGGATCTGCAGCGCTTTGACTGCGGTCTCGCACGACAGTATCTGGCGACGGCTGGATATCCGGGTGGCGCCGGATTCCCTCCTCAAGAGATGTGGCTGCGGGGAGAGTCGCCGGCTACGGCCGCCGTATACCAGGCGAGTGCAGCCTCGATCTCGCAGTGTCTGGGAATCCGCATTCAGGTGTCGAACAAGGACAGCCGTGTTTTCATGGAGGCCCTCCATGCTGAGCCAACTCGACTGCGGCTCGGTGCCGTCTCTTACGGCATGGATTTCCTCGATCCGGCAAATCTGCTCGGCATCTGGATGTCTGGGGGCCGGCACGCATGGCGCAACGAGTATTTTGACCGTCTCGTGACCGACGCGGGAGCGATAATGGGGGAGCCGGCGCAACGAGATCGCATGTTCCGTGAAGCCGAGCGGATTCTCGTCGAAGATGTAGGTGGTGTTTTCATCGCCCACCGATGGGCCGGCGATTTGTTCCAACCCCACGTGCGTGGAGCCAGTTTCCGTACGCCTGACTCGCGAGGCATCGCGGGGCGGCGGTGGGGTGATGACAGCATCTGGGGCGATATCTACATCGGCCGCGGCCAGTAGGACCCGTTGATCGTCTATATTCTGCGACGACTGCTGTCCCTCGGTTTCGTGATGCTGGGAGTCTCCGTCATCGTCTTCTGGCTCATGCATTCGGTACCGGGTGGCCCCTTTGACACCCAACAGGGGCGGCTGACATCCGCCACACGTGCGAATCTCGAAGCCAAATACGGTCTCCACGAGCCGGTGTGGCAGCAATACATCAGCTACATGAGGCACGCTCTACGTTTCGATTTCGGGGTCCCCTATCAACAGCCACAGACCACGGTGGCCGCTCTGATCGGCAAGACCTGGATTGTCACCCTGCAGGTAGGATTGATGACGATTTTCGTCGCCTTCAGTGTCGGCATCTGTGCAGGTCTGTATGCCGCCTATCACCAGAACTCCTGGCTGGATCATCTGGTCACCTTCGTCACAACCCTCGGCGTCACGGTGCCCAACTTCGTCATCGCCATGTGGCTGATCCTGAGTTTTGCCGTCGCCCGGGCCTGGCTTCCTCTAGGCGGGTGGGGGACGTCCGACGTCTGCCTCTTCGGTCGCTATTTCTGTAAGGACTGGATACTGCCCGTCGTTGCCTACGCCCTGGCGCCCATGGCCGTCATCGCCCGCTATACCCGGTCATGCGTCGTGGAAGTGGTGCAGGAGGACTTCGTGCGCACGGCGCGAGCCAAAGGACTCAGCGAAGTGACCCTGATGCGTCGGCACGTTCTTCCAAATGCGCAGATTCCCATGGTCACCGCGCTGGGCACGGAGATTCCCAATCTGATCACGGGGTCCATCTTCATCGAGACGATCTTTCGGATCAATGGCCTGGGGAAATACTTCGTCACCAGTGCCCTCAATCGCGACTACCCCATGATCATGGCCACCTTCCTGTTGATCGCACTGCTGTGGGGGGTGACCTACATGCTCACGGATGTCGCCTATGCCGTATTGGATCCGCGGATTCAGCTCGGCCAGCGGAGCCAACGATGAACCAGCAGCCCACGATGAGTGTCGACGTCAGCGACGCTCAGCCGTCCCCAGGCCTGCAGGCACTGCGTCGCTTGCTGCTCAATCGATTGGCTCTGCTCGGTCTGATCCTGGTCGGGGCTGTCATCTTCCTGGCCCTCTTCGCACAATGGCTGGCGCCCCATCCCTATGATTTCGCTCGTTTCGACCGCGTTCTGCTGATGCCCCTCGAGCACCCCGATCACCTTCTGGGGACCGATGAAGTGGGACGCGACTATCTCAGCCGACTGATCTACGGGGCCCGCACATCGCTGATCGTGAGCCTGCTGGTGCAGGGGCTGGCCGTGTTGATCGGCGTGCCCGTGGGTGCCATGGCGGGATACTTCGGTGGGCGCATCGGATTCGTCGTGTCTCGCTTGATCGATGTGATGACGGCCTTTCCCAGTCTGCTGTTCGCCATCCTGCTCATCTCCGTCCTCGGCGGAGGTCTGTACTCGGTCGTACTGGCACTCAGCGTGACGGGGTGGATCCTCATCGCCCGACTCACAAGGGCGCAGTTTCTCGCCCTGCGTGAGCGTGACTTCGTGTTGTCCGCCCACGCCCTGGGCGTGCCAACCTGGCGGATTGCGATCCGTCACGTGTTGCCCAACGCCCTGACCCCCGTCGTCATCGCCGTCAGCTTTGGCATCCCCGCCACGATTTTCGCCGAGGCGGGGTTGAGTTTTCTCGGTCTCGGGATCAATGATCCACTGGCCAGTTGGGGAAAGATGGTGGGTGTGAGCAATGCCTACGTGCGGGTCTACTGGCATCTGGCACTTTTCCCAACGCTCGCGATCGCCCTTACCATGCTCGGCTGCGCCCTGCTGGGAGATGGTCTTCGAGATGCTTTGGACCCGCGTCAACGAAGCCGACGAGTGGTCTCGCTTCCTGCCTGAGGACGAGGACGCCGCGATTGGGCTCTCTGTAGTCTGAACAGGAAGTCAGTCGAGCGAAACGACTCAGCTCTCTGGCAGAACCTGACGCAGCACGCGCAGGAAATTGCCTCCCATGATCGCAGCTGTGTCGGCCTCGGTAAATCCGTCATCGAGCAGGGCATCGGTAAGCGCTGGCATGAGGGCCGTGGTGAAATGGGTACCGATGCCGACGGCCTCGACCCCCATCACATCCACCGCATAACGAATCTGCTCCAGCGTGCTGGCCATCTCGTCTGGGTCGATGGTTTCAAAGGGCGCCTCACCGGGTTGGCGGGAGATGGGTGGCATGATGCCGAGCACGCCGCCGCGCTTCGATATGGCTCGCATCACCTCATCCGGGATGGCACGGTTCTCACCAGGGCTCAGCGCACGCGGGCAGGAGTGGGTGTCAACGACTGGCGTTTCGGAGATCTCGATCACATCGAGGGCACAGGGGTCGTTCGAGTGCGCCAGGTCAATCAGGATGCCGCACTGATTCATCTCGGCGATCATGCGCACACCGAGCTCGGTCAGACGGCCGCCTGAGCGAGTTTCACTGGACGGATCCCAACCCAACTCTCGGGTGGCCTGGCCGATGGTGATCATGCGCAGCCCAAGGCGCGAAAACTGTCGCAGTACACCGGGGCTGTCGCCAAACCAGTCGGCCCGGTTGGCCGCCATCAGCAGCGCGACCTTGCCGGCTTCGCGTGATCCGTCCAGGTCAGAGACGGTGCGTACCAGGTGAACGCTGTCCGGCGCCTTCTCCACGTTGAGGAGGAACCGATCCAACTCGGCGAGCACAGTCTGAGTGGCATTGGGTACGGCCAGCGTCAGGAAGAGCGATTCTCCATCACGCTTGGCGCGACGCTCGGGTTGCAGATTCCACAGGGCCCGGTACTCGTCGGTGAGCAGGGTAACGCCTCCTTTGGCGACGACAAGGTTCATGCCCCAGTCTCCAAACTTTGGAAAGTCGCCGCGGAAGTGATCCTCTGCCCGCTGCGTCAGATCCGTGTCATCCAGGACGAAGCGCGGATGATTGAGGTTGAGACCGAGCATGTCGCAAATGGGATGATTCTGATGGAACTGTCGCGCTCGCTGAGAAACGACTCTCACGATCACTGTCTCCTTGGTCCGTCGCGTGGTTGGCCGCAGACACGGCTCGCACATCTTTCAGAGACCCTTCGCAGGGTTGTGGACTGAATGTCGAGAATTCTCCCGCCAAGGAAAGCACCTTGACGCTCAACGCAGTGGTGGGTTCATGGTCGCCCATCTTGTGGTCGGGCCGCAATGGAATGATCATAAGGCGCATGCCCATTCCCCCTGACTACGAGGAGCGCGTCTACGCCGGCGTGCTTGGCAAGATCATTGGCGTCTATCTGGGACGGCCCTTCGAGGGCTGGTCGCACCGTCGCATCGAGGCCGACCTGGGCCCCATCGAGGGGTATGTGCACGAGCGCCTTGGCAAACCCCTCGTGGTCGCCGATGACGACATCTCCGGCACGTTCACCTTCGCACGCGCTCTCGAAGATCACGGCGTCTCTCCCGATCTGTTGGCCGAGCAGATCGGCCGCACGTGGCTCAATTATCTGATCGAAGAGCGCACGATTCTCTGGTGGGGTGGCATGGGTACATCCACCGAACACACGGCCTTTCTGCGGCTCAAACACGGCATGTCTGCGCCCGACTCCGGATCGATCGAGACAAATGGCCACGTCGTGGCCGAGCAGATCGGTTCGCAAATCTTTATCGACAGCTGGGCTATGATCGCCCCCGGCGAACCAGAACTGGCGGCGCGCCTTGCACGAGCAGCGGCCTCTGTGTCACACGATGGTGAAGCGATCTACGGCGCCCAGGTTGTTGCCGCCATGGAGTCGGCCGCCTTCTTCGAAGCCGATATGGACACCTTGATCGACGAGGGGCTGCGGCACATCCCTGACGAGTCTCTCATTGCGCAACTGATTCGCGACATCCGTGAGTGGCACAGCCTCGATGGCGACTGGCGCACGACGTTCGAACGGATCGAAGCCACCTACGGGTACGATCGATATGGTGGCGGCTGCCACATGATTCCCAACCACGCCGTCATCATCCTGGCCCTGCTGTACGGCGAAGGTGACTTCGGCCGATCCCTGATGGTGGCCAACACGGCGGGCTGGGACACGGACTGCAACTCTGGCAATGTGGGCTGCCTGCTCGGACTGCGGGGCGGATTGGCCGCCATCAATAGGGGAGACGTGGATTGGCGTGGCCCTGTGGCAGACCGCTTGTACAAGATCTCGGCAGACGGAGGTGATGCCGTGACGGATGCTGTGCAGGAGACAGGTCGACTGGTGGCGATGGGCAGGTCGTTGCTGAGAACCGACGCAGAAGTGCCCCGTTCCACGCGTTACCATTTCGAATTGCCGGGGGCGGTGCAGGGGTTTGCCCTAGATGCTGGCGGCAGCCAGGACCCGGATACCAGCAGCCCGGACACGGTGCCAAGAACGCTGACCAACGTTTCCGGGCACAGCGCCCATGGTTCTCGGTCTCTCGCTATCCCCTTCGGAGCCGATATGGACGGGCCTGTCCGTGCCGGTGTGTACGTCTTCGCCCTGCTCGAGGATCTGGAGCAGCCCGGTTACCACATGACTCTGTCCTCCAGTCTCTACGAGGGCCACACGATCCACGCCGAGGTCGAGCTCGACACCGGCGTCGGTTCGCAGGTCGGCGTCGCGTTGTTTGTTGAGGTGTATCCGCACAAATCGGGTGCTGAACCGCGACGCTGTAGTGGGGAGGTGACGATGCTCGTCGCCGGTGATCGAACGCAGTTGCACTGGACGATTCCGTTCACCGGTGGTCTGCCCGTTCTGCGAGTCGGGCTCGAGATTCACTGCGATGCAGGGGGCTCTGGTACCGTGTATCTCGACACGCTGACCTGGGATGGCGCCCCGTCCTGCCGGCTGCTGGGATCCGGGCTCGCCGAACGCGGTGCTCCTGTTGGTTGGACCGATGGTGTCGATCGGGTCCTTCTCGGCGAGGGCGGCGAGCAGCTGACGCTCATCCACAACGAAGGGCGGGGCCTTTTGATCAACGGCAGCCGCCAATGGGCCGACTACCGATTTACGACGAGTGTGTCGCCTCACATGGCGGCCGAAGCCGGAATCGCGGTACGCGTGGGTGGGATGCAGCGTTGGGTTGGGCTGCTTCTCTGCCCACAGGGCAAGGTTCGACTAGTGGCGTGTGTGGACGGCGATCCCATCGTCCAGGAAGCAGATCTGAACTGGCAATCTGGTGAGTGGTTCGACCTGCAAGTCACCGTGCGGGGGAAAAAGCTTCGAGCCGCCGTCGACGGGCGTGAGTTGTTCGTCATCGATGATATCTCTCTAAGAGGTGGCGGCGTCGCCCTCGTTTGCTCAGAAGGACGGGCGTTCTTTCGTGACACCGTCGTCCAGGCCGTGAGCGCCGACTGACGACTACTTCCGCTTCGGCGGCGTGAACACCATCATCGTGCCCACTTCGACGTGTTGGCGTGGCTCTCGCCGAGAGCATCGTACTATGGTGAAAACCGGGCATGGTTTACCATTTACCGCAGCTTGATGGACTCAGCCAGGATTGGAATCAAGAGAGGAACCAGCGCGCATGACAGACAACGAGCCCTTCGTCGTCGACAAGAATCTGGGGAAGAAGCTACAGCTCGGCCCAGATGATCTGCCCAAGACCAATGCAGACGGCGAGCCTGTCGTCGAATTGACACAAGAGCAGAAATATCTGTTCGACACACGTGGCTGGCTGCTGGTGCCGGGCGCGATCGATCCGGACGAAGTCGAAGCGATGAGGCAACACGCAGAAGCCGTAAGAGATGAGCCTGAATCACTGCCCGAACACGAGCGAAACTACATCTCGGGTCCCCTCGGCAAACTCACCGATCATCCAGTCGTCGTTGGTTTCCTCAATGAGTTCCTCGCCCACCCCCATCTTTCGAGCCCCGATTGCTATGGCTTCCGCATGGAAAGTTCCGGTCTCCGGTCGCCGGCCGCAGAGCCCGACAAACAGGGCAAGTTCAGCCCCCACAACGGCAGTGGCTTCTTTCGCTTCGCCGTCGACTCTCACCACTACCAGTGCGTCCCCGGCAAGGCCTTCAGCGGTCTGACGCGCGTCGTGTGGGAGTTGGCCCCCGTGAAGCACATGCAGGGCGGCACCCTTCTGGCGACGGGCAGTCACAAGGCCGCCTATACCGCCCCGGAGTCGATCCAGGATCCGCAATCTGAAGTGTGGGATACGTACGCATGCCCTGCGGGTTCTGTGCTGTTCTTCACCGAAGCGCTCGCACACAGCACCTGTCCATGGACGAACACCGAGAATGCGCGTGTTGGAATCTTCAACCTGTACAACAGTGTCGGTTCCAGTTGGGGTGACTGGCAACCACCGGAAGCATTGATCGAGAAAATGCCCCCGAAACGACAGACCTTGTTTCGCGGCGTGCATTGCGCGAACAACGTTCCCGGATTCCGCTACGGCGGACAGAACCAGGCAGACCGACCAAGAGCTGAAGTGTAGACGAAGGATCACTTCTTCTTCGGGGTAAGAACCATCATCGTGCCCACCTCAGAGTAGCCCACGACAGGGTAGAGCTTGGCGCCAGCATGACTAGCCAACAGCGACGCCTGCCGCGCACCACCTTTGCGATCGTCGCGCAGCATCTTGGCCAGCAGGGCGCGGGCGATGCCCTGGCGCCGATGCTCGGGTTGCACGTACATCCCGCCACAGTACGTCGCCTTGTCGGCAACCACACTGTTCACCCAGCCCACGATGTCGTCTTTCACAAGAGCCACATAGACACGCATGGGCGGGTCTTCGGCATCGACGTGCTCGGGCAGGATCTGGCGACGGGCCGCCGTCTTGGCGAGACGTTCGGCCATTTCCATGGTGGTCACTCGCTCCAGGGTCACCGGCGAAACCACGCGGGGAATCCTCGACAGGGAGTGGATCATGAAAAACTCTGTGTGATTGAGACGGTAGCCGAGGTCCTTGTAGGTGTCACGTATCAGGTCCGCATCGTCATCAGGACCATGAATGGGGCACAGACAGTAGTGACCACGTGCGTGTTTGCGGGCCACGGCATGAACGTCGGTTGGATCCATGCGGTGGGAGATGAACTCTTCACGTCGCTCACCACCCTTCTTCCGGGGTTCGTCGTGCGTGCGCCACAGCCCATCCACTTTCTCAAACAGATAGGGATGGGTGAAACTGCGCTGGAAGCCGTATCCACGAACGACGGTCTCGATAGCGAGATCGATCTCGCGTTGCGTGACCTGCTTGCCCACGGCTTTCCTCCTTCAGGTGGCCCGTCGAGGCGGGAAGACGAACCCACTTGCTGGACATCGGTGTCGTTGCTGTTGGAGACACGACACGAGGGATGTCATACCATACGCAATGCAGAATCGTTTGAATCTCGTTCACGCGTGCATCGGAATCATTCACTCGAGTGCAGAGGCCAAGTGGCGGATGCTTATCGTTATCGTCCCGTCGAAGGATGGGGATTTTCTTCTGGCGGCCAGCCGATGGGAGGCGTCGTTCCGGACGAAGCCATCGATTCGAAGGACCACGTTTATCTGACACGCCGCGATCCACCGGCCATCCTCGTCTACGATCGGGAGGGCAGGTTCCTCAGCACCCTGGGAGAGGGGATCCTCAGCAATCCGCACAACATCTGGATCGATCCATCGGACCGCCTCTTCTGCGCCGATGTCGACGATCACACAATTCAGATCTTCGATACATTAGGAGAGCTTCTGCACACGTGGGGCACGCCGAACAGGATGGGCGCTTCGGGACACCCCTTCAACATGCCCACCAAAGCGATGGCCTCGGCCACAGGAGAGGTCTTTGTCTCCGACGGGTATGGTCAGCATCGTGTTCACCGTTTCAGCGCTGATGGCGAACTTGAAATCTCCTGGGGTGAAGAGGGAACCGGTCCAGGCCAGTTCGCTCTCCCGCATGATGTGTGCATCGACCCTCGCAATCGGGTGCTCGTCTCGGATCGGACGAACAACCGCATCCAGATATTCGACCGGGACGGCCGTTTTCTTGAGAAGTGGACGGACATCATGGCGCCGAACAACATCCACATCGATGAGAGCGAGATCGTGTACGTCGCCGAGGCGCCGCAACGTGTGAGCATGTTCAATCTCGACGGCCAACTGGTGGCGCGGTGGGGGGAGGAAGGGGAAGGCCCCGGTCAGTTCATCGATCCCGTCCACGGAATCAGCGTCGACTCGAGAGGAGACATCTACGTGACGGAGGTGCCCCATCACGCAGACCGTGTACAGAAATTCACGCGCACCTGATACCGGGCCATTGCCTCGGTTGGCCCTGCTGTGCGGTGTGGTCATAGATTCCGGCACTCGCAGCTTGAGGGACAAGCCCTGAGGCACCATGGCAGGAGGAGAGATGGACGTGAACGTCGTGAATGCACCCCAGACTTTCGGACAGATCCTATGACCGGTATGCTGCTGTCACCGTCACAGCTGGATGAGTTCAAGGCCGAGGGAGCGCTTCAGATACGGGGTTTGATTCCTGCCGACGTAATCGATGACTGGCAGGACCAATTGCGCGCCGTTTGCACTGACGGAGTCGATCTCGACAAGCCGAGTACCTGGCCCGCTGGACGCTACGCACCAGAAGGTGGTTGGCCCGAGCTCAATCCAAATCTGTACGACGTGCCCAATCTGCAGTCCATCGTCGAACAGATCGGCGGTGGCGCCTTCGCGTCATCGCACCCAGCAGGTCACCCATGGTCGTCGCAGGTGCCCATGACCCGCGTAATCCTGCCGAGCGAGCCCGGCACCGAATGGACCGCCCCTCTTGATGGGCATCTCGATGGGTATGCCACCGGTTGGGGTGGTGGCTTCATGGTGTTTTTCGCGGTCCTGCTTTGGGACGTCAGCAGTCCGACCGGCGGGGGGACCGCCTACTGGCCGCGGTCCCATCTTGCGAATCACCGACACTTCTTGAAGCATCCCGACCAGTTTGATGGGTCCTACCTCTTCACGGAGCCTGTGAAAAGCGGTGGACATCGAGCCCTGTTGGACGATGACCCCAGCGTGGGGGACGTGGTCTGCATGACCGGGAACGCCGGGGATGCGATCATGTTCCACGGCCTCACGACACACATTGGATCGGTGAATGCGGCGGGATCTCAGCAGCCTCGCGTGGCACAGTTCGCCCGATTCTCTCACCGGGAAATGAGGGAGCAGGCACCGATGGTCATGTTCCCCGACAAGGACGGGACGCCGTGGAAACCACCACCGGGAACCCAAGACGACGACAATCAGGGGACCGGTTTTCTGCCACTCGGGCATCCGGGGCGCGATCTGATACGCTATGACGTTTCCGAGAATCTCTGGAAATACTGGTCCGACGCGCTCAACACCGAGCGGCCCTGAGCGTGTCCGAACCTGTTTCGCGATCGCTTTGTAGCGAGCCCCGAGTTTCATCAAGGATAACGTCATGAGCCAGCTGCATCCCGAAATGCGCAAAATCATCGATCTCGTCGACGCCGATCTGCGTGAGCGCGGGTGGGCTGATCTACACTCGGCGGGCGCCGAAGCGGCGCGGGAGTTTCTTGAAAGCTGGGTGCCGCCGGAACAGGATCGACCACCGATCTATCAGACCGAAGACCGACCGGTGCCGGGTCCAGCGGGAGATATTCCGGTGCGCATCTTCCGCCCACGCGAGACGTCAGAAACCATGCCCGTGCTCGTGTGGTATCACGGTGGTGGCTGGGTTCTGGGAAGTCTTGACCTGTCCGAGGTGAACTGCAGGCAACTGGCCAATGATGCGGACTGTGTCGTGGTCTCCGTCGACTACCGCCTGGCGCCGGAGGATCCCTTTCCTGCAGCCATCGAAGACTGCCTGGCAGCCACAGCCTGGATTCACGCCCATGCCGACGAGTTGGGTGTAGATCCTCAACGGATCGCTGTCGCCGGTGACAGCGCCGGTGGCAATCTGGCAGCGTGTGTGGCGTACAGCGCCAAGGCGCTTGGATTGCCTCTCGTGCTGCAGTTGTTGGTCTATCCCGTCACAGACGCTGATTTCGAGCGCCCCTCCTACGTCGACAATGCCGAAGGTTTCTTGCTGACGCGCGAGGCGATGCGCTTCTACTGGGATGCCTATGTACCGAACCTCACCCAACGCACGGATCCGCGTGTCGCACCCATCCACGCCAGCGACCTGTCTGGTGTGGCCCCCGCATGGATCATCACGGCCGAGCTGGATCCATTACGTGATGAAGCCGAAGCCTACGGTGAGGCATTGAGGTTGGCTGGCGTCACCTCGACGACCCGTCGCTACGACGGCATGATTCACGCCTTCTTCAACATGGCTACCCAAGAGCCCGTCGATGCCGTTACCGAGGCGACTCGCGCCGCCACCGCCGCTTTGCGAGAGGCTTTCGAGAACTAACCTTCTGGGGGTTCCAGACCTCAGCGGGATTGCGCTACATTCTCATTCTATAGCTACATGTGCGACGATCTCTCTGCTGCTTCCCAATGCGGAGCCTGTCCGATGAAGGAGATTCTCGTTGCTGTCGATTTCTCTGACGCCTCCATCACCGCCGTGCGCCAGGCTCTGGTCCTGGCTGAAGCTCTTGACTCGGTGGTGACTCTCCTCCACGTACTGCACGTGCCCGCCGAAGCTCCGGGATTCTACTCATCTCGAAAGTTTGGCAAGAAGCTGTTTCGAAACATGGAAGAGGCAGCGACGGGGATGATGGCCGAATTCGTGGGCAAACACACGAAAAAGGCGAAGGCGAAAGTACAAACACAGATCCTGCCGGGTCTCCCTGGGGACGAGATTGTGCGTCAGGCCCGCAAGCTGAAGGCGGACCTCGTCGTGATCGGCACCCGCGGCCATTCCGGTCTCAAGCGGTTTCTTCTCGGTTCGGTTGCCGAGCACGTCATCCCACGACGTGCTGCGTCGTGGGATGGGGCATGCCCTCAATCCCTGTTTCACCAACTGGTTCGGCCAGCCTCACAACGACATGGTGTTGGGAACCGAGGACGGTCGCATCTACCTATATCGGCGGGATGTGCTCTCATAACCTGTCAGAGTGTTCGAGAGTCCGGCAATCTCAGAACGTGGATTCCGGGCTGGTGATCGGACACCAACGGGCCGGCATCAGATGTTTGATCAATGCATCCTTGGCCTGAGACGTGTCAATGCGTTGCAGGGCGTGGAGAGCGTCACCACGGACATAGCGGTTCTCATCGTCGAGCACTCCTTCCAACGCCTCAACGGCTTCTGCTGCCTGGGGGCCAAGTCGGCAAAGGGCGAAGACCGCCGCCGTGCGCACGCCGACGTGGTCGTCGGTGACGGCGTCGATCAAGGTGGGGACCACATTAGGTTCGTATTGTCCAACCGTTCCCAATGCTTCGGCGGCGGCCCTCCGAACATCCTCGTGTTTGTCCTGGCAGGATGCGACCAAGGCCGGTAGCGCCGCATCGGCGGCCAGCGCGATATCACCGAGAGTGGTCGCCGCATCGGTGCGGGTACTGGTGTTGGTCTGGCCGAGGGCGTCGATCAGGGCTCCCACAGCCGGGGCGCCGATGGCACTGAGTGCGTAGGCCGCATTTCGACGGGTCATTTCAGATTCCTCGCCCAACTTCTCGATGAGACCCGGCACCATGTCCTGGCCCAGGGCCGCAAGATCGTACGCGGCGGCGATGCCGGCACGTTCGTCTTCCCCTTCGAGCGTGTCCAACAACTCGGCGGGCGAACCCTCGGGGGTGGGCAGGGCGCCTGAGCCGTCGCCGAGGTTCCAATGCCACACGTGGGCGTACATCTTCTGCAGTTCAGACCCGTCGCCGGGCAGTGCCGGATCGATTCCGGGCCAGCCGGCTCGCCTGTTGTTCCACGCAGGCAACACCGGTTCGGACATTCTGGCGAAGAGGAACTTCACCATGTATCGGTGTTGATCGCTGGTGTTGGGCATGGCACGATGCCACAGATCATAGTTGGTGATGGTTACCGTGCCAGCCGGCGTAACGAGAGGCACTTCGCCGTCAATGCGGGCACCTTCGGGGGTATTGAAGTAGTGACTGCCCGGGACGATTCCCGAGGGCCCCCGCTCCAGAGGCGTATCCTGCGGATAGTAGAAGGCCAGCAGATATCGGGTACGGTGCGACCAGCGCTTTCCGCCATCCTGGTGCATGTTCTGGCCCTTGCTGTGGGCCTTGTTGTGGTGGGGATGACGATGGGGCTGTAGATAGTAATCGTCACCACACACGCTTTGCAGAGCGCCGACGACGGAAGGGTGATCGAAGACCTGGCGCACGAGGGGGATGCGGGGAAGGAGATTGTTGCCTGGGTTTCCTTCCTTCTCGAAGACCTCCTCGTGTTTGGCGAAGACCTCCGCGTGGAATTCATCCGGCAGATCGGGCGTGATGGTCACGTAGCCGTGGGCGATGAACTGTGCCATCTGTGCATCGCTGAGACGGAAGGCCTGGTCCGTCATGCGCCGGCCACCTGAATGCTTTCGATCTTGCCGGACCACACCTTCGGCCCTTCCTCGTGCACCGAGCGGCCCGTCGAGTCTACGGCAAGGGTCACGGGCATGTCCTTCACCTCGAATTCGTGGATCGCCTCCATACCGAGCTCGGGGAAGGCGAGGACCTTCGAACTGGTGATTGCCTTGGCGACCAGATACGCGGCGCCACCGACGGCGATCATGTAGGCTGCCTTGCTGTCGCGAATGGCCTCAATGGCAGCGGGTCCTCTCTCTGCCTTGCCCACCATACCGAGCAGACCCGTTTCCTCCAGCAATTGCCGCGTGAATTTGTCCATCCGCGTCGCCGTCGTCGGCCCCGCCGGGCCGATCACTTCGTCGCCCACAGGATCGACGGGACCCACGTAGTAGATCACGCGATTGCGGAAATCGACGGGCATTTCTTCACCACGCTCCAACAAGTCGATCAGTTTCTTGTGTGCCGCGTCACGACCCGTCAGGAGTTTGCCGGATAACAGCAATGTCTCGCCGGATTTCCACGTCTGCACATCCTCGGGTGTGAGTGTATCGAGATCAACGCGTCTGACATCGTCGCCCAGATCAAAGTCGATCTCTGGCCATTCACTCAGATCCGGCGGTTCGAAGGCCGCCGGACCGGAACCGTCGAGGCTGAAGTGCACGTGCCGGGTCGCTGAGCAGTTCGGAATCACAGCGACAGGTTTGTTCGCTGCGTGGGTCGGATACTCTTTCACCTTGACGTCGAGGACCGTCGTCATCCCACCGAGACCCTGTGCGCCGATCCCGAGGGCATTGACCTTGTCAAACAGCTCCAGTCGCATCTCTTCCTGATGATTGGCAGCTCCTCGTTCCTGGAGCTCATGGATGTCCACCGCATCCATCATGGACTGCTTGGCCAGCAACATGGCCTTCTCGGGTGTGCCACCGATTCCTACGCCGAGTACGCCCGGCGGACACCATCCGGCTCCCATGCCGGGAACCACATCGAGGATCCAGTCCACCACCGAGTCGGATGGATTCAGCATGGCGAACTTCGCTTTCGCTTCACTGCCGCCTCCCTTCGCGGCGACCTCGATGTTCACCTCATCCCCAGGAACGACGCTGTAGTGGATGATGGCAGGTGTATTGTCCTTCGTGTTGGTGCGAGTACCATCGGGATCGGCCAGAACCGAGGCCCGTAGCACGTTGTCCTCGAATTGATAACCACGCCGCACACCCTCGTTGATCATGTCTTCGAGGCTCAGCTCAGCCTCCCACTGAACATCCATGCCCACCTCAGCGAACACGATGACAATCCCTGTGTCCTGACAGATCGGACGCTTTCCGATGGCACACATGCGCGAGTTCACCAGAACCTGCGTCAGAGCGGCCTTGGCCGCGGGAGACTGTTCGCGCTCGTAGGCAGCACGCATGGCGCGGATGAAGTCGACGGGATGGTAGTAGGAGATGAACTGCAGCGCATCAGCGACGCTTTGGATGACGTCTTCCTGCTTGATTACAGCCATGGGGCCTCTCGCTCTTTCTGTCTCATTTTCTCTGGGCAAGGATTTCCTATCGAGTTTGGTGAATCCGGCGTGTCGGAGCAAGGAGCCCGTCCAGCCTTCCACACCTTCTGGTCAGCGCTCGATTTTCGATGGATCTTAGCCCTGTTCAAGAAAAGATACGCTCTATGGCTTTGACTTTGATCCGGTTCTAACCTCAAGTGTTCTGATCGAGGTCATCGGCAGCACTCACCGTGACACGGGAGCCCGGGAGATCCGGCTGTTGGGCCCGCTGGTTCCATAGCGACCGCACGGATTCATACTCTACAGGAGTCGTTACGTGACAAGACCCTATCTGTTTTCTCCCATCCGCATCGGCTCGATCGAAGTAGAGAATCGGGTCGTGCTGGCCCCGGTCGACGTCGGTCTGCACGGGCCGAATGGCGAGGTTACCGATCGCTACATCGACTTTCTCCTGGATCGCGCCCACGGTGGGACGGGCCTGCTGATCACCGAATTCACGTCGGTGGTGCCGGAGAAAAGAGTGATCACCACATCCGTCTGGGACGACCGTTTCATCCCCGGTCTTGCGCGCATCGCCGATGCGGTCCACAAAGTGGGTCCTCCCATCTTTCTGCAGATCGCAGCTCTGGGCGGAAAGTCCTATGTGGAGCCCAGTGCCCCTTCGGCCGTGGACAGCGAGCTCTACGAGCAGGTGCCTCGCGAGATGACCATCGACGACATCGAGCGCATGGTCGAAAGCTTCGTTGCGGGAGCAAGAAGGGCGCAGAAGGCTGGTTTCGATGGGGTCGAATACCACTGTGCCCATTCTTATCTGGCCGGGCAGTTCATCTCACCCCACACCAACCGACGCGACGACGCGTATGGTGGGGATTTCGAACGGCGCATGAAATTCGGTGCCGATGTGGTTTCCGGCATTCGGCAGGCCTGCGGCGACGCGTTCCCTATCGGTCTCAAGTTCAGCGCCCACGAGCACCTGCACGGGGGCGTGAACGATCGCTACGACGAGGGGGAGGGGGACGGTCTGCATCTGCGTGTGGCTGAATTCATGGAGGCGCAGGGGGTGGCGTATCTGCATGTGGCCACCACATCGTCGACGCTGATGCGTGTAAAAGGGTTCGTCGAATGCACGCATCCCTCGGTGCCGCCCATGTATGTTAAACCCAACACACTCGTCGATCTGGCCACCGAGGTGAAGGCCAATGGGGCTCGCGTACCGGTGATCGCCACAGGGGGGATCACCGATCCCGACGATGCGGAGCAGGTTATCGCCCGCGGTCAGGCCGACATGGTGGCCCTGGGCCGACCACTCATCGCCGATGGGCACTGGGCGCGGAAGGCACGAACGGGGCAGAACATCGTCCCATGCATTCGCTGCAATGTGTGCCATTCCTTCGTCGTCATGGACCGAGGGGGGATACAGTGCACGACCAATCCCATCGTGGGTCGGGAGAAGACCGTCTCCTTTTCACCCGCATCGCTGCCGAAGAAGGTGGTCGTCATCGGAGCCGGGCCCGCGGGCCTGGAAGCGGGATTGCGGGCCAAGCAGATGGGCCACGGGGTGGTGGTCTTCGAGCGCAGAGATGCGATCGGCGGTGAGATGATCTCCGCATCGATTCCCAGCTTCAAGTGGGATGTCAAACGACTGTTGAGCTACTACAGAACCGAGGTAGAAAAGGCAGGTCTCGATCTCCGTCTTGGCGTAGACGTGTCCATAGACACGCTGGAAACGGAAGGGGCACAGGCCGTCGTCCTTGCAACGGGGGGCGAACCGATTATCCCCGATGTGCCCGGCATCGACAGCGACTGCGTCGTGACGGCCGTCAACGCGCTGGTCGGGTGGGAAACACAAGACATGGGCGAACGGATCATGGTCCTGGGTGCAGGACTGGTAGGGTATGAAATGGCGTGGCACGCCGCCGAGCAGGGCCGTCACGTGACGATGGTTTCGCGCCGCGCTCACGAAGAGGTCGCTCATCTCGATGAACACGGCACGAATCTCGCCCTGCTCCTGAAAGGAGCGCACGATGCCGGTGTGCAAATCATGGCGGGGCACCACCTGCAGGCGGTGGACGGCCAGAGGGTAATCCTGGCTGATGCTGACGGACAGGAAAGGGCAGAAGACGTCGATCGCCTTATCATCAGCCGCGGCTACCGGCCACGTCAGCAACTGGCGAAACTGATTGAGGAGTCGTCGCTGAAATGTGATGTGTTGATGGCGGGCGACTGCGTGGATGTGCGAAACTTCTTCGACGCCATCAACGAGGGCGCACACGTGGTGCGCACCGAGCTGGCCTAGAGACTGCGCAGCGGCCAGATGAGGCCACGGATTTTCTTCCTCCTCGCTATATTCGAAAAACGAGAATCACCGGCGCCCATGGGATTCTGATTCGACTTCTATGCCTTGCGCGAGATTGCTCCATGAAGACAGTTCGTCTCATTCGCGGACGCGACGAGTGGCTGGTGAAATACGATGGGCGGCGGCGGACGGTCACGGTCGAAGGTCCTGCACCCGAAAGTGAGCAGGTTCACCGCTGGTTGGTGACCCCGCGAAGACTGGTCAATCCGAAGGGCAGTATGGTCGTAGAATCACCCATTCGGACCTGGGCCTACATCCGCCAGGCGGTGGATGTCGACCTCTACGCCCGTTTCATGATGAGGGCGCACTTCTGATAGTTCCCTGAGTGCCGACCCCCTCTGTGGTTACACGCGGTACCGATCGACGACATCCATATTCAGCGTCCCACCCAGACCTGGTATCGTAGGGATCGTCACCATCCCTTCTTTCACCTGAATCGTCTCTTCCAGCAACATCGCTTCCTGCAGGTGCTGCATCGACACGTGCCCCTTGGTGGCATTGGGCGTGGCGGCAGCCAGATGCATCATGAAAAGGGTGGAGATGTCGGTACCATCCCCTCCCAGCTGCATCCAGAAGGGGCGATCTCGAGCTCCGCAGACATGCGCGTCTCGTTGAAGCGCTGCCACCGTAGTGCCCAGAATGAAGTAGTCATACACGCCGCTGTGCAGGGCATCGATCGCATCGGGTGCACCGATGTGGTGGGCCAGTGGCAAGTCGAGGGCGGCACGGATCTGCCGGTAGCCTTCGATGTCCGATTGAGTCACAGGTGACTCCAGGCAGTGCACCAGAGGGCAGGCCTTCAGCTTCTTCCCGACGTCAATGGCTCGCTCGACGGTGCCGAAGGTCTCATTCGCATCGACGGTGATCTCGTAGTCCCCCGGGGCCACCTCCGCGATGGCCTCCACCTGCTCGACAACATCGGTGTGGGCGCGGCGTTTGAACTTGTGCACCTTGTATCCGGCGGCCAGCGCACGACTCGCCTCTCTGCGCAGGACATCCGGCTCGAAACCATGAGACCACCAAGCCAGAGGTGCCGTGTCGCGTGCCGGCCCCAGCAGCCGCGAAATCGGCAGGCCGACGATCTGTCCCATGAGGTCGTAGAAGGCGATTTGCAGTGGCCCCGCGCTGTCGTCACCCACATACTCAAATGGACTGTGTCCGACGTAGGCCGCGAGCTCTTCATCAGATCGAGACGCACCTTCGCCCAACCCTACGCGGCCATGCTCGTCAAAGACCTGATAGAGCGTCGTCTTCACCGAGGGCACGGGCGTGTCCTTCCACTTCTGCAACAGGCCCTCGCCATCGGCGGCAAACTCGTCGTCCGTCGCCCGATTCGCATATCCCCAACCCTTGCGCAGCGGTTCGCGGACATGCTCCTGATAGGGAATGTTCAGGGCAATTCGCTCAATTCGTGTAATCTTCATCTGCCCATCCTGCCGTCGCGCTGACAATTGGTCACGGGGAAGGTGTGTCGAATACTCAACGTCGTCCGACACGAAGCACAAACAGCCCCACATCGGCAAGGGGCCCAGCACGCCGACCTTCCTGCATTGACATGATTCCACGTTGCTCAATACCGTGCGACAGGTCTCACCCCGGCTGGCGGGGGCCCCAAGGTATACCACAAGGGACATCTCCCGAGGGAAATACCTCGGCAGTCTCCAGCAAATGGGTGCGGGTATAGGGTTTGGACGCGTATGAGCAGATCCGAGCGGACCGATGGAGAGGCGAGGGTCAACAGACTCTCGCCTCTTCGCATTTCGGTTATCTCATAGCTCGGTGCCCACCTCGAAGCGCGCGGAACATCTATGACCCATCGGGTCCTCGTAACTACAGCGGCCCTGCTGCTGAGCATCTCGATCGCAGATGCAAAGACCGGTCTCGCGAATCTCAGTCTCGATGAACTGATGGATCTCGAGGTCACTCTCCTCTCACGGCGTCCTCAGCGAGTCACCGAGACGCCCGCCGCCCTGGCGATACTCACCGGTGACGAGTTGCGTCGCATCGGCGTGCACTCGCTGCGTGACGCCCTTCGACTGGCTCCCGGTTTTCAGGTGGGACAGGTCGATGCGCACAAGTGGGTCGTCGCGTCGCGAGGTTTTGCAGGCTTGTTCGCCAACAAGCTGCTCGTGATCATCCGAGGTCCGGGGGGTAGTCTGTGGGGTGCCAACACGGTCAACGGCATTGTCAACGTCGTGACCCGACCGGCCGCCACGACGCCCGAAACCTTCGTGCACCTGGGTGCAGGAAGTGAACGTCGCCAGCTGGCCCTTCGTCACGGTCGTCCAATTCCCGGGGGGCGGACTTCGCTTCGATGCGGAGAGAATGGATCGGGGTCGCTCCGCCGCTGCAGGCGACAAGCCCGTGCGGGATGACTGGCACATGCGGCGCGTCGGCTTCCGCGCAGATGTCGAACGCGGCCCAGCGGACCATTTGACCCTTCTGGGCAATGTGCGCGGTGGCAGTGTAGGGCAGAGCGTCACCTTCGTGATGCAGGCCTCCCCGGCAGTGGCTCGCACCCAATATTTCGGCGCCGATCTTCTGGCGCTCGACGTGTTGGGTCGCTGGCGCCACCACTGGGATGACGACCCCGAACTTGAGATCCAGGCCTATTACGACCTGTTCGACCGCGAAGAGGCCGTGCTGCACGGCCGCATCCACAACGCGGATGTCGATCTACAGCACAGATTCCGCCTTGGTTCCCATCGACTGGTCTGGGGCGGAGGATACCGGCGGACGTGGGATGATTTCGACGGCACGTTCACGATGCAGCTGGATCCCGCTTCACGTACGACACATCTGTTCAGTGGCCTCGTGCACGATGACATCGAGCTGGTGCCACAGAGGCTGGCGATCTCAGCCGGTACGAAGCTCGAGCACAATAGTTTTTCCCAGTAGGAGTGGCAGCCGAATCTGCGTCTGTGGGGTTCACCCTCCAGATCCGTGTCGATGTGGGTGGGGCTCAGTCGCGCCGTGCGCACACCTTCCCGCGGAGATCATGATTCCAATGCCGCCATCGGTGCTGTTGGGCCCGACTCGCTGTTTGCCGGAGCCCCCGAGGCCGTCGTTACGCTGCTGGGCAGCGATCGTGAGGAGGCCGAAGATCTGCTCGTCATCGACGCTGGCCTGCGAACCCAACTGGGCAGAAGTGGATTTCTCGACGCAGCCCTGTTCTACTACGAATACGACGATGTCACCACGCAGGAGCCGGGCGTTCCCTACACGATCGATGAACCGGGGCCGCTACATCTGATCGTACCGGTGCAGAACGACAACCTGGCCAGTGGGACGGCACGCGGGGTCGAAATTGGATCGCTCATCAGGGAAACGTTTCCTTATCCGATTTCGCGGGTCGGCCTGACTCCGCCTCACGAAGGAGATTCCATGACGGATCACTGGGGATACAGCCAGACGGACTTGAAACACTACACATGTTACCGGGCCAATGGGCCTGTCGTGATCGATGGCCGTCTCGACGACGAGGCCTGGAAGCTGGCGCCCCCGTCGCCGCGTTTCGAGGATCTGGAGACGCCCGGTCGTCCGGCCCTGCTGGATACATGGGCGAAGCTGCTGTGGGACGATGACTACCTCTACGTCGGGTTCTGGTGTGCCGAACCCCATCTGCGGGGTACTCAGACAGAGCGGGACTGCATGATCTGCCAAGAGAACGACGTGGAGGTGTTCATCGATGGTGAGAATGCCTACTTCGAGTTCGAGTTGAATTCGCTGGGCACGATCATGGAGCGTTTCTACATCTGGCAGGATTCCTACGTGAAGGGCGGATATGATCAACTTGCCGAGTTCGATCTTCTCGCGCCGGGTATTGTCGACACGCTGGGGGGTACTTGGAGTGGCCACGCCCATCCGCGGGGACGGCGGTGGTGCTTTCGCAACTGGGATATGCCCGGCCTCATGTGGGCCGTCGACCTTCAGGGGACGTTGAACGACGACACCGATGTGGATGTGGGTTGGAGTGCCGAGATCTCCTTCCCCTGGACGGGATTGACCCATCTAGCCGATGGGCGCAGTCTGCCTCCCCGTCAAGACGATGTCTGGCGTATGGATCTGTCCCGCTTTCAGTGGATGGAGGAGGACGGGCGGCGCATCTGTCCCGGCTGGGCCTTCAACTCGCACGACGTCTATGACTCCCACATCCCAGAAAAGTTCACCTACATCCACATGTCCGAGCAGGAGGTTAGCACCGCCACGGCGATGCAGGCGGTGATCGAGGAGGCCGGAGAGTGAGCGACGTGACCATCATCGCACCCCACGCCATCTACCCCGTGCAGCGCGCCGACAGAAAGCCTACGATCCGCGGACGTCTCGACGAACCGATGTGGAATCAGGCGGCACGAACGACTCGCTTCGTCTCAAGTTCCTCAGGTGGCGTCGCATTCTTTGACACACAAGCGGCCGTCAGCTGGGACGAGGAGGCGCTCTATGTCGCGGCGTGGCTGGAGGAGCACGATGTATGGACGACGGGCCAGGTGCGTCGAGGATTGACTTGGCAGGAGAATACCTTTGAGGTTTTCATCGCCAGCGAGGGGGCGCTATATCAGCTCTCTGTCAATCCAGCAGGTGATGCGGAGGAACTGCTGTTCATCTGGAAGGATGCGTATCAAGCGGGTGGTCGATACGACGTGCCCGATCTGAATCTCGCGCAGTGTCGCCCCGCCGTGGTTGGTGGTGATGGCGGTCCCCACCATCGGCGCGGACAACGTTGGCTCTTTGACAACTGGTCGATGGAAGGGTTGCAGTGCGCTGCTCGCGTGTCTGGCGATCTCAACGAACGCCACGATCTCGACGAGGGCTGGACCGTCGAGATCGCGCTGCCCTGGGGAGGGTTGGTTCATCTTCTGGACGATGAGACATCTCCAGCAGCTGGTGATCGTCTTCGGATGGCGCTGGCGCGGAACCAGATCATCGACCAACGCCAGCAACTATTCTCGACGTGTTGGTCATGGCATGCCGCAGGCGATGCCGGGCTCTACGCGCCGGAGGCGTATCCCGTCGTCGAGCTGCGACCGTAGACTTGCACCGACCTACCGTTCCCATCGGCTCGGATTGATTCCGGGGGCCTCGTTCTTCATGCCCTTCGGCTTGTGCTCCTGCTCCCACTGCTCTCCCGTGGTGTTCAGGCTTTTCATGAAGGGTCTGGCCTGTTCAGGCATCTGCGCCACCAACGCAGAATCCCACTCCTCCATCGGTTGCACGGGCCCCGCCCATGCAGGGCGATATCCCATCTGAATCATGCCCCTTGGTGAAGTACAGTCATTGGGGTGGGTCCCATGAAACAGATCCTTCGGAATCACCACCGCCGAACCCGCCTTTGGACAGAGGGTGATCTCCTCCGGGTGCGATTCGTATCGCCCATACGGATTCGCATCCGCGTGGAAGGACAGGTGAGACCGTGGTACCAGGCGGAAGGGTGCCCTTTCCGGAATCAGGTCGTCGAGGTAGTAGAGCACCCGCACCAGACGCGGTGAACTGCCTTCATAGCCGAACAGTGAAGAACCAAAGGGTTGACCATCGGTGTGCAGGGAGATACCCGGAGAACCAGGGTTCGCGCGCTGAAAGTGACCCCGCGTATACACGATGTCCGGCCCCATGAGCGCCGTCAGAAACTCGACAACGGGCGGGTGCCCGATGAGCTCAGCGACTGCGGGGCTGACCCACTGTGGAGGTGTGACGGAAACAGTCTGCGCCTCGCTATAACTCTTGCTCTTCATGGGTGTGTCGGCCAGTTCGTCTTTGAGCCGACGTATGTGGTTCGTGTCGAGCAAATCGGGCAACACGACGAATCCCTCCACCTCGAAGTGGCGGATCTGTTCGCCTACGGTCAGGGCACTGAAGTTGGTTTTATCGATGCGCATGTTGCTCGATGGCCTTTTCGCGAGGGGATCATCTTCAGCCTCAGCGCGAAATATACCCGGGCAGGTGATCCTCGGCACCTTGCCACGAAGGCAGGAGCCAGACGATACTGGACGTCACCGAAGACGACGACCCCCTCGGCAGATCGAACTCCACACCAAAAGACCTGGAACGAAGACCTCACCCTCATGGAACCCGACCCAAACCCGCCGCTGCAGGACACTATCGTGCAACCACACGACGCACCGGATGTGGGGCTCAAGGTGCGACTTGGTGAACCGGTCCCCGTCATGCTGGCACCCGAGGGCGATGATCGGTGGGGATTCTTCATGTTCCCATCGATCTGGCGTCTGCGTGACTGCAGACTGGTCTGTGCCGTCACCCTTGGCGGCGATCACATGCCGACGGAGATGGACTACCACTATCTCTGGTACCTCTCCGATGATGATGGGAAACACTGGACCCATACGGTGATGGATGTTTCCGAAGCAGAGACGCTGCTGCGGGAGCGCTTCAGTCTTCCGAGTGGTCGGCAGATCTATTATCAACCGAAGTTGGTCAGCCTCGATCTGATCGATGCCGAGCCCTATCCGCTGAATCCGGAGGCAGAGGTCGGATTCATGCAGGGGATCGAATTGCTCTATCGCCTCGGCGATCTCCGTGAGGAATTGCGTTCTGTCATCCTCATCGAGCGTGGGCCCGATACTGATGAGTGGACCACTCATCAAGCGACGATGGACCCGGATATCCTCCTGCCGGCTTTCAAGGAGACCGTCGTCGATGAAGACCCCATCGATCAACTGACCCATGGCCATATCGCCACCCGCCTGCGTAAGTGGGTGCACCATGTGGGTGACGGACGATTGCCGAATCCCGGAATCTGGGTGCATCGAGGCGCTACGTGGGCCACGGCGGACGATCTGAAGAATCAGAGAGATGACGTCGCGCTTCGCTTTCGGATTCCCACACCTTCTGCCGTCCGTCTCCACGACATAGGGTATCAGCCGATCATGGAGCTCGACTCAGGTGACCTGATCGTCTCGGCCTTTGGGACGCGCCTCCGCCTTGCTGAAGAGAAGGCGCCCGGTACGAAACGCACACACTGCCACGTCTTCCGCTCTCGCGACGAAGGACTCGTCTGGCAGCACGATTCCACGTTTCCCTATGCCCAGGTTGGCGACTACGCCATCGCCCAGGTGCACATCACACCCAACATGCCTGCAGGTAACTGGCTCGCCGCAGCGCGTACCTGGAAACGGCGAGGCGGGACAGCTGACTCACCCTTGCTGATGTCGAGGTCCCAGGACGAAGGGCAGAGCTGGACTTCACCCGTTGCGGTCCGCCCCAGCAGTACCAATCCTGCGGGAGGTCTGTTAACCAATGGTGTCGCGTATCGCATGTACGGCAGACCGGGCCAATTCATCACATTCTGTGCCGATGGTGAAGGCAAACAGTGGGGGAACGATGTAACTCTCGTTGCTGAGGACTCGGAAACGTGTGCAAACAGCTGCGATGTGGTTCTGGGGTCAGATCGTTTCCTCGTCGCCTACACAGACTATGGCCACCGTGACGCCACCGGGCGAGTGCGCAAAGCCGTGTTGGTGCGCGAAGTGGTTGCGGAACCGCCCACGACATGATGTGACACACACCACCATCCCCAACCACCCGATCCAGGAGCCATCCATGCCCCACATCACCGCCGATCTGCCTGCCGAGAATGTGCCCTCGTGGGCTCTCTGGCAGCGTCAACTGATGGGCACGATGGAGCAGGTCGTAGAGCCCTATCTCGAGCATTTCACGAGGGATGATGGTGAGTTCACAGGTGAATTCATTTGGGAGGACGCCTGGGGGGGTGGGTCTCCCGATGACTACTTCGAACCCTTCTTCAACTGGCCTCTCGTGTATCTGATGGGAGGCAGCGAGCGCCTGATGGCCCTGGCGCAGCGTCAGTTCGACGCGGTGACGGGCCAACTGATGCGCCTGGGGTCCTACCACAAGGAATACGGGTTTCGCGAAGACCAGATGCACCAATCAGAGGCGGATGTTCTGTTCTATCACCTCTGTCTGGCCCATCCCGGCCACGACCGTCGACGCGACCAGGCTCGGCGGTTCGCCGGATTCTATCTGAATGAGGATCCCGAGGCGATCAACTACGACCCCGAGAAGAAACTGGTTCTGTCAGGGCTCAACGGTAGCAAGGGCGCTTTTGTGGCTCCGCGGGAAGGGCAACCGCGACCCTACAACCCGGTAGGAACCACCATGGAGCCCTACGGGTTGCCCTTCTTCGATCTACCCGGGATCGAGTCGGTGAAGGATCTGGCGGATCCCGGCAATGCTCAGCGCATGGCCATGGCCATGCAGGATCGATGGCAGGCAGGTGATTCGCCAGCCAATCTCGCGATCACATCGATGATGACGAACGCCTTCCTCATGACGGGGGAGGAGAAATACCGCGAGTGGGTGGTGGAATACACCGATGCGTGGCTTGAACGCGGGAAGGCCAATGGTGGGCTACTGCCCGATCAGGTGGGGCCCTCAGGAAAGGTCGGGGAATTCGTCGGAGGCAAGTGGTACGGGGGCCGTTATGGCTGGACGTTTCCACATGGCTTTCTCACGATGCACTTCGCCACCGTGGATGCGGGAGCCAATGCGTTTCTGCTGACGCACGATGATCGATATCTGGATCTGCCGAGACGGCAGATGGACCGCATACTGGAACTGGGTGAGATGCGTGACCCACGTGCCGAGCACATGAGTGTCGGCGCCAACTGGCAGAAGCAACTCGATGCGATCCCGCACGGGGAGAAAACCTTCCTCGTACCCTACCGATATGGCGATGCGGGATGGTTCGACTGGCAGCCCATGAGCGCCCTCTATCCGGTGTATCTATGGCATCTGTCTATGCGAGATGACGATTGGGAGCGCGTCGAACGACTGCAGGAGAAAGAAGCCAACGACTGGAATCAGGTACACTCTTTCCGCGACAAACACGACGCGGGGCACGAGCAACCGTGGGTGAATTTCCTGGCAGGGCGAAACTCCGATTACCCGGAGCGCATTCAGCAGGCTACCTATCAGCAACTGTGCCGGCGTATGGCCCAGACCCGCGCCGATCAGGACGTGGGAACACAACACCACATTCACCACTGGCAATGGGGGAATCCGGTCAGTTCAGAAGCCCTGATCCAGCTGACCATGGGGGCACCCCAACCGATCTACAATGGGGGACTGCTACACGCCCGCGTGCGTTACTTCGATGTCGAGCGTCGGCGACCCGGGTTGCCCGCCGACGTGGCGGCGCTGGTGGAGTCCCTGGCGGCGGATCGGACCGTAGTGCGACTCGTGAACACGAGTGCCACGCAGGCCCGTACTGTCTTGCTGCAAGCCGGCGCCTTCGGAGAACACCGCTTCACTGCTGCCGAATACGAGTCGCGGACCAGCGAGTGGCCCGGGCACCTGGGTGGTTATGCGGGGACCTACAGCGCCGAACCGGTCACCCGGCAGAGCCGATCTGTGGACGTGGATGGCCATCTGCAGGTAGAGCTTCCGCCCTCGATGGAGATCCGTCTGAATCTGGCGACTCAGCGATACGTGAATGAGCCATCGTACGAGACACCATTGTAAGGGGCGGCCAGGAAACCTGAAGCATCGATCACCCGTCTCCCCACACCACCCCAGCTCCTCCATAACCAGTCGGTTCATCTCGGAGCGTGTAGCCCATGCTCTCCAGATTACATGTCGGCTGGTAACCAAGAAGTTTCTCAGCTCGCGTCAGATCCCACCGGCGCTTCGATGTCTCACCGACGATGGTGGCCAGTTGGAAACCCGAGAACTCAGCCGACAGACCTCGGATGTAGGCCTGAATGAGGTCGGGGAAGGCAATCCACTGGGGTAGGATGGGATCTTCCCTCGTAGAATGATCGTCGATGTCGACTGGCTTGGGGATTCGGAGGCTCAGGACCTCGATCCCGTGCTGCATGGCGAACTGCTGGGCGATCTGCTCGGCCAGGAATTTCGTGAGGGCATAGGTGCCGACAGGTCGAGCAGCGGCGTCGCCGTCAACCCATTCAGGCTGCACATATCCCCAGACCACGGTGAGACTGCTCGTGTGGATCACCCTCTTCACCCCGTGCACCCGAGCCGCCTCGATGACGTTGTAGGTCCCTTTCACGTTGGCATCGAAGCGTTCGCTGTTGAAGTTGTGGCTCTCATAGTTACCCTCATGACCCGTGGCGATGGCCAGATGGATGATGGCATCGGCCCCCCCTGTGGCTGCGATCACCTGGTCGATCTCACACACATCGACTTGCCGACAGCGAGGGTCGGCGTGGGCCGGGCGACTGAGCAGAATCAACTCATGCTCCGGTTCGAGGGCCGGTACGAGCTTGGCGCCGATGGTTCCTGATGCACCTGTGATGAGGATTCTCATGCGAGAAAAGGTAGTCACGAAAGCCGGGTCCCGGGTGGACGGCATCGCCGGCTTCCGTAGGATATAGAGACAGCGTTCAACCGGTTGATCCAGGCGACAAGGCCACTCATTGCGACTGATTCAGATTACTGACCTCCACCTGTCCGACAGGCAAGACACACCTGCAGCCGATGCGCTTCGATGGGCGATTACCGAATCCAACAGATCATCTCCCGATCTGGTGACCTTCACCGGCGACATGACGACCTATGGCACCGAGGCGTCGGCGCGTCACTTCCTCGAACAGGCCGGTACCCTGACGTCGCCCTGGGTCTTCACGCCCGGCAATGCCGAACTGCGAGATCCGGGCGCCCAGCGCGTCCTGGCCCAATGCACGGAGCGCCGGTCGATGTCACTCGGCGGGGTTCGGTTTCTCTTGCCCGACACCTCCTGTGGCCGGATTTCTCCCTACGACAGGGAATGGCTCACCGGAGAGGGCGCCTCAGATACGCCACCCCGAGTGCTCCTCACCCACTATCCGATCGATGTGCTCGAGGCCGACTCACGTTCCTGGATCGAAGCGTGGCTTCAAAAACATCCTGTCGAGATGTACCTGGCAGGGCATCGTCACTTCAGCCGGTCACGCTCGGTGAGTGGCTGCTGGGAGGTCATCACTCGAGGTCTCGACCCCGACAAGGCTTTCGATGGTCCCCCCGGGATCTGCCTCTTCGAACGGAAGGCCGGGGGCGACTGGTCGCAGACCGAGATTCCGTGGCCGCACGAGCACAGTCTGCTGCCGGCGGCAACGGATCAGTCGCCCGTGGGCTGGTCGATCCACGGTGATCCCCTCGAGACGGTGAAAGAGACACGTCAGGCGGGACTGAATGTCCTCGAACTGCGCCCGCGCGAACTCGACTACGATCTGTCCGCGACGGTGAAAGAGCTGGATGCACTGCGCCAGGAGCGACCGGTCTACCTGTCCTGGCATCTGCCGAATCTGAAGTGGATCTCCAAGTCGTGCGACATCGACGGCAGAGCCGAGGTCTCCCGTCAGATCGATGACGCCCGTGCCTGTGGGGTCGACTCCTTTACGGTACACGTCCCCCGCATTACAGCGGCGGGCATGTACGGAGTGGGTGATGAACCCGCTGACGCCTGGCGCATCCTTCTGGACTGCTACCACGAACTGTTCCGCGAGTCCGTCGAGGAGGGTATTCGAGTTTCGATCGAGAATATCCACAACCAGCCCGGCACACAGGCAGATCGGGCCAGCCGCGAATTTGGTACCGAGATCGGTGAATGTCTGGCGTGGATCGATGCCGTGGCCGGCAGCTTTGATGGGGCAGGGCGTGTCGGCGCCCATTTCGATGTAGGCCATGCGCGCAACAATGGCGAACTCGGCAACCTACAGCCCATCGGCGACTGGTATGCGCGGATCGGATCCAGGATCACGGGATATCACATACACCAGGTACGCCCCCATGAAGAGACGGGGAAGTTGACGAATCATCGAGACATTAAAGACATATACGATCGAACCGTCAGCTACGCCGGGTTCCTGCACGCCTGGTCGAAACGTCTGATTAATCGTGAACCGCTGTTCATCGAGGTCCGCATTGCCGAGGAGCGCCGGCGCACAACTCGGTTGTTTCAGGAGATCTTCTCCTAGTTCATCACATCGCCAAGCACGACACGACACGACCACGAAAGGGCCACCCCCTTGGCACAGATCTACTGGACGTACAACGAACTGCTCGAAGAGGTGCACCGACGTGCGCAATCGGTCGAAGTGCTCGGACATACGGTAGACGGATCACCGATCGTGGCCGCCAGGGGCGGGGGAAGCAAACGACCGGCGGTCTTCATCACTGCCGGGTCTCACTCCACTGAACAGGCCGGCGTGAGTGCGGCCGTGTCCTGCATCGAAGAGTTGGAGACAGAACACCAGGTGTACGTGATTCCCACGCGCGATCCAGTGGGGATGCAGGGATTCGCCCACGTTCTGTCTCTGGGGCTCGGTGAACGGCCTGAAGCGGACGATTTCGATCAGGTCGAGTCGCTTCTTCGCGACCAGGGAGAGGTCCTCTTTGAAGAGGATGACCTGCTGCTGGCGCTGATCGGTGAGTATGGTTACGCCAGTGCCCGACCCGCACCCGAGCGTGCCTGCGCCCAGTATTTCTTCTATCAGCGGCTGCAACGTCTGGCCAAGGAGCATCCCGAAGCGCTCGAGCCGCTGCGGGGTCGACGAGTCTGGATGACACCCGGACAGACCGGTGTGGCGGGCACAGGTGATCTTGGGCGTGCGTACACGCTGATCATTTCGCTCGACGGCGAGATTCTGCACATCAACCGGTTCCACGACACACCATGGTCACCGATCGAACCGCGAGCGACGCGCGATCTGATGGCGCGTATCGATCCGGGCATCAGCTTCGATCTGCACGAGTCACAACTGATGGAGGATCGCTATTTCCTGTCGGCCCGGCGACAACCGGATGCTACCAACGAAGAGTGGGAACAGAAGGCGGCCTCTGCTGTGATCCAGGCCATTTCAGACTCGGGGGCCACGCTGGCAAGGGATGAAGACGTATCGGCCTTGGGCAACTGGTTCGATACCTCCGAACCCGGTGTTTGCTGGCTCGACGCCGGCCGGCGTGGGGAAGGATACAATCTGGCGGATTTCGCCTCTCAGACCTACGGACTGGCTTTCGGCACGGAGATGGGGATGTATGGCACCTTCGATGGCCGTGTAAATCTGGCGATGATCACCGTTCGCACGGCGGTGGAGGTCTTTTCTCAGAGGCACGCCTGAATGGATCTGTCTCAGAGCCAGGCAGATTCTCTCAAGACCAGCCCCGAAGTGCCGATGTACCAGACAGTGCCGCAGATTTGCGCGTCTGCGGGATGTTTCCCAGTGACAAGCCAGGAGGGCGAGTCAGCCAACAAGGAGGTTGACGATGAATCTCATCAACCGGATCGAACCCGGTTCACTGCGCACGAACGATGCCCTCTCGAGGCCTGAAGAGCGAGAGCGTCGCCGGCGCCGGCGGGAACAGAGCAAGAAGGACCAGGAGCCACAGAAGTATCCCGTGGAGGATGCGGAGACCGTGCTGGACCTGGTCGCCTAATCCATCTGCGCGCTCTCGCAGATCAATGGTTGAAACGTCCGCCGATCTTTCGGGGGACGTTTCTCGTTCTATCCCATTGCTGGTAAGACTTGCCGAGGGGGTACCCTGCACACGATACTGCGTTTTCGAGCCGGCATGGACTCTCCTGCAAGGGCAGAACGATGGACGTGAATCGACAGCAGTTCCTCGAAGATGGCTATGTGATTCTGCGTCAAGTCATCCCTCCCGACCAACTTGACAGCTTACGACACAGCTACGAGATCATGGTGGATCGCCAGCGAGCCATCTGGGCACAGGAGGATCCACCGGACGGCGTGTGGGGAAGGGCCGCGCAGCCACGTCTGAACCTGACGAGTCTGGCCGATCAGATCGACGAGAGCACGGCGAGCACCATCGAAATCTGGCTACACGAGAATACGCAAGGCGCCAGTAGCCAATTGCTCGGCGTCGAGGACGCCGCCGTGACGGAGATGATGCTCATGTGCAGTCCCGTCTCAGACCACGGTCCCGCACGATGGCACCGTGACTTCGCACCGGCCCACAGCTCACCCGTGATGGGGTATGCTGAAGACATCCTCGACAACGGCCCTCGTTATGTACAGTGGAATCTCTCTCTGTATGACGACGACGTTCTGTGGGTCGTGCCCGGCAGCCACGTGCGTTGCCTGACGTCGGATGAAAACGCACAATTGGAGCGAGACGCCCAAGCACCGCTGAGCAGCGGTGTTCAGACGCATCTCAAGGCGGGGGATGGGGTCGCGTACATCCTCCCGATCCTGCACTGGGCAAGCAACTACAGCACGAGAATGCGACGCACTATTCACGGTGGGTTCTCCATGTTCACCCACTATCCCAATCTGTCGTATCTCAAACAACTCTCGCCCCAAGCACGTGAGACGTTCGGGCGCTGGGTCAAACGCAGCGATGATACCATGACCCGTACCGAGATCGCCCTCAGGGCCGCTCTCGAAGCGGATGGGGCGGCGTATCAGCAGGCCTTACGGGATCTGCATCCGGAAAGCGGCTCCATGGCAATGCGCCAGTCCACCATCCTGCTGAGCAAATCGGCCAAACGAATTCAAGACCTAAAGAGACCGGCAAGCGGCGTGTCCGAGGAGGAACTCTCCTACGCCACTGGAATCCATCCCATGACCATGCAGTGGGGGCAGCCCATGGCAGATCGGTTCTCTGTGGCCGAGGCTGGTCGGTTGTGGGAGCGATTCAGATGGGTCGACGACCGGCTGAGGGGCGATCAGGACGCCACCTGTCCGGGCTTCCAGGGCGGGCCGACGAGTTACTTCTTCAACGATGTACCGGCCGAGTTGACGGTGGACAACTTCATCGCTCAATGGTCGTGATCGGAGCTATCAGAGATCCAGCCCGCTACAGGTCCTGCATCTTTGCCGGCTCATCGGGGTGGTTGCTCAGATAACGCTCGACATACTCCCGAGCGATAGCCGGCATGCTCTCGAGGTAACCGGCGCGTTGCAGGTCTTCCTGCTGGCCGGTCTCGTGGGCCATGACAGGACATTCGGCACGCCAGAACGCACAGTGCATCGACCAGCGATTGACCCCCTCGGGGTTCCAACCCCGATGCCAGAGATTCGCGTCGTAATAGACGATGTCACCCGGTTCGAGTTCGACGACGAGGGCGTTCGGCATCTGGGCTTCGTCGCCCGCAGCGGCGGCGTCGATCTCCGCCGGAGTTGAGGCTCGCAGATGGCTCGCGGGGACGATGTTGAGGAATCGATCCCCGGGCAGGATGGGCGCATTGAACTGCACGAACGTGCCGTGATGGCGGCGATAGTATTCAGCTTCGTCATCTGCACCGGGCCTGCCCAGATCACGATGCCATGCCTGCTTGTACGGTTGACCCCCGCCGCACGCCAGCGTGCCGAAGAGGCTGTGGCGCGGTGTGGCGCCCAATAGCGTCTGTAAATGGGGATCGAGATCCTCCGCGAGCCAATCACCATACGCCGGATCGTATCGATCCGGTGACATCAGGTGACCTGTACGACTGAACAGGCGGCGTTCCTGGTTAATCCAGCCGATTTCGATCTCTCCCGCCAGGGCGCGATCCATCAGGCGTTCCAAGGCATCCCGAAGTGACAGGATGCGGTCGCAGCTGAACGCCTCGCGAAGAATGAGATGCCCTTCTTCATGATACCGGCTGAGATCATCTGTGGTGATCGATGGGTTCATGGCTCTTTCACACGGGTGAGGCGTCCGGCGCTAGATGAGGGGTAAGGAGCCATCAGCCTGCTCATATCCCTGCCCACCCGCAGGTACATGTTGGTTACGGGAACGGACGAAGTCCATGTCGAGTTCGACGCCCAGTCCTGGTCTCGTGCCGAGCTCGTCCATGTCGATGTAGCCGGCTTCCAGGGGAACTTTCAGCGTCTGCACATCGTCGAACCATGGCTGAATGGGGCAGTGCTCGACGATGTCGAAGTTCTGGATCGAGGCGGCCACATGGGCGACGGCAGCCAGCGCGACAGGGCCATAGGGGTTGTGCGGAGCCAACCGAATGCCGTAGACCTCTGCGAAGTGAGCGATCTTCATCAATTCGCTGATCCCACCCGTATGACTGATATCCGCCTGGCACACGTCGATGGCCTGCTGCTCGAACCAGGGACGACAGTCCCACCGCGTGATCAATCGTTCCCCCACAGCGATCGGCACATCGGGAAAGTCGCGCTTCAGCCGAAGTGTCGGTTCTACCGTGTCCATATTGGTCGGCTCTTCGACGAAGTGCATCCCGAGGGGGCGCAGGGCTTCAATCAATCTGTACGCTTCAGTTGGCGTGAACATGCCGGCGGCGTCACACATGAGCGCCACGTCAGGTCCCAAGCATTCTCGGAGTCGTTGGTGCTGATCGATGGCCCGTTCGATCTGAACATCGGGGTCGAAGGGGACCGGTCGATCACCGACGCCGTGTTTGAGGGCATCGAGCCCTCGCGCCAACGTTTCTGCTGCAGCTTCCTCCAGCGTGTGGCCGTAGAACTCAACACCATAACGGATATAGCAACGAACACGATCGCGGACCTTGCCGCCCAAAAGTTTGAACACCGGCAGTCCAGCCGCTTTGCCCTTGAGATCCCACAGCGCCATGTCGAGACCACTCATGGCGCTGGTATGCACAACACCCCGTCGCCACCAGAAATCCCGATAACCAACTTGCCACAACCGTTCCACATCGGTGGGGTCCTGGCCGACAAATCGCCCCTTCAGTTCCACTTCGATCTGTGCCTTCACGGCCATCTCGTGGAACTCGGTCGTCGCTTCGCCAATGCCGATGAGTCCCTCATCCGTTTCGACTTCCACGAAGGACCGGCTACGTGGCCCACCGAGATCGTCCTGGATCGGACACATCACGTGGCAACGGATATCGGTGATTTTCACGCGGGAGGGCTCCAGTGAACGGCTAACAAGTCGGTTTCTGAAGACGAGGTGGTAGGAGCCACGGTATCGACGATGAGGATTCGTATCCGCTCTTCGTGCAGCATCCGATCGTCGAGTTTGGCCATCACCTGGTCGCGATCGATCCCCCCATCCACAAGCATGGCGATGGCCAGTTCTGAGCGCCGGCGGTGCTCACGCAAACGTTTTTCGTGTTCCACCTGCTCACGAACGTGGTCTCGCATACGGACATTGTCACCGACGGTCTCGTCTGCCAGGATTTCGACGATGTTGCGAAACACCCTCGCCTGCACGGCCAGATTGGCCTGCAGCATTTTTTCGAATCCAGTCCTCGTGATCTGCAGCAGGGCGCTGGAGCCCACCGTCTCTACCGTCGCCTTGCGTTCCTGATTGGTGAGGACTCCGAGTTCGCCCACCGTCGTGACCGGACTCAGTGTGGCAACCTGGGTACCGTCCTGCGTTTTGACGGCCAACTCGCCCGACAGCAGGATGAACATCTCCGACGCCTGAGAACCGGCTTCGCAGATCACCGTCCCCGATTCACACTACTTCCAATTGCAGACCCCCAACACAGCATTGATCTGTGACGGGGACAGGCCAGCGAAGAGAGGGATCTTCTTCACCGTCTGGCTAAGCACCTTCATCCGGTCTTTAGACATGGATGAGCTCCACCTGGCAATCGCAGTGAGATTTCATCATGGCCACGGACGCACCATCAATCCTAGCTTGCTCGCTCAGTGAACACAACTCTATCGTTTGCGACGCCAGGTGCCAAATCTGCATCCTACATCGTGCGAGAATGTTACCCACCTAGCTGCAATCTGAGGAGGGAACGAGCTGTGACGGACAACATCCAGGGGCCACAAAAAACGAGGGACATGCACAACCATCACTTCGACTCTACGGGGTGGAACGATTTCCCTTTTCGCGATGATGACATCGTGATTTCCACGTACGCCAAATCGGGCACGACGTGGATGCAGCAGATCATCGCACAAATGTTGTTTGGAGGCGATCCAGGCCTCGAAGTCGCCGAAATGTCCCCATGGATCGACCTGCGAGTGCCCCCCAAGGAGGTAAAGTTCCCCGCCGTCGAAGCGATGACTCATCGGCGGTTTCTCAAGACGCACCTCCCTGTGGATGCCCTCGTCTTCTCTCCCAAGGCGAAGTATCTCTTCTTCATCAATCGCGGGACCAACGGCCGATGGTGTGAACTTCTGTCGGCTGAAGACTCGGCCCGTTACGAGGCCATGGCGGTGGAGCAACTTGGCGAGGAATGCGCACACTGGCTTGCCACCGGGCAGTTGGAACAGCGAAACTAGCGTCCGGGCCGCCGTCAGCCTCCACCTCGGAAACCGAAACGACTCGAGGTCTGCATCCATGTCAGCCGAAGAACAGATGGACCTGCCCTTTCCCGCACTCACGCCTGCTCAGCGCCTGCACCTGGATGTGTTCGGATATGTGGTGATCGAAGACACATTGACGACGCAAGAGTGTGACGTCCTCATCGAAGCTCTGCAGAGACTGAAGCATGATCTCATCGAGGCGGGGCGGCCATCCTCTCGCACGGACGAAGAAGAGACGAAGGTTCGCGGTGCCGGTCTCGCCGATTCGCGGCCAGCCCATCACGACTTCATGCGAGATATCGAGCAGGCCGATCCTGCGATCACGGCCTATATCACCCATCCCAGGATGGTGGGCATGGCAGCGGAGATCATCGGCGGGGAAGTGCGGATGGTGGAATCCAATGCGCACATCAATTCGCGTGCTCCTGATTGGGAAGCGGTAGATGCGGATGCCCACAGGTTCCCCTTCCATCGCGGCACCGACGTCCCCTTCGGGAGCCACTCCCGACATGGACTGTATCACTGCAACTTCGTGAAGACCCTGACCAATCTGACGGATCTGGGGCCCGACGATGGGGGCACGGTGGTCATCGCGGGCAGCCACAAGATGGACTTGCCTCCCGAACAGTTGATCGAGTGTGCCTATCAGGATCGTTCACTGATCCACCAGGTGGTCGCCCCGGCGGGCTCCACCCTTCTGTTCGTGGAACCTCTGATTCACGCAACGGGTCGACTGATCTGCGAGCGGGAGCGCGTCATCATCATCACCGGTTATGGGCCGGCGCAGTTTCCATACTGGGGAGACGGTGAATTGACGGAGGAGTTCAAGGCACAGATCCCACCCAACCAACACCTGCTGTTCCACGGACGGCAGAACTGGAATCGCCGAACGTTGGAGAGGCAAGATCTGATGACCCCCGCCGATTCACGCCGATTCGAACTGGGCGAGTGGAACAAGAGGGACTAGAGGGTTCGATCACTGGGTCACTAGGACCAGACGAAGATCTCCTCGTCCTCCGGCGACATCCCTATGAAGACGGCAAGGACGACCCGGGTTTCACTCCTGAGCGCCTTGGGCACTTTGTGGATGTTTTCGGTGTAGAAGAAATAGAGATCTCCCGCATTCAGTTCGACTCGTGCCCTGGGAATCGAGTTCTGCTCGGCGTACGTCTCGAACCCACCGTCATCGACGGCTTGCTCGACTTCGCCCTCACCTTTGGCACGGTAGATGGTCGATTCTCCCCCGACGGATCCCTTCTTCACGCACAGGATTCCAGCGAATTGGTGCGTGAATCGAGCCACCTCGATATCTGTCTTGGCCCGTCTTCGTACCGAATCGTAGTGCGCTCTGTGGCCCTCTTCGTTCTGGTAGATACGAAAGATGGCGGGTCCGTAGCGGCGACCATCTGCCGTTTCTGCCGTCTTGACGGTCTTTCCAGGTGACAACGTGGACAGATTCCGATAGATCAAGGCCACCGGATCGGTGAGTCCTTCAAACAGGCGTGGAAACAGATCATGCGTGCGTTCGGCGTGCGCGAAGAATTCATCACGGTTCGCCCCCACGCGTCCGAGGCTCGTTCCCAGGTCCAGATAAGGACCACCGCTGAGTTGTGACTCTCGGCCTCCCACGGTGTCGTGGTCGAAGTATCCCCGCTCTTCAAAGCGGTCCATCAGTGCCGCACAGTCTGTGGCCGGATACGCACCACGCAGGATTAGGGCCGCCACCTGGCCCTCGGCCAGAGCCATCAGGGGGGCCGGGAACTGTCCCGCAATTGTGAGTGCGTCGGCCTCCATTGGGGACCAGGTGGGAAATGTTTTCTCGGTCATGCCAGTGCCTTCGTCATCCACGTGTTCTCACGTCATTCACTCGTTCAGCGACGCGTCTCGATCCGCCAGCCGATCTTGAAAAGACGGGCCCCAACATTAGGAAGTTCAGAGGATGCTCGCTTGCCTAGGAGGCACCCTGCATGGATACTGAGCGGTCGTCCATCCTCTAGCAGCCTCAGGCCAGGAGTGGAAGATGAGATTCTCGAATTCGTGCCACCCAGATCGGCAGCGGGCCGTGCTATGGCGGATCCTCCGCCTCCAACAGGACAGTGATGAACGTGCATGAACTTTCTTCGAAGCATCTGACGGACTACGTGCAGGATGGATTCACACTCGTATCGGGGTTGATGGGTGATTCTATCGCAACCGCTGCAGAGTTGGCCATGTGGTCTTGCATGAAGGCTCGTCCTGACGACCCCGATACCTGGCCCGATAGTTTTGCCGAGGGTGTCGACCATCCAGACATCATCGCTTGCTACACCGACGCGTTCCTGCAGGTTGCCGCTCAGCTGGGTGGCGAATCATCCGCTCGCTTCGAAGCGCCAGGCGGCGCGCTGGCGATCAACATCTTCCCAACAGAAGAACCCTGGCAACCACCCGGACCACACATCGATCACGCGATCAAAGAACATGGCCACCGGACCTTTCCGCGCCCTTTCCGGGTGGCGACGATGACCTTTCTCGACGATGTCGAGTACCACTGTGGCGGCACCGCGGTCTGGCCCGGCTCACACCAGGCGATCGAACGACTGGCGCGCTCGGATGAGGAGCGATACGAATTCATGTGGACACTAAATCAGGATCTGCACCGGGCCGAGGTCGGAGACCCGGTCATATTGACGCCGAGACGAGGAGACGTGCTCTTCTACGACGCCCTCTGTGCGCATGGTGGAAGTGCAAATACCGGTTCGCGGCCACGTCTGGCGCTGAACCACAAATGGTAGAATGAGTGATCATGGGATTGCGTGAGGAATATGACGAGAAGGGTTACTGTGTCGCTCGCAGTGCCATCGATGCGAGCCTCGCGGGGGAGATGGTGAATCACGTACACTGGCTCATGGAGCGTCACCCAGACACTCGCCCCGAACGTCTCGGACACTCCTTGCTGGTCGACGACCCCTTCATGCATCGGCTGGTGACCGACGAACGCCTCGTGGACGTGGCCGAGCAATTCCTCGGCCCCAATGTGGGCATGTTCGCTGCACACTACATTGCAAAGAAGCCTCACAAGGGCCAGGCAGTGCAGTGGCATCAGGACGGATCCTACTGGCCGTTGGAACCCATGGAGGTGGCGACCCTCTGGGTCGCCGGCACCGACTCGGCCGTCGACAACGGTTGCATGCGTGTTCTGCCTGGAACCCAGAATGTCCGCCTGCGAAAGCGGAGCGAGATGGTGGAACTCGATCGCGAGAAGTTTGTCCTGGGGGTCGGCATCCATCCCGATGAGATCGACGACGAGGATGCCGTCGATCTCGAACTGATGGCAGGCGATGTGTCCATCCACAATCCGACGATCATTCACGGCTCCAATGCGAATGCGTCAGATCGCTGGCGCGTGGGGCTGACTCTACGCTACATCCCTACATCCACTCATGTGACCAACCCGGATCACGAAAGCATTCTCTGCCGGGGTCATATCGATTCCAGCGTGGCCAATGCCTATGCCACCACACCCACATGGGTGCAAGGCGAACACATGCCCTTTCAGGGCGCCGAAGACTGGGCCTGACCACCGTCTGCACGGCACCTGTCGGCCATCATCGAGACACGGAGAACGACTGCGCTCGTCGTTGGCCTCACCCGGACGGCTCATCGAGTTCAGCTTCCCGCAAGGCCTCAAGCAGATAGGGGACACCGAAGAACACGAGGCTCACATACATGGGGCTCATGGCCAGTGCGCCACGTCGCATGGGATCGTCACTCGTGTCCTGCATCTGCACGACCGTTTCCAGGACGTCCTGACCGATCTGTAGATACCTTACGTCGCCCGTGAGTCGCCAGTTGTAGGCCAGATGGCGGCACAGAATCCCCCCGTAGTGCTGTTGCCGGGCAAATTCGGACCCCTGCCCAGGATCGCCGCCACAGAACCAATCGACGGCGCGCCGGTACACCCGCGCCGCATCCTGGCGACCGGTCATGCGGTGGAACAACTCGATACCGATCAGCAGATAGTGGGTCTGATAACCTTTCTGATCCTCGATCGGTACTTCGCGACGTATGGGCTTCTTATCCCCGGACAGCGCCAGGTGTTCCTCGTCGGTAAAGGCAGGAGCTCCCAACTCGACGGCGAAGGTTGTGCCTTCCGTAGCCATGCCAAAGGGGAGCTGCGATGGCAGGCGATCCGGAGTTGAGATCTGGAAACGCTTGTGCCAGCTACCGTCCTCGTTCTGCCCGCGCGCAATGGCCTCGAACACCTCCACGGCGCGATCCATGTATCGCTGCTCCCCGGTGGCCTCAAAGACATAGAGCAGGCCCCGCAGCGTGTTGGCGATGCTGCGAAGGGAGAAGCTGAAACGCGCGTCTTCGGTCCATCGATATCGCAGAAAGAAGTCGCCTGCTTCGCACAATACTTCCAGTGTGCGTAGATCACCCGTCAGGTAGTAGTGGTCGATCCAGTTGTCGAGAAACGTGTGCGAAGCGACAGGTTCATCGCTGAAGTGATCGACACTGTGGCGATAACATCCACCGACGAAATAGGGTCGGAAGGGATGCCAATGACACGTGTCGACATCGACGGAGTGCCGCGTCATCGCCTCGCCCAGGTAGAACAGGTCGGCGTCGCCGGTCCGCAGATACTGAATCCACACCCCATGACGGGGGTCCCACTCGCTGTTGCACCAACCCCATCGTCCGTGGTATCTCCACGTCTGTGCTGCTTCTTCCCAGGCAATGAGAAAGTCGCCATGGTTGAAGAAGCCATACCAGCGGCCCAACTGAATCTGCCGCTGCAACCAGTCGACGACGCCCTGCAGCAAGGCATCGGAACGCGGGAATCGATCGCCGGCGACTTCGAAGCCGCCTGTCGCTCTGCAGCCGGCCATCTGCGAAGGAGAGACGCTGACATGAGGTGGTGTGAGTAGTCCCTGCAGAGATGCCCGGGCATGGTCACCCTGGCCACTGTCGTAATACGTGACGAAAAGTTCCGTTGTTTTCGCCGTACCTGTGCCGTCGCTGTAGATCCCCTCCCCCTCGTGCCAGGCCACGTCCTCGGCGTATCTGGACAGTTGCATGCGCTCATCTTCAGCGGGGCAGTAGGGAAGAGCTTCGATTCCTGTATCGGGTGATACGTGCAGGGCCTTTGGAAACTCCTTGGCCATGTGTCGCATGGCGACGCCGACCCCACCTGATGCGCCCTCGGCCAACAACCATGGTTCTGGCTGCTGCTTATCCTCGCTCTGCCGTCCCGCAGATGTTTGGTGTGTCAGGTGAGCGACCTCATCGTCGACATGGTGTAGTTCGAGGCGATCTCCCGCCTCCAGGGAGACTGACTCGCCGGATGTCCTGCAATGAAGGGAAGCCGACTCAGGAATCGACCACCGGAGTCCGATCTGCTCGATCTGTGTCTCGCGCGCATTGAGGGTCATCACCGTGGAGTACAGACAGCGGATGTAGGGCTGCCCCGCATAGAAGTGCAGCCGTAGCACGAACTGCAGGGGGCGGTATCCTGCGTAGTGATGCATCGGTGTGTCCAACTCCAGCGCACCTCGGCATGTGATCACCACGCGAAGTGGCCCTGCCTCCTCCACCTCCACCGACCAGGCATCGGGCGCCAGGTGGGCAGAACAGCGCCCGTCAGGGCCATAGATCCTTCGGCGTGTGCCGCCGAAGGACTCGCCCTCGCAGACCCTGGCCCACAGTTCGAGGCCAGTAGCTCCAAACCGTGTCGTGGGTACGAAGACGTTCTGTGACCGGTGGCCGAGTTCGACATCCTCGCAGACTCCGACACGATCACGGCGCAGCGTCAGGCGCAGTCGTCCCGTACAGACTCGGATGGAGTCATCTTCCTCCTCCACAAGGATCTGCGATGTCGGTATGGGGGTGGGACCCTCACCCGGGCCCAGGATCAAATCTAAAGACTCACCGGCGACGAGGTCGCTCTGCCAGTCCGCCAGGACCCACTTCAACGACCCGTCAGGCCAGTGAGCCAACGGCTTCAGCTGGGTCGGGATCTGCTCGCCACTTGCTGTAGTGAGTCGTAGATCTTCGGTCCGGTGAACGGCGCCAGGTGGAAAGGGGACACCTCGGGTCAGAGGACACCTTTCACGGTCCAGGCCCGCAAGTTCTCGCAGTGTAAGAGGTGCCTGGGGCGACACCGCCTGAAGTGAATCAGCGTCGCTCATCGCCCATCACCGGCCGATGTCGTTCCAGCTGCGACCAGGCCTTCCAAGTAGAGACGTGATCGTTCCAACTCGGCCGTCACGTCGGAGGCCGTGTCCAGAATCGGGATGCCGCGTGGTACGGGATGCATGAAGATCTCCGTCCAGCCGCGAAAGTTGATCTTACGCAAGGCGTCCACGAGCGGAAGAAAGTCGAGGTCGCCTCTGCCCGGCAACTGCAGGAGCTCCCGTTCCTTCGGCAGCTTTTCGTGACAGCCCATCCCATGCTGCCAGGCGTAGAACAGACACAGATGCTGTCCGAGATCTTCAATTAACTTCGCGACCATCGATGCATCACCGGGCAAGTGATAAGGGGCAAGAGCGATACCCAGGTGACGGGAGTCGGTAAACTCTACGAGCCACTTCATCGAGTCAGGACTCTCGATGAGGGCATTGCCGTGATTCTCGATGCCTATCGTGACGTCGTGGCCGGCGGCTGCCTCGATAATGGGCTTCAGCGCTTCTGCAAACTCGGCCACCGCCCCGCGAAGTTCGTCCCCGGCCAACCCTTTGGGCTCTTTGCTACCACACACCAGAAGGGACGCGCCGAACTCCTGCGCGAAAGCCATCTCCGACTTCAGTTCAAAGGGGCCCAGATCAAATCTGGTGGAGGCCCCCAGCTTCACACGGTGGGTCTGGAGCAGCTCGGCGAAGGCGTCGTGCCCCATCGCCTCAACCTGCTCACGTTGATCGCCGTGAACTCGCGGCCAGATGTCGAGGGTGTCGCTGTGGTTCCTGCTGACCTGCGGCAGAATCTCAGAAAGAGGTAGTGTACCGTAGAGAGATGAGCCAACGATATATCGAAGACGGAAGGGGTCCTGCGTCACGATTCAACCTGTCGATGGAAATGGTGAGGGCCACCCGTTGGTCCACCGGGACGAGTCTACCAGTCGACGACAGCCCCGTCGTCGTCGTCGTAGGCGGTTGGGTAGGGTTTGGGTTCGCCGACCATGCCCATAAGTTTGTCCTCATCGATGGTCACACCAAGTCCTGGCGCGGTGGGCAGCGGGCGATGGCCTTCGGTGACCGGGGGCAGGGGAGTGGCCAGCAGTTCCTCGTATTCGCTGTCACCCCGCTCCTGGGCAAGAAAATTGGGGATGGCCCCCGCGATCTGCAGACTTGCCGCCAGCGATAGCGGGCCCTGCGGGTTGTGCGGTGCCAGCGGCGTATAGTAGGCCTCCGCCATCCCGGCGATGATCTTCAATTCGGTGATTCCGCCCGCGTAACAAACGTCAGGCTGCAGGATCACGGCGGCCCTTTTCTCGATGATCTCGCGGAATCCCCACTTCGTGAAGATGCGCTCCCCCGTGGCGACGGGGATATGCGTCTTAGCGGCCAGTTCAGCCATGACATCCACATTCAATGCCTGCACGACCTCCTCATAGAACCAGGGCTGATAGGGTTCCAGCGCCTTCATCAGCAGCATCGCCGTCGGCGGTTGAACGGCGCCATGGAAGTCGACGGCAATGTCGACGCCGGATCCATGTTTGTCACGCAGAGCCTTGAATCCCTCGACGACTTCATCGACGAATCTCTGACCTTCGACGTACTTGGACGCCCTGCGCGATGCAGGTGGACCAACCTTCATGGCATTGACCCCCGTCTTCTCGTCTACATGTCCGTAGACGCGAACGCGCTCGCGCGTCGGGCCGCCGAGCAGTTTGTACACGGGGACACCGTGACACTTACCGGCAATATCCCAGAGGGCCTGATCGATACCTGAAAGAATGGCGGTCTTGATGGGGCCACCGCGATAGAACGCCCCGCGGTGAATTGCCTGCCAATGATGGACGACAGGGCGCGGATCCTTGCCGACCAGGTAGTCGGCCACCTCAAGGGCACCGGCGGCACAGGCCTTGGCGTCGTCCTTCAGCATCTCACCCCAGCCAGTGATGCCGGCATCGGTGGAGATCTTCACGAAGACCCACGAATTGACGAGGACGAAGCTCTCGATCTTGGTGACTTTGATCGCTTCGTCGGGACCGATGAGGCGGGCAGTAGAATCGGACATGAGCGGGTCCTACTCTGCGGCTTTCTTCGCTGCGGCCTTCTTTTTTGGTGCCTTTTTCTTGGCCTTTTTCTTGGCAGCTTTTTTCTTGGGGGCCTTCTTGGCCCTCGGGTCCTTGCCCTCGTCGCGCATCTTCTGTTCGCGAGCAGCGATCAGTTCGACGGCTTGTTCGAGGGTGATCTGTTCGGGCTCCTTGTCCTTCGGAAGGGTGGCATTCACCTCACCATCCGTCACATAGTTGCCGTAGCGCCCGCTCTTGATCTGAACCGGCAGCTCTGAAGTCGGGTGATTGCCAAGTTCGGCTAGAATCGTGCCCCCCGACCGGCTGCGGCCCCGACCACTCGGCTGCTTCAGGAGTTCCACCGCCTCGTCGACGGTGATCGTGGCCAGCTTCGAATGGTCGGCAAGAGATCGACTCTCGGTCCCCATCTTGATGTAGGGGCCGTATCGCCCATCCTGGGCGGTGATCTTCTCTCCGGATTTGGGATGCGGACCGACTTCACGGGGAAAGCTCAGCAACATGAGTGCTTCCTCTATGGTCACCGATTCGATCGACATCTCGGGCCACAGACTGGCCATCTTGGGTTTGCCACCGGCTTTCACATTGCCCTTCGGTGTCAGCTCGGGGTCACCGAGCTGAACGTAGGGGCCAAAACGTCCCGTCTTCAGATAGATGGGTTTGTCCGTTTCAGGATCGACGCCGAGTTCCTTGTCTCCCTGCTCGGCGTCCTCCAGCAATCGGATCGCACGTTCCACATTCAGTTCATCGGGTGCGATGTCGTCGGGCACGGTGGCCCGTAGATCCTGATCGCCAATCTGGATGTAGGGGCCGTATCTGCCCACACGGCAGACGATTTCTTCACCTGCCGGGTTCTTTCCCAGGGGGATCGCCGAGATGGCTCGCGGATCGATCTCATCGGCGTGAGAGCCAATCAGGTGTTTGAGACCGACTTCGGCCAAATGATCGCCCTCGCTGCCTTCACGCTCGCCAAAGTAAAAGTCGTGAAGCCACGGTACAGGGTCAGCTTCGCCGCGTGAGATCGTGTCGAGGCCATCTTCCATGCGCGCCGTGAACCCATAGTCCACCAGATCGGGCAGATGTCGCTCCAGTAGATTGACGACGGCGAAGGCCGTGAAGGTCGGTACAAGAGCCGAACTCTTGAGTCGTACGTATCCGCGATCCTGGATGGTCTGGATAATCGAGGCATAGGTCGAGGGTCGACCGATGCCTCGCTCTTCGAGTTCGCGAATCAAACTCGCTTCGGTATAGCGACCCTTGGCCTGCGTGAAGTGTTGCTGAGGCTCGATTTTTCCCGTCGCTACCTGCTGCTCGGGTCGAAGCGGTGGCAACACCTTCTCCTGGTCGTCCAGAGCCGCGGCCGGATCGTCGCTGCCCTCCACATAGGCACGCAGAAAACCTGGGAAGGAGATGACCTTTCCTGACGTCGAGAAAACCGCGTCTCCCCGGTCACCTGCAGGCGCGCTGATGCGGACATTCGTCCGCATGCCGTGGGCATCCTTCATCTGCGAAGCGACCGTCCGCTTCCAGATCAGGTCGTAGAGCCGCAACTGGTCGGTATCGAGTTGATTGCTCACCTGCTTCGGCGTGCGGAAGGACTCGCCGGCGGGGCGGATGGCTTCGTGGGCCTCCTGTGCGTTCTTCGACCGGCTGCGATAGACCCGAGGCTCATCGGGCAGATACTCTTTGCCGTACAACTCTTCAACCTGTGAACGGGCCGCATTCAGAGCCTGCGACGACAAGGTCGTCGAGTCGGTACGCATGTAGGTGATGAAACCATTCTCGTAGAGGCTCTGCGCCAGCCGCATGGTGCGCTGCGCAGTAAACCGGAGCTTGCGTCCCGCCTCCTGTTGTAGCGTGGACGTAATGAATGGCGCGTAAGGCTTGTTCGTGAAGGGTTTCTCCGTCGCCTGGCTCACGGTGAAGGTCTGATCCCGAAGCGTTTCGGCCAGCGCCGCCGCGTCCTGGGCCTGCAGATGGGTCACCGCATTGGGGTCTTCCAGTTCACCGGTCGTGTCGACGAAGTGCCGGCCTGTGGCAACGGGCCGATCGCCCAATTCGACCAGTCCCGCCGCCAGTTGCCCATCCTCGGTCTTGAATTCCGCTTCCAGGTCCCAATATTCGGCCTGATTGAAACGCATGCGGATGCGTTCGCGCTCCACCACCAGGCGTGTCGCCACAGATTGTACACGCCCCGCGGAGAGTTTTGGTTTGACCTTCCGCCACAGGACCGGGGAAATCTCGTATCCATAGAGTCGATCGAGAATTCGGCGCGATTCCTGCGCATTGACCAGACGTTGATCGATTTCCCGGGTGGACTCGATGGCTGCTTCGATGGCGGGACGGGTGATCTCGTCGAAGACCATCCTGCGCACGGGAACCTTTGGTTTGAGTACTTCGGTCAGATGCCAGGCAATAGCCTCCCCTTCGCGGTCTTCGTCGCAGGCGAGGAAGAGGGCGTCAGCGTCTTTCAGCAGTTTACGCAGTTTCGTCACCTGCGGCTGCTTGCTGGCCGGGATCACATAGAGGGGGGCGAAGTCGTCGTCGACGTTTACGCCCAGACGTGCCCATGGCTGGTTGCTGACGGTGGCTGGAATCTCTCGAGCACTGGAAGGAAGATCACGAATGTGACCGACCGAGGATTCCACGACGTAGCCCTCACCGAGGTATCCTTCGATGGTTCGGGCTTTCGCCGGTGACTCCACGATCACCAGCGCGTAACTCTTATTGGCCTTTTTCGCCATGTATCTGTATGCCTGCTTTCGTTGCTTTGGTTACATCGGTCCGGGACCTGAACACTGCATTATCACCAGTTTCCTTGCGTTATGGCAAGGGGCAAGCCCTCTATTCTATGGCCAAGATGATGATTGGCCACAGAAGATTCATCGACATCAAGCGTGAATCCGTCAATGGCTGTCGCGCACCGATTGGGCACATTATAGCTTGCAGTCTGATCTGATGAACCTACAATAATAGGCCGAAGATGACATTTCAGTGTGGTGTGGCCCGGGCAGATATTACGCCGCCGGTGGGCATTCCCATGGTAGGTTTCGCTGGCCGTGACGCGGCGGCGGCAGTGCACGACCCCCTCGAAGCCACCGTGCTTGCCGCAAGCGACGGGGATGATCAACTGCTCATCGTCAGCCTCGACCTCCTGCAACTCACAGCGGAGAGCGTCGCATGCATTCGGCAGAAGATCTCCACTGCGACGGGGGTTGCACCCACCAGCATTGCACTGGCCTGTTCTCACACTCACTACGGGCCGTCGGTGAATGATCACGACGTCGACCTGGTGGACAGTTATCGAACACATCTGTCGCACGTGCTGGCCGGTGTGTGTCGGGAAGCCATGGACAGGTGTCAGCCGGCAAGAATGGGCGTCGACTGGGGGGCGTCTGACATCGGCATCAATCGGCGCGAACTGCGCGACTCACGAATCGTGCTAGGTCAGAATCCATCTGGGCCCGTCGATCGCAGCGTCGGCATCGCTCGCATCGACCACGCCAACGGGCAGCCCATAGCGACGGTACTGAACTTCGCCTGCCACCCCGTGAGCCTCGGAGGACGCATGGCTGAGATCTCGGCCGGCTTTCCCGGGAAGGCGAGAAGAGTCGTCGAGGAGATGACCGGTACGTTGTCCCTTTATCTTCAGGGCGCCTGTGGCGATGTGAATCCCATCCGGATGGAGCATGATCACGACGCGGCGCGCTCCCTTGGCGTCCGCCTGGGTTGTGAGGCCACTCGCATCTGGGAGACGATTCAAGTACAGGATGTTCACAGTGTCGCGTTCGCTTCGAAGACGATCCACCTGCCCGGCTATCGCTACGACTCACAGACCAACGCCGAGAATCTGCAGCAGGAGCTGTTGCGAGATATTGCGGTTCGAGAGAAAGAAGGCGAGCAGAACAGTGGGCCTCTCTGGTGGGCGAGACACCGACTCGAACACGTAGAAGCGGCAATCGTGAGCTGGCAGACCGACGAAGCGCTGTCGGCTGTAGAATGTGAGGTGTCCGCGCTGCGCTTGGGCCAGCTTGGGCTGGCCACCGCGCCGGGCGAGATCTTCGCCGAAACGGGACAGTCGGTGAAACGGACGTCTGCTTTTGAGGATACCTTCTTTCTGGGGTATACCAATGGACTGATAGGTTATGTCCCCACTCGTTCCGCCTACACAGAAGGTGGATACGAGGTGACCCACGCCTGTCGGGTCGATCCGGGTGCCTCAGAGATGATTGATGCTGCGTGTTGCCAGGTGCTGGACACACTATATGAGTGACAGACTCGTCATGATCAACCAGCAAGGAGTCAGATGATGAAGATCTGCAGACAGATTGCCTACCTCATCGTTGCCACCGGTTCGATGGCCCTGGCGGGGCCTGGCGAGAGCCGAGCGTTCCAGGAGCGCGTCGTCGTCTTCGACATTCTCACGTTCTTTGCCTCGGCGCGGAATATGGTCCCCGATTCATCGTCGATCGCGGCACCCTTCTACACGTCGATCAGTTGGACCTCATCACGACGGTGCCGCTCATCGATTTCGGCCGCCTCCGTTCCGACCCGGGGCGCCAGGTGACCCTCGAGGGGGTCAAAAAGTGCCAGTGTGGGCTGGCCGTAGCTGACCTGCCGCACTCCTGTAAGCTCGGCCATCTGCATCACCTGGAAGCTGACGATGGGAAGATCTATCACTACCTGCAGACGGAGCCAGGCAAGCAATCCTTTCTCGGGCGAGGGCCCCACTTCCAACCCGCGGGTGTGACGGCTCTGCTCCTTCCTGGCCAGTTTCTATTGGTGCAGCAGTTGGACGTGAAGACGGAGTAGGTCTGCCCGAGAACGGAGTACGTCATCACGTCGTTCAGTATCACGGCGTAGATCTGCCCGCGGCGAGGCGGCGATGCACGCGCTTCCAACGACCCACCATGTCGGGGCGCTGGATCACCGGTTTAAAGCCTAGATCCAGATAGACCTTCAGAGCAGCAAGCCGAAAGTCATCGGTGCTCAATGTGACCTCCGTATACCCCTTTGCCGTCAGGTAATTCAAAACCCCGAGGCAGACCGCCCGTCCCAGGCCCCTGCCGCTGTGGTCGGGATGAGCGGCAACGTAGTCGAGGGCACCTGTGGTCGGACTGTTGCGGGTGGCGAAGGTGGCGGCCACGACCTGCCCCTCATGAATGACGACACGGGAGCCATCCCGGCGTTCAGGTGCGGCCAGCCATTCGTCGATCCTGGCACGGGTCCAACCCGCGAAACCGGCAGCTCGCATCATCTTTGCCCAGCTGCCCTTGTCCTTGCTGCGAATGCTTCGAATCTCGTACGTCGCGGGTAACGACGCGGCAGGCAGGGCGCTGACCGTCTGCGCTCCAATGGACATTCTCAGTTGCATGGGTTCCTGCCCAAAAGAGACGGGTTCATGTGGGCAACCGCTGGACAAGGACCGAAACGCGGCGTCACACACCGACACGACGGCTGCACCATCCCGGGCGGTAATCGGGTTCTCCCGCTTACCCTCGAGCACATCGAGGAAGTCCACCACCGAACCGCCCCATCCATGCCCACCCACGGTACTCCCAGGTGATCGTTCGGCGAGTTGTCGCGTACGGGCCCCCCGTCGATAGATACGACCATTCCACAGACTGCCCTCGGTCCCATAGACGGCCAGGGGACCTCCTCCCATGCCGTGCCCTGAACAACCACTGCTGACGAAGACCTTGCCCAAGACGCCGTTGGCGAACTTGAGGGACAGGATATAACAGTCGTCACTGGGAAATTCGGGGATACTCATCTTGCTGCTGTAGGCGTGCACCTCGGACACCGGCGCTCCCACGGCCCACAGCATCAGGTCGATGGGATGGCAGCCGCCGCCGAGCAGGATGTTCTGCGGATGGTCCAGGTCGATGCGCCAGGGCGTGTGCGATTCACCCTCCGGCGAGTAGTAGGACCACATGTCATGGATATAGTCCCCTTGAACGAAGAACACGTCTCCCACCTTTCCTTCCCTGGCCGCCAGCGCCGTCTCGCGCCACGGATGCATGTAGCGGAAGGTGTGATCCGTCATCACCTCCAGTCCCGTCTCTTCGGCGTTGTCGATGACGCGCTGGGCATCGTCGATCGTCGTGGCGAGCGGTTTTTCCACGAGTACGTGGCATCCATGTTCGAGGGCTTGGAGGGTTTGCGCGGCATGGAGATGATCCGGACCGCCTACGACAACCACATCGGGGCGCGTCTGCTTCAGCAGGGCCTCGTAATCGTCGCCGCCGACGGCCTCAGGAAGCGCAGCTTGGGCCCGCTCAAGGGCATGGGGCACGGGGTCGAAAAAACCCACTGTTTCTCCGCGACCATCTGCGGCAGCGACCTGAGCTACGTGGAGGGACGCGCTGCCCGCTCCACAGACCAGCAATCGAAAGGCGGCCATTCTTCATCACCTCGTTCTTACGATCCACATCGGTTACGCAACGACCGTACATCGTTCGACGGAGGAGTGTCAACTGCCGTCGGCGATGCTTGACAGCGCTCTTCCGTGGCGCCTGACTCATACGACGTGCGCGACTCACACGGTCTCGATCGGCATACAGCATGCGACCGATCACCATGGCATGTGGGCCATCTATCGTCACTGAAAAGAGCGAGGGGTGAATGAAAACGAGAGAACTCGGTCGCCAGGGACCGGAGGTCTCCGTCATCGGACTGGGGGCGTGGCCCATCGGCGGGGGGATGGGTGTCGTAGATGAGGCGGTGGCGATCTTTACAGTTCGTTCAGCCATCGATGCGGGCATCACACTACTGGACACGGCCCAGGCTTACCGCACGAGCGAATCCACGCTGGGCAGGGCCTTGGGCGATGGATATCGGGATCGGTGCTTTCTCGCCACCAAGGTCAGTGGTGATTACTCACCCACGGGGATCAGGACGGCCATGGACAACAGCCTGCGTGCCCTTGGTGTTGACCACGTGGACCTCTATCAGGTTCACAGCTGGCGTGCAGATGTCTATCCCATCGAATCAACGATGGAGACGATGGCCCGACTGCAGGAGGAGGGGAAGACACGGTTCATCGGCGTGTCCAACTTCAACGCCGAACAGATGAGCCAGGCCTACGGCGTGGCACCCTTCCACTCGAGCCAGCCTCGCTACAACATGATCGACCGACACATCGAACCCACGGATCTACCATTCTGCGAACAGCGTGGAATCGGAAATCTCGCCCACAGTCCTCTCGCCAAAGGACTGCTCACGGGCAAGTATCGAGCAGATCACGTGTTTCCTGACGAGGACGAGAGATCCGGGTTCCCGCGTTTTCAAGGCAAACAGTTTGCGGCCTACATGCAGCTGGGTGACCGACTCCGAGAGGTGGCCCACGACGTGGGGTGCACGATGGTCCAGCTTGCGATCGCCTGGTGCCTCCGGCAACCCGCCGTCAGCTGCGTTCTCGTCGGTGCGAAGAGTCCATCTCAGGTCGCTGACTATGTCCCCGCCGCCGACATCGAGTTGTCAGCCGACGAGTTGGCGCGCCTCGATCAGATCCTCGCCGGTGCGCCCGTCGATTGATGGCGAAACGATCTGCTCAAACCCCTCTCCGCTGGATTCGAGAGGCGGGCCCGCGCGTGGCCGGTTCGCGCGATCTGGATCGTTCCAAAGTGCAGGCACCGGGCATCGTCCGCGATCCGTCAGGTGGATACCGGCTCTTCTACACAGCGATCGGTTCCGACAGACCCTTCGAAGCCTGCCAGGGAAGTATCTTCAGCGCGTTTTCCAACGATGGACTGAACTTTGTTCCCGACGATGGGATTCGCGTGGCGCCCGATCCGGCGGTCCCAGACAGGTCTCTTCGCGTCCTCGCTCCCTCCGTCACACAGGTCGAAGACCGTCTGTGGCGAATGTATTTCGAGTCGCGAGGTCCGGCGGACCGGCCAACCCTCATCGGCAGTGCGCGGTCGACCGACCTGCTCGAATGGGAGGTGGAAGAGGGGGCACGTCTGGCGAGTACCGAGGGTGTGGGTGGGCCTCGGTACGTGAGCCTCGGCGATGGGCGAGGTCGACTCTACTACTCTGAGTCGCACTTTGATGAGGGCGGACTGGCCGATGGGCAACGAATGTCTCAGAGCATCATCAGTGCCGTCACGACCGATGGTCTGCACTTCGAACGCGAATTGGGTGATCGGATGCAGGATCGGTATTCGGAGCAGGAAGACGTGGGGATCACCGCGGCCGATGTCATGGTCCCGGCCAACGAGACCGAGCGTTGGTGGATGCTCTATTCCGCCTGGCAGGACGTACCCGCTGGCACGCAGAAACCACTTCACCCGAGCAACGACCCTCAGGCTGTTGATCGTGGCACAAGTGCCGATTTCGCAGTGGCGTCCATCGCCAGTGACATGGCCGGCTATCGATCGCGCATCTTCGCGGCCTCATCGGACGATGGGCTCTCGTGGACGCGCGAGGGTTGTGTCATCGAGGGTGAAGGGCATGAGCAGGCAGGAATCGACGCAGTCCATGCAGAGGATATGAGTGTGATCCGGCTCGACGACGGGGGATACCGGATGTACTACGCGGCGTGCGATCGGGCAGGAAACTGGTGCATCGCGAGTGCGAAAACAGGATGACGATCGCCATGACAGAGGGGTGATCGGCTGGATTCTGATCACCGTCTTCGTCATCTCACTCGACAAGACCTGGATCGTGCACTAACGCATCAAGCTCCCACGGTTCTCGGTCGATGCTGTTGGGCACCGAGCAGCTGCTGCAGGAGCTCCGGCGGGTCCTCGACGTCGGACAGCTGAGCACCCATGTCTTCTTGAGGCAGGAACCAGGGCATGATGTACATGCCTAGAAGACACGAACGGGGGTTCTTCGACCGATTCGGTCGAGCCGTATGCCACCAGGCGCCATCGGCAAACACCACCGAACCAGCCGTCCCTGTCAGAACCTTGCCGTCGTCACGCCATTGGTCTGTTGGCTGTTCCGGGGGATGTGCCTTCTTGTGTGAGCCCGGCACGACCCCGGTGGCACCATTCTCGTCGGTAAAGTCGTCGAGCATCCAGACTGTCTGGCCCGCCATCAGACCCTCGGGCCAGGGGGCTTGTTTCGACCAATAGGGATAGTCCACGTGCCAGCCGATCGATTCGTGACCCGGAAACACCGTATTGGCCGACCAGGACGAGCAGATGATGTCGGCGCCGAGCAACTGCTGCCATACATCGACGACAAACTGGTTACACAACAGCTCTATGAACACCGGATGTTTGTTCACGAGCCGGCCGACGCGCTGAGATCCAGTGGCAGAGGTGTCAGTTGTGGCCTCTTCTGCCAGCAGGCGGTTTAGCGCTTGGCGAGCCTGATCGATCGTCTGCTTGTCGATCAGATCAGGCACGACGCAGAATCCTTGTGTAGCGAGTTGCTGCTGAATGGTCTCTACACGGACGTCCACTGGCGTTCTCTCCTGGCTGCGAGCGGCGGCTTGCGGCTCCGCGTCGCTCAATTCGATCGGCCTGGTCGATTTGCCCCTTCAGGCCGGGTTGATTTAATGTCGTGAATTTTTCCATCGTCGCTGAAACCGAACCAATACAACGCAAGCTGAGAGTATGGGCCTACCTACCGAAATGTCTACCGAACGGTCCGAATCGACGGCCATCCTCCATGCGCAGAACAAGATCCTGGAGGAGATCGCTCGCGGTCGACCTCTACAGGAGATCCTTGATTAGCTATGTCTCCATATCGAGCAACTCTCACCAGGTTCGTTGTGCTCGATTCTCATGATGAGTGATCACGGCAACAGCCTGCGATCAGCTGCCGGCCCGAGTGTTTCGCCGGAATACATGAAGATCCTGGATGGTTTGGAGATTGGCGAGTGTGCCGCATCCTGCGGGACCGCCGCGTTTGTGGGGCACCCCGTATTTGTGATAGACGTATCGACCGATCCGCTGTGGGCCGACTTTCGTGATGTGGCGGACCGCTCCAACGTGTGTGCCTGTTGGTCGACGCCCTTCTTTTCGCAGTCGGACAAGGTATTGGGCACCTTTGCGATCTCCCATGTCAGCCGCGGATTCCAACAAGCTTCGAGAAGGAACTGATGGGCGCTGCGGCCAATCTGGCGGGGATCGCAACCGAACACCATCTGTTCAATATATCTGCTCTGAAATCGGAGAAGATGGAATCCCTCGGCGTTCTGGCGGGGGGACTGGCACACGACTTCAACAATCTGCTCAAGGCCATTGTCGGCAATCTCTCCCTGGCCCAACTGGACACGGAGGTTGGATCGCCGCAGGACCGTGCCTTGCGTTCGGCGCAACAGGCATCGGATCGGGCCCGTGAAGTGGCCGGTCGCCTGCTGACGTTCTCCCGCGGGGGCGCTCCAGTCACACACGCTGAAGCGGTCGTTGACCTGCTGCGTGAGACGGCATCCTTCATCCTGCACGGATCCAAGGCGGTCTTTCGTCTGAACGCGCAACCCGATCTTCCTCTGGCACGAATCGATCGTGGTCAGTTCAACCAGGCCCTCGAAAATATCGTGCTCAACGCAGCCCAAGCGATGCCGGATGGTGGTACGATCGACATCGATGTGGCGACGGTGCACTACGACGGAGTCGGAATCCTCCCGATTGCCGTGGGTGACTATCTACGAATCGATATCCGCGATACGGGCATTGGAATCGCACCGCAGCATCTTCATCGGATCTTCGATCCCCGGCGGCGCCGGTGGCGATATCGTCGTGAACCAGCTCCTGGCACTTGATCCAGAGGCATTCGTTCTGGTTTCCAGCGGACATTCGAACAGCTCGGTCATGGCCGACCATGCCGCGTATGGCTTCAGCGCCATGTTGCCGAAGCCATACCAACCGATGGATCTGCACAAGGCTCTGGCTGCATGCCCATCCGGCCGAATGACACAATGCTGACTCCTCAACCGGGCACTAGTCGAGGGCGATGACCTTGTCTTTGAAGTCGATGGGAATCCGCATCCGGCCTTCCTTTTTACGGTCAAAGAGCAAGTAGCCCCGATCTCGCCCGAACCGCCAGATGTCGCGTGTAATGCGTACGTCGTCGCGACAGTATTTCTCGATCAGGTCAAGGCGGCCCTGCTTCCACCAGCGCAGTGCCTGTAGACCGTCGGCGCTTTTCTCTTCTTCCAGCGTCGCCTGGGCGAGGCTGTTGAGACTCACGCGAAAGTTCAACTGCTCCTTGATCTCGCGCAGCATGTCGAGAGTTTCGAGTTTGCGGAAGTCGTAGCTCGAATACCCCCGCAGGACCGAGTAGTCGAAGCCGATACAGTTGAAGCCGACGATCAGGTCAGCTGCCTGCAGGTGTTCGATCAGTTTCGGTACATCCTGCTCGAAATAGGTCGTGAATTCGTCGGAGCGGTTATCCCAGACGACACCACAGGATACCCGCATCAGATAGGTCTTGTTCCATCCTCCGACCTCGGCGGCACTGAGTTGGGTCTCCAGATCGAAGACGACGACGTGGTCTTCCTCCTCCTGCTCGGGAGGGGCGTCAGCCTCTGCGATCTCCCAGTCCGCGAACAGAGGTGGTTCGTCCTCGATCGCCGGCAGGTCGAAGGCCTCCGGGTCCAGGTCGGCCCTGCCGCTGAGCAACTCGAGCAGGTGGATGCAACCGGCCTTGTCCAGAGGGTGATTGCCAGCACCGCAGGTAGGAAAGTGAATGCAGGATGGACAGCCTTCTTCGCAGTCACAACCCGCGACCATCCCCAGGGTCAGTTCCAGCAGCCGGTCGAGCATGTCGAAGCCCTTTTCGGCCAGACCGATACCCCCTGGATACTGATCGTAGATGAAGATGGCACCTTTACGCAGTTGGGGGTGCATGGGATAACAGATACCGCCGACGTCGGTGCCCTTGCTCAGGGCCAGCAGAGGAAACAGAGACTTGGTGGCGTGCTCGGTGGCGTGCAGCGAACCCATGTGGTGATGGCCATTGCGCTTCAGATGTTTCTTGAAGGGTACGTCCATCTCGAGCCAGAAACCGATCGTCTCGAAGGTCTGAACCGGACTCTCGAGAGGATGACGGCTGATGATTACCTGGTCTCCCACACGAACCTTCTCATAGGCGATGACCTGTGAACTGACCTTCAGTCGGCCGAGTTTGGCCAGATAGCCGTGCATCGGCTTGGAGGCCAATTCCTCGATGATCTCGGTCTCCTTCTCCTGCTTGGGCCGCGTGTAGTAGGGGACATCGACGACACTCGCATCGATTTGTCGACGAGGGCTGTGACGCTCGCCGATCAGATACTGGCGCCCACGATGGAGATAGATCGCCCCTTCGTAGCACTCGGTGTAGAGCTGGCCCCCTGACACGGTGCCGATCGTGTAGCGTTTCTTCTTCCCGCTCCTTGCTGAAGGGGCCGCGTCTCGCACCAGACTCGCACCGGATCTGCTCACTTCCGATTCCACAGGACTGCCGCCATGGTCACAACCGGCATGGGCAGAGTCGCCCGAACCAAACAGGTCGGATGACCCGGGTAAGGGCGGTCTCGGCGGCGTGACCGTTTCGGCCGTGGGTGTAGAGTCGGGCGATTCGGTGGCCGGTGGCGAGGTATCAGCGACCCGCGCCGAGGCACCGGCGACGATGGACCAGCTCTCACCGATGGCGCGCATGTTGAGGAGGCGATGCGGTTGCTTTCGTGCCGCAAACCAGGCATCGCCATCGGCGCTCTGCAGCAGGTCGCCACTGGCCGCCAGTTCAGCCAGCGCCTCTGCATATCCGGTGATGCCGTCGTATTCGGGTTCGTCTGCTGTGAGCGGTAGTTCGCGCGCTGCGCAGGGCAGGTGATTCTTGAGGATGTATCGATTGCCCGGATCGGCCACGGCGTCTTCGATATCGCGCCCGAAGAATTGATCCGGGTATTTCATGAAATACTGATCGAGGGCATCCTTGCTGGCCAACAGAATGACGAGAGATTCGCGCCCCTGGCGCCCGACACGTCCGGCTCGCTGCCAGGTATTGACGATCGACCCGGGGTAACCCACCAACACGCACACATCCAGCCCTCCGATGTCGATGCCCAGTTCGAGAGCAGACGTGGTGACCACACCGAGCAGGTCTCCCCCTGTGAGGGCAGATTCGATCTGGCGGCGCTCTTCGGGCAGGTATCCGGCTCGATAAGAGCTGATCCGCTGAGCCAGATCGTGCCTGTGCTGTGTTGCCCACCGATAGACGAGTTCCGTAATCACCCGCGCCCGTGTGAAAACGATCGTGCGCAACTGACGCAGAACGCCGGCCTGCAACAGCCGGGCTGCGACAGTGTTCGGGCTCTCCACGGGATCAACAAAGAGAAAGTGGCGCGGTGCCGTCGGTGCACCCGACTCGGTGACGGCGGTGAAGGATCGTCCAAACAGGCGTTCGGCAAGCTGGGTTGGATTGCCGATGGTGGCTGAACAGCTGACATATCGAGGCGAGGATCCGTAGCTGCTACAGAGGCGATTCAAGCGGCGAAACAGGTGCAGCACGTGTGAACCGAAGATGCCATTGTAGGTATGCAGTTCATCCACGACGATCCAACGGAGATTCTTCAGCATCTCCTCCCACGCCTCATGGAAGGCGAGGATACCCGCATGCAGCATGTCCGGTGTGGTGATGAGGATGTTGGGCAACTGCTTGCGGATTTTCTCACGCACGTGTGGCTTCGTATCGCCGTCGTAGATCTCAGCCGTCAAACCACAGGACAGATTCGCCAACAGCGTGCGCAGTTCATCGAGTTGGTCCTGCTCGAGCGCCTTAAGAGGAAAGATGTAGATGGCGCAGCCCGACGGGTTCAGCAGCAGGTCCGCCAGCACGGCGGCATTGTAGACGAGGGTTTTCCCAGAGGCGGTTGGGGTGGCGACGACGACATCCTTGCCCTCTCGCAGAAGGTGGATGCCTTCCTCCTGATGGCTCCAGAGGTGCTCGATGCCGGCGGCGGACAGAACTCGCTCGACCTCAGGACCCAGGTGGCTCGTCTTCAGGGCGACACGCTCGGGCGTCGACGGGATTGTCTGCTCGTGGACGATTGTGTCCTGCAGGATCGTCCGCTGCAGATAGGTGCGGAACTCACCGACCAGACTCTTCACATCGGACGACGGCTCTGCCGGCCCTTCAGCCTTTGGGGGCAGGGGGGCTGGAAGCCGATCGGTGGAAGGGGGAAAGTCGAGGAATTCGTCGTCGGGGTCTGGAACTCGCTGGATCACGTCGTCTCTCCAATATGTTCCTACAGGAGCAGGATACTCAAATGAGCACTGGATCAGAAGTATACCTATGATCAGCGGAGATAGGCAAGTCAGTTGCTAACGACCCGTAGTAAGGTCTTACATTGGCAGACCAATCCACCTTACCACCCTGTGCGGCAGCGAGATGGACACACCATGATTTGGGCGTGTCATCGCCGTCGGCCTCGTGCTCATGATCGTCGAGGTCGTCCACGGTCATCAGAAACGACTCGCAGAGATCCAGGCAGAACTCGAAGCCGTGGAACGGTCGATCGAGCGAAATTCTGCCGCTCTCGTGAAGCTCGAAGAAGAGGGCGAAGCGATCCGTCATCGACTGCCTACGTTGCAGGAGGAGAAGGAGTCGATGAAGGACGAGGTGATCATGAAGAAGCAGGAACTGGAGGAATTGGAAAGGCGTTATTCACGTCGCCACATTGGCGGCTCTCCCCTGGAACTGTAACCATGGGTGCGGAGAATGCGATTCTGACCCTCGTAATCGTGATCGCGGCGGCGAGAGCCAAGTGGCAGACGGCGATGATTCAGAACAAACGCCAACGCCACATCATCTCTCTCATGCAGGAGCGGGAAGATATCGACCGTCGGCGCGGTGAGGCCGAACTCAAGGTTGAAGAAGCGGCCCTGCAGGAACGCTCGGTCTCGAGTGACATTCGCGAGTTTGCCCATGAATTGACCGTGATGGAAGAACGACTCGTCGAACTGCGAGCCGAAGAGGACGAACTCGAAGAGCGCAGACTGAAGAACGAGGGGCTCGACGAAGCCTGATCCTGCAGAATTCTCTTCTTGGTCGGTGGTCGGTGGTCGGTGGTCGGTGGTTGGTGTCTGGGGTCAGTCGCGGATCAGTGCCAGTGAGGCACGCCGATGCTGGCCCGCAGCCTCCAGGACATAGTGATAGAGCCCGGAGGCTACCAACGCCCCATCCTGGTTAGTACCATCCCAGCGCTTCGTGTATTTGCCTGCGGAGCGGGCACCGAGATCGAACCGACGGACCATGGCCCCATCGGCCGTGTAGATCGACAGTGTTGTCACGGGACTGGCCTGGTCCAGTTCAAAACCGATCGATGTATCGTCGTCGACAATCGGTCGAAAGGGGTTGGGATAACTTGGCAAGAGGGCCAGGGCGCTCGGCGCGGGCGCATCGATCATCCCGGGGTCGTAGTGGACGCTCACCTTGTAATCCAGACCCAGGCCAATGAAGTCCACATTGCTGATCACGACGGCGACATCCTCGTACGCATTCCAACCGGGCACGACGATGCTACCTACGTCACCTACATCGCGGACCTCGACCTCGTCGTCGGAGGTCAGAATCAACTGGCGGCGCCATCTTCCTCGAGCCAGTTCGGTCTCGATCGTAATCCCGCCCGGAAGCAGCCGTGGATCGAAGCGCACATAGGCGGTGGCCATGTGATCGATCCGTCCGCTGTCGGCGACGGTCGCGTTGGCCACAACAGAGAAGGGCAGGATGAAGTTTTCCGGATATTTTTCGCCCTCGGAAAAGAAGCCTGGGCGGAAGCGGACGCCGGTGAAATAAGACCAGACGCCCATATCGGCATACGCCGCATCCAAACCGTCGCCGTCCACATTGAGAAGGGCACGATGGAAATTCTCGAGGCTGTTGCTCAAGCGACGCCCATTCTCTTCCCAGATCCAGCGCACGACGTCACGCTCGTATCGCTGATGGAGAAAGTGAGCGAACACCGAGGCCCCGTAGGCGTGCAGGTCACCGGCCGACGGGATCCCTGAATCCAGGGAGCGTTGCGGCACGAGCAGGAACGTGCAGACATACTGCAGGTAGTCATCGAGCGCGGGGTAGGCGACATCTTCCATCCAGGTGGCCGAGGCCTCCTGCCACCATCGACCATCCACTCCCTGGTAGTAGCCGAACTGGATTACGTGGAAGAACTCATGGGCGATCGTCACGCGCAGGGCGTCGATTTCTCGCGTACCTGAGTTGCCCGGGCAGGCGAAGGTCGAGCCATAGATCGGGTTGGCGAAGTCATTGTCGATTTCAAAAAAGCTGGGTCCCGTGGCGCCACTCGTCGTGGGATAGGTAATTCCGTAATTCTGACTACGTCCCAGATCTGTGATGTAGATGTCGATCTCATCGCCACCTCCCGCACCGACATCAACCGGGGGGGGCCGGTAGTCCAGCTGCACGATCTCCAATTCCCAGGCACTGTCAGCGATCGCTGCGGCTCGGTCCACGTAGTCGGGGGTGCCGTTGCCGTCATCGTCCGTCGGATCGACAGCCTCGCGTCCTTCCAGATCGTAGTGCAGCCGGAAGTGACCACTCGGAGATAGCACGGAGAAGGCTAGTCGCGGGCGCTGCAAGGCTTCCCGCAGAATCTTGCCCGCTGCCTCGGGCGCGTTCCCGCGAAGTTCGTTGGCTGCCACAGCCAGAGGTGTCGCACAGTACATGGGCACGAGGGGCTCGTGAAATCCTGCCGGGACGGCGTCTGGATCGCGTCGTTCCAGCAGCTGATAGGCGGCAGCTGTGTGCGCGTCGAGAACCCCCGTCGCCAGAGCGTCCGCAATCTTCACGCCCGCTTTCGCCGGGCTTTGCAACGCCAGCGACATGACGACGATGAAACAGGAGATCCGGGTCAGACGCTGTATCCCAAATCGATGCTCAACGCGCGACGGCGATCTTACCACGCTCGATCATCTCCCCTTCGAAAGTGCTCACGATATAGATGTAGATCCCCGATCCAACTGAGAATCCATTGGCATTGGTCGCCCCCCAGCGGATCTCCCGGCTCAACTCGCCCTGGTCTTCCTCCCGTCCCTCCCACACCAACTCGCCACCCAGCGACAGGATCTTCACCCGACTGAAAAAAGGAAGACCGCTGAAGCGAACCGCCTCGCCGTTCGCAGCCCGAAACGGATTCGGATACACCACCAGTTCAGAGGGAACCAGTTGCAACCGTTGAAAGACGCTGTTGTCCTGGGCAGGACCTTCCTCTTCGATATCGTCCTGTGGATCCACCTCGATAAACAAGACCGTATCGCCAAACCGCTGCCACGGAACGTCGATACGAAGCACTCCCCCCGCGGGCAAAGGCGATGTCACGGGCATGTCATGGATGATGGCACAG
>PVBE010051146.1_pt1 | contig 104506 bp, 95 predicted proteins | sample 1631181 | NCBI WGS metagenome assembly PVBE01 (sample SAMN08397723, study PRJNA350692) | Marine metagenome, whole genome shotgun sequencing project. | isolation source: water | place: Pacific Ocean | collected 2012-04
TCACTCTCAGATGTAGCTAAGAAATATGCCAATGAACACAACAGCACCTACCCAGTTATTATTGAGGAAAGCGGTGAAACAGGGGCCGGGAAGGCGATTTCGGATCAGATACTGTTGATAGCCTAGCAGTCCACAGGCGATCAATAGCGAGGCATAGTAGGCGATGCCCATTTCCAGCTGGCGTCCGGCCAGCCACATTGAGACGATGAACATCATTTGCAACAAGGCGATGATGGCCTTATCCATGTCACCGAACAGGATGGCTGTAGACTTGACGCCTATTTCGATATCGAACTCTCTGTCCACCATGGCGTACTGGGTGTCGTAGGCGACTGTCCATAATAGGTTGCCAACAAACAGTAAATAAGCCGGTTGCGGAATGCCGCCGGTCTGGGCGGTGAATGCCATCAGAATTCCCCATGAAAAAGCCACGCCAAGCACCAGTTGGGGGAGGTTCGTGTAGCGCTTCATGAAGGGATAGATCGCTACCAGCGAGACGGCGCCAAATGACAGAAGGATTGTCTCTCTATTGGTAAACAACACCAGAATAAAACCGATGCTCGACAAAATACCAAAACAATAGAATGCATCCTGGCGCCTTAAGACGCCACGAGCCAGAGGTCGCTGTTGCGTACGGCTAACCTGTCCGTCTATCTTGTAGTCGGCAAAGTCATTCACACAGCAACCGGCAGAGCGCATGACTGCGGTCCCTAACAAAAAGATGAACAATAAGGAAAGACTGGGAACGCCTTCTGCTGCAACCCAGAGTGCGCCAATGGTTGGCCACAGCAACAGGTAGATTCCAATTGGGCGATCAACCCGAGTTAGTTCAACCAGGGCTGGTATTTTTTCGTACAGTTCAGGAAAACGACTCCTGAACCTGCTGACAATAGCCGACCAGTACGGCTGTAGGGAGGTAATGATGTTCAAGTGTTACACAACCAGCATACTAAGATTGAAGCGCGTAGCATAAAAGATTTTGGGCAAGAGTAGAAATGCTAAGCTCTACTATTCGGTCTAGCTTGCTGAAGATCAACTGTGAAACAGCAGGATCCCTAAACATTAACATAGTTTGCTATGTCGCCCAGCCAGCGGCGGATAAGTGGATCGACAATCTCGGGAAACTGGGTAAGTACGATTTCTGATGCATCCCGTACCTCATCCAGTAGGGCTGCATCTCGCCCGATGTCCGCCACTCGGAATGTCATAAGACCGGCTTGCTGAGTGCCCAGTACCTGGCCTGGCCCCCTGAGTTCAAGGTCTTTCTCGGCTATGTAGAAACCATCAGTGCTTTCCCGCATTACTGCCAGACGCTGTTTGCTACTCTCAGACAGGGGTGTCTGGTAGAGCAGCAGGCAATGGCTATGAACACTACCACGGCCAATTCTGCCACGAAGTTGATGTAACTGTGCCAGGCCCAGCCGTTCCGGATTTTCGATAACCATCAGGCTGGCATTGGGCACGTCAACTCCAATCTCTATTACCGTTGTGGCGACGAGCAGCTGCAAGTCTCCACCTTTGAATCGCTCCATCATTTCACGCTTCTGTTTCGATTTCATGCGGCCATGAATGAGCCCAACTGACAAGTGTGGTAATTGTTGGGCCAGGTGTTTAGCAGTCGCCTCGGCCGCCTGACACTGCAGTGTTTCCGATTCCTCGATGAGTGTACATACCCAGTAGGCCTGGTTGCCGTCTGAGCATGCATTGTCGATGCGCTGAACCACCTCATCCCGGCGATTGCTCGCAACCACGGCAGTATTTACAGGCGTCCTACCTGGAGGTAATTCGTCGATGATTGAGTTATCCAGGTCAGCATAGGCACTCATAGCAAGTGTTCTCGGGATAGGCGTTGCAGTCATCACCAGTTGATGAGGATTAAGATCACCAGTGGCAGCTTTGTCGCGCAGAGCCAGGCGTTGATGAACCCCAAAACGATGTTGCTCATCGATAATAATCAGTCCCAGCCTGGCGTAAACAACTTCATCCTGAAACAGCGCATGAGTACCGATCAGGAGCTGACACATCCCGGTAACGAGGGAGTCGAGAGTTTTTTTTCGCTCAGAGCCCTTACTCTTTCCGCTCAGCCAGCCGACAGTGATGCCAAGCGGTTCGAACCACTCCCTGAAATTGAGCAGGTGCTGTTCGGCCAATATCTCTGTGGGCGCCATCAGGGCAACCTGGTAGTCACTGCCAATGGCGTGCAGTGCCGAGAGAGCCGCGACCACTGTCTTACCTGAGCCCACATCACCCTGCAGCAACCTCAGCATCGGGCAAGCGCCGCTGAGATCGCTGGCAATTTCCTGATAGGCTGTTTGTTGTGCGTTGGTCAGCACGAAGGGCAGCTGCCTGAGATAACGGGTTAGCAGTTCATTGTCGGCAAGCAGTTGGGGTGCAGTCTGCTTATTAGAATCGTTTTTGAAGCGGCGCATGCACAGGCGATGGGCCAGCAGCTCCTCGAAAGCGAGACGTTTCTGGCCGGGATTCACCGCCCCACTTAAGTAATTCAAGGACGTATCAATGGGTGGTTGATGAACGTGCCGTATCGCATCGGTCAGGCTCTGAAGTCTCAGTTTGGTTACTAACTGAGGTGGCAGATAGTCTCGCAGCTGCTCAGATCGCTCGAGTAACTCAAGCGCCTGTCTTGCGACGTTACGTAGTCTGCCCTGCTGCAATCCTTCAGTAGCGGGATAAATGGGTGTTAACGAATCGGCAATGGGCTCGCTGTCAGGATCCTGAAGTACCTTGTATTCAGGGTGATACAGCTCCATACCGGCCCTGCCGCGCCGGACTTCGCCATAGCAACGTAGTTGAGCACCGCTGTGCAACGATTTTTTCTGGGCCGCGCTGAAATGAAAGAAACGCAAACTGATAACACCGCTATTGTCTCGTAACACGCAGTGCAAGCTGCGACGCCGGCCGAACTGAATATTGCAGCCAATGATCTCACCTTGCAGCTGTACGTGTTGACCGACAGAAAGTCTACCGATGGAGTCAATGCGGGTACGGTCTTCATAACGCAGGGGCAAATGGAACAACAGATCCTGCACATTGTAGATACCCAGCTGGTGAAATTTTTTCTCAAGGGCAGGCCCGACTCCCTTAAGTGAGGTTAGTGAAATCTGATCGAGTTGTTGGCTGCTCATGGCTGAAACTGGTCGATCCTTCGAGTGATTACCGATTTGCAGGCGTTGTGGAATTCCAGTGCCGGCATACATTCGACTCACGTTAAAAGTATAGGGGTTTCCAGCAAATTTGTTAGGAACCCTCTGAACAAGTATATGACCGCTCTGGCCTACAGCCAATTCTGCTATCAAGGCGCACTGGCGCAGTAATGTGTCGACCTTCCAAGTCAGTGCAACGCCGAGAGCGGGATTGGCTGCAGGCCCCTTTGGGCGGGGCCTGTCGTGCCCCGCAGAATGGCCATATACTTGTTCATAGGGCTCCTAAACAGCAAGGATAGCGTCAATTTCGAGCATCGACTGCTTGGGAAGTGCGCTGACCTGAATTGTGGCACGAGCAGGGTAGGGCTCATCGAAGTGCTCTGCCATGATCGCGTTGACCTGAGCAAAGTCATTAAGATCGGTCAGATAGATAGTCAGCTTTACCGCTTGCTGCAGAGTAGTACCGGCGGCATTGGCAATCGCGGAAAGGTTTCTGAAAACCTGCAGCGTTTGTGTTTCGATACTGCCATCCACCAGTTCCATAGTTTCCGGGTCCAATGGAATCTGTCCCGACAGGAAAATCAGCTCGCCGCCGGTCTTAATGGCTTGCGAGTAAGGCCCTATGGCGGACGGTGCAGCGGATGTTTGGATGGATTCTCGTTCGGCCATGGTTTGGTGTTACTCAGTGAGTACCAATAATGCTCTTGAGCACCTTGCGAACCCGGCGACTCTTCACGCGGGTTACTTTGGTTACCGGCTTGATAAGTCGAACCCGCTTCATCACTCTCGCCAGGTGCACACGATTGCGCACATTCAACGACAGATTGACGATGCTGAAACGTGCGTCTCTCTCCACCGTGCTGATCTTCTCGATGTTTGCCTCAGTACCGGTAATGGTAGTGGCGAGTGTGGCGATAATTCCCCGCAAGTTTTCCAACTCGACGCGCAGCTCGACAGAGAATTCACCTTCCACATCCGGATCCCAGCTCACGGCGACACATTTATCCGGGTTGTCACGAATATCCGCAATGTTATTGCAATCGTCGGTATGAATTACCATGCCCCTACCGGAACTGATGTGACCCACAATCGGGTCGCCCGGAATGGGATGACAACACTTGGCATAGTTCATCACCATGCCTTCGGATCCACGGATTGCCAGGGTTCCCTGTTGTTCCGATTCGCTATCGATTTCCAGTGGAGCGACATTGCTGTGCGCGGCCAGGCGTTGCGCGATCATGTAGGACATACGATTACCGAGGCCAATCTCTTCCAGCAACTGATCTAGAGCTTTCAAGTTGATCTGGTTAAGGACCGCATCAATATTGTCTTTCGATACCGAGTCGAGGTCGCTGCCAAAACTCGCCAGCGCCTTGTTCAGCAAACGGCGCCCCAGCACAACAGACTCCGAATGTTTCTGGTTCTTCAGGTAGTGACGGATATTGCTGCGGGCTTTTCCGGTAACGACAAAGCTCAGCCAAGCCGGGTTAGGCTGGGTGCCAGGCGCAGAGATGATCTCAACGGTTTGGCCGCTCTGTAGTGGCTCACTCAGTGGGGCCAGACGACGGTTGATGCGACAGGCTACGCAGGAATTACCTACGTCGGTATGAATCGCATAGGCAAAGTCGACTGCGGTAGAACCGGCGGGCAATTCGAATATCATCCCCTTCGGTGTGAACACATAGATCTCATCTGGGAACAAATCAATCTTTACATTCTCGATGAACTCCAGTGAATTACCGGCATGCTTCTGTAACTCCAGTAAGCCGTTAACCCACTCACGGGCTCGGATATGGGCATTGCTGGGCAGGTCATCGCTGGATTTGTAGAGCCAGTGTGAGGCAATGCCATTGTTGGCCATTGCTTCCATCTCTTCGGTTCGGATCTGAATTTCGATGGGTACGCCATGCATACCGAACAGCGTGGTGTGTAGCGACTGGTACCCATTTGCCTTCGGTATAGCGATATAGTCTTTGAAGCGACCCGGCACTGGTTTATAGAGGCTGTGCACTGCACCTAACACTCGATAACAGGTATCGACCCGGTCGACAATGATTCGAAACGCATACACATCCATAATCTCGGAGAATGATTTGCGTTTGCTGCGCATCTTTTCATATATGGAATACAGGTGTTTCTCACGACCAATAGTGCGACCCGGGAGTCCTTCACGTTCCAGGCAGGCTTCCAGAGACGTCTGGATCTGTGACACGATCTCCTTGCGGTTGCCGTGAATGCGTTTTACTGCGGCGCTGATTCGGCGGGAGCGCATTGGGCACAGTGCGGCAAAGCCCAGTTCTTCAAATTCGACGCGGACGTTGTTCATGCCCAGCCGATTGGCAATTGGCGCATAAATATCCAGAGTCTCTTTGGCAATGCGACGACGCTTCTCTGGCGTAAGCACTTCCAGAGTACGCATGTTGTGTAGCCGGTCCGCAATCTTAACCAGTATTACCCGCAGGTCCTTTGCCATGGCCATGGCCATTTTCTGGAAATTCTCAGCCCGGGCTTCGGCGCGGCTGCTAAAGGTGATCTTGTTTAGTTTGCTGACACCATCCACCAGGTCAGCCACTGTATTGCCAAACTGTGACTTGATGGCAGTCTTGGTAATACCGGTGTCTTCGATGACATCGTGCAGCATGGCTGCCATCAGGCTCTGATGGTCCATGTGCATTTCACTCAGGATGGAGGCGACGGCCAGCGGGTGAGTTACGTAGGCATCGCCGCTGCGGCGGCATTGCCCCTCGTGGGCTTGCTCCGCATAATAATAGGCGCGCCTGACGTTGTTGACCTGGTCTTTGCCGAGATATCCGCAAAGACCGTCGGCGAGAGAGTCGATAGTGTCCAGTTCGGCGACTTGCAAGACTCGACTCCTTAAGAATTACTCTTTAGCGGGGGGCTGTGCTTCCTGCTCAGCAGCGGCGACGGCTTCTCCCAGCTCTTCGATGGTGGCGGCTTCATCCAGCTCTACGCTCGGCTTTTCGACCAGGATTTCGGCATTCACCATGCCGTCTGCGATCTCGCGCAGCGCAATAACTGTGGGCTTGTCGTTATCGACAGAGACCAGAGGTTCTTTGCCTTCGATCTGCAGCTGTCGTGCGCGCTTGCTCGACACCATGACCAGCTCGAAGCGGTTATCTACTTTGTCCAAACAATCTTCTACAGTAATTCTTGCCATCGTTCATTGCCTTTATCAGCTAAAATCGTTATTGACGCCAGGGTCGGGCTGTCGCCCTTTACAGGCCATGCAGCCCTTTACGTTGAATTTGAGCCCACTCTAAGAGGACCGGGGATTTTACTGAATTCCGTTCGAAATTGCATATATTTCTCTTTAAAATGGCGGCGGTTGGGTTGGATTCAAATCCGCGTCAGGCTGCTCAGGAGGTTGGCCAGGCTCTCCTCCTGCACGCGAACGGTCAATCTATTGCTGCGGATTATCGCCCGTATGTCGTCTAGCGCGGTCTCGAAATCATCGTTTACCACCATGAAATCTGCCGCGGCTACATGCTCGATGACGCTGCGTGCCTGTTGCATGCGCTTATCGATGGTGTCTTCATCATCCTGGGCTCGTTCGGTTAATCGTTGCGAGAGTGCTTCCAGCGAGGGTGGCAGAATGAAAATAAAGCAGGAATCGGGTAGCAAGTTGCGAATCTGCGCGGCACCCTGCCAGTCTATTTCCAGGATGACATCGAAGCCCTCACTCAATTGGCCACTTACCCAATGCTGCGACGTTCCATAATGGTATCCATAGACCTCAGCGCTTTCGAGGAAGTCGCCGCCTTGTAACATTGTCATGAATTCCTGGTCACTAACAAAGTGATAATTGACCCCATTCTCTTCACTTGGGCGTCCTGGTCTGGTCGTGTGTGAAACTGACGCGAGCAATTTCTCATCGTGTGCTACGAGCGCATTTACGAGAGTTGTTTTGCCGGCGCCTGAAGGAGCGGTAACGATTACTAATTTACCCTTAGGCATATCTAGTCCCTATACTTTTTCTGTCACTCGACATTCTGGATCTGTTCACGCATCTGTTCTATCAGGACTTTTAGCTCGACCGCACCCATCGTTGTCTCCACAACAATGGCCTTGGACGACAGCGTATTTGCCTCTCTATTCAACTCCTGCATGAGAAAATCCAGGCGTCGACCTTTTTGCCCTTTGGTGCCGATGACCCTTTCGACTTCATTCAGATGAGAATCGAGCCGATCCAGCTCTTCATCGACATCGGCTTTCTGTGCAAGCAATGCAATTTCCTGTTCGAGGCGGGTGGGCTCTATCTCAGCCTGTAGATCTTGCAGTTTGTCCAACAGGGACTGGCGTTGCTTTTTCAGGATATCGGGCATTTTCTCTCGTACATTGCTGACTATTTCCCGAATCGATTTGATGCGCTGCACGAGCAAGCCTTTTAGTGATTCGCCTTCCCGTTCACGACTGGCTACCAGATCATCCAGCGCCTTTTCAAAGAGTTGCAGGGCTTCAGACTGCAGCACCTTAAAGTCGATTTGCCGATCCATAATGACACCGGGCCAGCGTAGCAGCTCCATGCTACTTAATGGTGAGGAAGTGCCGGCCAGATCTTGAATCTCACTGTTGGCATGCATTAGCTTCAGCACTAATTCATTATTCAGCTGCAGCTCAGATTGGCTAGATTCGACAGCTTGATAGCGCAGCTGACATTCGACTTTGCCACGATTCAGTCGCTTTCTGGCGATCTCGCGCACTGCATTTTCTAAACTCCGGAAGGCTTCCGGAAGTCTGAAGCTGGTTTCCAAGTAGCGGTGATTGACTGAGCGTATCTCCCAGGTAAGTGAGCCCCAATCCTGTTCCAATTGCTGCCTCGAAAAGGCAGTCATGCTTAACATCATAACAACGTGCTCTACGGAAAAGACCTGCCATTTTAACGTAATATGCGAGTAATCACAGTGAACAATATCACTCCATCAAGCATCCCTTTGCTCGCGCTGTGCAGGATTTTCGAGGATAATTCGCAGCACTCCCGAAGCGGTTCAACATCAATCCCGGAATCTCCATGTCAGATACTATTCGTCCCAGCGCCAGACAAACCGATCAATTGCGTGAAATTCGATTGAGCAGGCATTACACCAAGCACGCAGAAGGCTCAGTTCTTGTTGAGTTTGGCGACACCAAAGTATTGTGTAATGCGACTGTGGAGACGTCGGTGCCACGGTTTCTCAAGGGCTCCAGGCAGGGATGGATAACCGCTGAATACGGCATGCTGCCACGTTCTACAGGCAGCCGTATGGATCGCGAAGCCGCCAGAGGCAAGCAATCTGGAAGATCCCTGGAGATACAGCGCCTGATTGGTCGCTCACTGAGGGCGGCGGTGGAACTAAAACAGCTCGGCGAACACACCATAAAGGTAGATTGCGATGTAATACAGGCCGATGGCGGAACCCGCACGGCTTCCATTACCGGGGGATGTGTAGCGCTGGTTGATGCAATTAACTACATGTTGGCAAATAAAATGCTTCCCAGCAGCCCCTTAAAACAACTGATAGCCTCGGTATCTGTTGGCATCTACAAGGGACAAGCGGTGTTGGACCTGGACTACGCGGAAGACTCCAACGCGGAAACGGACATGAATGTAGTCATGACTGAGAGCGGGGGCTTTATAGAAGTACAGGGCACCGGTGAAGACGGGGATTTCAGCCACGCGCAATTGCTTCAGATGATTGCACTCGCCGAAAATGGCATAAAGCGTTTGATAGAATCACAACGACTGAGCCTGGCATGAGAGGAGCGCCCGACCCGATCAGGGTTGCTGCAGAACAGGAGAAGCGATGCAATCGTTCCAAACAGACTTTCTGAAATTCGTCATTGAACATCACATTCTTCGCTTCGGAGAGTTCACTCTGAAATCCGGCCGACTCAGCCCCTATTTTTTTAACGCTGGGCTTTTTAATAGCGGCGAGAAGTTATCATTTCTGGGCGAGTGCTACGCAGCCGCCATCGAAGCCTCGAACCAACAATTCGATATCCTGTTCGGTCCTGCCTACAAGGGCATCCCCCTGGTGTCAACTACGGCGATAGCGCTGGCAACCAAGCACGGAATTAACAAACCATTTTGTTTTAATCGTAAAGAAACAAAAGATCACGGTGAAGGGGGTTTGATCGTTGGTGCCGAACTCAGTGGCGAAGTCATGATTATCGACGATGTCATTACCGCTGGAACGGCGGTGCGTGAAGCCGCGGACATTCTGCAAAACAATGGTGCGACACTTAAAAGCATCGCAGTGGCGATGGACAGGCAGGAACGGGGCACGGGGTCTTTGTCGGCTATCCAGGAGATCGAACAAAACTACCAGATAAAGATTATTAGTATAATCAACTTACAAAACATCATCAGCTATCTTGAGTCAGCCGAAGACAGCTCTCTTCATCAACATCTTGATGCGGTAATGTCCTATAGAAAAGAATTTGGCGTCTGAATCAGTTTTTTGACGCTGTGTCAGCCGCCGCAAAAGGTGCCAACAGATTTCTGCTGAGATACTCCCATTGAATATCCCAGTGCTCCAGTGGCGATTGTTTGAACTCACTGCGCACGAACTGCACTAATCTACCTTCGCAGCTGGCCAGCAGCAGGTTGGCCAGGGCTGCAGCAGATGCTGTTGGTTTCACATTTTCTCTGATTTGAGCCTCTCGCAATACCTGTTTGAGTTGGGATTCCAGGCGGCTGTAAAACTGAGCGATGCGAGTTCGCAATCGAGAGGTTTCTCCGGCCAGTGCATCACCTGTCAGAAGCCTGGTCATGCCCGGATTCTTATCCGAGAAAGTCAGCAGCAGGGTGAGTATCTTCTGGCAGCGCGCTTCGGCACCAGACTCTTCGTTCAAGATTCGAGAGATTCGCAGAAACAAAGTTTCTTCGATGAAGTTGATGAGTCCTTCAAACATTCGTGCCTTGCTGGGAAAGTGCCGATACAACGCCGCTTCAGACACGCCCACTTCTTTTGCCAGCGCAGCTGTAGTTATCCGCTCCCCAAGCGCAGTTTCGAGCATGCGAGCCAACGCTTGCAGGATCTGATCTTTGCGTGACACCTTATTGCTGTTATTCATAGTTATTCTGTTTGTGCTTTCTGAAGCGTGCCGCTTCAGGCCGTTGTGCCGTTAGTCCTGGTTCAGACCGTTCTTCGTAATGAGGGTGCCGACGCCTTCATCGGTAAAAATTTCCAGCAACACTGCATGTTCGACTCTGCCATCGATGATATGTGCGCTGTGTACCCCACCTTTCACAGCCTTTAACGCACATTCGACCTTGGGCAGCATCCCGCCTTGTAAGGTTTTATCGGCAATTAACTTTGCAACTTGTTTAATGCTGAGACCAGTTAGCACGTTGCCTTGTTTGTCCTGTACGCCAGCCACGTTAGTCAGCAGTATGAGTTTTTCCGCACCCAATACTTTGGCGATTTCCCCCGCCACGGAATCAGCATTGATGTTATAGCTGGCGCCTGATTCATCGGTTCCGATGGGCGCGATTACCGGAATGAAGTCGCTATCTTTCATGACTTCCAGAATCTCGGTATTGATTTGAACCACCTCCCCAACCTGCCCGATATCTACAATTTCTTCATTCGGGCCTCCATTGCGGGTTTTGATTTGAAGTTTCTTGGCTTTGATGAGGTTGCCGTCCTTACCGGTTACTCCGACAGCCTTACCCTGGTTCTTGTTAAGCAGATTTACAATCTCCTTATTGACCAGTCCGCCGAGAACCATTTCTACAACGTCCATCGTCTGACTGTCAGTGACGCGTAATCCATCTACAAAATTTGACTCGATGTTGAGCTGGTCCAATACATTTCCGATTTGTGGTCCGCCGCCATGCACGACGATGGGATTCATGCCAACGAGTTTCATCAATACGATATCCCGGGCAAAGCTATGCTTCAGCTTTTCATCTACCATGGCATTGCCACCGTATTTGACGACCACGGTACACTTCGTGAATTTCTGTATATAGGGCAGAGATTCAGTCAGTACTTTGGCGATATTCTTAGCATTGTTAATTGATAGTGACATAGATAATGACTAATGGTTTCCTAGTACGCTCACGTCTAAGTTTTTATCTGCCTGAGCTAATAAAGCTTTAAACTCACCCTTGATGGCCTGCAAGCGCTCCACACTGTCCGCTTCAAATCTCAGTAGAATTGCCGGGCTGGTATTCGACGCGCGAACCAGCTCCCAGCCATCCTGAAACTCTACCCTCAAACCATCGAGGGTGATCAACCTGGCACCTGGAAATTCTGCCAGCTCCAGCAATCGATCTATGAGCTGAAATTTGCTGGACTCATCCACTGCGACTTTAATCTCGTTTGTGCTAATGCTCTTTTCGTAGCGGGCAAACAGTTCGCTGGAAGTGCATTCTTTACTGCTCAAGATCTCAACGATTCTGGCTGCAGCATAGATGCCATCGTCGTAACCGAACCAACCATCTTTAATAAAGATATGAGCAGAGTATTCGCCACCCAACGGGGCGCTGGTTTCCTGCATTTTCTGTTTCATGAAGGAATGCCCACTGCGGTGCATGATCGGGGTGGCACCAGCCTTGGAGATTAGCTCGGCTAGATGAGTACTGCATTTCACATCGAATACGATAGGGGCACCGGGGTGCGATGTGTTCCGTCAGCAGCATGAGTATGCGATCGGCATCCACAAATTCTCCCAGGTTAGAAACTATTCCAAGTCGGTCACCATCGCCATCAAAGGCAATACCCAGGTCGGCCTCGTGGGAGATGACGCATTCTGCCAAGGATTGCAGGTTCTGGGGAATAGTCGGGTCGGGATGGTGATTGGGGAAATTGCCGTCAATCTCGCAATAGAGTGGCAGCACGTCACAACCGAGTCTCTCAAACAGCCTGGGAGCTATTACCGCAGGAACAGCATTGCCGCAGTCTACAACCAGGCGTAAGGGTTGTGGTAATTGAATTCTAGTGCTGACATCCTCAATATAACTCTGCGAAACATCCAGCGTTGAACTCCTGCCGCTACCGACGCGCAACTGCCTGGTTTCGACGCGCTCCCGTATTTTTTGAATCTGGTTTTCCGCCAGGCAGGTTTGCTTAAAAACAACCTTGAGGCCATTGTAGTTGGCTGGGTTATGACTTGCTGTAAGCATGACGCCGGAGGTAAATTCTGTAGTGTGGGTGGCAAAATATAACAGCGGAGTAGGAATCATGCCGAGTTCAACTACATTGCAGCTGCTGGCCAGTATTCCTTCGACCACGGCATGGGAGAGTGTCGGGCTGGAAAGCCTGCCGTCGAATCCTACCAATAGCGAATCAATCCCATTGTCGAGGGCTTCACTGCCGATGGTCTGGCTGATAAGCCTGACAGTCTCATAGGTCAGCTCCTCATCCACAACACCGCGAATATCGTAGGCTCGAAAAATCGAGCCGGGTATCTGTTGTGGAATCGATGCCTGTTCTTCTATTAGTGCCATGATCTTCTCAGCTGCCATTAACAGGCGGACTAGGAGTCCCGGTTCAATTGGTCGGCGATGAGCTGCAGCATACTGCGGGCAACGACATGCTTATTTGCTGCAGGGAGTTCTCTTTCTTCATCAGGAGAAATAGCGGTTACCGCAATAGTTTCACTGTTGAAGGTGTCAGTCGCCTTGTTCGCAAACAACAGGTCCAGATTTTTCTTTTGCAGTTTCTGGCGCCCATTTTCCACAATGTCGCTAGTCTCCGCGGCGAAACCAACCACGAGGGGTCGGGACTTTAATGCCGCAACCTCGCTGATGATGTCGGGATTCTTGACCAGTTTCAGCTGTATGGCATCGTCAGTTTTCTTGATTTTTTCGGGGGAGATCTCCGCTGGCCGATAGTCGGCCACTGCGGCGACGCCTATGAACACATCGGCATCTTCAATGTGCGCGCTGGTCGCCTGTTGCATTTCATTGGCGCTTTCTACATCGACGCGTGTAACCCGATCGGGGGTCTCGAGGTGCACCGGGCCGCTAATGAGCGTCACTCTGGCGCCGGCAGACACCGCTTCGGCAGCTAGAGCGAAAGCCATCTTTCCAGAGCTGTGGTTGCTTATAAACCTCACGGGATCGAGGGCTTCTCGCGTTGGACCTGCGGTTATTACCAGATGTCGACCCGCCAGGAAATCAGTCTCGAAAAGCCCGGCACATAATTCAGCAAGTTCAGTTGGCTCCAGCATTCGACCCAGGCCGACATCGCCACAGGCCTGCTCGCCAGTTGCGGGTCCGAATACGTGGTATTGACGCTCACGCAAAACTTCAAGATTAGATTGAGTACTGGAGTCAGCCCACATGGCCTGGTTCATCGCCGGTGCAACGGCGGTAGGTGCAGAGCTGGCCAATACAACTGTACTCAGTATGTCATCGGCCTGTCCCCGCGCCATGCGCGCAATAAAGTCAGCCGTTGCCGGCGCAATCAATACCAGGTCAGCCCAGCGGGCCAGTTCGATATGACCCATCGCCGCCTCGGCCTCGGTATCCAGAAGGTCCAGATGCACACGATTCCCGGAAAGGGCCTGCATGGTCAGTGGCGTAATGAACTCGGTGGCCGCCTGAGTCATGGCAACCCGCACTTCGGCTCCGGCCTTGCCAAACAGGCGCGTAAGCTCGGCACATTTGTAGGCAGCAATGCCGCCGGTTATGCCTAGAAGAATACGTTTGTTAGTGAGGCTTAACATGGAAACCGTTGAAAACTCTGGCACTTGAGCGGGAGAAGTAGACTAGCAGGTCGCCCTGCGTGACGCAATTTGGGCAGGATTTAGGAAATTCGAGGAATTACAGACTAAGCTTTCAAGACTGTGTTGAAATGAAATGGCGGTAAATGGACCTATGACAATGACATTGTGGCCTATGATGGAGCGGCCGCGGGAAAAGTTGCTCAGTGGTGGTGCCAATCAGCTGTCAGATGCCGAGTTATTGGCGGTAATCATCCAAAATGGCAGGCTGGGTATGACAGCCGTGGATGTGGCCCGCAAACTATTGACCAGGCACGGTGGATTGAATGGCATTCTGACCGCCCCACGAGCCGATCTCTGCCGACAACCCGGCATCGGAGTGAGCACCTTTGCCCGTTTCAAAGTCATGCAAGAACTTACTCAAAGGCAGATGCTGGAACGCATACAAAGTAAGGATGTACTTACTAGCTCAGTGGGAACCTGCAATTATCTGCGGGCTAAATTCAGGAATTGCCAGAGAGAGATCTTCAGCTGCCTGTTCCTGGATAATCAACACCATGTAATGGAAGCTGGAAGAACTATTCCAGGGGACTATCGATGGGGTGGCTGTGTATCCACGCGAGGTGGTAAAACGCTGCCTCTACTGCAATGCGGCTGCTGTCATCTTCGCTCACAATCATCCCTCAGGTATCGCAGAGCCGAGCCAGGCAGATATTGCCATCACCCATAAACTCAGAGCCGCCTTGCTGACGATTGATGTGAGGGTGCTGGACCACCTGGTGATTGGTGATAATTGCGTGGTTTCATTCGCCGAGAGAGACTTGCTGTAGTGAGATTGCGGAGCTGCTACGGGCAAGGAATCAAGGGCCTCGACGGGAGATTGCCTTGCTATTGGCAAGTTGTTCTGGTATAAAACGCAGCTCTTTTTTGACCCCTGAGCCGAATCCTTGCTCGGGGGGAAAACAAATTATGTGTAGTCACATCAATAGGACTGAGAGGCAAGAAGATGTCCAGGGTTTGCATGGTAACGGGTAAAAAACCAGTTACAGGAAACAACGTATCTCACGCGAACAACAGAACCAAGCGTCGTTTTTCGCCGAATATTCATAGCCATCGTTTTTGGGTTGAGTCAGAGAAGCGATTCGTAAAACTGCGTTTATCAACCAAGGGCATGCGCATCATAGACAAGCTGGGTATCGATGCGGTACTGGCAGACATTCGCGCTAATGGCGTGCGAGTCTAGTCGAATTGAGTAACGGGTAAGAGACAATGAGAGAGAAAATCAAGCTAGTATCGAGCGCCAAGACAGGCCATTACTACACGACCGACAAGAACAAGCGCACCATGCCGGACAAGATGGAGATCAAGAAATTTGACCCGGTTGTTCGCAAGCATGTGATCTACAAGGAATCCAAAATCAAGTAGGCGGCTCTTTAACAAGATCACGCCTGTCAGGTTCAATAAAAAGCCGCTCACCACACTTGGTGAGCGGCTTTTTACTGCCAGAGCAATACGTCTATTTCTGTCTATTTACCCCGACTCAGTTGTTTGGCAAGTCGTTCTGTGGTTGCCAACACTTTCGGGTTCTCTTCAAATTCCAGCTTCAACTTGCCAACAGTCGTAGAAACCGTTCCATATCGCTTGAGCCTGAATAGCTTGGCAATCGATTGCAGAGTCACAGCCGATAATTCCTGGCACAGATGCATTGCCACCCAACGGGGTACGTTTTTAGAGCCAGGACCACGAGCGGCTTTGTAGATGCTCGCTTCGGTGACTTTGAACCGCTTGGCGACGGCGGAGATAATCTGTTTGCACGAAGGGCGCCACTTGGCATTCGCTCCGCGTGAAACACCGCGAACGGCAGTTGCCGAACGTTTTCTTTGTGCAGACCGACGAAACTTGGCATCGCCCATCACAGAAGACAGATTCTTCTTTCCATAGAAGTGGCCGAGTTCATCATCGACGCCTTGTGCAACATATTTTTTGTACGCTGCGGGTCGCTTCGCTGCCACCGTGCGCAGTTGTTTCAACGTGTCATCACGATTGAACCAGACGGGGGGTTTGGCCTTGCGCGTGAAATAGGTGTAACTGCTATAAGGATAGTTGTTCAGCTCCGAAGCCTTGACCTTGGTGTGTATAAACCTTGATAGCGGCAGCAGGTAATTGTCGGCTTGTACCAGAACTGCTTTGTATCGACCTTTGAATAGAGACCCGTCGATTCGCTTCAGCCTTTGATATTGCTGAGTATAGAGCCCATCTACCTGGCGCATGAACCGACTCAGATTCGCTTCTGGTGTTTTAACCACCAGATGGTACTGGTCTCTTAGCAGGCAGTAAGCATGAATTTCGACATTCAATCGTGAGCATGTTTCTCCCAACCCTTCCAGAAAGGCTTCAAAATATTTAGCAGAAGGAAATACCCGTTGATTATCCAATCCATAGTTGGAGACGTGATAGGTCGCGTCTGGATATTCTACTCGAAGAGGTCTGGCCATCGTTTATTCTCTGTTTGGTAAATGGATAGAATTAGAGCTGACCCTATAGGGATCAAGACGTATAGTTATCGCAATTACCAAGGCACGTCAACACAATTGAGATTGAAGTAATACAAATTGATATGGGTTGCAAATCCCGTAATAAATTGCTGCTTTGTGTCACTGCAATTGCACTATTTTTGTTAGTGCGAGGCTTGACCCCTTTTCATTTTATTAGCCTATGTGTTAAAAATTTTCACGATCGACTGGCGGTTATAGCGACCCGTCTCGGTGCGGGCAAATTTTCAATGGTCTTGTTGCTATCGCGCAGATCCAGCGCATCTTGCAGAGATTGGTATGGCATCCATTCTGTTGCCCTTTGTTCATCTGGTGTAGTAATCGATTCGTCAATAATCTCTGTGTCTACAAAACCACAGCGCTGCAACCAATTCAGTGTCGTGGCGATGCTTGGAACAAACCAGACATTTGACATGCCGGCATATTTTGCCTCGGGAGTCAGGCAGTAGCCTTCTCCTCCATCTACGTAGAGCGTCTCCAGTATCAACTGGCCACCCAGTTTCAAACATTGCTTCAATTGCAGCAAGTGATCTATGGGTGAGCGACGGTGATACAGCACTCCCATTGAGAAAACTGTATCGAATGCTTCCAGTGGCAGTGGCAGATTTTCCAGGGCAACGGGCAAGACAAACACAGGAAGCTCCGGCACAAAACGCTTCAAAGCCCAGAATTGGGCGACATAGGCGATGTGAGGATCGATGCCAATAACTAGCCGCGCTCCTGCTTCCAGCATACGGAATCCGTAGTAACCGTTACCACTGCCAACATCTAGAACCGTGTTGTCCTTAAGCGGTGCAATTCGGTGCTTCAGGCGATCCCACTTAAGGTTGGACTTCCATTCGCTATCCAGGTTGATTCCGTAGACCTCGAAGGGTCCTTTGCGCCAGGGAATAAACTCACGCAATTGCTCACTCAGCGCAAGCTGGGTTGTGGCGTCACAATCGGCACTGTCGCCAAAGCGTACAGTGCTACCAAGCTCGATAGACGATGCCGTTAGCTTGGGAAGTCTGGAGAGGCGCTCACGCCAGTTGCTGAAATCTCCATGCCTGATGCTATCCAGATAACGTTCTTCCAGCAGCGGCGCAAGCGCTTCCAGAGATTGACCCTTAATAAGTTGTTGCAGGGGTTTGAGGTGCATAGGCAGCAACTACTTGAACGCAACCATCGAGGCAAAGTTTAAGCATTGAAACCACACGTCGAATGAGCTGAAACCAGCCTCGGTGAGTCTGTTGCGGTGGCTTTCAATGGTCTCAGGTAGTAACACTTTTTCCAGCGCCGCGCGCTTCTGGCTGATCTCCAGCTGACTGTATTCCATGTTTTCCTTGAAGCTGTGATACAAATCGATAAACAGGGAGTTTAGCTTCTCATCGGGGAAGACGATTTTCTCCGAAATAATCAGGATACCACCCGGATTCATTCCTGCGTAAATCCTGTCGATTAGGTGCTGTCGCTCCGGCAGGGGCATAAATTGCAGTGTAAAGTTCAAGACCACTACAGACGCATTGCTAATCCGAGTATCCAGCACATCCTCACAACGGCATTCGATGGGCACGCGAACAAAATCCAATGTAGACCTTCGAGACTCCATTTTCTCGATCATCGCAGTGGAGTTATCAACCGCTACAATAGAGCGACCCGATCCCGAGAGCTGCCTGGCCATGGCAAACGTTGCTCCACCCAGACTACATCCAAGGTCGAAAACAACCGAGTTTTCCAGGCAATAGCGATTCGCCAATACTCCTATCATGGCAATTATTGTGCTGTAACCGGGTACTGACCGGTTGATCATGTCCTCGAAGACTTCGGCAACCCTGGCATCGAATACGAAGTCGCCCGGCAACATCTTCTCGGCAAATATTTGGTCTTTGGGGTGAGTTGAATTGCTCATGAGTTTCGTTAATTAGTATGGAGGTTCGGAATATCCGGTATTCAAGAAAATAAACAGAAAAAATTCACATCTAGATATTGTGCAGTGAAGTCGATTCACTTATTTTACGCATTGCTGAGGGAACCTCTGAAACTTTTCCGTCTGCGTATTATCCGGTAATCGATGTCACATTCAAATGCCAGCGCTTCACGGCTACTGGTCGAAAATTTGTCGCTGTTGAAAAAGATGGAATACCAGGGGGGTGTGCTAGACCTGGCGTGCGGCAATGGACGCAACGGGCTGTTACTAGCGAGCCATAAGATTCCGGTGATTTTTGCCGATAATGAAATGGCCAGCCTGTCACAGCTGGCCGATGTGCTGCTTGAAAGAGGATTAGAAGGGCGCTGCTGGGAAGTTGATCTGGAAGCCGCTGCGGGGGAACCGCTGGCGGGCAAGTGTTTTGACGCAATACTGGTGTTTAACTTTTTACACCGCCCGCTGATGCCAGCCATTGGGCAGGCTATCAGGCCGGGTGGATTGATAATTTATGAGACCTTTAACATCGATCAGGCCAGGTTTGGCAAACCCACTAATCCGGATTACCTTTTGCAGCCCGGTGAATTGCTGAATCATTTTGAAGACTGGGAAACATTGCACTATTTTGAAGGCGAAATGTCAGTGCAAAACCAGGAAAACAGCTGTGCGAAGGCTTGCCTGGTTGCCAGAAGACCCGGCTAAGGGATGAGACGGCGATAAGACAGGGGAAGAACTTAGGAATGAGTAAGTCAAAAATTGTACCGCTGAATTTTGCGGCGGTTAACCAGCAATCACCACCATCGTTTAGCAGCGAAGTGCTGAGAAGCAAGCGTAAGACGTTGGCGCTCTACATTTCCCATAAGAAAGTGCTGGTTCGATGCCCGCAGAGGGCATCCAGAGCCGAAGTGCAGGAATTCGTAAACAGCAACCAGGACTGGATTCAGAACCGTTTGCAGGAGGAATCGCTGCACGATCAGGAAAGACTTAGAATCGAGAAAGGAGGCAAGATATTCTACCGGGCCAGGGAGCTTGCTATCGAGTTTAAAGAGGGACGCAAACAACGCATCTTGATTAATGGCGACCGCTTCATCATTCAGGGGCATAAGCTCACTGCGGCCAAAGCCAGGGTACAGGTTGAGGACTACCTTATCGATAAAGCCAGTGAATACATCATACCCCGGGCGCGGGGGCTGGCAAGATATCTGGGAGTCGACCGTAAGATCAGCGAGATCAAGCTCAGGAAAACCAAGACAAAATGGGGCCATTGCACGTCGGCAGGCGTGGTTCAATACAATTGGCTGATCATGCTGGCACCCTACAGCATTATCGATTACATGATCACCCATGAAGTTTGCCACCTGGTACACATGGATCACTCCAGGCGGTACTGGAATCTGGTGGAGTCTATCTGCCCCAGCCACTCGCACTATATCGATTGGCTTAAAGAGCATGAGCACCGTTACTGGTTTTAGCGGGCCTCTCAAAGCCCGCTTTTAGCGAATAGCAAATCCCACACGTCATGACCCAGCCGTTTGCCGCGTTGCTCAAACTTTGTGACAGGGCGTTCGGGCTGATCCCAGAACCTGCCCGGGCCGTTCTGGTTGACAAGCGCAGTGACATTTTCCAGGGCGTTCATCATTTGTTCGGCGTAGGACTCCCAGTCGGTGGCCAGGTGCAGGCGTCCATCACGCTTGAGTTTGCGTACCAGGAGATCGACGAAATCCCCCTGAATAAGCCTGCGTTTGTTGTGACGCTTCTTTGGCCACGGGTCTGGGAAGAGTATGAGTATTTTATCGATTGACTCGTTCTCGAAACAATTCTCCAATACTTCGGTTGCATCATGGCAAATCACTCTCAGGTTGCTGAGCCCATGCTCCGCTATGCCATGCAGCAATTTGCCGATACCCGGTCGGTGAACTTCGATGCCAATGAAGTTTGAGGTGGGAATATTGCGGGCCATTTCCAGCAGGGAATCCCCCATGCCGAAACCAATTTCGACTATTAACTCCGATGCGGCTGGAAACAGCGACTTCAGTGCAAGTGGTTGGGCTTTGTAGTCGACGACATAATGCGGCCAGTGCTGATCGATAGCCTTGCGCTGCGAATCCGTAAGGCGCCCTGACCTGATCACATAACTGCGGATAGGTCGATGGCTTGAAGAAGAGTTGTTGGTCACGGCCTACTGAAATGCCCCGAAGCTTTGACAATTCGCTGGGACGTGCCAGGGACCTTAAAAGAATGTGCCATCGATGGGTGAAGAGGCGCTGGCATAGAGCCGGCGAGGCATACGACCGGCCAGGAAGGCTTCACGGCCCGATTCAACCGCTTTACGCATGGCCGATGCCATGAGCACAGGCTGCTTCGCTTCGGCAATGGCAGTGTTCATTAAAACCCCATCGCAGCCGAGCTCCATGGCAATGCTCGCATCGGAAGCAGTACCGACACCCGCGTCCACGATTATGGGCACACTGGCGTTCTCCAGAATCAGACGAATATTGTGCGGGTTGCGAATACCCAGCCCGGACCCGATGGGAGCGCCCAGCGGCATGACAGCAATGCAACCCACCTCTTCGAGGCGCTTGGCAATGAGCGGGTCATCGCTGGTATATACCATTACATCGAAGCCATCCTGGACCAAGGTCTCTGCCGCGAGCAGGGTTTCGGTAACATTGGGGTAGAGGGTCTTCTGATCTCCTAACACCTCCAATTTAACCAGCTTGTGACCATCCAATAATTCTCGCGCCATCTGGCAGGTTCGCACGGCATCTTCTGCGGTGTAACAGCCGGCGGTGTTTGGCAGTATGGTGTATGTTTCCGGTGAAATGACTTCCAACAGGCTGGGTTCATCGCTGTTCTGACCCAGGTTTACACGCCGAATGGCGACGGTGATAATCTCAGCACCACTGGTTTCGAGTGCTGCCAGGTTTTCCTGGAAATCCTTGTACTTGCCGCTGCCTATAATGAGTCTGGACTGGTAAGTCTTGCCGGCGATATCGAGTGGTTTGTCTGCTACTTCATTCATGTCTGGTTATTTCATTCCTCACTTCAGTTTGCGGTTAACCGCCTCCAATCGCCTGCACGATTTCGACTCGGTCGCCCTTGCTGAGCAGCTGCTGTTGAAACTGGCTCCTGGGTATGATCTCGCCGTTCAGTTCGATGGCGATGCGTCCCTCTGCAATCTTCAGTTGCTGCAGAAGTTGATGCAGACTCGAATCGTCATCAAGTTCGGTTTGATTGCCATTGATGGTGACGTGCATAGACCAATCTCTAGTGTCGATCCCGGCTTGAAATGCCAAACCAGAACAGTGTAGCCCAAGCTGCCAGCAACAAGCTGCCACCAATCGGAGCGATAGCACGCAGCCAAGTCATGCCACTGAGGCTCAATACATACAGGCTCCCAGAAAAAAACAGTATACCAAGCAGGAACAGGAAAGTGCTTACTCGCAACAGTTTCTCATCCGGAAAGTGCAGAGCAAGCAGTGCAGTTCCAAACAAGGCCAGCGCGTGGTACATGTGATATTCAACGCCAGTCTGAAACGTTTCAAGCAAATCTGCACTTACCAGTGTATTGAGACCATGCGCACTGAAGGCGCCGAGACCGACTGCCAGGAAACCATTGGCGCTGGCTATTGTGAGTATTGATTTAGACATTGTTTGGCATTTTATTGGGATTGTATTCAGTTGCAAGCTCGTCAATTAGCTCGCGGGTTCGCTGCCGTACGGCGTTGCGGAAATTATCTGAATAAATCGCAGCCAAAAAAAAGCCGCGATAGGACCGCGGCTCTTCCTTTGTTGCAAGAATCAGGCTTGCATATGCACCTTGATCTTGTTCATTGCATTCTTTTCAAGCTGGCGAATTCGTTCTGCCGAGACACCATACTTGTCAGCCAAATTATGTAGCGTGGCTTTATTATCACTTAACCAGCGACTTTGCAGAATGTCTTTACTGCGCTCATCCAGTTCTTCCATAGCCAGATGCAGGCTGCCGTTGGTGACCTCTTCCCACTCAGCGTCTTCGACATTCAGGGCCAAATCCGAACCCTGGTCTTCGAGGTAGTAGGCTGGAGCTCGGTAGACGGCTTCATCATCACTGTCTGCCTCGGCATCGAATGAAGTGTCATAAGAGCTCATGCGCCCTTCCATCTGCCTCACGACCTTGGCATCCACGCCCAAGTCTTCGGCAACTTTCTGAGTCTCTTCATTGTTCAACCAGCCAAGACGTTTCTTTGAGCTGCGCAGCTTGAAGAATAATTTACGTTGCGCCTTTGTGGTCGCAATCTTCACGATTCGCCAGTTGCGCAGAATGTACTCGTGCATCTCAGCCTTGATCCAATGCACAGCAAATGACACCAGGCGAACGCCGACTTCGGGGTTGAATCGCTTGACCGCTTTCATCAAGCCGACATTGCCTTCCTGGATAAGGTCTGCCTGGGAAAGGCCATAGCCAGAATAGGTCTTGGCCATATGCACAACAAAACGCAGGTGCGCCATCACCAGTTGGCGGGCCGCATCTACGTTGTCGTCATAGTAGTACTGGTTAGCAAGCTCACGTTCCTGTTCTCGTGTCAGTACTGCGATGCTGTTAACGGACGCAATATACGCCGTCAGGTCGCGACCCGGAGCAGTAGGATCAATTACTTGTAAATTCTTTCCAGCGTTAGTATTCATTCGGTTCTGTGCATTATCAACGTTAGACACGTTTGCTTAGTGCTGGCTAGTCAAACTAGCCATCGGAACAAAGCATTTTAGCATCCAATCCAGTTTTTAGCCATCTTATGGCTGCTGCAAAGCCCTTATCTACAGGGCTCTAGAGACTCCTTTCCCCATTACATTATCGCAATATTGGAAAATGAATTCTTTGATCTGAATCCCATGATATCGATGTGAGGGCACTAGTGGCCATTTTCAAGGCTTGCCGAGGCTATTCCCAGATTTCATCACTTGTTGGGAATCAGGGACTGATTGCAGCTATATGGCGGCGACTGGTAGTCAGTGCAGCCAGCCAACTCACCGAAGCACCCGTGGCGACCAGCAAGAATCCACTGCCAAGACCCAGTCCGGCAGGCTCAAACGTGGTGTCATAGAGACCGGCCAGATCCTGCAATGAACTACTGAAACTGATTACAACAGCTGCCTGAAGGCCACAGGCTATAAGGCCTCCAAACAACCCGTACAGAAACCCCGCATACAGAAAAGGCCGCGCAATGAATCCGTTGGTACCGCCCACCAGCTTGATAATGCGAATCTCGTCCTCGCGGTTTTCAACTCCCTGCCTGATCGTGTTGCCGACGATGAAACACAGCCCGACGATGACAACCAGCCCGAGACCGCGGGTCATTACGTCCAATAACTCGGAAATCGCCGCCAGGCGCCTAAGCCACACGCTGTCCAGTTGGACCAGCGCAACCACGGGGAGCCCGCTGGAGGCGGGTAGCAAGAGCTTCGACAGAGCCCGGCTCGGTTGCGGCTGGAGTGATGATAATCGTAGCAGGCAGGGGGTTTGCTTTCAGGTCCGCCACGATGTCGATAAAGCCCGAGCTAGCGCTGAATTCACCGAGAGCCTGGTCTGCCGAGATGTACTCTACCGAATCTATGGCACTGTCAGTTAGTAAGCTTTCACTAGCTTCCCTGGCCCGAGAATCAGGTAGACTGTTCAGGAGGAACAGGGTTATACGCGTATCATGCTGAAACCGCTGCAGCACCGCAAGAAGGTTAGTATTCAAAGCGTACAGCAGCGCTGGTAGCAACATCGCAACGGCGATAACAAATACCGTCATGAGGCTGGACAGGGGAGCGTTGCGAATTCGCCGCAGGCTGGCTACCGCATCAATTCGGTGAGATCTTCTAGTATTTATAGGCAAACTCCATTCCGTAGAGACGGGGGACAGTATTACCTGAGGTGTGCCTGAAGAACTCAGCTTCTCCTGCGCGTAAAACCTGCAGATTACCAACATCGTCAAATACGTTATTGACAAAAGCACTGATGATCCAATTGCCATTTGATGAAGTGTAAGTACCTCGCAGGTCAAGGCGATCATAGGCGTCGGCTTTTTCATCGTCAGACTCGAAGGGTGAGTAAAAGACTTCGTCAATCCAGCTATACAGTCCAAAAAATTCCAGTTGTGCTCCAGCATTCAGAGGAATGTTATAACTTGCCCAAGCTGTTGCCTTGCCTTCAGGTACTTGCAGAAGCTGGTTGTCCTTGATGTCTTGAGTTAGTTGCTCGTAATCAGGGTATAAAGATCCCGGAGTATGGCGATTAGACGTATCAGAGAACCGCAGTGTTTCCGTATATTCGCTGGGATTGAAACTAAAGTTTCCACCAAAAGCTAGGAAGTCGTTGGGGTAATAAATCAGTTCCGCCTCTATACCGAGAACTTCTGCGCCAGGCGCTTCAAGCACCGAGGTAGACGTACCGCCTAGGAGTGACACTTCTCGACCCACTGTGTGGATGGTGTCGTAATCGTACACATAAAACGAACCATTAAGTTGCAAGGTGTTGTCGAGCCACTGAGTTTTATAGCCAATTTCATAGGCCAACAATTCCTCTGGACCGTAGGTACTGGTCTGACTAAAGAACACGAGATTAAAGCCACCGGAACGGTAACCGGAGGTTGCCGAGAAGTACATCATGGCATTATCACTAATATCCCAGTCTAGGTTTATCCGCCCGGTAACTTTTTCATCTTTTCGCTGAAAGGGTCTATAAACGCTCAAAGCGAAAGGCACGCCACCATTGGTGACCTTTTCAGTTGGTTTAATAATTCTGCCGGTGCCATCATCCACCAGGCCCCCATTGGCTCTGTTAAGTGCCGCTAAACCACCATAGAGCCCGACGAAACCGTCACCGCCGGTTTCGGAGTAGCGGAACAGGTTTTCCTCGGCATCCACGTCATCCCAGGCATAGCGAATACCAAAGGTCAGGGTAAAAATATCATTAATATCCCAAACGCCTTGTGTATAGGCCGCAAATGCACTTCGTTTGGTTTGGGTGGCATAGAGTAAATCAGTGCCTAATGTGGAAGGTCCGTGGATTACATTTAAATCAGGATTAGTGCCGTTATCCCCATACCACTGGGATAGGTACAAATTGTTGCCACCGTTGTTTGTCTGGCAGGAAGCTGCTGGAGAGGCAACATTACAAGATTGCTTAGCACTATAGAGTGTGGCCATTGGACTAAAGCCTAACAACCACGACGCAGGCGTACCTGCGGGAATTCCAGTCGCAGCTGACATGCCCTGGCTAAGCGCGGTATTGTCTACATATGGGTCGATGATTCGTCTCTCTCCCACAGAGGAATAAAAATCACCACGCTGATCGATAGTAGCATCGTACCAGAAGAGCCCCGATGTAAATGACACAGTATCACTCATGTCGTAGAACGCTTGCAGCTCATGGGAGCTGTACTTGGCTTCATGATTTACGTAAAACTGGCGGTCATGAAACTGACTTGCTGTGTTGTCATCATCAGTTGTGCGCTCGTAGGTTAAGCGGTTGTATCCATACAGATACTTCAATTCAATCCGGTCATTTAGGACCCAGCTGACATTAAACTGAGTACCTTGTTGACGGAATTCCTCTTGGTTCAAACCGTTGGTTGCTGCGCAGACATCATCGCCTTTAATGTCACCAGGAAAAACGCACTCATTATATCGCGCAGCACTTGCAGCTGAGGTGTTGTTGAATCCATCCAGTGAAGCCGCCGCATTTTGAATCCCATTGAAATCACCGAAATCGATACCAGGACGCACCCGTTGTGCCTGATCAATTGCGCCGGTAACTGGATTGGTAAAATTGATAATAGGTTGACTCTGATCGTAAAAGCTATTCTGGTCATAGTTTGCGGGATCAATATTGGCAGTGTCGATAAAGCGATAGCCAGGATCAGTTTCAGGGGTGTGCTCTTACCCGCGCCGGAATGGCCGGCGACAAAGGCGATTTCACCCCGACCGATCTCAAAATTTATTTCTGAAAGCGCTTCCCGGCCGTCGGCGTAGCGCATACTGACGTTGTCAAACGTGATCATTGAATTGATCAGATGCTCCCTAACTCAACACAAATCATTTCAATCAACGAAGAGCGCTTTAGTTGGCAAAGAGCGCCGCCACAAACTGCTGAGCTTCGAATGGTCGCAGATCATCGACTTGCTCTCCCACTCCGATAAAGCGAATAGGTAATCCCAGTTGTTTGGCGATAGCAAACACAACGCCTCCCTTTGCAGTACCATCCAGTTTGGTCAAGGCTATGCCAGTAAGATTTGTAGAGGCATGAAAACTTTCTGCCTGGCTGAGGGCATTCTGTCCGGTAGTGGCATCCAGTACTAGTAGAATTTCGCTCGGCAGGCGCTCATCCTGTTTCTTCAATACTCGAACGATCTTCTCGAGTTCATTCATCAAATTGTCTTTCGTGTGCATGCGCCCAGCCGTGTCTGCAATCAATACGTCTATGTCTCTGGCTTTGGCTGACTGGTAGGCATCGAAAATCACCGAAGCACTGTCTGCACCTGTGGCCTGTGCAATCACTGGCACAGCATTGCGATCTCCCCATACCTGCAACTGCTCTACCGCCGCCGCGCGAAAAGTGTCGCCGGCGGCTAACATTACCTTTTTATCCTGTGCCTGTAATCGTTTTGCCAGTTTCCCGATGGTAGTAGTTTTGCCCACGCCATTCACACCCACCATTAGGATGACAAACGGTTTGCAATCGCCAGGAATCAACAGCGGCACTTCACAGGGCTTAAGAATGTTCTCCAGCTCTGACTGCAGCGCCAGCATGAACTCTTTAGGATCGGCGAGCTGCTTACGGCCCAGTCGCTGTTTCAGGTGCGAAATAATCTGCCCGCTTGCCTCAATTCCCACATCAGCAGAAAGTAGCTGGGTTTCGATGTCATCAAGCAGGTCTGCGTCGATGGCCTTCTCACCGAGCACAAGCGATTCGATGCCCTCACTCAACCGCCCGCGAGTGCGGCTGAGGCCATTTATCAGCCGCGAGAAGAAACCGGACTCGTTAGAGTGTGAATTTTCAGCTGGTGATTGCGGTTGCGCCGAGTCTGTCGGAGAAGCCGCCTGCTTTGACGATTTCTGTTTCTTACCAATACCGAACATCGAGTGGAAATCTCTGGATAATTGCTACAAAAGGCACTTACAAAAGATGCTTGCGAATAAGCTCGCTATGCTACCACTACCGCAGGACTGGATACATAAATACAGATCGCCATGAGTACTGTAATTCGGGATTAGCCCTGATAGGCTTGCCAGCCTGAGTTCTCTAAAGCCTATAGAGTAGTTATCCGGACCGGATTGGCAACAATGAAACATAAACAATCGAGTAAGCGAAATTCCCTGCGTATCATTGGTGGCGAGCTGCGCAGCAGGAAGATTGACTTTCCTGATATCGAGGCGCTACGCCCTACTTCGGATCGAATTCGTGAGACCTTATTCAATTGGTTACAGGACTGTATACGGGCAAGCGAGTGTCTGGATCTCTTCGCAGGTAGCGGCGCACTTGGAATCGAGGCACTCTCTCGAGGAGCGCAGCGGACAGTGTTCGTTGAAAGCAATCACCAGGCCTACGCTGCCCTTCAAGAAAACCTACAACGGTTGAAGCTGGATAAAGGTGAAGCGATAAATGCAGAGGCAGCACAGTGGCAAAAGAATTGTGGTAATACTGCGCAACAATTCGATATAGTGTTTCTCGATCCACCATTTTTCGATGACAATATTTACGAGGTATGTGGATGGCTCGACCTTTGTGGCTGCCTCAGACCCAAGAGCAAAGTCTATGTTGAATCTGGATTACAACTTGAAGACTCAGATCTGCCCGAAAACTGGACAAGACTCAAGCACAAACAAACTGGCCAGGTTTACTACTATCTGTTTGAAGTAAATACAAAGTTCTAAAAAATGACAAGTGGCACCCTAATCGATGATTTCCGACCTGCCTGGTGGTTGCCTGGCGGGCACAGTCAAACACTTTATCGGAAATTTTCTCCGGCAACTTGTATTGAACAAGTCAGGCAAAGAATCGAATTGGCAGATGGCGACTTCATTGACCTGGATTGGGCCAGGGAAGTCGGTTACGGGGATAATGTCAGTGAAACGATCGTGTTTATTTTACATGGCTTATGTGGCTGTTCCGGCTCATCCTATGTGTTGTCGCTGCAACGCTTGCTTGCCGATAATGACATATCGAGCGTGGCAATGAATTTTCGAGGTTGCAGTGGTGAAGTCAACAGAAAGGCACAGGCCTATCATTCTGGAATTTCAGAAGATGTTGATGAAGTGTTTACATCCCTGGTGGAAATGTATCCAGACAAAAGATTCGTGTTCGTGGGCTATTCACTCGGCGCTAATGTACTTCTCAAATGGCTGGGGGAAATTGGCAGCAATCCCAATATCAGAAAGGCAGTCGCGGTCTCAACTCCATTTTCATTGACCTACTGTTCCAGAGCAATGCTTATGGGCGTGAGCAAGATGTATGGCAAATATTTTGTACGACGACTACTAGGCGATTTTCGAGACAAGCAACAGCATTTTGAGCAGGCTGGAGACCAGCAACAATCTTCACAGATTGCAGATCTGGGGGAACTGGATTCGATAACTTCGATCTGGGAATTCGACGACAGGGTTACCGCTCCATTGCATGGCTTCAAAGACGCAGAAGATTATTACAACCGATGTAGCAGCATTAATTTTATCGAAGCCATTCAAACAGATACATTGCTGATTCAGAGCCGCAACGATCCGCTGATACCGCCAACCGCTCTGCCGGATAAGGCGCACTTGCCGGCGAACGTCGACCTTCAGCTTAGTGACAAGGGTGGCCACGTCGGCTTCATTTCCGGGCGCAGGGACAACTGGCTGGAGCGACGCATACTGAGGTTCCTGCAGGCCTGACGAAGAGGATTCCTAAATTGTCGGATCAGGAGCAATTCGCTAGAATGCATAACAGCTAAAGGAACACGTAAATGAAGATAGCAGTCTACCCCGGCACATTTAATCCCATTACCAACGGACATACTGATCTGGTTGAGCGCGCGGCTCGATTATTCGACAAAATTATTGTCGCCGTCGGCACCAATACCCAGAAGGGGGGGGCACTTCCAACTGAGCAGCGTGTCGAACTGGCGGGTGAAGTTCTGAGCCACCTTACCAATGTGGATGTCTGTTCTTTCGATGGGCTGCTCACGGATTTTGTCAGGCTACAGGATGCCAATATCATCCTGCGTGGTTTGCGCACGGTGGCTGACTTTGAGTACGAGTTTCAACTGGTGGGAATGAATCGCGTACTTGATCCGACCATCGAAACGGTATTTCTGGCTCCGGCAGAACATCTGTCGTACATCTCTTCTACACTGGTTAGAGAGATTGCTTCCTTCGGTGGGGACATCTCCAAATTTGTACATCCTGCCGTCGTTAAGGCGATGTTGCGAGTCTGAAACCTTGTTCAGAGGGTCCCTAAGCCAGCTGAATTTATTTCTGGCAGTGAGTGCAATAGACGGTGCTGCGCTGCCCCAAACGTATCTCCTTGAGCAATTGCCCGCATTTCAGGCAATTCAGACATCCTCGACCGTAAACTTGCAGAGATTGCTTGAAGTACCCCGGTTCACCGCTACTGTTGGTAAAGTCACGCAAAGTGGTTCCACCCATATCTATGGCACTCTGTAATACCTGTTTGATGCAGTCAACTAATACACCATAGCGAGTCAGTGATAGGTTTCCGGCGGCTCTTTTGGGATTGATTCTCGCCTGAAAAAGCGCTTCGTTTGCATAGATGTTGCCGACGCCAACCACGATGCTGGAGTTCATGATGAATAGTTTTACCGCCAGCTTTCGATTACGACTGATACGATGGAGATACTCGGCGTCAAAATCCTCGCTCAGCGGCTCCGGCCCGAGCGAATTTAACAGCGGATGATTCTCAATCGGCGTCCTGTCCCAGAGCATGCAACCGAATCGTCGTGGATCGCAATATCGCATAATGCCGTCATCTTCAAAGACGATGTCTACATGATCGTTCTTACCTGGTGGAGTTTTCGAATTGGTCAGTCGCAGAGAGCCGGACATTCCGAGGTGTATAAGCAAGGTACCGAGCTTTGTGTCCAGCAACAGGTATTTCCCCCGCCGCTTGATTGCACTGATCCTCTGCCCAGGCAGCTCATCGATAAGCGCGGGTGTAATTGGCCAGCGTAAATTTGGCTGACGAATTATCACCTGTTTAACTTGCCGATTCAGAATGTGAGGCAAGATTCCTCTGCGAGTTGTTTCTACTTCAGGTAATTCCGGCAAAGCGTTTCCTGTCTTGAGCTTGTTCAGAGGGTCCTTAATAGGTGTGCTTGGGTACAGCCGTTATAATCTTTCCCTTTTCCAATTATTTCAATTGTTGCTTTGTTCCAGTAGAGAGTACAGCAAATGGTGAGCGGCCCTTGACCAGGCAAGTGTATTTAGGAATCGATGCAGGCGGCACGTTTACGGATTTTATTTGCATCGAATTAAAACCACAGGTTTCCCTGAAGATTCACAAGATCCTTTCGACACCAGCTGCGCCGGAGCAGGCAATCATGAACGGGATTCGCGCCCTGGGATTGATGCCGTTGGCTGAAGACGGAGGCCTGTACATCGTCCATGGCAGTACTGTCGCCACCAATGCCACCCTGGAAGGCAAGCTGGCCAGAACCGTGTTTATCACCAATCACGGATTTGGCGATATGTTGCAACTCGCCAGGCAAACCCGACCCAAGCTCTATGCTTTAGAGTTCCAGCCGGTCCAACCGCCGGTTGAACCGGAATTGTGTCTTGAAACCGGTGGCAGACTCGGCGCCGATGGAAGTGTGATAGAACCATTAACAGATGCTGAGATGGAGGAGTTGGTACAGCGAGTACAGGACCTGCAACCCGAAGCGGTTGCCATCAACCTGTTATTTTCCTTCCTCGATGACCGCTTTGAACGCGCTATAGAGAAAGCCGTTAGCGAGGCACAGTCAGCAATTTTTATCAGTCGCTCCTCTGAAGTCTTGCCAGTCTATAAGGAATATGAAAGAGGTATCGCTACCTGGCTCAATGCGGCGCTTGGGCCAGTGGTAAGCGGTTATCTAATGCGGCTGCATGAAGGGCTTGCGAAGTGCTCGCTACAGATCATGCAATCCAGTGGAGAAACTATTGCCGCAACTACTGCCGCAGACTCAGCGGTCAATTTGTTGTTGTCGGGCCCGGCTGGCGGCCTGACAGCCATTCACTTTCTTGGTAGGCAGATTACACAGCAGAGGATCATCAGTTTCGATATGGGCGGTACCTCCACCGATGTTGCCTTACTGGATGGAGAGATCTCTACCACTACCGAGGGATTTGTCGATCGCTTTCCTGTGGGTGTTCCGATGGTAGACATGCACACGATTGGCGCTGGCGGTGGTTCGATAGCGTTTATCGACAGTGGCGGTATGCTGCAAGTTGGCCCACAGTCCGCCGGTGCCAATCCAGGGCCGGCTTGTTATGGCATTGGCGGTACCGCAGCGACGGTCACCGATGCCAATCTGGTAATCGGCAGGTTGCTCCCCGAGGCGGCACTCGCCGACAGTTTGAGACTGCATCATCAGCTTGCAATAGAGGCAATCAGAAAGCTGGCGGTGCAGATCGACCTGACGGTAGAGGAGACGGCGTTGGGCATCGTGACAATTGCCAATGAGCACATGGCGGAAGCCATTCGCATGATTTCTGTAAACAGGGGTTATGACCCGAAGCAATTTTTACTGGCCAGTTTCGGTGGTGCTGGCGGCTTGCATGTGTGTGCGGTGGCAGAATCCATGCAGATGGACAGGGCTGTAGTACCGGCATACAGTGGAGTGCTGTCCGCTTTGGGCATGTTGGTAGCCGATCGAGGTCGACAATTTACACGCACAGTTTCGGTAAAAACTCGCCAGGCAGTCACGGGCAGTCTGCAGGATCAATTTGAAGCACTGGCATCACATGGCCGAGCGCAGCTAGAGCAGGAAGGACTGACAGCAGAAAATCTGCTGGTGAAATGCAGTGTGGATATGCGCTATGTCGGGCAGTCCTACACGCTCAATGTGCTCTGGCAGGATCTCGACCTCACCACGGAGGCATTTCAAAGGCTACATCAAACACGTTATGGCTATGCGCTGCAGTCTGACACCGAGATCGTCAACCTACGGGTCAATGTGTTGCACCACAGCCAACAATTCGAATTGCCGCAAGTAACTCCGGCTACCGAGTGCAATAAACTTGCAAACACTGAGGTCTATGGTACTGCGGAGCCGGCAAAAGTATTGTCCAGGGCTGAATTTTCGCCTGGGGATGAGGTAGCCGGACCAGCAATTATTACGGAGTACTCCGCGACTACTTTTATTGCAACCGGTTGGATTGCATTGTCCGACCGATACGGAAATATGCAGCTTTCCCGGAAAACGTGAATGAGTCTGTTCGCTGTTTAGCGCATGAGATCGGCACGACTACCGTATGAAGCACTATCGACACAGTATTTTTTAGGTGGGGAGCTGTTTACACGTCAATTTCCCAGGTGATATAACTGAATGTCCTCGATTGTCGGGATGCAGGGCAGCTCTCGATTTCGTGGGATGATGACTCTCTGGCAGCCGACTTGAACTAAAAAAATGCGAGCTTTTTCTCTTAAAACCAGCTTGACCCTGACGTTCCTGTCCACGCTATTGTGCCTGTCACAATCGAGTGCGCAGCAACCGGAACCAGAAGTCGAGGTCGGGGCTGAGGCGGAACAGACAGGCAACACCAGCAACCGTCTGCTGTATATCGACCTGCCCGTTGCATTAGCGGAAGGGCTGGATCCAGTGCTCCCGGAACCGCTGCCACTAGCCGACCCTCAAGACGATGCGGAATTTCTGCGTCGCCTGGATAGCATACGCCAGTACAGTTCGGCAGTTGATTCAATAGAACAAACAGGGGGTGCCTGGGACCGGGCTCTGGTGGAGGAACTCTCGGCTATGGGCAGCCTGCAACAGCAACAGGGTGAACACGCCGAAGCCATCGAGACACTCAATCGGGCGGTCCATGTAAACCGCATCAATGCCGGCCTGCACAGCCTGGAACAGATTCCCGCCATAGAAACCATGATAGATAGCTATATTGCGATCGGCGATTGGGGGAATGCGGATCTGTACAACAACTACTTGTTCTTCGTACAGAGAAAGGCATTCGGCGCAGACGACCCACGCATCATTCCAGTGCTCGACAGGCTGGCAAACTGGCACATGCAGGCATTTAACATCGGCTATGGAGAATCCCTCGGCTTAAGGTTGAGTACGGCACAGATACTGTTCAAAGCAGCTGCAAGGATGGTAAGCGTTCACTTCGGAAGGGCAGACGAACGATTTGTCGATCTGAAGACAAACATTGCCAGATCGGCCTACCTGGTTGCCCGCTACCCACAATACATGGCGGAACTTGACCGTCCCGAAGCCCGCACGACGGAAGATCTGTTGCGCGACAGCCTCAATGAACAGGGTCGGATGTTGCCCAGGGGTTTTCGGTCGGGCGAGGTAGCGCTCCTGGATATTATCGATTTTCACAATGAAGAGTTTAGTTCCGTCTATGATCTAGCCGAAGCGATCACTAACCTGGGCGACTGGTATATTATTTTCGCGCGACGCCGAGCGGCTGGACAGAAGTACGCTCAGGCCTATCAATTGTTGCTTGATCAAGATAATGGCGAGGAACTCATTAAGCAATTGTTCGGCCAGGTAGTACCCATACCTACATTCAGACGGCCAACGAACCTGGAGAAGGCCACCAGCCACGACCTGGATCGCAGTGGCCTACGCAGTGACTATGCAGATCTAAGTTTTGATGTCACCGCCAGTGGGGTAGTGCGAAACGTGCGAATGCTTAGCGAAATTACCGATGAGAATACGCTACAGCTGGATCGATTACGTCGTGAAGCAGGTCTTTCGACCTTTAGACCGAAGCTGGTGGAAGGCCGGCCTGTGAGGTCCGATGACAACCAATTCCGGTACCGGTATTGGTACTAATGATGTAGCATCGAACGAATCTGCGGCCGCTTGTTAAGCAATTGTTAAGCGGATTTGGAATACAAATACACTAGGCGTAATCAGGATTTCAGTAAGTAGGGAATTGCGTCGTTAAAAAACGGGAATAGTTGAAAAAATTGCAAAAAATTCACTAAAACGCAGAAAAGGCGAACTGTGATTTTGGAGCCAGACAAAATGATGAAGAAACCATCCAAGACTCTCCCCAGGCTGGTCTTGCTCAGCGGCATCAGTTTGAGCCTGCTGGCTTGTCAATCATCGACGAGCCAGAGCTCCCCCAGCATGCCCTCAGCTTCCAGCTCGAGTTCGTCCAGCGCTCCGTCTACGCCTTCAGCCAGTTCCAGCAGCAGCCAATCGTCTTCGTCGAGTTCAAGTTCAGCGTCACGCACACCCTCAATACCCTCGATACAGCAGAGTAGTAGTAGCGGTGCGCCCAGTGCCTCGTCATCCTCGAGCCCTGCAAGTGCGCAGAGCCAATCAGACTCCAACAGCCAAGGCTCTCAGTCAGGTAGCCAAAGCGCGGTTAACTCCGGTTCTTTTCCGGCAGGAAGCCAGGGTTCAGCAGGCTCCCAGTCTGACCAATCCCAGTCTGGTCAGCAGAGCTCCACCGGTGGTGCGTCTTCGAGCAGTGCAAACAGCCCGGGCCAGGATGCCGGCTCCCAATCCCGTACAGCGGGAGAAAACGCAGGGGATGATGGCGGTCGCGACAGCTCTACTGGGGACCTGAATAACGACAATAGTGGGAATAATGATTCCGTAACTGGTTCGTTAGGAAATCCAGGTGGGGATTACAGCCTGGATACTCTGCCAGATGGCGTATTAAGTGGGAATGGTGGCAGTCAATCTAATGGCGTAATGACGGCTGCTGAGCGGGCTGCCGTGCTCGATGAACGATTACGACAGGGCTATGAGACATTTGATGGATTTATTCTGAGCGAAAGAGAGCGTGCCCAAAATGAGAGTAACGCGGCAGGAAGCTCAAACCCGGGTGGGCAATCCGGGGGAAGTGCTGGTGACAGCGGTGGCGGCGCGGCTGCTCAACCCCAGACACTGGAGGAAGCAAGCTCTCTACCTCCGGGTGTTATCGCTTCCAGCCGGCCCGCTGGAGCACCCCCGGCGCCAAACCAGACGTTTCCACCACCAGAAGACATCCCCGGTGGTCGGGACGATGACGTAGTTGCAAGGCAATTGAGAGAGGCCGCCATGAGTGAGCCAGACCCGGAATTGCGTGAAGCACTCTGGGAAGAGTACAGAAACTATACGGGCATTGGTGACCAGCAATGAAACAATTAGTGACGAGCACATTACCGCTGAAGAATCTAACAGGAATAATTCTGCTTGCCCTTTTTGTAAGCGCCTGCGGTATGCACACAGTAAAGTCCACGACCTACACGCCGGTTATCTCCGACAGTCAGAATGTGCCCGAGGATTATTTACTGGATGTTGGTATCGCGATATTCGATCCAGGCATCGATGAGATCGCCAGGGGAGAAGAAGAAACCACCAACCATGAAATCAGAGTTGCAGAGTCTCGCTATGCGCCCTATCTGCTGGCTGAGACCCTGCAGCGTTCTGGCAACTGGGGCATAGTCAGACTCATGCCCAACAGCGCCAGCCCCATGGATGTGTTCATAGACGGCACTATTTTGCAGTCAAACGGTGAGGCGATGAGCATTCGTATCGCGGTATCGGATTCAACCGGGCGCGACTGGTACACCAGAGTCTATGATGAAGTTATAAGTCAGTTCAGCTATGACCCCTCGCAGCGGCAGCAGAATGATCCCTTTCAGGTGCTCTACAATAACATTGCCAACGACCTGCTGATGTTTCGTAATAACAATATCACTGTGCAACAAATAACCGAGATACGAAACATATCCGAACTCCTGTTTGCCCAGCGATTTTCACCTGAAGTGTTCGATACCTACCTTGGTGAAGACCGACGCGGCAATATTCAGATCGTCTCTCTTCCTGCGGATTCAGACCCCTTGCTGGAGCGCGTTCGTGATATCCGGGAAAGGGACTTCATGTTTATCGATACCGTGCAGGACTACTACGCGACTTATGTGAGGCAGATGCGCCTGCCTTACGATTCCTGGCGAGCGCTGAGCTACGACGAAACCATCGAACTGCGTGAAATACAGGCATCCGCCAGGCGCAACTTCATTGCCGGTGCGGCGGCAGTGGTTGGGGGCCTGGCAGCGGCAACCGGAGGATCCACCTATGCAAGCCAGACCGCTGGCATAGCAGGTGTTGGTGCCGGCGCCTACCTGATCAAGAGTGGATTCGACAAGCGGGCCGAAGCAAAAATTCACATGGAGGCACTGGAGGAGCTCGGACAGTCACTCGAGGACGAGGTGGCTCCACAGGTTTTTACCCTGGATGATCGCACAATTACTCTCACCGGTTCCGTCGAAGAGCAGTACCTTCAATGGCGGGAAATACTGGCAGATCTTTATGCGGCAGAAGTAGGTCAGCTGTAATCGTTACAAAAAAACCACATGGACTATTTCAACCGTAGAAACAGATATGTCAAAGAACGACGCCGACAATATAGAGCCCGTAGATTTTGACCTGAATGAAAGCACTCTATTCGCCAGTCAAACCACCACAGTAATATCCAACAAACCACCGTTAGGGATCTGGATCGCCCTGGCTGCCCTGTTTCTGGTGGCGCTACTGGTGATTTTTGTTTTGCCCTCGGTAGTCACCGAATACGAACTGCCCCTGGAAAGACGTGTCGACCTTACAGACCTGCAGCCGGCAGTAGCACCCGTCAATCCTGCAACAGCCATTTCTCCATTTGAAGAAGCCCAGCGGTCGTTGCAGCGCAAGGAAGCTCAGGATGTCCTGGCAGCACTGCTGGAGAGGCAGGGCGAGCTGGATGCATTGGAGGTAGAACAATGGGCACAGGCTGACTATGAGTCGGCGCTGGAAGAGGCCAGTATTGGTGATGAGTATTACCTCAGCCAGGATTTCGCGTTGGCTACGGAGTCCTATACCCGTGGCCGCGATGGCTTGGTCGATCTGTTGGATACAGTATCCACTGTACTGACTCAAACACTGATTGATGCACAACGGGCGTTGGATGAAGCCGACTCGACGATGGCGCAGGACAAGTTCTCACTGGCTCTGTTATTCGATCCCGAAAACGAAGTCGCGCAGATCGGTATGGAACGGTCACGGGCTCTGGATGCAGTTACAGCCTTGTTCGCCAGCGCCGATGAGCTGCTTGAAGACGGTGAGCTAGCCGCAGCACGGGATGCCTACCAGGAGATTCTCAATCTGGATAGTTACAACGATCTGGCTAAGCAGCGTGTCGCAGATGTTGGAGTGCAGATTGCCGAAAATGAGTTTGCCAGCATTATGTCCAGTGGCTATGCACTACTTTCCAATGGCGACGCAGAACAGGCAATAGCGACATTTCAGCGTGCCGCCAACATGGGCATTAATCAAGAAGAGGCATTCGCTGCGATCACCCAAACTGAGAATGAAGTCGCCAATGTCCAGATTAACGCAATACGGGAATTGATTGGCGCAGCCGAGAGTCAGGAGCAGTGGCAGGCTGCGGTAACGGAGTATGACAGCGTACTCAGCATCGATGCTAATCTGTTGTTCGCCATTAATGGCAGGGACTACGCAGGCAAGCGCGCCCAGCTCGATCAGCTGCTGGTCGATGCGATCAATAATCCAGAGCGTTTTGCCGAGGATGCCGTATATCAACAGACACTGGATGTCTACTATACCGGGCGTTCAATAGAAGAACCCGGCCCGAAATTGGTCGGACAATTGGACCAGTTGCAGGCCTTCCTGGAATTTTCGCAGGTGCTCATCGATATTAGACTCGAGTCTGACAATCTGACCGATGTCACCCTACTGCGGGTTGGTAACCTGGGGGCTTTTGAGCAACACGCGCTCTCTCTGAAACCAGGCCGCTACGTTGCCGTTGGCCGGCGGGGAGGTTACCGCGAGGTTCGTGAAGAATTCACGGTTGGGTTTGGACTGACCCCCGCCTCCGTTGTGGTGCGATGCGAAGAGCGCATAGCTGTTACCAGCAGGCGATGAGCAGATGGAAACCATTGACGACAACAGTGCAGTTCAAGGATCGCCTGACCCTATAATTCCGATAGACTTTACGCCCAATGATGACAAGGGGCCAAGAGTCACATTTAAACCTAGATGGATTCACGCGGTAGTCGCAGCCTTTGTAGTCATTTCTGGAATAGCTGGTTGGTTTGTGCTGACTGCGAAATCAGTCTTTGTAGAAGTCGATCCAATTACTGCGCAGATTCAGATTGATGACGGATTTAATGTCAGACTTGGGCAGCGCTACCTCATTCGAACCGGTTCTTATGTACTGACTCTTATCAATGAAGGATATCACGATAGTGTAACCCAGCTTCTAGTCAGCACGGAACAGTCTCAAACCCATCCCTTCGAAATGCGCAAGTTACCGGGGGTTGTTTCCATTGCTTCTCTCAATATCAATAGTGCTCGCGTGCAGGTCGATGGTGTTGACTTTGGTGTGACACCCCTGATCGACATCCCTGTCGAACCCGGCGAACATCAGCTCACTATTTCAAAAGATCGCTACCTGGACTACGGCGAAGCAATTACTATTGAAGGGCGTTCCGTCGTCCAACGTTACCAGGCTACTCTCGAGCCGGCGTGGGCGACCGTCAGCCTTTCGACAACGCCAAGTGGAGCCGATGTGCTGGTCGATGGCGAAGTGATTGGTATCACTCCACTGAATACAGAAATCCTGCAGGGTCGACGGGATGTAACCCTGAAGTTGGCCGGGCACAAGGCCTGGCAAGACGATTTCGATGTGATCGCAGGGGAAGATTTTACAGTACCTGCAGTGGAGTTGGAGCCAGCCGATGGTCTGGTGTTTATCCGTAGCAATCCGTCGGCGGCCAGTGTCACTATAGGCGGAGAGTTTAAGGGACTAACGCCGCTGGAAGTTGCGTTGCCTCCTGCCCAGGACCATGAGCTTTCTTTTTTCAAGAATGGCTACCATTTGAACAAGACCAGCATCCGCACTCAACCAAACCAGGAGCGGGAGCTAAATGTCGAGCTGGATCCAATTTTAACCAGCGTCAGTGTGATGAGCGAACCCCTGGATGCCGAGCTCTATGTCAATGGTGAGTATCGAGGGCTGGCGAACCAGACTATCGAATTGATGGCTGCCAGCCAACAGATTGAGATTCGTAAAGCCGGCTATGTGCCTTACGCAACCGAATTCACATCGCGTCCCGGCCTGGATCAGGTAATCAGGGTTGCTCTGAAGTCATTGGAGCAGGCCAGACTCGAGCAGATAGAACCAGTTATTGCCACTGCGGCAGGCCAATCACTAAAGCTGTTTTATCCAGGCGCTTTCACAATGGGAGCGTCGCGCCGCGAAGCCGGTAGAAGGCCCAATGAGAACCTGCGTGACATTCAGTTGCAACGGCCGTTCTATATTTCTTACCGGGAGGTCACCAATTCAGAATATCGGATGTTCGACGGTGAGCATAATTCGGGTACTGTATCTGGAGTGACTCTGAACAACGAAGCGCAACCGGTTGTTCAGATCACTTGGACACAGGCTGCACTGTACTGCAATTGGCTCAGCGAGCAGGAAACACTGCCAGCCTTTTACCAGGTCAATGAAGAAAATGAAGTAGTGGGATTTAATCCCGACTCCGTTGGTTATCGATTGCCGGCAGAAGCAGAATGGGCCTGGATCGCACGAACCGATGGCAGCGGCATTCAACTCAAGTACCCCTGGGGAGACCAGTTACCACCGCCGGAAAATGCTGGCAACTTCGCCGACGTAACCGTACAGAACTATCTCGGCGAGATCATGTTCAACTACGACGACGGCCATTTCGCGACCGCACCGGTTGGGTCATTCTCACCCAATCAGTATGAAATTCTAGACATGGCGGGTAACGTTGCCGAGTGGGTGAATGATTTTTATGGCGCGGTGGGTTCTATCGGGGGTGTCGAAATCGATCCGCTAGGACCGGAAGACGGTCAGTTTCACACCATTCGAGGATCTGGCTGGGCGCACGGATCAATCACCGAGATGCGCCTGTCATTTCGAGATTTTGGTGTAGAACCCCGCGACGACGTTGGATTTCGAATAGTCCGTTATCTGGAGCAATAGTCTATGCGCAAATTAGTCATACTATTTCTGGTACTTCTCGCATCGATTGCCTGGGCTGCAGACAATCAACCTCAGCAACAGGCGGATGAAAATGCCGAGCAGCTGGTGCTGGATACCGAGGTAACGTCAGAAGAACTGGAAGCGGCTGAAAATGATGAATTGATACTGGGTGATACCGAGGACACTGAGCAGGTAGACGAACAAGACCGCAGTTCATCGCGGTTTATCCCTACTGAACAGATTTCCCAGGACCTGGGAGTTTCTTTTCCAGTAGACATTTAAGTGATTGGTATTCAGGAGCAGGACAAGGGAATAGTTAAGGAATAATTTATGAAACAAGGTTCGTTACACGAAGCACTCTTTCAGGTCGCTGCCCTTATTCTGGCAGTTATCATAGTGCATGCCACCTACATCACGGTGATTAGACCCAATGCAGAATTGCTACAGGAGCAACAGAACCTGTTACAACAAACCGATGAGAATTTTGTGCCGGAGCGTTCGGTATTCATCATTCTGCGGGATTTTGAACAGGAGACCTGCATCATCCTGATGTTATGGGCGGTCGCCATAATCGGCTTGAAAACTCAAAGTACGCTGCGTGAAAGGTCGCTTCTGGACCGGACACTGGTTCAGGTCTCGGAAGGCATGAGTATTCTGCCGGAGGACTCGCGCAACTATGCCAGACCGGTGCAGGCTTTGCCGGATAAGGAACGTGAATTTCTGTTACCGAGAGCCTTGCTGGCTGGGCTGCATCGTTTTCAGAGTACGCAAAATATCCAAGATGCCGCAACGACAGTCAAAGACACCTGTGAGACCGAAGCGGATCGTATGGAAACGGAGCTTACTATCGTGCGCTATATCGCCTGGGCAATCCCCTCGATCGGATTCCTGGGAACGGTGCGTGGTATCGGCACGGCATTAGGGCAGGCTTACCAGGCAGTAAGCGGCGATATTGTAGGCGTTACCGTTAGCCTGGGTGTAGCCTTTAACTCAACTTTTGTCGCGCTGGTGGTGAGTATCTTCCTGATGTTTCTGTTGCATCAGCTTCAGTTACTACAGGACAGGTTGGTACTGGGCACGCAGCGTTATTGTGACGAACGTTTGATCCAGCACCTGCAGGTGCCTGAACGGGTGCCTGAGCGGGTGCCTGAGAGGGTCGGCCACGTATGAGTCTGAAGGTTATCGAGCTAAACGATTGCGGAATCTCTGTCGGTGATGAGAGTGGCATCATCACCCAGAGTCCCGGGTTCGCGCTGGCCGTCGGTAACTCATTAGAGATCGGAGAAATTGCAGAGCAACAGGCTAGACTGCAACCGACTAACAGCTACAACAAGTATTGGCATGAGCTTAGCCTGGAACCACTTTCCCACGGTAATAACATCAGACACTTTGCGGACATTGCCTATGCCCAGTTATTGCACCTGGCTGAAATTGGGCAAATCGATGCAGACGTCATCTTTGCAGTACCGGGCAACTTCACGCGGCAGCAATTGGCCATACTGCTTGGTCTGGCAAAGCAGAGCCCGTTTACGGCTGTAGGCGTCGTAGATTCCGCACTGGCTGCAGCTATTGCCGCCGCGCAATCAGATGCCATCATCTATGCCGATATTCAACTGCACCAGGTAGTGCTGACTAAGCTTAAACGTGTAGCCGGACAGTTGCACACCGATTCAGTGATCCAGTTACCCGGTGTGGGCAACCAGAACTTCATGGACCTCATGATGCAGTTAGCCACGGGATTGTTTATTCAGCAATGCCGGTTTAATCCGCAACACGATGCTAACTCCGAACAGCAGCTGTATAACGAATTGCCACGCTGGTTGCAGCAGAGCGATGCAGATCGAAGTAGCCTGATATTAGAATTGAAAACGGAATCCGCGGTGCATACAGCCAAGATGCCGCGCGAGAGCTTGATCAGTAATTTGAACGGCCAGTACAATAAGATTAACCAACAGATTGATAGCCTCGCTACTGAACACGATGTACAGCTGTTGCTCAACTCGCGCTTGTCGGCGTTGCCAGGATTGACAGCAGCACTAAACCAACACCGCGATCTTGTTGTACTGGACCCTCACAGCGTCAACACGGCATGCCTGGATTACCGCGATCTGATTACCGAGGGAGATGAAGCCATTCGCTTGATAGATAAACTGCCGGTGCAGACGGCAATAGAAGCTGGCGCTGCATCCACAGCTGAAACTGAGAAGAGTGATACAAACATTGGTGACCAACCAACCCATGTGTTGTTCTTAAACCGGGCCCTGGCGGTGGGTGCCATCGAGATAAAAAACAATGTAAAGCTCAATGGCAGTGCTTCAAGCGCGAAGACTATTGTGATGGCATTGGACAATTTGCCAGAAGATCTGGGCTGCATCGAGAAACGCGAGGCGGGGGTGTTTCTCGACTGTGGCAACAATGAAGCCCTGCTCAATGATCTTAAAGTCAGTGGCCAACATGAACTCAAGCTCGGCGATCGAATTCAGTTCGCTGCTAACAGTGAAGAGATTTCTTTAATACAGGTAACTAATGTCGTCTAAAACCAAGGCAAACAGACGCAAAGTCAATCCTCTCAGCCTGTCGTTTCTCGACGTCATGTTCTGTGGTTTTGGCGCGGTGATCCTGATTTTCCTGATTCTGGACCATGCCAGTACGATCTCGCCGGTTAATGAAAATCTCGATCTGACAGCCGAGATAAACCTGCTGGATGAGGAAGTGAGAGAGGGTCAACTGGGTCTGGTGCAGATCCGCAACACCTTATCCGATGTCAGTTTTGAAGTGGTGGACGCACAGGGCATGGCCCGGAGGATCCAGGATCAACTCGATACCTTTCTGCAGGAACTGGCCTCTCTGGAAAATTCCAGCGTCGCCACGATTGAGGACATTGAAAGATTGCGTGCCGATATCAAAGCCCTCGAGGAAGATTTACTGCGCTTACAGGCCAGTGCCTTCGAGCAGGAGGGCAACAGCGCTCGCCAGTTCATCGGAGACGGCAACCGCCAGTATCTGTCTGGCCTGTTTCTGGGCGGTCAACGCATTATGATTCTGATCGACAGCTCGGCCAGTATGCTCGATAGCACATTGGTCAACATTATCCGTACCCGTAATATGTCGGATGAACGGAAGAAGAATGCACCAAAATGGCAACGTGTTGTCAATACCGCAGACTGGATCAGTACCCAGCTGCCCATTACCAGCCGCTACCAGATCTGGCATTTCAGCGAAGACACCAACAGCGTCATGCCTGGCACTCAGGATGCCTGGCTGGAAGTGGCGGATCGTGACGAGTTAAACCAGGCTATCGTGAATGTTAATGACATCGTGCCGGACAAGGGTACCAATATGGAGCAGGTATTCCGGGCGGTGGCCAATATGAATCCCTTGCCGGATAATATTTTTCTGATTACAGATGGATTGCCAACCGTCAGCAACCGAGGCACATCCAAGGCCCTGGTAACCCCGGCGGAGCGCGTCGACCTGTTCGAAGAGGCTGTGGAAGAACTTCCGGAGGGCGTTCCGGTCAATATAGTATTAATGCCACTGGAGGGGGATCCGAGCGCTGCTGCCATTTACTGGCAGTTGGCACAATACTCCCGAGGTTCATTCTTAACACCATCCAAGGACTGGCCATAGCCTTGTTCCGAGGGTCCCCAGGCGCCTGACCAAATTCAAACGGATTAGAGCAACGGGGAATAGGTTAGAGCACTAGAATCGATAATTCATGAGAAGACGTAGCGACAGAGAAACAGACTCCTTCAGCATATCCTTTCTGGATGTGGCTTCCTGTGGGTTCGGCGCCATGATCATTCTGTTGATGATTACCAAGTCATCGGCCCCGGAGACTATCGAATATGTCGATGTAACACCGGAAGGCTCGATCATCGAGCTGCAGGAGCAATTGTTCGCAATTCGTGGTGAGACCACGATTCTCAACCGGGAGCTGAACGCCAAGCATGAGCAACTCTCCGCCCTGACAGAACGGATCGCCCGGCTGCGGCGGGACCTGGATGACACTGAAGGGCGTTACCAGACCTCCCGGCAGCTCTCCGATGAAACTACCGATGAAGTCGGGAGGCTATCGCTGGCACGGCAGACCCTGAGCGAAGAAATGGAAAGGTTATTGGCCGATAGCGTCGCGCCAACAGATAAAGCAATCGGCGGGATCCCAGTTGATAGTGAGTACATTATTTTCGTGATCGATACCTCCGGCAGCATGTTCAACAACCCGAGCTGGAACAAGATGTTGGGGGTAATCGAGGACACCCTGAATGTCTACCCCGGAGTCAAGGGCATCCAGGTGATGAACGACATGGGCGATTACATGTTTGATTCCTATCGAGGGGAGTGGATTCCAGACACACCGGGGCGCCGCAACCAGATCATTTCGACCCTGAGAAACTGGAATCCCTACAGTAATAGTAGCCCTGTTGAGGGCGTAACCCGGGCGATTAACACGTTTTATGAAACAGACAAGAAAATTAGTGTCTATGTACTCGGTGATGATTTCCAGCCTGGCGGGTCTATTCAAGAGGTATTGCGGACAATTGACCGCATAAATGTAGAGGATGCCAATGGAGATCGGCTGGTACGCATCCATGGCATTGGTTTTCCTACTATTTTTGCCGGCCCGGCGCGATTCCGACAGAGCGTTTACCGATATTCGACTCTAATGCGGGAGATGACTCAGCGAAATGGTGGTACCTTTGTGGGTCTGAATGATTATCAGTAATGAATTATTGGGCGTAAGCTCGACTAGCAGATGGGAAGCGATTTGCAGATGATACGATTGGCAGCAACTAGCGATAGGGGATTAAACAGAGCGGTACTGCTGTTTGTGCTCGTGGTGCTGGCTGGCTGCGGCGTAAGTAACGTAGTCATCGACGGAAGCTTCCCTACGCCGAATATCAGCAAAATACCTGTCTCGGTAGCTGTGCTTTATGACGATGCCCTCAGGGAATTTGCCTACATGGAGTATTCCGAGACCGGGCAGGAAGAATTTAATATTGAGAGTGGTCTGTCACACGTACAACTGTTCAATGCAATCTTGCCTGCCATGTTTGATAGGGTCATCGTCGTTGAAAGTATAGACGATGCGCAGTCTCAGGGAGTAGATGCAGTATTTGCACCGGCCATCGAGGAGTTTCAATTGGCCCTTCCAGCAAAGACCAAGCTGGATGTGTATGAAGTCTGGATCAAGTACAACATGCGATTACTAACAGCTGAGGGTGACTATATCGCTGATTGGGTGCTTACTTCTTACGGAAAGACTCCGACACAGACTTTCCTCTCTACAGAAGCGGCGATTAACGAAGCCGCTGTCGTCGCCTTACGAGATTTGGCATCGAGTTTTTCATTGAGTTTTGCCCAGGTTCCCGAAGTGCGTGATTGGTTAGGGAGTCTGTGATTTGTCAATGTCCGGCTTCTTCCGAAGGCGAGGTCGGTTTTAGAACGAGGGGCTCGGGTAGAGAATTGTCATGCAGCATACTTTGTTAAAAACAAGCAATGCAGCTCCTTTAATAGTGTTTTTGGGGCTGCTCGCATCTTGCACCAGCACCACTGTCGATGAATTTCGTCAGGGCGATACTGGCATCGGGAGTGATGAGTCAGTAGTAATCCTGGGAAGACGTCAGGCAAGCGACTACGAGACCCGCTCAGAATTCGTGCAATGCGTCGGCGAGCGTATGACGCGCGGTGACGATTCAATACGTGTGGTCCCGGAACAGGAATTTGTCGACGCCATGTTCCCCTGGTTCGAGCCTCGTACCGCACCACTGCGTACTCGTGATCTCGAGCAATTGATGGCGGAAGATGTTGTCGCTACCAAAATGAATGAATTTGGTATTCGTTACATTGTCTGGCTGGATGGGTTCACAGAAACAACGGATCGCTCAGGTTCAATTTCCTGCACCATTGGCCCCGGCGGGGGTGGTTGCTTTGGATTTGGCACCTGGGAAGACGATGCAAATTTCGATGCCAGAGTATGGGACGTCGCTTCCCTGTCCTCAGTCGGGACGATTAACACCGATGCCACCGGGCAATCCTATCTGCCAGCACTCATAATACCAATACCACTTATCGCCAGAGTTGAAGCTAATGCATGTAGTCGGTTAGCCACTCAACTTAAACAGTTTGTAATCGGTAGTTAGGGACCCTCTGAGCAAGTATATGACCGCTCTGGCCTACAGCCAATTCTGCTATCAAGGCGCACTGGCGCAGTCAGGTGCCGACCTTTCAAGTCAGTGCAACGCAGAGAGCGGGATTGGCTGTAGGCCCCTTTGGGCGGGGTCTGTCGTGCTCCGCCGCGTCGTTGTCGTACTTGCCAAGGGTGTGGCCATTCCCTGCGTACGACGCCTAGCGGCAGAGCACGACAGACTCCCGCAGAGTGGCCATATACTTGCTCAGAGGGTCCCTTGCCCCATTTCGCTATCCATAAAGAAAGACAGGTGGCACCATGATTGACCTAGGCATTCAAAGCTTGACAAATTTCTTTTCCATTCAGTTCAAATTGACACGATTTCTGGTCACTGGCTTGGCGCTTGTGACGATTCTGTTGCTGAGCTCCTGTGCTATCAATCCAGCCACTGGCGGCGCAAACTTAGTACTGATGTCGGAAAATAAGGAGAAGGAAATTGGTCTGGAAGAGCACGAAAAAGTGCTCAACAGCATGCCGTTGCTTGAAGATGAAAAACTATTGGCCTATGTCAGGGAGGTTGGCAACAAGGTCGCAAAAGTCAGCCATCGGCCAAATCTTGAATATACTTTTAATATTATCGACAGCCCTGATATCAATGCGTTTGCACTGCCAGGCGGGTATGTGTACGTCAATCGAGGGCTGCTTACTTTCATGAATTCAGAGGCAGACCTGGCCGCAGTGCTGGCTCATGAGGTAGGTCATATCACGGCACGTCATGCGGTGCAGCAGCAGGCCAGTGGTGCTCTGGCCAGCGCTGCATCTACTGTAGGAGGCCTTGTGACAGCAGTTGCCACTGGTAGTGGTTATGTGGGTTCCCAGATCAGTCAGGTCGCTTCGATCTGGGCGCAGACCGGCCTGAGTGGATTTGGCCGCGAGCATGAACTGGAGGCCGACCAGCTAGGTGCCCAGTACCTGGTCGGGGCTGGTTATGATCCCGCAGCCATGATCAACGTTATCACCGTACTCAAAAACCAGGAAGATTTCAGTCGACGGGTATCTGGAGGGGGCGGCGGCTATCACGGGCTATTCGCTACTCATCCACGTAACGATACTCGTCTGCAAGAGGCCATCGCTGCAGTTGGGCAGCTGGATGGGACTGAAATAACCCACCTCGACGACGAGAATTTCCGTGATCAGATAAACGGCTTGATTGTAGGGGCTAGCCAGGGATCTCAATCCACCGAGACACGCAATCGTTATTATCAGGCAGCGATGGGTTATACCCTGGTGCTTCCGGAAGAATGGGAGGTCGTTGAGACGATCACAACCGTAACCGCATCGGCACCCAACATCGGATCGCTAAAAATCGAAGCACTGAGATTGCAAGACAACATCGAGCCACGTGTCTTTATTAGAGATAAGATGGGGATTAGCAACCTGCAGAAATCAGAAGCCCTTGAACAATACCGGTTAATCGGTTTTACCGGAATCGCGACTTCCCAGGAAACAGGAAACCCGGAAAGGGTTGCTGCAATATATTTTGGTCCTCGTGTATTTACTTTTCGAGGAGACATTCAGGATAGCAATGCCGAGGATGAGATCGATGCGGATCTGCTCGCCTCCATCCGGACCTTTAGAGCGATTCAGCGAGGTGAGGCATACTCCGGCAATGAGATGAAAATAAAGTTTGTACAGGCCAGTGAATTCTTTGATTTCGCCGTTGTTGGAAGATCCAGTAAAATCGCCAACTTCCCTGAAGAAACCCTGAGAATACTCAATGGGTACTACCCTACCGGCTCTCCAGAAGAAGGCGAATGGGTTAAGTTGGTCGAGTAAGCACCTCGACCAGGGTTAATTTTCGGGTGCAGCGGGTCTCTCAGCGTTTATATGCAAGGCGCTTTTGCGCCGTCCTAGCCTGCGCTCCATCAAGCGAAAGCAACGCGGCAGATGAATGCTGAGAGGCCCGCCCTTCGGGAGTTCACCAGTATGTCCATTGTGGCGTTGCAGCAACTTGACTTAGCGGTGTCAGCCTGGATATTTCACCAAATTCCTACTGTGGCCGCCCCAGGGCACGCCCTCGCTACGGAATCTGGTGAAACATCCTGGCTAAGCCTGCATTACTGCGTCTTACACTGAACATACTGGTGAACTCTGCACTCCAAAATTAACCCTGGTCGAGGTACTAGAGAAATCGCCCACAATCCCAGGTTTTTCCGGCGCCAGAGCGCGACATTGAAATAGCTCGCATTTCTGCGCACGGGAGTTTGTTTTTATTTTTCGCAGGGTTAAACTTGGCTAATTCCGGCCTTGTGTCTATCTATTCGCCGCAATGCCGATAAAAGTAGAGGATTCCCGGTTACCGGGCCAATGACAGCAGTCGACGAACAGCAGAGCACTACCCCTAAAAAGAACACTCCTCTTAACCTGAAGGATTTTCTGGATGGTTTGCTCGAAGAAGGCTACATCGATCAAGAGGGATATGAACTTGCCGTCGCCGAACAACATGCTGCCCAGCACAGAGAAAAACACATCCTGCAGTTTATAGCCGACCTGAACCTGGATAACAAACAGAACGAAGGCCATGCACTCGATATAGAAACGCTTACTGTGGCTTTGAGCAAGCAATGTGGGCAGGATTACTTTCGAATCGATCCACTAAAGATAGACGTTACCATGGTAATCCAGGTAATGGATTACAAGTTTTCCCAACGTCACCAAATTCTCACCGTCGATGAAACCCCGACAGAAGTCGTGATTGCCAGTGCCGAGCCTTACCTCGATGTCTGGGAGTCGGTACTGGAACATACATCCCAGAAACAGATCAAGAGGGTAGTTTCAAATCCGACCGAGATTAAGCGGCTCGCAACTGAATTATATAGCCTGTCCAAGTCCGTTCGGGGAGCAACGACTGGAGGGATTCAGAAGAAGGGTATCGGTAATCTCGAACAGATGCTTGAGTTGGGCAATATCAAGTAACCCGAGGCAGATGACCAGCACATAGTCAATGTAGTCGACTGGCTTTTGCAGTATGCCTTCGAACAACGTGCCAGCGACATCCACATCGAGCCACGGCGGGAGAAAGGTAATATTCGTTTCCGAATCGACGGTGTGCTTTACACCGTCTACGCATTGCCGATGCAGGCATTGGCTGCCGTTACCAGCCGATTGAAAATCCTGGGCAGGATGAATGTGGCAGAAAAGCGTAAACCCCAGGATGGCCGGATCAAGACCAAGAGCCCAAACGGTGAAGAAGTAGAGTTGCGGCTATCAACCCTGCCAACCGCCTTTGGCGAAAAGCTAGTGATGCGTATTTTCGATCCTGGCGTTTTACTCAAGCCCTTCGAGGAATTGGGTTTAATCAATGAAGATTTAGAGCGCTGGAAAAAAATTGTTGCGAAAAATCATGGCATCGTCATCATTACCGGGCCGACTGGAAGCGGTAAAACGACGACTCTGTACTCCACTCTCAAGATGCTGGCAACTGACGAAGTAAACGTCTGTACAATTGAAGATCCCATCGAAATGGTTGAAGAGAAGTTCAACCAGATGCAGGTTCAGGATAACATCGAGCTCGATTTTGACGATGGTGTCAAAGCTCTGTTGCGACAAGACCCGGACATTATCATGATTGGTGAGGTGCGAGACCTGGCGACCGCAGAAATGGCCATTCAGGCTGCTTTGACAGGGCACCTGGTATTCACAACATTGCACACAAACGATGCACCCTCAGCAATTACCAGATTAATGGAACTTGGCGTTCCACCTTATCTGATCAAGGCAACAGTGATCGGCATCGTGGCACAACGACTGATTCGCGTGCTATGCCCGGATTGCAAGAAGGCGACCAAGGAAGAGCAGGATACATGGAACTCGCTTACGCTGCCCTGGAAAGTAAAATTGCCAAAGGTTGTAGCGTACTCAGAGGGCTGTCTGGAATGCAGAGAGACTGGTTTCAGGGGGCGCGAAGGAATCTACGAAGTCATGCTTTTCTCTGATAAGTTACAGGAGTGACAACAGTAAACGAAATCCTGAGAGTGACTCCAGCGAACATTCTTTAAACAGGGGCAGCAAGGCCACTGAGTCGGTGAACTCACTCAACATTCATTATCTGCACGTGGAACTAATGATCCGAGCCTTGTTAACTTCGGGTGGCCGTTGGCGCCCGATCGATATCCCATGACATCCACCGAGCGCATCCTGATTATTGGACCCTCCTGGGTTGGGGATATGGTCATGGCTCAGGCACTGTTCATGAGCCTCAGGCAGGAGCATCCGCAATGCCACATCACGGTTATGGCACCGGACTGGACCCGGCCGCTGTTGGCGAGGATGCCCGAAGTCGATGAGAGCATCGATGCTCAACTCGGACACGGCGAACTGAGACTGGTCAGGCGCCATGCCATCGGGAGATCCCTGCATGCGATCGATTTTACGACGGCTATCGTGTTGCCTAACACGTTTAAGTCTGCGCTTATCCCATTCCATGCCGGTATTCCAAGGCGCATCGGATGGGGTGGTGAATGGCGCGCACCCCTGTTAACGGACTGTCGTCGCCTCAACAAAGCCAATTATCCACTGATGGTGCAACGCTTCGCTGCGCTGGCTTTTCCTGCCTGCGCGCACCCCCCCGCCGTCATACCGAATCCTATTTTAGAAATTGACACAATAAATGTCAGCAAAACGCTGCTTGAGTTCGATCTGCAAGGCGGCGCTAAAATCCTCGGCATCTGCCCGGGCGCCGAGTTCGGAGAAGCAAAGCAGTGGCCAGCACAGCATTTTGCAGCTATGTGCAATGCCGTGCTTGCAGATGATTGGCAGGTCTGGATATTTGGATCAGACAACGACGCACTGGTAGCAGAGGCAATATTGGCGGATATCGAAAGTGATAAGATTGATCGCTGCATCAATCTGACGGGAAAGACCAGCCTGGCGCAGGCGATCGATCTCATGTCGGTGACAACAATGGTAGTATCAAACGATTCCGGCTTGATGCATATTGCTGCAGCCCTGAGCAAGCCGGTAGCTGGATTGTATGGTTCGACGTCACCGGACTTTACACCACCTTTGACGGAGAGTGTAAAATTGCTCATGACCGACATTGAGTGCAGACCCTGTTTTAAGAGGACTTGCCCCTATGGACATCGACGCTGTCTTACTGAACTGCAGCCGGCCCGGGTGCTAGAAGCCATAAGTCAGCTGAGGAGCCTCTGAACAAGTATATGGTCACTCTGCGGGAGTCTTGCCGCTAGGCGTCGTGCGCAGGTAATGGCATCGTCCTTGGCAAGCGCGACAACGAAGCGGCGGGGCGCGACAGAGCCCGCCCGAAGGGGCCTACAGCCAATCCCGCTCTCGGCGTTGCACCGACTTGCAAGGTCGACACATTCCTGCGCCGGTGCGCCTTGATAGCGACATTGGCTGTAGGCCAGAGTGGTCATATACTTGTTCAGAGGCTCCCAATAGAAGCTTAGAAGGAACGATGCGCGTATTAATAGTAAAAGTCTCCTCCCTGGGTGACATCATCCACACGCTGCCGGCAGTAACCGATGCGCACCTGGCCCACAAGGATCTGGTGTTTGACTGGGTAGTAGAGGAAAGCTTCGCTGAAGTGCCAGGCTGGCATCCGGCGGTGGACAAGGTAATTCCTGTTGCCATTCGAAGATGGCGTCGAAGCCTGATGAAGACCTATCTTAACCGTGAATTCCGCTCCTTCAGGCATGCCCTGCAAGGGGAACACTACGATCTGGTAATCGATGCACAGGGGCTCATCAAGAGCGGTATCATTAGCCGCCTTTCAAAGGGGCTGACGATTGGGCTAAGTAACCGGACGATTCGAGAGCCACTGGCCACGCTTTTTTATAACAAGGTTTACTCCGTTCCGTGGACCGAACATGCAGTTGATCGCGTACGACAGCTATTCTCTCGAGCCCTGAAGTACAATTATGACAATGATGTGGTTGACTATGGAATCGACATCAACCGTGTAGAGGGAGTAGAAAGCTCGCAAGACTCCAAACAGATTGTTTTTCTCCACGGCACAACATGGAATACAAAGCATTGGCCAGAATACTATTGGCGCCACCTCGCACACATTGCAACAGAGGCAGGATATGAGGTACTCATACCTTGGGGCAACCCGAACGAGCGAATTCGTGCCGATTTTATTGCGCGAGATAACGAACGAGTTACTGTGCTGGATAAGCAATCGCTGTCAGGGCTCGCACAAAAAGTCAATGGCTCCAGCGGTGTCATAGCAGTGGACACTGGACTGGGACATCTGGCAGCTGCATTATCGAAGCCGACTGTGTCTCTCTACGGCCCTACCAATCCTGATTTGTCGGGTACCTTTGGCGCTAAACAACTACACCTCAATTCCAACCTCAATTGCGCACCCTGTGTTAAGAAAGCATGCAACTATTCCGGGCCGATAGTAACTGATGAGTTTGACAGTCAGCCTTTCACCGTAATCCCACCTTGTTTTTCAGCTCATAAACCGGAGAATGTCTGGCAACAATTTGAAAAACTACTACAAAAATAGATTTTCCGATGAAGCTGAACTTTTTGATTTATTCCTATTTTCCCTACGGCGGTCAGCAGCGAGACTTTCTACGAATTGTGAACGAGTGCGTAAGCAGAGGACATCAGATAGATGTCTATACCATTCGCTGGCAAGGTGAGGTCCCTGTAGGAGTCAAGCTGATAAATGTGCCGGTAAAGGCGCTAACCAGGGTAAAACTCTATCAACGCTTCACCCGATGGGTGAAAGCAGCACTCGCTGAACAGGCAGATCATCCGGTAATTGGATTTAACAAGATGCCGCTGCTGAATTTCTACTTCGCGGCGGATCCCTGTTTTGCCGAGAAAGCCGAGACCCAGCGCGGCGGCTATTACAAATTCACGGCACGCTATCGGCATTTTAGAGACTATGAAGACGCCGTCTTTGGCACCCAAAGCGCTACCGAAGTCTTTATACTTTCACAGCAGCAACGACAGGCATTCAAAAAATACTACCCTGGTTGTGAAGATCGCCTGCATGAGGTGCCTCCAGGTATTTCTCCTGATCGACAGGTCGAGGCAGTTGATGAAAACCTGCGCAAGGATCTGCGACAGGAGTTCGATATCCAAGAGAATGAAAAACTCATTCTGCAGGTCGGATCCGGGTTCAAGGTTAAAGGCGTAGACAGATCACTCAAAGCAATTGCAGCGCTTCCAGACAAAATCAGATACGCGGTCCGCTATATACTGGTTGGACAAGACAAGGCAGCCGGGTTTCAGAAGCTGGCTAACAAACTTGGCGTTGCTGACCAGGTTACAATTCTTCCTGGCAGGGATGACATTCCTAGATTTCTGGCAGGCGCCGATCTGTTATTACACCCCGCTTATGTCGAGAGTGCGGGTTATGTCTTGCTTGAGGCAACGATAGCGGGTCTACCGGTGCTCACCACGGCAAGCTGTGGCTATTCTTCGCATATCGAACAGGCGCAGTCCGGAGAAGTCTGCAACAATCCTTTTACACAGGACGATCTAAATGCGCGCCTGCTTGGTATGTTGCAGCAACTCGATAGCGCCAATTGGTCAGAGAATGGTCTGAATTATGGCAAGAACCCTGAACTCTATGCATTGCCATTGAGCGTCACCGACTCAATTGAGCGAATGCTTGGCGAGCGAGGTTGACTTGCTGACATGTTTTACCTCAACGAAGAATTCACACAAAACTTTGCTGGAGCAGACCCTTTCAAGATGCTGCAAGCCATGGAGGGCAACATCTATCGGCAGGTGCCGGGGCGCAAAACTTTTCAATTCTCCCTAAATGGTAAAAGCTACTTCGTCAAACTTCATTCGGGAGTGGGCTGGGGGGAGATCTCCAAGAATTTACTGCAGCTAAGGCTACCGATATTGGGCGCTGGTAACGAATGGCGAGCCATCCACAAGCTGCATGAACTCGATGTCGCCACACTAAATGCTGTGGCATTTGGCGCGCGAGGTTGGAATCCGGCCAGCCGAGAATCTTTTATTATTACCGAAGCACTAGAAAATACGGTGAGCCTGGAAGACTACTGCAGGAACTGGAATCAAGACCCACCATCGCCGCTCATCCGAAACCAATTGATCAGGCAGCTGGCCAGAATCAGTCTTACCCTGCATGGCAACGGTATCTGCCATCGCGACTACTACTTGTGCCATTTCCTGATGCATGAAGGTCAGACGATGCCGCCGAGGTTGTCACTGATCGATTTGCATCGTGCCCTGATAAAGCCAAACCTGGGCAGACGGTGGATCATCAAGGACATCGCAGGACTGTATTATTCGGCCATGGATATCGGACTGAAACCCAGAGACATATTGAGATTTATTAGGAGCTATAGTGCCAAAGGATTACGCAGGAGCTTGAGCGAAGATAGAGATTTCTGGCAGCAGGTCGAACTGAGAGCACGCCGCATGCGCGAAAAACTGGGCCCGGCATAATGGACAATCTCACTTGTGCCAACCTCATTACAATGGGTAGACATATTCCGACGCCATTCACTATCACTGTATCAAAAGATCAGGGAGAGGAAGAACTCAGGATCGATTCGATTCTGCGTGTCGTTCCAGGTAAACGCCTGATTGGCGTGTCTAGCTGGAACGATTCGACAGTAATAGTAAAGCTGTTCTTCCAGAGAAATCACTGGAAACGCAACCTGCAGAACGATCTCGGTGGAGTAAACCTGCTACGGCAGCACCACATACCAACACCGGACATTCTGCACCAGACAACCACCGCCGATCTAGGCGGAGCTGTTTTGATTATCGATTACCTGCAGCAAGGCGCCAGCCTGAGTGCCCTGTTTGAAGAGGCTACCGATCGGGAGCAGCGAGAGTTCATCATGCAACAGGCGATCAAGTTGATCGGCCAGTGTCATTGCGGCGGTATCTCGCAAAAGGATATACACCTGGATAATTTCATGCTCGCGGATGAGCGTGTCTACCTGCTGGATGGTGGAGATATAAAAGCCGTTGAGGGTAGCTTGGACCTGGAAACGGCCACCTCGAACCTGGCGTTGTTCTTCGCGCAGTTTCCAGTGGCTAAGGACGTGCAGATTTCCAGATGGCTGGAATACTACCAGGAACATGGGCTGAAACTGCCTTCAGGTGAGATCGATCGATTCGGGGAGCGGGTTCAACTTGCCAGAAGAAACAGGCTGCGCCATTTCGAGAAAAAACTGTTCCGTTCTACGACGGCGACTCGTTGTATACGGCAATCCAATAAATTTCTATTGTACGATCGCGCAATTCATTCTGCAGAGCTGGAGAACTTTATCGCTAATCCAGACAGCTATCTTGCTAGCGATGGGCTGTTGAAAGCGGGCAATACCAGTACAGTTGGTGAAGTCAGGCTGGGTGATAGGGAATTCGTACTGAAACGTTATAACATTAAGGGCTTCTGGCATGGGATTACCCGACTCATGCAACCGAGCCGGGCTCACCATACCTGGCGCAATTCGTGGATGCTGGAGATGCTGGGCATCGCCACGCCGCACCCCTTTCTTATGCTGGAAGAACGTGTTCTCTGGCTGTTCCGCAGGAGAGCCTATTTCTTGATGGAGAAAGTACCGGCAGCAAATCTCATTGATCAGCTTGAATCAGGAGATGCAACTCCTGGAGAAGTAGTCGAATCGTTCAAAAAGTTGTTTCAGGTATTGCATGCATACCTGATTAGTCACGGCGATATGAAGGCAACTAATTTCATCTTCAGTGATCAAAAATTGTATGTTCTCGACCTCGATGCCATGCGACGACATAAATCGCAGTCCCGTTTCGACATAGCCAGTACCCGGGATCTGGCACGCTTTCAACGGAACTGGAAGGGCAGTGAATTTGAAACGGTGTTTACTAAGATGAGCGAATCAGCAGTGTCCTCCCCGACTGGATAACGATATGGCAACCATTACACTAGGACTTTCAGGCGCGGTTGGGCATGACCCGGCAGCGGCCCTGTTTATCGATGGAGAGCTGATTGCCGCAATCGAAGAAGAACGCCTGTTGCGCCGCAAGCACGCTAAGAACGAACTTCCTTACCTCGCTGCCAGACAGTGCATTCAGATAGCCGGCCTGAAGGCAGCCGACATAAACCAGGTTGCCATACCCTTTGCACCCATCTCTCTATTGAGCAAGGCTCGCTGGCACTATGCCTATCGGCACTGGTATGCACCGGACCGCAGCATCGACAGCGTGTTCAACGGTAATCGTCGTTTCCGTAGATATATCAAAGACCTGAATGGGCTGCTGGAAAAACTGCATATTTTCAAGTCGAATGTGAAACTGGTGACGGTGGAGCATCAACTGGCTCACGCCAGTAGTTGTTACCACCTCAATGAATCAGCTGAGAAGACGGCTATCTTCTGTATTGATTCCAAGGGAGAGTACTCGAATATCTTTCTCGGCTACGGTGAAAACGGCAAGATTAAAAAGATTAAGGAATTCTACAATCCAGACTCGTTGTGCGGTATGTACGCTGCTCTGACGGATTATCTTGGATTCGAAATCCTCGATGGGGAGTTCAAGGTCATGGGCATCGCACCTTTCGGCGATCCCGACAAATACGACCTATCGTCCCTGGCCTCTTTCGATGGGAGTCACTTCAAGGTAAACAATAAACTGATCAGCACGATCGGGTTGCGTCGTTATCGGGCTAAATCCCGCGGTCATTATTTCAGCAAGAAGCTGGTCGCAATGCTGGGACCGCGGCGTGCCGGAAACCTGCTGGAAGATCCTTACGTACACTACGCGGCGGCGATTCAAAAACTGTATGAAGATATTGCGTTGCTGCTGGTGACCCATTACCTGAAAGATATTCTGGAGGAAACTGGTAGACTCGCCATCGCCGGTACGGGCTCGATGAATATCCGCCTAAACCAAAGGCTCCGTGGCTTGCCGTTTGTAAACGAATTGATTGTGCATCCGGCGTGTGGTGATTCGGGAACTGCCATTGGTGCGGCAGCCTATGCGGTGCGACAGTCCGGTATTAAGCTGCAAGCTGTGAACAACATGTATCTGGGACCGGGCTACGATAGCGGTCAATGCATCGATGCCTGCGTCATGCACCGGGACAAGCCACACTGGGAGTCGCTGGAGAATCCCTACGAAAAGGCGGCCGAACTGCTGGCTCACGGGCAATTAGTTGCCTGGTTTAGAGGGCGCATGGAATTCGGACCACGGGCATTAGGTAACCGCAGTATCCTGGCCAATCCAACCCAGCAAGGAATCGCCGATGCGATAAACCACCAGGTCAAATTTAGAGAGCACTGGCGACCCTTCTCGCCAAGTATGCTCGATACTGTGGCTGAAAATATTCTGCCCAGGGATTACCGCAACAATACTATGTGCATGAGTTCGCCGGTTAGTGCCAAGTGGCAGGAGCAATACCCCGTATTCATCTGCCAGGATGGCACTACCCGTGCCCAGATAGTAACCGAGCAGGAATGCCCCGATTTCTACCGATTACTGCAATGTTTCCAGCAGCTAACCGGCCATGGTCAGCTCATCAACGCTAGCCTCAGCCGTCCTGGTGAAGCACTGATCTGTACACCCGAAGACGCCGTAGACATGTTCATGGGTACCGACCTGAATTACATGATCATGGAGAATGTATTGGTTACCAAGCGGGAAGCACCGGATAGCTGGTAGGCGATCAGGGCTAATGCGCTGTTCTTCTGTAGACAGCCACTCGCTGATCTTCGACGCTGGGAAATGCGGTTTGAAATTCGAGAACACCACGCAGCGGTTCACTGGACACCAGCTGCGTCATCTCAACATACATCTCAATTGCGATCAGGTCATTCGGTCTGGAAGACAGTATGTCATCCTCAGTCAGGAATCTCTGAGTCTCGTCATAATTCTCGACTTTCCCTGTGTAATAGGCGATCGCATGATTATTGGTTAATAGCCGGGAATCCGCTTCCGGCTGTGCTTCGATCCAGGCCACCGAATCGGAAATAAAGTCCTTGGGATCGCCAAAGCTGATGAAGGAATCGAATCCCAGGTAGCCAAAGAACAGGATAATGATCCGTTGTCCCAATGACCCCCAGGCGCGCGCCTGAATACTGTCAATAATTCGGGATACGATAAGTGGTACAAGTAATGCCACCAGCAGGCAGAATAGCATGGTATACCGACTCGATAGATAACGCGTGAGATAGAGGAATACAAATAAAATAATGGTGTTGATCGCAATGAAGCATAGCAATGGAGTCAGCACATGGCGCTGAACCCGGACAGTCTTCCTGAAGAAACCCCACAGAAGAATCCAGAAGAACGGACCCCCGATCCCGTTAAACAGGTTGGCAGCCAGGATGACAAGTAAACCTGCCATAAGAAACAACAGAATGTATTCCTGCGAATAGGCAGCCGCATGCTCTCCGAATAGCGCGCCAGCCAATTCCGTCGATTGCAGCGTGCTGGGGTTAAACGTATTTGCCAAAAAAGGTTGGTAAGTGGATACGAATTCTGCCAACAGGCCACCAAAACTCAATCCTGCTATGGTCAGCGCCAGCAGTGTCACGATTGATGATGCTGCGACCACGCTTGCCAATTTAAGAAACAACTGTTGTCGTTCCTGCTTAGCGAATCGCTTGTCGAGTAATACAGTAAATGGGACAACAAGCAGGTAAACAGCAGCCTCTGGTCTGAAGCTGGTAGCTATTATTAGCGCGGCAGCGAATGCACAGGCATGTTGCAATGAATGTTCTGCAGTGTAGGACAGGTACTGCCATAACGCGAATAATGCCAGCGCCCAGAATGCCACATCGCGAATGATAAGATAGCGGTATTCATTTAACTGCGGGTAGAGCAATACACAAATCGCTGCTAAGAATAACACTTGCCTGGAATCGTCGATGTACTTAATGATGCTGATAAATGAGTACACCAACAAGGCGTAAAAGAATGCATTTACAATGAATGCCGAAGTGAACAGGGAAAAGCCCAGCTGGCTGATGAGGGCAATCAGTAAGGAGTAACTGGCCCAGGCATAATGCTGAAATGCAGCATTTAGACCATCGGCGAGAAAGATCTCGGCAGTCTTGATGTAGATGTAAGCATCATCGTTAGGTGTATCGGGGAACAGTATAGTAAGCAGAGAGGCGAGTAGGCTGGCACCCACCGCGTAGGCTCGAATATCAATTTGTTTACTTGCAATAATAGTCACGTCTGGCTTCATCAGTAAGGTCTTGCTGACTTACCGGCGGCCTGAGTTTTAAAGCGTTTGTGTAACCACAGGTACTGATCAGGCTGTTTATTTATAGCCTCTTCCATTATTCGGTTGATCGTAATGGCATCTTCTTCCTGGTCACCGCTGGGATAATTTTCCAGCATGGGACTGAATTCGAGATGATAACCTGAGTTGTCTGCTTTTCGATAATGACTGAAGAAGACAACGGCGGAATCATTAACGTCGGCAAAACGAGCGGTGGCCGTTATAGTGGCTGCAGTGTTGCCGAAGAAAGGCACGAATACAGAATGTTTCGCACCATAATCCTGATCGGGCGCGTACCAGAGAATATGACCCTGCTTCAGACTGCGCACGGCGCCGCGAACATTCTTGCGATTGAACACATTCGGGTAGTGTCTGATTCTGCCATTATACATGGCCGCCTCGAACAGGAGATTCTTGTTAGGCCGGTAGGTGATGTCCATTTTGTGAAACAGGTTAAACAGGAAGCCACCGAACTCCAGCGTGGTGAAGTGGGCACACAACAGCAACACACCCTTACCCCTTTCGATAGCAACATCGAGATTTTCCAGGCCGGATACAGTAACGCGTTCTCGGAATTCCTCCGGGTCGCGGTACCAGGCAATGGCGGTCTCGATTAATCCGATGGCATTGGATATGAATGTCTTCCTTACCAATTGATGATGCTCTACCTGCGATAAGTTCGGGAAACACAGCCGCAGGTTAACTTCACAAATATGGCGCCGACCTCGGGCCAGGTGATAACTCAGAATTCCCAGTAGTTTGCCGACCTGCATCTGCACCGGAAAGGGCAGATGTGCCACGCTCCACATGAGAGACAGACCCAGCCAGGTAGGCCAGTAACGGGGCGCTGAGAACTGCCGCAGCGGAATGGTCTGGATTGATGCTTCAGGCACGCAACTCGCCAAATGACAGGGATTTCAAAATTGAGGTTTCAAAGAAGTGTGGCGCGAATTGTAGCAGATGCCACCGGGAAACTCAGTTTGAGTGGAAATCAGGACAATTTGCCACTATTGAACAGACATTCTCCACAATGAGAGCATTTTTGCTGATAAATAGCACTGTTTACGCCACTTTGCCCTAAAAACGGAGGAGCCCGCCTGTTTGCCCGCAATCTACTCTTAATTCCCGCTGTGGTATGATCAGCCGCCAGGAAATACGGGCGTTTGAGCCCAATTGGAGAGTTTGATGAAACTGGAGATGCCTCCGTTTCAGGATGCCAGGCTACTTGTAATAGGCGATGTCATGCTGGACCGTTACTGGCATGGCGTGGCAACCCGCGTCTCGCCCGAGGCACCGGTACCGGTGGTGCGGGTAGGTAACAGGGAAGATCGTCCCGGTGGTGCCGGGAACGTGGCATTGAACATCGCCGCGCTGGGAAGTGCGACCCGGTTGGTGGGAATAGTCGGCAAGGACGAAACCGGAGAGGAGCTGAGCTCGCGATTGAATGCTGCCGGTGTTTATTGCGACTTCTTAGAATCCGTAGACAAGCCCACCATTACCAAGCTGCGCGTTATCAGCCAGCACCAACAGCTAATTCGCCTGGACTTCGAACAACCCTTTCAACTGCCTGACAGAGCAGGCCTGCAGGACAAGGCGAAGTCCCTTATCGATGACACTCAGGTGTTGGTTCTTTCGGACTATGGAAAAGGCGCACTGCAGGATGTTTCCGAACTTATCGAGTTGGGTCGCAGCAGAAACATTCCCGTCATCGTCGATCCCAAGGGCACCGATTTCCTGAAATATCAAGGTGCTACCCTGATTACACCAAATCTTTCGGAATTCGAATCCGCTGTAGGACCCAGCAGCAACGAAGAAGAGTTTATGAACAAGGGCCTGCGACTGCTCAGTGACCTGAACCTGGATGCGATTCTCATTACTCGAGGCGAACACGGGATGACGCTTATTCGACCCGATTCACCGGAACTTCACCTACCGGCAAGAGCTCAGGAAGTTTTCGATGTTACCGGTGCGGGCGATACCGTGATCTCGGTGTTGGCAGCCGCTATGGCCGCTGGCGATGGGTTGGCAGATGCTACGGCATTGGCAAATTTGGCTGCCGGACTGGTGGTAGGCAAATTGGGTACGGCGGCGATAAGTGGTCCCGAGTTACGTCGTGCCGTTCTGGCTGAGCAAGATTCAGGGCAAGGCGTGATGACGGCTGAACAACTGCAGATCGCCGTACACGACGCCAAGGCCCATGGTGAGAAGATCGTCTTTACCAATGGCTGTTTCGACATTATCCATGCCGGACATGTGGGATATCTGGCAGAAGCCAAGCAACTCGGCGACCGGTTGATCGTGGCAATCAATAATGATGAATCAGTACGCCGACTGAAAGGGGCAGGTCGCCCAATTAATCCAGTAGAGAGGCGCATGGCTGTACTGGCTGGATTGGAAGCCGTGGATTGGGTTGTCAGTTTTGCAGAAGACACTCCCGAACCCCTGCTGGAAGCCTTACAACCGGAGGTGCTTGTTAAGGGTGGTGACTACACGCTCGAACAGGTCGTTGGCGGAGACTTCGTGCAATCTTATGGCGGCGAGGTAAAGGCATTGGAGTTTCTCGATAACTGTTCAACATCCGCCATCATGGAGAAAGTGAAAGAGGTCGGCGAGTAAGCTGCTTTAAACTACAATTTTTCTACAGCAGCCGCGTTGCTCTCCAGGTGAGCAGAATTTATAGTTCCCACAATTACACTACTCACGCCTTTGTAACCGAGCGCGAAGCCCAAGTTGTTGGCAGCATTCGTTTTAGCATCGACACAGTCGTGACCGCTGTTAAACACTTTCTTGACTAACACACCCTTATTCAGCTCTGCAGCATAGTCGATTACAAGAGAATCGTCAGTGCAGGATGGATTGTAAGTCACCATGACCGCGTCGGTTGATTCCACCGCCATTCGCCCTCCCTTGACAGACTTGGAGGACATGCCTACAGCACGGATCACGCCCTGTTGCTTGAGTGCCATTAAGGTTTCGAGGCAGTCGGTAGATTCGAGGACATGCAAATCGTTTCCATCGGAATGAATCAGTACGATATCGAGATAGTCGGTGTTGAGGTCGCGCAGGCTGCGCTCGATGCTGTAGCGGACATGATCTGCCGAAAAATCGAAGAATGACTTACCATTTAGAAATTCTTCGCCGACCTTGGTACAGATTACCCAGTCCTGACGACATTGAAGTAAGCGCCCGATGCGTTGTTCACTGCTTCCATAAGCGGGAGCTGTATCCAACAAGGTGATTCCCAGTGAGTGGGAAAGATCCAGAAGCTCTACGACCTCCCGGTCGGTAGGCAGAGCGAAGCCATGCGGATACCTTACCTCCTGGTTGCGCCCGAACTTTACGGTGCCGAGTCCCAGGCAGGAGATCTCGATACCGGATTGGCCTAGAACTCGAGTTTCCAGAGGCATGACTTGTTAATCCCAAGGAGCGGAAGCAATCGGAGCACGCTTCAATAATGCGTTCAAATTCTCGGCGGGTTCCTGATCAGTTGTGTTGATTGGTGAAGATTTTAACAACTCAACTATTTTATCGGCCAGTGAAGGAGTTAGGGTAAGTTTTGTCGGCCAACAAACCACGATGTTGTCTTCCTCGATCAGGAACGCGTCATCGGGCCGGTAACTATTATTGATGTTGGCTTCGGCCCGGTTGATCCTCAGACAATGCCAGTCGGCAGTCGCTAGATCGACCCAGGGGAATAGCGCATTTGTCAGCGACCGTGCCGCGGCGATCTGTTCTTCGTCAGACTTACCAACACCTGACTCGGCCAACTCACCGCCAAGGTACCAGACATCTGTGCCTTCCCTGTCACGATGGGAGGTGACGGTCAGTTGCGGTGTCAGACTGAAACTGTCCCCAATACAATGCACGTATACCAGGGGCAAATTCTGCTGTTTTACATACACCATGTTTAGCGGTCGCAGCTGGGAGCTGGGAGTGTTGAGTCCGGCCTGCTCAATCAATTGCTGATTTCCTTCTCCTGCACAAAACAGGATTTTGCCGGTTTCGATAGTTAGTGGCTGTCCGCTCAGGTTCAGCGTTAATGCATCCACTTTGCCGGAACTATTCCTGGGAAATTCAACAGAGTCTGTCGATAGCTGAAAAATGTGCTCTGCCTGCTTTGTCTTCAGTGCATCAATTAACGAATTGGAATCTACAACGAAGTCAGGAAGTTGATACAGAGTGCCATCGACTGTTGCTGCTGCAAAGAATTTCGGATAGTCAGTCTTGGCCAGGGCCTCGACACGACCCTGCAGGCTCTTACTGCCAAGAAAGGTTTTCAATTTGGACCGAATGCTGGAGTCGGACCACATATAATAATGGTCGCTGAGAACTGTGACATCCGACAGATCTGGGTCACAGGCATTCTCTGCTGCTTCTGCATTATCGTTTCTATTTACGCCACGCAGGCATTTACGCCACCGTGCCGGCATCGCAGCTATCACATTGGCGGCACCGGCCAGTGATCCGCGCAGTGCATACTTCAAGCCTCCATGAATAATTCCCTGAGATGCGATGGTTTGACCGCTGCCTAGTGCATCGCTTTCCAACAGGATAGCTCGATAGCCTTCCTGGTGCAGACGATCCAGCAACCACAATCCAGCAACGCCGCCGCCGAATATTACGATGTCAGTTGAATGACTTAGGGAATCTTTTATCAATGCAATGATCTCTCCGCCGGAGTCTGGCAGAAACTGTTGATAGACGGCGCGCAGCGGAAATGGCTGCCATGCTTGCCAATTATGCCGAGACCGCCATGCTGCGTGCCAGGCCCTATATGCCGGATTATAGCGCTGGGTCCGCCCAACCCTCGGTACTTTCTTGACAGGCCGACACTCGCCTGCGAAAGTGCGTCTTGATATCGGAACCGGCTGCAGCCTTCAGTGGTATTGCTGTAAGCAATAGTGGTCATTGAATTGGTCAGAGACACCATTATATCCTTGGTTAGCTCTAAGCGAACCCCGGAGCCAGTAAATTATATCGACATCAAGCTTGATTTCCCAACCAGGTCACAAAGCACTCTAAATTTGCTCTTACTACATTCCCTTGTTCATGCTGCGATTTCTCTATAGTCTGATTCTCTATCTGGCGGTGCCGATTATTCTGCTGAGGCTCTACTTTAGAGGCATCAAGGCACCTGCCTATCGACAGCGGATCGGTGAGCGATTCGGTAACAGTCAGTTGCCAGCGAGCTTTGTTCCATCCAGGCAGACGATCTGGATACACGCCGTGTCGGTGGGGGAATCTATAGCTGCTGCTCCGTTTATTCGTGAATTGCAACTGCGCTTCCCAGATTCACAAATATTAGTGACAACCATGACCCCTACCGGATCGGACAGGGTTACTGCCATGTTTGGCGACCGTGTCTATCATTGTTACCTGCCATACGATCTACCGGGGGCGCTGAATCGTTTCGTGCGGCGTATCAATCCAGTTATGTTGATTCTCATGGAAACGGAGTTGTGGCCTAACCTCATTCATGTTTGTTCTCAACAAAATGTAAAGCTGATTCTAGCCAATGCCAGGCTATCGGAAAAATCCACAAGAGGTTATGGTCGAATCCCCGGTTTAACTCGTAGCATGCTGCTCAAGATTGACTACATTGCTGCGCAGGCGCAAGCTGATTTTGAACGCTTTGTAGAACTCGGTGCAGACACCCACAAGATAGAAATTACTGGAAGTCTTAAGTTCAGTGTCAATGTTGAGCAGGAGAAAGCTCTCAGTGATAGCGTCCTGGCTGAAATAAAAGAGTCAGGTCGCACAGTTATTATCGCTGCCAGCACCAGAGATGGGGAAGAATCAAAAGTATTGCATGCGTTCCGTCGTGTGCTTGATTATCAACCCCAGGTACTCCTTCTGATAGTGCCTCGCCACCCCGAGCGTTTCGAAAGCGTTGCTAATGAGTGTGCACAACGCGGATTTACACTGAGCCGGCGCAGTAAACACCAAGCTGTAGACTCCTCTACTCAGGTTTATCTGGGAGACTCCATGGGTGAAATGCTCAGCTATTACCGACTGGCAAATATCGCATTCGTAGGAGGCAGTCTGGTAGACACAGGCTGTCAGAATGTTCTCGAGCCGGCGGCACTCAGCTTGCCGGTCGTGGTGGGTCCGTCACAATACAATTTTGCCACCATCTGTGCTCAGCTCGAAGCAGCAGGTGGCCTGCATACGGTCAGTGATGAGAATGAGTTAGCCGACTATCTGCTAGCGCTCATCAGCGATTCAGTCAGACGGCAACAGAGCGGTGCCGCAGGGCGCGCACTGGTAGAGTCAAATCAGCAGGCCTTGCCGCTGTTGCTGGATATAGTTCAGAGGGCAGGGCTTACTCGGTCATGAATAGACCGGCCTATTCAAACTGCCGGGTCAGGTTTTCCACGCCGTTAGAAGTCACCCGCACATTATCTTCTACCCGGATACCGCCGCAGGCGTAGAGTTCATCCACCAGAGGCCAATTTATTAGGGATCCACTGGTCTGAATTCGCTGTGGTTCCAACAGCAGCGGTATGAAATAGCAACCCGGCTCGATGGTGAACACCATGTTTTCTGCCAGCTCACGCGTGTTGCGTAATGTTGGTGAATGGGAGGGCGGTTGCTGGCGTGTGCCGGAAATATCCGCTTGATGGCCGCCCACATCGTGCACCTGAATCCCCAGCAAATGCCCGACACCATGGGGCATGAAGAGTTGTGGTACTTGCTGGTCGATTAGCGTTTCGGCACTTGCATTGCAGATGTCGAGCTCGCTCAATAGGCTTGCGATGCCAGCCAGTGCTGCCGAATGCAGTTCCGAGTAGACAACTCCTGGCTTCGCTAATCCAACTAACCCTTGCTCCAGTGCCTGTATACCCGTCAACAATTGCTTGAATACCGGGTGAACATTCTGCTTCGTCCAGGTGCGCGTCACATCCGACCCATAACCGTTGATGCGACAGCCAGCATCGATCAGCAATACTTGGCTAAGATCGGCCGTATTCCTGCGTTTGTGCTGGTAATGCAGTATGGCGGACTTTTCATCCAGTGCGACGATGTTGGTATAGGGGCTCTCCTCCTCGAGGATATTACAGGTGTCCAGGAATGCCCTGTGAATCATGTACTCGTTGCCACCATCCAAGAAGCAATCGCGGGCGGCCCAGTGTCCGGTTATGGCAAGGCGATTAGCCTCACGCAATTGCTCCAGCTCATAGTCGCTCTTATAGGCACGCTGGAAATCCAGAAAATGCAGCAATTGAAGAGGATTGATTGCGTCCGGGGCGATCCCCAGCTGCACCGCCAGTTGCTGGTTGCTTCCGAGATAAGCTGCATTCCCTGCAGGCAATTGAGACTCCAATTCAGTAATAGAACCAAGCCTGATGATTTCAAACTCACTGGCCCACCAGTCTGCCATCTCGATGGTCTGTTCGTACCAGTAGTCATTGGGTACGATCTGCAAGTAGACTGGTTTGCTGCCAGGGGCGAAGTACACAAACTGGTCGGGACGATTCGCCGGTAACCAGTGGCAGAAATGGCCAAATGCCTGGAAAGGGATAACGCGATCATCGCTATAGTAAAATTGTTCCGAGCCGCTGTGCAGCAATATGGCATCGATCTCGCCGCCCGCTGACTGCACCAGCTCCAGACCTTGTTCATAGATCTGGCAGACAATCTTAATGTGTGCGGCGAAGTTCCTGTTACTCAAAATCCCTTCCCTTAAATACACTTTGAATTACACAACCCAGTCTCTAGTATTGCATGGAACTATACTGCCATTTGCACTTAAGCCCATCAATTAAATCCGGACCATCAAATTTAGCCGGCGGGCTGTTAACTATTGCACTGGATATGACCGACATATTTCCGATTGTATGCCTGGGCGTTTGTCGTGACCCGCATTGTACATACCTGTATTCATCTTGGTTACAACAATGTGCTGCCCCGCCTGTTGGTGTTCGGATCCGGAAATTTATACGTGCTGGCGATGTGGGTCTCTATAGTGTCGGCGGCGCAATAACAGATATCCGATTTGTTGCAATGCTAACAACGATTCGATTAAATCAATGGATAGTATCCAAAAAATGGAGTAACCCATGTCAGATGTAGCCGTGTATATGATATCCAACCTGGTCGTTAGCGATGCCGACGAGTACCGAAAATATGAAAAAGGATTCTTTGCTATCCTCAAACGTTTTGGTGGTGAGTTCATTACTTTCGATGATAATCATGAAACACTGGAAGGAACCGATCCCACCGAGGGGCGCGTGATTATCTTCAAATTTCCATCCGAGCAGGCTGCGAAAAACTGGTACAACGATGGCGAGTATCAGGCCCTGTCTGAATTTCGTCGTGCCGGCACAACCCTGAAAAGCCTCACCGTGGTACATGGCCTGCCGCCGCGTGAATAAGCATGCAATTCAATCAACTGTCTGAGGTCATGACTTTGCTCGGCGAAAGCTTCGATAGAGGCGGAGGCTTGATAATCAGAGAAACAGAGCTGGGTGAGAATTTTTTTGACTTGAGCACCGGGCTAGCCGGTGAATTATTTCAGAAATTTTGCAATTATCAGCAGAAACTCGCCATCGTGATTGGCGATCTGGGCAACTACAGTGAACGGCTGCAGGAATTGGCTTCGGAACACCGTAAGCATCAGAACGTCAGGTGCAGAGAATTCTGATTGCCAGAGCGCTCTTCAGGCTGCCCAGGATCCTGATTCTGGACGAGGCACTCTCTCACCTGGGATCGGATGCTGCGGTCCTGCTTCTGGAAACGATATGTGGCCTGGGGATCACTACAATAGTAGTTAGTCACGATCCGAGACTGAGGCTGCTAGCAGATGTTGAAGTAACAATACCAGGCGCCAGTTTAGATACGTAAATTCACAATACTGAATCCCCGGAGGAGCTGTGAGAACCAACACCAGGATACACATTTCCGGACAAACCTACTTTTTGAAACTCACAGGGAAGTCCTGTGGTGCGAGGTTTTTCGATGCGGCTTGCTACAGGGTTTTCCTGACAAGATTGCTGAACTGTCTAAACAGTTTTCAGGTAAAACTGCATGCATACTCACTTAGGCCCAGAGAGATTTATCTGCTCGCCACACCATCAAGCCCTACTGGAATTAGCAATCTACTTAACTTGATAAACCAGGCTTACTCTGAATATTTTAATGAGAGATTTAGCAGGGCGATAAATGTCTGGGGAGGGTCAACTCTGAGCAGCCCGGTTCTCGAAAATCGATTCTATCTCAATTGCCAGAAATACATTGAGAGAATAGCGCTTCGTGATCTAGATATTGACGATCCCGCATCCCGCATCCCGGTGCCGACGAATGGTCCAGTTACTGTCTGAACGCATTCGGAAGCAAGACCAGGTTTCTGTCCCCTCATTCGGCGTACCTGAAATTTCTAAATGGAACAACCAGGCCTTACCATCGATATAGAGAGTTTATTGCAGCACCTTTCGATAGCGATGCGGAACGACACATTAGTAATACACTCTCAAGCAGCTCTTTCGAATCATTTCCTGTGAATCCAATAGCTGCAATAGTTGTTATAAAACCTAATACCGGACAGAGATTCAGCCCGAAGACAGAATTCATAGCGCCGACTTAAGGCTTCTTTTGACCGATAAACCGAAAATGGGCAGAATGGCCCCTAGTATTATCCGCTCGACGATGAACAAAAAGCCCACGATTCTCGTACTTATAAGAATCGGGTAGTGTCCACAAGGGGACATCAAATAGCGAGTTTTAGTCAGTAGGCCAGAGTGTATTGCTGTGAGCAAGAGAGTCCATAGTCTTGTTCAGAGAGTTCCTAGTACTGGCTCGCCAGATAATTGACTAAGTAAAAAAGAACAATGGAATCAAAGCACACTGAATTCTATCCATTCTACGACCCCCTCTATAAAGAGGGCACGATCAGTTATGCCACTAAAACGGGTATCTCTCTCGGTTTCGGTGCGTTCTACATATTGCTGCAGTACTTTTCCTTACCCGACAAGATCGTGTTCTTCCAGCAGTACTGCTGGATTCTCGGAGTCATTATCAGCACCTCCATCATGGCTCTTTATATCGCGACCGATGTGTTTCGCCGTAGCTTGGTAACTATGAGTGAGTTTGAGGGAGATAACCGCGTAAGTAATCAAGTTGTAGAAACCTGGTTAAACAACAAGTGGTATTTTTTTGCAGGGGCAATCTTGGCTATTTCCAATACTACTATCGGTCATTTGTTAGGCGTGCCAGGAGCTGCCCACGATTCTGCCATTGCCTTGTCCATCCAATATGCCGGGTTCACTATGGCGGGGTTTTCAGCAGGTATGGGAGTGTGGGCAATTGTGGTGATAATCGTGTCGTATTTGAAGTTTGCACCAAGTCTGCAACATTCTCTCGATCCAAATAATCCGGATGGCAACGGGGGCATCAAAAAGCTGGGGGACTCACTCTGGTTCTTTGCCATGTTAACGTTTGTAGTAGGCGTGTTGATTTCTATCTACATGTTCGGTGTGCAATGGGAATTCATGTACAAGGGCTACGTACGCTTGTTATTTATTGTGTGGTTGGCTCTGCCCTACCTGGTCGCTATCTCTATTGTGTTGATCCCAGGATTAGCAGTGCGCAAGCAAGTAAATCAGTACAAGAGCTACAAGATTGGACAGCTAAAGCAACAGAAGGCCCAGGTTTATACTTCGTACAAGGAATTTCAGGAAGGCGATGATGATGAAATCATCGCTACTAAGAAAGAGCTGAATGAAAAGCTCAATTACATTCAGGAGCAAATGGACAAGCTCAAGAAGATGCGAGACTCTCACATAGACGGAAAAACCAAAGAGTAACGAAGCTACCCCTGTGATGCGCCACTACTCGTAATTCTCAATTGCCGGACAGGCACAGAACAAATTTCGGTCACCGTACACATTGTCAATACGGTTTACAGTGGGCCAGTATTTGCTGTCCAGATTGCCACCGCCTGGAAAGGCCGCCTGCATTTTCGTGTAGGGCCTGTCCCATACCTCGTCTACCATATCGCGCATCGTGTGAGGAGCGTGCTTGAGGGGATTGTTTTCGGCATCGAGTTCGCCGGACTCAACCCTCGAAATTTCCTGGCGTATCTGGATCATGGCGTCGATGAAGCGGTCCAGCTCCTGCTTGGATTCACTCTCAGTGGGTTCGATCATTAACGTGCCTGCAACCGGGAAAGACATGGTCGGCGCGTGAAACCCAAAATCCATCAGTCGCTTGGCGACGTCTTCTTCGCTGATGCCGGAGGATTGTTTCAGTGGACGCATATCGATAATGCATTCATGCGCAACCATACCTTCCCGCCCGGTATAGAGTATCGGGAAATGGGGGGCAAGTTTGGCAGCGATATAGTTAGCACTGAGGATGGCAACCTGAGTCGCTTTCAGCAATCCCTGACCACCCATCATAGCCACGTACATCCAGGAGATAGGAAGAATACCGCAACTTCCCCAGGGTGCGGCAGAGACTGCACCGTTACCGGCCTTAGGGCCGTCAATCTCAACCAGGGGATGATTCGCCAGATATGGCACCAGGTGTGACTTAACGCCGATCGGGCCCATGCCCGGACCTCCCCCGCCATGTGGGATACAGAAAGTCTTGTGCAAGTTCACATGAGATACATCGGCGCCTATCTCGGCTGGCTTTGCGACACCGACCTCCGCATTAAGGTTGGCACCGTCCATGTATACCTGGCCGCCATTATCATGCACGATCTGACAGATTTCGCAGACCGCTTCCTCATATACACCATGTGTCGATGGGTAGGTGATCATCAAGGCAGCCAGTTGGTTCCGGTTTGCCTCGGCTTTCGATTTCAGGTCAGCCACGTCGATATTTCCATTGTCGTCGCAGGCAACCAGTATTACGCGCATGCCAATCATTTGCGCACTGGCTGGATTGGTACCATGAGCGGAACTCGGTATCAGGCAGACATCGCGATCGCCACCACCGTTGCTGTCCAGGTACTTTTTGATGGCCAATAATCCAGCATACTCGCCCTGAGCTCCGGAATTGGGTTGCATGCTGATAGCATCGAATCCGGTGATTTCTGCCAGCATGTCCTCCAGTTCGCTTATCATCTGATGGTAACCTGCCATCTGATCCAGTGGAGTAAAGGGGTGGGGCTTGGCAAACTCCGGCCAGCTGATAGGGATCATTTCGGCCACAGCATTAAGCTTCATCGTGCAGGAGCCCAGCGGGATCATGGCATGGGTCAGTGAGATGTCCTTGTTCTCGAGTCGTTTGATATAACGCATCATTTCTGTTTCGCTGTGATAGCTGTTAAAAACAGGATGTTGCAGAAACTCGCTTTGCCGAATAAATTTATCTGGGATAACTGGCGCTATGCTACCGCCACTAATTTCAGTATCAATAATTGAAACAGACAAGGATTCGCTTTCATTGCCCAGAATGATTTGCCACAAGTGTTCGACATCATGCTCGGTTGTGCATTCATCGAGACTGATGCCTAAGGTATGGTGACTTTCCAACCTGTCTACTCTCAAGTTAATGCCAGCCGTACCGGCTCGTTCCATTATTGACGTGCTTTCATCTGGATTTGTCGCCAGTGTAAGTGTGTCGAAGTAGTTGTCATTAACTACTTCGATGCCTGATCGTTGCAGTCCGGTAGCAAGGATGCAGGTGAGTCGATGAATTCGAGCGGCAATTTTTCGAATACCTTCGGGGCCGTGATACATGGCAAAGAGGGCGGCAATATTGGCCAACAGAACCTGAGCTGTGCAGATATTGCTATTCGCTTTCTCGCGCCTGATGTGCTGCTCTCTAGTCTGCAGCGCCATGCGAAAAGCCTGTTTCCCGCGGCTATCTACGGAGACACCTATTATGCGGCCGGGGACGGCACGCTTGTATTCATTCCTGGTGGCGAAATAGGCGGCATGTGGGCCGCCGTATCCCATTGGTACCCCGAATCGTTGGGTGCTGCCGGTAACTACATCTGCGCCCATTTCACTCGGTGGTTTGAGCAGGGCGAGGCTCATCAAGTCTGCCACAACAATAGCAATGGCGTTGTGCTCATGCAGCCGATCGATGCATGCAGTTAAGTCCGGTATCTCGCCCTCCATGGCTGGATACTGAAAAATAGCGCCGAATAATTCTTCGGGATCCATGGCAGTAACATCGTCAATCACCAGCTCAAAGTCGAAGCACTGTGCCCGGGTTTTAATGACATCGATAGTCTGAGGGAAACAGTGTTTATCGACAAAGAACTTATTGGCCCAGCGATTCTTGCTGACTCGTTTGGCAAGCGCCATGGCCTCAGCGGCGGCCGTTGCCTCATCCAGTAACGAGGCATTAGCCAGGTCCATGGCAGTCAGGTCCAGAGTCATCTGTTGAAAATTCAACAAGCACTCCAGGCGACCCTGGGAAATTTCAGGCTGATAGGGCGTGTAGGCCGTATACCAACCGGGGTTCTCCAATACATTTCTGAGGATGACATTAGGAGTGTGTGTATCGTAATAGCCAAGCCCGATAAAGGAACGAGTGGGTTTGTTCTTTGCTGCAATGGATTTCAACTTGGCCAATGCAGCGTTCTCGTTCAGCGGGTCCGCCAGAGCAATGGGCTTTTCCAGCATGATGGCTAAAGGCACAGTTTTTTCTATCAGTTGCTTAAGAGAAGTGAGGTCGAGTGCGGCCAACATCGCATCGATTTGCTGTTCAGACGGACCGATATGGCGATCGACGAATTCGCCTTTGTACTGCAATGTTTCCAGCGTAGACGCTGAATCGTTTTGTGCGGAATCGGCTGGCATGGGTTGGGGTTGTTTTTGCGCTTGCATTCGCTTCCTAATCTAGCCGGGCATTCTGTGTTGGCTGTCGCTTTTTTGTTAAAAAAATAAAACCATAGAATCAGCATCTGGATTGCGGACTAGATTCTCGGTTGTGTCGAATCTCAGTTTACGCGATTCCTGCTGCCGGGCTTACTCGTCTTCGCAGTGATCAGAATAGGCGTCAGCACCCATTAAATCATCCAGTTCTGCGTCGTCACTCAGAGTCATCTTGTAAAACCAGCCATTTTCATAGGGTGAGGAGTTAACTGTTTCCGGGGCGTCCATAAGAACTTCATTCACAGTGGTAATTTCGCCAGACACCGGGCTATAGATATCGGAAGCTGCCTTGACGGATTCGACGACGGCAACTTCATTTCTGGCATTAATCCTCGAACCGGGTTCGGGCAGTTCTACGAAGACAATATCTCCCAGTGCATCCTGTGCATGATTACTTATACCCACTGTGGCCGTGCCGTCTTCATTGACGCGAACCCATTCGTGGGTTGATGCAAAATGTAAATCGTCTGGAATATTGCTCACTCGATGATCCCCTTCCTGGTCTCTAAAGCTTCTATGATCTGTTCTTTATTTTGAGTCTTACTCGTAAACCTTTTTTCCAAAACGGACAAAATTTGGCTTAACGATTCTTACTTCAGTCAATGTGCCACGAATATCCACCCGGCAGGATTCACTGTCCAGCGGAATTCTAGCTAATGCGATGGAATGCTTCAATGTAGGTGAGAAGCTGCCGCTGGTGATGATGCCCTCGCCCTTATCCGTTTGCACTGACTGGCCTTCTCGCAATACCCCACGCTGCTCAAGCACCAGGCCGACTAGCTGGGGCAATCCGCCGGAGGCCTGCAGTCGTTGCGCTGCCTCGAGGGCGGATTTGCCCACAAAGTCTCGATCGGGTGGATCCCAGGCAATAGTCTGTCCCATGTTGGCGGCCAGTGGCGAGATCGTCTCATCCATGTCGTGACCATACAGATTCATGCCGGCTTCCAGGCGTAGCGTATCTCGGGCTCCCAGCCCGACCGGTTTCGTACCGGCTGCCAGCAACTTGTTCCACAATTCAGGTGCCTCGTTCTCCGGAAAGATGAGCTCGACACCTTTCTCACCGGTGTAACCGGTGCGAGCGATGAACCATGCGCCGGCTTCAAATCCTCTGAAATTACCGAGTTGCTGAATGCGTTCGGCATGTTCGGGCAGGATTTCACACAGCTTCTCAATGGCCAGCGGGCCATGCACTGCCAGTATCGCCAGCTCCGGCTTCTCGTCGATGACCACACTGAAACCCTGACTGATGTCGCTTAACCAGGTTAGGTCTTTCTGACGTGTTGCACAGTTCACTACTACCCGATAGCCGAAACTCACACGGTAAACAATCAGGTCGTCGATTACTCCACCCTCATGATTGAGCATGGCGCTGTACAGAGCACAGCCGCACTCATGTAGCCTGGCAACATCATTAGCCAGCAGATAGCGCAGAAATTTTTTGGCATCTTCCCCGGACACATCCACCACTGTCATATGGGAGACATCGAACACGCCGGCGGCAGTACGCACCTGAGTGTGTTCTTCGATCTGGGAGCCGTAATTGATAGGCATATCCCAGCCGGCAAAATCCACCATCTTGGCGCCGGCATCGAGATGATTTTGGTAGAGGGAGGTGTGTTGTCCCAAGTGAATTCGCTACTACTGTGGTCTTGAACGGAGGGCTCTATTCTACCTTAAAAATAGTAAAAAACAGGGACAGACCCCGTTTTTCTTCTGGGTACGTGAAATGAATCATCTCAGAAAATGAAAAACCTGGCCTGTCCCTGTTTTCTGTTCTTTACTGATCAACTGGCTGATTTAGCTGATCCTCGAGCATCTCCAACAAGCCCTCGGTGGCGGCAGGGTGATCATCCAACCTGCGCAGGGCACGAATAGCCGCCCTCTGTACCTGCTCGTCGGTGTTATTGCGATAGGTATCGAGTACCAGTGGCACAGCACTGGCCAGTTCAGTATCGCCTAGCGCTCTCACCGCGGCGGCAACCACTTCCGGTTCAGTCTCGCTGTTCAACACCCGCTCAAGCAATTCGACGGCCTGTTGGGTTTCTGAATCTCCAATGCCACTAAGGATTGCCAGGCGACGCTGTTGACTGGTGCTATTCACAAAAATGTGATCGAGCGCGGCAACGGCGATATTGTCTTCGCGGTCGGCAATTCCTTCGATAGCAATAACCGCCACTTCATCGTCTTGACCTGAAAGGGCGATGTCAGTCAGAAAAGCAATGACTTCAGGGGTTTCCACATCAGCAATCTGCTCGAGGATGAGTTGGCGCGCTGTCGGATCCTGTTTGGACTGAAACATATCAAATAGAACGTTAAGCGCCGCTTCACTGCCGATATCAGCCAGTGAATCGGCCGCTTCAGAGACCAGCGCCGGATCATTCATTACGCTGCGGGCCACCGTAAACATGCGCTGCTTGTTGGTATCGACGATGGTTCGAAAAGCCTCGCGATCGCCACTGGCGGCCAGTTTTGCCAGCGCACGATCAGCCTTCAAGGCCAGGGAATTCGGTCCCTCACCATTGCCGATTTGATAGACGTTAGCTTTTCCCATTGATTCCTCTGACAGACTCCTTCCTAGCCCCTATGCAATGAGACGTTGGCGATCCGGAAAGGTTTGCACAATATTACCGAATTATCGAGGGATTCTAGGGCTGCCAGGCATAGCTGAACTTGGCGAAAAAAGTACGGTTGGTCTGCTCGATCGAATCATAGCGATCATCCTGGAAACCCACATCGGAATAGCCGATGAAGAAGCGGGTCGCCGCGTTGAGCTTGTAGCTGTAGAGAAGTTGCATGGTCAGGTCTCTGGAACGGCTTTGAATCGGAAACAGGTACATATCCTGATTGCGGTCTCGGTCGTTGTACTGCAGGGTGAAACGGAGGAAGCTGTGGGCGCTGAACTGGTAGGTGGTACGCAAGTCAGTCAAGTTGGCGGTAAATAGTTTCTGGTTGTCGACCTCGAATTCCTGCAGTGTGTGTCGAAGGTTCAGCGTGAGATGCCGCCCCCAGCGATAACGAATATTTGGACCCCAACGTTTGGAGTAGCCGAGCCGGGTATTGGCAAAATCGACCACGTCTTCATAGCGAATCATCGTGCCTATGCTCAGGTCAGGTGTCGGTGCGAATCCTATATTTACCATGTTGAACTGTTCATCGAAGTGCTTGCCGTTCCAATACGTCTCACTGCCACCGAACAATCCGTTCAAATAAGATTGCAGTGGACCGCTCATATTGAGGAAAAACTCCACTTCTTCTTCCAATAACAGACCACTCTGGTCTTCAGTGCGGTCGTAGTCAGCCGCGAAGCGGATACGGCTGAAGAAGTGATCATCATCCCAGCGCCAGGTGTGTCCTACGGTCGTGACAAAGTATTTGTAATCCACTCGATTCACAAAGCCGAGATCCGCGCGGAAGTCCGAGCCGTAGTCTGTATATCCGAGACGCCAATCCCAACGGCGATCGTTGTGGTTGTATTCGATCACGTGACTGTTATCGCTCAGGCTGGAGTCCTGGCTGTATCGCCCCTGAATCAACTGGGGGTAGTCGGAGTTGGAGTGCATGCTCTGAATAGTGATCGTATCCTGAGGTGTCGGACGCAGAGTGGCATCGACACTGACCACCGAGTTGCTGTAATCATCGCCCCGTCGATCGGTCACCAACAGGCCGATGCTGGAGTTTTCGAACATGTCATAGCGATAACGACCTATGGCGACTTTGCTCTCCACATCCCCCAGGGTTGCTATCCTGGAGCTCAGGCTATTGGGAATAATGAAGCTGGTTTCCTCGTCGTTGGTGGCGAGCAACCCATAGGTATGGGCACCTTCTCTGCCAGTAAGTTTTAGGCCGTATTCCGGATCGGCGATGTTGCGTGTGTGCACCAGGTTTTCCCTGGTATCGAAATAGTCGGCGCCATCGAGGAAAAAAGTGCGTCGCTCAGGGAAGAACAGGCTGAAGGTATTGTTGATATCCAGCTGTGCACTGTCGGCTTCCACCTGCGAGAAATCCGGATTGATGGTGGCATTGAGATAAGTATCCTGGGTAATACCCCAGCGGACATCGAGACTCCCTTCGGTATCGAAATCTTCGCGTTCCCAATCCCCGATAGCAGGATCTCGATTCTCGATTGACGTGGCGGTCATAGTGGGAATGATTTCCAGATTTCTGCTCTTTTCCAGATCTGCGAATCCTTCAGCCTTGCTGATCTGACAGAGGTAGCAAGAAATATCCCGATCCTGTGGCTGGCTGCGCATGCGGATAATCCGGTTACGGGGATAGTTGCGGGTAATGTCGATTCCCCAGGTCTGCACGCTGTCTGCTGTTGTGAAACGCAATTGTTTTAGGGGGACGGCCAGTTCCACGACGTAACCGGTTTCGGAGATCTGCCCCATGCTCTCCCAGATTGCGTTCCATGAATCGTCTTCCCTGCCATTCACATCGTCGTAGATTGCGTCCATCTGTACACCGAGTGGATTTACAAAGAACTCAGAAGCCCGGCGCTCGTCGTTAAACGTATCGAGAATGATACCCATCCAGTCATCGCTCCAGGCGTTGTCGCGGTCCTGGTAGTAGGCACGAATCTGCTCGGGATCCGGATCCTGGGCAATAAAGGCGACGTACAGGATTTCCCCGTCCTCCATCAATAGTGCTTCGGCCTCGACCTCGGCCGGTACATTGTCTCCAGGAGAGATTTCAATATTGACCGGAATGCTGACCGCGCCTGCCCATTCACCGGTATCGACTTGGCCATCGATAGTCGGGGACTGCTGTACCCGGGGAATGGAGTGAATGGATTGGGCGGCGGCTGACGTTGCCGTAAACAGCAGACAAATCGCAACGATCCAGCAAGGAACAAGCTGGGCTGAGCTCCTGAACAGGAGCTGGCCGGCAGAGCAGTGCAGGGAATTATCCACTTTTACTTCAAAGGTTGAAGAACAACCAACTCCTCTTCTCGCGCTATCGGGAGCCCGGCATGGAATCGACTGCGCTCGATAGCCACGCATCCCCGATATGGGGCGCTATTCTATTAGACGCCAGGTCTCTGAGACAATTACTAAGTGTTACTTGATCGTTTAAGTGGTGGCACTATCACAAAAAAAAGCGGGAAGCATCACTGCTTCCCGCTTTCTCGATATTACTTACATTTGCGATGCTGCTTGAAGTACATTATCGAAATCGGGGCGGATTCTATAGCCTTCTTCAGCAAACTTGTACCTGATGACCCCGTCCGGACTGATCAGGAAGATACCCGGGTGCGGAACGCCATAAGCTCTGGAGTCTGGCTCATAATCCTCATTGAGTATGCCGAGGGCATTCACATGGGTGATACCTTCGTCATGTAGCAGGGTGAATTCGATGCCCTGGTCTTCTTCCACTGTCTTCAACATCTCGACAGAATCGTAAGTCATGGCGGCTACATTTATTCCCATTGCTTCGAACTGGTCACTAATCTCTATCAGCTGCACGAGCTGAGCTTTGCAGAAGGGTCACCAGTCAAAAGAGCGGCTCATCATAAACAGAAGCCCCTTCTCGCCTTTCAAATCATCGAATGTGCGCAGCGCACCATTCTGATCCTCGGCGGATATTTCGGGTATCGCTGCACCGACAGGGAAGTCTGCAGCCCAGATATAGTCTTGTGCATTGGAAAGCTGAAACACACTCGCCAGGATCAGTGCAAGCAGGGACTTACATAGCAATCTGACTCGCCCTTGGGGGTAAACAGTCATGGTTTGTCCTCTTATTATTTAGGGGAATTACAGGTTCAGCGCATTACGCTCTCTATAGAACCGGCCAAACGGGAATTTTATTGCAGGATTGGCACAACCATCTAATCGATTCCCGCAAGCCAGCGTTCGCTACGGGGAAGAAAATTATTGCTGCTGTCCAGCGAGAATACCACCGAACTGGACCGTCCAATAATTTCACCGCGCGGTATGAAACTGTAGACCCGGCTATCGACACTGTTGTCGCGATTGTCTCCCAACACGAAATATTGTCCTCGGGGCACAACAGTCGGGCCGTAGCTCCTGCTGGAGCGGTTGAAAAAACTACGCGATAACCTGGCTTGATGGGTTTTGTCTGGAAGATCTTCCTGGATGATGATCGAATCGCCATCGCGGGATAATACTTCGTAGTCGGCAGCCTCACCGTTGATTACCAGGGCGTTATTCTGCATATAGATGGTATCGCCTGGTACGCCTACGATGCGCTTGACCAGCCGCTTGTCGGCGCGCTTGGAGTCTATGATGACAACATCCCCGCGCTTGGGATCGGCCAACTCGGCCAGGGAAATCTCGGTCCACGGAATCTTCACATCGTAGGCGAGCTTGTTAACCCAGACCTTGTCCCCGTCGAGCAGGGTAGGCAGCATGGACAGGCCGGAAATCGAGCTTAAATCGGCGATAGCACTCTTGAAGAATACGATGCAGAACAGTAGCAGGAAAAACTGGCGATTCTCTTTCCAGAATAGCCGCAGATAACCCCGCATACGCTCTGGATGCCCGGGGGGCTGATGGTGGTTGGTATTAAGGGGCTCGCTCATTACTATCGCTCTCGGCTGACACGGACATAAATTATCGGTGTCAATTGCCCATGTCAATCAACTGAACCTCATTTACACAATTTCACTGGAATTCGCTTGTAATCCGGCTATGCTCCCAAAGGAGTCGATAGATCCGGTGAGACGAGGATTCAGGCGTGTCTGCCTGCTTATTGCAATCTGCGTAAAGCTTCAATAACCTGTATGTCTGTACAGTAATTCCCACAATAATTGCAAGAACACGAGAAGCACCATGGCCCTGAACAACTTTCACCCTGCCTGTCAGAGCTGGTTTAACGCCCAGTTCGGAGCACCCACGGTGGCTCAAACCCAGGCCTGGCCAGCAATTCAGGCCGGTCGACATACGCTGATTTCGGCTCCTACCGGTAGCGGTAAGACGCTAGCGGCGTTTTACGCGGCTATCGATAGCCTGGTCCAGCGCGGGCTCAATCGGCAACTCGGTGATGGGGTACAGATACTCTATGTTTCGCCTCTGAAGGCGCTGAGCAACGACATCCACAAAAACCTGGAAATACCCCTCGACGGCATCGCTGAGCAGCTGTTTCTTGCCGCTGAAGCACCGGTAGATATCAGCATTGCCGTACGCACCGGGGACACACCAGCCGGTGAGCGGCAGAAGATGGCCAGGAATCCACCCCATATCCTGGTAACCACCCCGGAATCGCTGTATTTACTCTTAACCAGCGCCAGCGGACGCGCCATGTTGTCCTCCGTGTCGACCCTCATCGTCGATGAGATTCACGCCATGCTGGGGAACAAGCGTGGCTCTCATCTGTCTCTCTCCATCGAGCGCTTGCAGCGCCTGGTTGAGCAGAATTCAGGGCAACATCTGCAGAGAATAGGGCTGTCCGCGACGCAGAAGCCCATCGACCTGGTGGCCAACTACCTGGTGGGCAACCGTGCCTCAGAGCAGCGAAAGACAGAATGTGAGATTGTGGATTCCGGCTTTCAGCGGGACATCGACATCAGCCTGGAAGTGCCGGGCTCACCGTTAACCGCGTTGATGAGCAATGAGGTATGGGAGGAACTCTATCAGCGGCTGGTTGAACTCATCGAGAGTCATGACACTACCCTGGTGTTCGTAAATACCAGACGCTTGTCCGAGCGCCTAGCACTGGCGCTGTCTGAACGGCTGGGCGAGGGTTCGGTGTCGTCTCACCATGGCAGTATGAGCAAGGATCATCGCAGTACTGCGGAACAGCGCCTCAAGGCAGGCGAGTTAAAGATATTGGTAGCCACCGCCTCCATGGAGCTAGGTATCGATATTGGTTCGGTTGATCTGGTGGTGCAGTTCTCCTCCTCCAAGAGTATCGCCACGTTTCTGCAGCGAGTAGGGCGCAGCGGCCACTCAATCCATGGCACTCCCAAAGGCATTCTTTTTCCCTTGACCCGGGATGACCTGGTAGAGGCAACAGCTCTGTTGCAAGCCGTCAAACAAGGCCAGCTGGACCGCATCGTCATGCCCGAGAAGCCCCTGGATATTCTTGCCCAGCAGATCGTCGCCGAAGTCTCATCCCAGGCGCTCGGTGCAGATGGCAGCATCGATGGCTGGGACATCGCGGAACTGTATGAGCTGATTTTGCATGCCTATCCCTATCGCGATCTGACGCGGGAAGAATTCGATACCACTATTCAGATGCTCGCAGAAGGCTATGCAACCAGACGTGGCCGGCGTGGAGCCCATGTCCATCTGGATGCTATTAATAATCGGATCCGCAGCAGGCGTGGAGCAAACTTGATTGCGCTGACCAATGGTGGCGCCATACCCGACATGTTTGACTATCAGGTGGTATTGGATCCTGAAGATTTGGTTGTCGGCAGCGTTAATGAAGACTTTGCCCTCGAGGCATTCCCAGGCGATATATTTACCCTGGGAACCCATGCCTGGCAGCTGCTCAGGATCGACGGGCTCAAGGTTCGCGTGCGCGACGCCGAAGGCATGCAACCAACCATACCTTTCTGGTTTGGTGAGGCGCCAGGTCGCACACAAGAGTTGTCGCAGTCCGTATCATTACTGCGACAGTCTATAGCGGATTTGCTGATTACTGATTCTGCCAATTCGGCGGTGCAGTGGGTAGTAGACGAAATCGGTCTGCCTCACTCTGGTGCTACCCAGCTGGTGGACTACTTGCAAGCAGGCATGAATGCCCTCGGAGTAATGCCGACCCGGGAATCCCTTGTCATGGAACGATTCTTCGATGAAGTCGGCGACATGCACGTGGTCATTCACTCACTCTATGGGAGTCGCTTGAATCGGGCCTGGGGCCTGGCACTCAGGAAACGCTTCTGCCGATCCTTCAATTTCGAATTACAGGCGGCGGCTAACGAAGACAGCATCGTAATCTCCTTAGGCTCGGTGCACAGCTTTCCCTTGGATGAAGTGTACAGATACTTACAGAGTGCGACGGTTCGCACGATTCTGATTCAAGCGATGCTGGACGCTCCGATGTTCGAAGTGCGCTGGCGCTGGAATGCAACCCGTGGCCTGGCAATACAACGCAACCGCAACGGTAAGCGGGTTCCACCCCAGTTTCAACGCATGGACGCTGAAGACCTGGTGGCGCACGTGTTTCCCGATCAGATTGCCTGCCTTGAAAACATCACTGGAGACCGCGAGATACCCAATCACCCGCTAGTAAACCAGACGGTGGCAGATTGCCTGACCGAGGCAATGGATATCATTGAGCTGGAAACACTCATTGCTGATATCGAGCAGGATAAACTGATGCTTGTCGCAAAAGATCTGCGGGAACCCTCTCCCTTCGCCCAGGAGATCATCAATGCCAGGCCCTACGCCTTCCTCGATCCCGCACCTGCTGAAGAACGCCGCACCAACGCGATACGTAATCGTAGCTGGGTCGATCCGGCAGAAGCGAAGGATTTCAGTTTGTTAGATGGTGATGCCATCGATCGTGTGCGCGAGGAAGCCTGGCCGTTCATCAACAACGAAGAAGAACTACACGATGCGCTGATGAGTCTTGTCTACATGACAGAGGAAGAATTCAATTCCAACAATTATGCGCAATGGCAGGCTCCACTTATCGAATCTGGTCGAATCCTGCAACTGAAACTCACAAAAAACACGCTCTGGATCGCAGCGGAAAACCTTCCTTGCTTCAAGGCTGTGTTCGACGAAATCGATACTGCTGGGGAATTAGGCAAATACCTTGCAATGTTGCCAGATTTTTTACTTGAGAAGAACTGGGAATCTGAGCAAGCCTTGCGAGAAATAGTTAGAGGTAGACTGGAAGGGCTCGGACCGGTAACAGCAGAGCGCCTGGCTCTGGAGTTGAATTGCAGTGAAGCGAAGATAGATGCTGCACTCATTGCGCTGGAAGTCGAAGGCTATGCTTTCCAGGGGCAGTTTACGCCGCAGCTGAAACAGGCAGTAATCGCAAACGGCAACTCAAGAACTGAATGGTGCGAACGCCGGCTCCTGCAACGCATCCACCGGTATACGATCGATGCTCATCGAAAAGCCATCAAATCAGTCTCGTTGGAAACCTACACGGAGTTCCTGTTTGATCGGCATCAACTGCTTGCTGTTACAGAACAGGCCTCCAAAGAATGTGCTTCTCTCGACGGTCAGACTCGATTACAGAGCACGTTAAACTTATTAGATGGTGTTGCGGCGCCTGCTGCAAGCTGGGAAGCGGATCTCTATCCGGCGCGAATACCAGATTATGATCCGAATTGGCTGGATGTCATGTGCATCAGCGGCAAGGTAGCCTGGGGTCGATACACCTTGCCTGCCAGTTCGCAACGAAACACTGCTGAGAAGAAATCGTCGGGACCGGTTAAGAGCACACCGATTACTCTGGCATCACGGCAGAATCTCGATATCTGGCAAGACCTGGCCAGGTCGCAATTAAATGATGAATATTCCCTGCAATACAGCACTATTGCCTGCCGTATTGAAGCTGACTTATTACAACACGGTGCCAGCTTTTTTGATCAGATGCAGAGCCGCTCCGGTTTGTTGAAAACTCAATTGGAGGAAGGCCTGGCGGAATTAGTCAGTTCTGGGAGAATCTGCAGCGATAGCTTCACTGGACTTCGAGCGCTGTTAACACCCAGCCATAAAAAACCTGGCACGCATCGCCGTCGCGGACGCAAAGTCATGTTTGGCGTTGAAGACGCAGGTCGCTGGAGTTTACTGGATACATTCCAATTAGCAGAGGAACCTGTAAAACAGTCTCGGCATTGGGAAGTCCTGGATGAGGAGCAATTGGAAAGACTCATCAGTATCTATTTACAGCGATGGGGTGTGTTGTTCAGATCTCTGCTGGACCGAGAAGCCTTCTCGCCACCCTGGCGCATACTACTGGCAGTGCTTCGGAAGATGGAATTGAGAGGCACTCTACGTGGTGGTCGATTCGTAGCAGGAGTTAACGGCGAACAGTTTGCATTTCCAGAATCTGTCGATGAGCTGAGGAAGTTTAAAAAGTTAAAAGAGCCTTCGGGTAGTTCTACAATAGTTTGTATAGCAGCCACTGATCCGCTAAACCTGTTGAATCTGATTCAACCGAATCGCAAGCTGGCACGTTTGTTAAACAATCGAGTCCTGTATAAAGGCGGAGTTCCGATTGCGACGCTGGATTCTGGTGAGGTACATTTTGTACGGGATGTTGATATAGATCAACAGTGGAATTTGCAGCAAATGTTGCTAAAGCGCAATTTTCCTACGCGGCTTCGTAGTTACTTGGGCAGCAGATAGGATTACGTACCAGGTAGTACTCTTTTTTTCTCTAACCTTCGATAAAAGATCTCGCTGCTGGAATCCAGCAGCGGGATCTACTACTTATGGGAGCTAAGGAATGTCATTAGGATTTGACAATTCCCCTCCAGTTATCGAACCCATATTTTACTGGTTTGGATAACCGGAGGCTCCCTTACTAATTTGACTTTTGATGGGATCACCTCCTTGGAATGTCAGGGTAGCAAAGGCTGTTGGTAGACTCCCCCTGTTAGAACCACTAACAAAATTCTGTAGATCTTATATAACACATCGTCAGACGAGTAAAGTTGCTTGAGTATTTCAATTATTGTGTATGAGTTCACATTAATCAGGAGTGCTTTCAGTAATCCTAAACACCAATGAGCTAATGATTTCTCATATAGAAGCAATATTCCTACAGCTATCCTCTTGAGAGATAGACTAAAATTGGCAATGCGTTCTGGGAAAGGGTTGGATTGAGATAGTGATTGATCGAAGGCAACATCAACGAATAGAAGTAGGCTATTGGGCGAGCCTTAAGCACCCATTGCTTGGAATTATCACTGGCGATATTCAGGACATGTCAGTCAGTGGTGTATCGCTAGTCCTTGATGAAGGAATGAATTTCTTCGTAATGATGGAATTAGATGTACGGATTCACGGAGAAGGATGGGATGATTCGATGCCTTCCTTGCCTGTTCAGGTGGTTCGTGTGAGCCGGCGGGAAGTTGCACTTCGGTTTCTCGACTCATTGGAAGATTGCTGGACGCCTCCGCTGGACGATGACTGCGGTTATGCCGTTCAGGAGGAACTTCAATATGGATCTGGCCAAGGACTAAAAGTTACCTACAATTGAAGCGGCCTATAACGACAGGAAGAGCCGTAAAGAAAGGAACAGCACCAGTCCTGCCAATCCGACATACACAATAAATCGAATCGGATTATCAAGAAAACTATGCCACATGGTGCGTGTTTCGCCTCGCTGCCGGCTTAACTCATACTCTTCTTTCACTCTAGCTGTGCGTTCTTCTTGATAATCATTCAGGACTTGCTGTGCAAAATCATACTGATCATCATTCTTTAGCCACAGCGCAGGTAAAGAAATTCCCCAATTACCTGCAAATGTTTCAAAGAATTCAATTTCATTTGAATCCAGTAGCTCACGCACTTCCTGTGCCTCGTCGTCGGGCACATAGCGCATCTTGAACAGAAGTTTGGACATCGAGGTTTCCTGAAAGTGTTTTCTCGTACTTAGGCGCTGCTTTTACTGATTCTGCTGCCATGCTACGTTAGTGGAAAGCGAAAACAGCAATCGAGTGAGTCCCTATTCCCAGTCGCAATAGCCATGGTTCCGCACCAGCAGAGTAATATTTGAAAGTTTAACAAAAGAGGACTAGTAAGATGAATAAGATTTCCGGATACAAAACAGCAACCACTGCGCTTATTTTATTCTCAGGTGCTGTTCTCTATGGCACTGCTTGGGCAGATACTTCAGTGTGGGAAGTCCGATCTGATTCAAATTCTCTCTACCTGGGTGGAACCGTGCACCTGCTACGTCCCACCGACTATCCTTTGCCTGAAGAATTTGAGCAAGCCTACCAGGCATCGTCTGAAATCTATTTGGAAACTGATATTAGTTCCATGAATGACTTGTCGGTGCAGGCTCAATTGTTACAACAATTGACCTATCAGGATGAGCGAAGTCTGAAAACAGTGTTAAGCAACGAAGCTTACACCGCTCTGTCAGACTACACCGAAAAGATCGGCATGCCTCTGATGATCATGGAAAAATTTAAACCCGGGATGGTGGTTAGCGCCTTGCAGCTTCTGGAGTTTCAACGTATTGGTTTTACTCCGCAAGGAGTAGATACCTATTTCAATACCAGAGCCATCGGTGATGCCAAGACGCTCGGTCAATTGGAAACTGTCCAGGAGCAGATCGGATTTCTCGCTGCGATGGGCGAAGGCAATGAGAGCGAGTTCATTCTTTTGTCGCTCAGGGATCTGGCTGAGACTAATACCGTAATGGAAGACATGATCACAGCATGGCGTACAGGCGACAACGATAGCCTTGCAGAGTTGTTTGTCACTGAGATGCGCGCCGAAACGCCTGATCTGTATGATTCTCTGCTGCGGCAGAGAAACCTAAAATGGATTCCTCAGATTGAGCGGATGCTGCGGGATGCAGACAAAGAGTTTGTCCTGGTGGGGGCGGCACACCTTGTCGGCGAAGATGGTCTCCTGCAGTTATTGCAAGCTAAGGGCTGCGAGGTAAGGCAACTCTGATCCACACAAACTGGGGCACAAAAAACAGGGTGATGAATATCACCCTGTTTTTTTTACTAGTATCTAAGAACTGGTTTTATGGCTTAGCACGATCTGTCGTGGACCACTGGTGGAAGTCTGACCACTCACACCGGAGGGAATCTGTTGGACTTTACCGCCTGCCTTCAAGAAAGCTTCGACATGCACTGCTAGATCAGCTCGATTACTGACTACCGAATCTTTTTTAGATTTGTTTGCCATAAAACTATTTCTCTGAGCGCCAAAAGGACACAAGTATACATGAATCCGCTACTTACGGCTAATTGAGGACCGTATCAAGCGGCTTGATCAGGTGTTTTCAAGGCCACACCAGCAAGGGTTCCAGATCCCTAAAAGACTGGAATACAGATGTAGTATTACCAGGATTACCTGCTTCGGGATCCGATTCTTTTGCGAGGGCGAACGTAGTAATCGGAGTAATAGTCTTCCGGTAGATCACCAACGAGTTCATCCATCGAAGTCTTATAGATCACTTTCATTTTTGCCAGCAACTCAAGGTCCAGGTGACAGCCGTAGTTCCTGGCAGTTTCGATGTCTTCAAGTTGTTTTCTAGACACACCGAGAAGACGAGCGCCTTCGTTCATTGAGTATCCGGCGTTCAGTCGAAGCTGCCTTACATTTTTTTTAACACTTACCGTTATCGGTGAAAATTTTGAATATTGTGGATAATTCATAATGTCTGCACAAAGAAGTCGGATTTGAAGCAAAAAATCGCCGTCCGACGTTTCTCCCCTTTTGTGTTGTAGTTTACTAATTACCCAAACGGTACACTCATCCTAGGCTGAATTAAGCTAACATATGGGATTTCCAATGATAATGATTTCTTGAAATTAGTGGGAATTGGCCACATTTTTGAAATAAGTAGTCAACACAATTTCGAAATTTCAAATTAGAAATTGGCTACCCTGCCTCAATTTGGCAGCGAGTTTGGCATGAACCCGTGCTGAGACCAGGCTTGCTGCTGAAAATCGAAGTGAGATTGAGTATTCTTAAGGAATGCTTGCATTGTTGCCTCACATAGCTCAGCGAGCCCTGCTTTACGATATCACCTGCAGCCTTCAGGGTCGTTCAACAGCCTGGAGTGGGCTAAATCCTGTTTTTCCGACTGGGTTCAACCCTGCCGGTTCTGGGTGGTGCCACATACCGCTAACATTGCAGCCAGCTGTTCAAGGGGCCTTAGCCCGGATATTTCACCAAATTCCTACTGCGGCCGCTCCAGGGCACGCCCTCTGCAGAGTTCACTCCTTCGCCGCGCTCAACGTCCTGCACGAGTACGCCTACGCGCTTCTCAGTCGCGAACTCCACAGATCGCGCACCCTGGAACGTCCTCGCTACGGAATCTGGTGAAACATCCGGGCTAGCGCTCTGACTTACTTAAGCAATATCTTGTGATCAGTAGCATCTGCTAGAATTCCTCCTCTCGGGAGAATGAACTATGACGGATTTAGAAAATTCTGAAGACACCAGGGACTCTGGCAGAAGTAGCCATACAGATGAGCAGATAACTGCGAACAAAGCCGTCAGCTTCCATTATCGGTTAAGTTACGTCGATAGTGAGGGGAATCATGGTGATTGGAGTGAACAGTCCTATGGCAATGAGCCGAAGTACTACCTGCATGGCTTTCACAATGTCATAGTCGGTTTGGAGAAGGCGCTGGAAGGCAAGAGGGTTGGCGACAAGATAGAAATTACTCTTAAACCGGAAGAAGCATATGGCGAACGTGATCCTGAAGGCTTACGTCGGCTACCTATCAAGCATCTGCGTTTCCTCAGAGGAGGCAAGAAACCAAAGCCGGGCATGATAGCTGGTGTAGAAACCAATCAGGGTAAGCACAGTGTCATCATACTCAAAGTGGGCAAATTTAATGTCGATGTCGACTTCAACCACCCCCTGGCAGGCAGGACGCTCTATTATGAAGTCGAAGTAGTTTCGGTTCGAGATGCAAGTGAAGAAGAAATAGCCCACGGGCATGTGCATGGTGCGGGTGGACACGGTCACTGAAATTATTCGATGTTTTCCGGCTGCTTGCGTATTGTCGACTCCAATACCAGAGGAAGCACTTTTCTGTTAACAACTACCTCAAAGTAACTTTCATCGCTGTCCGGATCTTCATGAATTTCCGAGTCGCGCCACAGTCCCACTTTTCCTTCACGAATAACCAGATCTTTCTTACGCCCATTGGCATCCGGGTACTGTCCAACATGAAATAGATAGTCTTTAGCATTAAGCGTTATGCGTACACTCTTGAGTGATATTTCTCTCTTACGCTTTGAAAACGCCAGGTCGTCTATATTTATTCCATTAACGTTATAGCGAAGATAATGTTGACCCTTCTCACCCTTGCCGCTCTCCCCTTCGGCAATACGCAGTACATCTACATTAAACAAACTCTTCTTAATTGCGGCTCTTAAGTTCCATGAACAACCTGACATACGGTCAGCCAAACCGATAGCACCAGAGATCATTATTGGGTGGTCGCCATCATAGAGATAACGGGGAGCCTCTTCGGAGTAACAAATACCGACACCCAGTTCGAGCAGAGGCAAACCCATTTGTGTCGAGTAGCGGCTGTTGGACCCGGTTATCTTCAGCATGTCTTTTGCGTAACCGCAGGAACGTGCTACGGAAAACCATTGCTGTGGCGTATGTTCGTATTCGAGAAAACTGAGAATAATGGCGTCGCCTACTATGAATACCTTATTGGCTCCGTAAGTTTCAAGAATCTTGTTGATAGGATTAAAGAATCGAGTGCTGAAATAAGAGGCAGGGTTCAGGCTTTTTTCCTGCAATTCATCTGTGACAGTTGTAGAACCCCTGACATCAGCCTTGAGAATGGCATGATGGCATATTCTCTCCTCATCCTCTTCGATTTCAGAGCTTGTAGGAAGCACGTACAAGGTACCTGCAGTTTTCGACAATTTGAGTTCGTCTTCAGCTGTCAACAAGCTCATGCGGTTGAATGCACGATGTGCAAAGCGGAAGTATTTGAGCTGTTGGCGAAATCGACTGAAGTCCAACAGTAGCCTCAAAGAATCGTTTGCGTCGGCTTTGGAAATCTGTTCCCCAACTTTTCCCTTTAGGGACTCGAGAGATTTGATTTGCTCGTTGCTAAGTTGACGCCCTCCTGAAATGCTTTCTTGTACTTTAGCTGCTGTGATATTGCCGCACAGAAACTGGCAAATGGTTTTTAGATCTACGTATTCCATGATGGTTGGATTGAGGGAGCGGCGCATGTAGTGTGAGGCAAGAAGTTGCGCAAGCACCTTCTTGGATCTTAATAACTTGGAGAAGGTTTTTAGTGTTCCGGTGAGTCGCCTTATATCACCTCGTTTCCGCCACCACTTCCTGAATCCGAATTCCTTGCGATAGGCAGATAGTTTTTCATTATGTTTTCGAAGATTGAAGAGTGACTCGACGAGTGCAGGATGTTCGAACCAATTGAATGATTCCGCTAGTGTTGTCTTCGTATCCTCTGCCTGGCCAAGGAATGGTTGGGCCAGGAAAAGACCACCCAGTTCATCATGAATTTCGGTGATTACAGTTTGTTGCTCATCTTCATTTCTCAGGGGTGTAATTTCAAGTTCCGTAATACGTTTGCTAAACAGAGATTCAACTTTTTTGTTCAAATCGATAAAACCGATGTCTTCCCCATTCCAACTCTACATGCTGTACTCGTTCAGTAATAGTGGAAGTGCACTGAGTTCAGATGTGTATAGCAGCGGGTTGATCAAGGCATCGGCTGCAAATTCGTAATCTTCGCCGAGAAACTGATCACGGATGATGCACAGCTGTCTCTCTTCGACACGCTGCAGCTGACTGAAAATCTGCTTGTTTACATTATAGAGAATGGCGTCGTAATTTTTCTTCAACCAGAACATGCGCTGGTCTGTTGCAAGGGCTTCTGAAGACCCCCTATTTCGATTCTCGGACAGGCGATATTGTACTTTTCTGATTTCATTATCGAGTTGATGACGAACGAACTGGAGAATATATTTTATCGAAGCAAATTGCAGAAAAACAGATTTCGTCTGCATTCAGGTCAGTCTTGACTCGATGAATCAGTACAGTCATCAGGTCCAGGTAACTGCTACGTAGTTTTTCAAACAGCTCGGAATTGTCCCAGCTCTTGGGCTTGGGAACAGAAGTCTGCGATATGAGTAGACTTGCTAGTTTCTTTATGTCTGAAGAAAACTTTTTACTGAGCCGGATATCGATGTGATAGTTGTCGATGCCCCTGGACAGCGAATCGATCGAAATCTGTATCGATCGCTCCTTTTCAACAATCCTAAATATGTTATGAATTTTTTCTGCTGAATTCATACTGCTTATGCTTCTAGCTGGTGGTGCGTTAGGCAATGTCAGAGGCTAATACATGCCTGAGCATTTCGAATTAGAACTAAGATACTAGAAAAAACTTAAGGGTTTGTGAAGTGAAACACATTATATAGAATGTATTGAAAAATTAGCTATTTGAAGTAAAAACATCAAAATACTATTGCTCAGAGAAGCAACACCTATAACTTGGGGTAATTGACTCGAAACAGCACAAGATATGGTAGGGAAGAGTAAACTAGCTGGGTTGGAACCGCATGTGAAGGGCGAAGCATTCCAACAGACGACTTGCTCGTCGTTTTTCTAGTGAAGTCCGCAAAAATCCCAACCAACTGCCCAGGCCGTTGAACTCGAATTCCATCTCCAGTCGTACTTCCGTATGCCGGGTATCGTCCGTAGAAATAACTGTGATGCTGTATCCGATTCGCTTGCTACGCGTGGCAAAAACCAAATCCAAACGCTTTGCCGGATCCCAGTGAGCGATCCTGCACTCAAGCTGAGTCAGCTTTTCCCGCACCAGGAGTATGCTGCCACGCCCCACCACACCGGCATCCTGACGCTCGACCGCTTCTACGCCGGGCATCCACCTATTCCAGTTCTCGAAGTCAACGAGCTGGGTCCAGATTGCATGAACCGATCCTTCCAGCGGCCCGATGAATCGGGAGACGATGCCTTCAGGGGCAATGCGCGTTGAGAGATTGTGAAAACGTGTGTTAGTCATTGTGCTGGCCGTTGAGTTGGACAAGCGGGCTTCAGATACTGTGCTTGCCATTGCCCGCTATGCGTCACAAACTGGTCCAATTCGCCACTGATGGTGGACTGTTCCCAAGCCCAGGATAGTCTCGAATTGTAAGGCTCTGATAACACGAAGGAAAATATTTGGCTCACATTTTGCGTATTTTTTATTCAAATCAAAAGAGCAACCGCGGAAAATCCGTAAAAGTGTGGATAGACACTAGCCAATGGCAGTGAAAGGAGAATAACGATGGATGACATAACACCAGTTCTGATAGTCGCAATAGTCTTTGCATTCGTAAGCTTCAGTGTCTACCTCAAGTATCGAACTGAGCGTTTTCGCCACGGGGTGGACGATCTGGAATCAAACCTGCAACGTGAAAACCAGCAGCTCAGAGCGAAGACTGAAGGCTTGGAAAAACGTATCGAGGTTCTGGAATCTATTGTGACCACCCGGGACTTCCAACTGAAACAGGAAATAGAATCCTTACCCTAACAATGTAGGGACTCCGTATGGTATGGTTGAGCGAAATCCAGTCCATTCACTAACTCCTGGTACGGCTTCAATTAACAGGGCCGGCAAGGCGAGTAAGATTGAAGAGAGATCACGATGAATCCTGAAGACAAAGGTAGAAGAAAAATTCTAAAAGGCGCGCTGGGTACTGGAGTCCTGGCTGCCGGCGCCGCAACCGCACCCAACCTGCTTTTTCCAGCCCTGGCACAGGGAGAGAGATTGGTCCCGTTTACCGACCCACAGTCAGAGTCCTTTCAGTGGAATCCGATTCAGCCAAATACTACCCACTGGCAGGATACTCGGGCGATCACCAACTATTTTACTGATAATGATGATTTCTATCTGGTGCAACACTATGGCCAGCCTGAGATAGACAATGACTCCTGGCGTTTGAAAGTCACCGGTATGGTAGATAACGAGCTTGAGTTTTCACTGCAAGAGCTCATGGGTAGAAACATCATCGAGCAGCAAGTTGGCTTTGAGTGTGGTGGAAGTAGCCAGCGTCTGCTGCACGGACTGATGGGTAATGCAAACTGGCGCGGAGCTGCCCTGAACAGCATCCTCGAAGAGGCAGGGATTCAGGAAGGCGCTAAAGAAATTGTATTTTTTGGTTCAGATATTTCAACAGAAGAAATTCGTGGCCGCGAAGTCGAAAAAGCGTTCGCCCGCAGCCTGTCGATTAATGATGCCATGCGCGCTGAGAATATGCTGGCATTTGAGATGAATGGCGAACCACTGCCACATTATCACGGTAAACCAGTGCGGTTGCTGGTGCCAGGCTGGTACGGAGTCGCGAATGTAAAATGGCTTACTCAGATTCACGTACAAAACACCCGTTATATGGGACGATTTATGGGTCGTGACTATGTAACCCTGAAGAGGACTGACATCGGGGGTACCGAACGCTGGGTTGAGAATTCAGTTACCGCGATGAACCTCAAATCTGCGATCGTGCGTGTGATCGAATCCGGGGGACAATATCGAGTCCAGGGATTTGTTCTAAATGATGGAACTGCTCTGGAGAGCGTCGAAGTTAAAGTCGACGATGGTCCATGGGAACGTGCACAAATGAATCCACGTAATACCAAGTACTCTTGGAAGCTGTTCAGTTATAACTGGGATAATCCCAGCTCTGGGGAGCATACTCTTGTGTCGCGGGTTACCGATGTAAATGGAAATGTGCAACTTCGCCAGGATCAGCTACCTGAAAAGGTTAGCTTCTGGGAAGATTTCGGACAGTTTGAAAGAAAAGTGCGTATATAGTTGCCGCGACACTAGTACAAGGGGATTTTGCTCATTCGCAATATGCAGCCTGGACCTCGACCAGGGGTTGATAGGAAAGAGCTCATAGAAATTAGCATAATCCCCTAGTATTTTGGGTCTGTGTCCACAGACTCCACAGAAAATCCTTCTCTTAACGGTTTCATTCTCACCCGGCAATAGATCGAGTCAAGCGATGGTCTCGAACTCATCTTCTGGTTTGCTTCAGATAATGGTCCACTGAGAGTTCGCCTGGAAAGGCAGGAAGCGGTTTGCTTCTACCCGACAGCACAGCAGACCCAGGTCAGCAATACGCTGGCAAGGAATCGCAACTGGAGGACTGCGCCAACCGGGTTGAAGAGTTTCAGCCAGCAATCCATGTCTGCGCTCTATTTTCGAAGCCGGCGTCAGCTCTTCGATAGTCGAGATAAACTGCGTGGCCAGAAAGTTCAGCTTGTAGAGTCCGACATCAAGCCCGCCGATCGTTATCTGATGGAACGGTTTATTACAGGCGGTGCTTGTATTACCGGTGAGATAGAAGAAGCAGGTTCTTTCCGCGACATTCACAATGCACGGCTTACTTCTGAAGAGTATCACCCTCGGCTCAAGTCAGTTTCAATCGATATTGAAACGAATTTTGCAGCTGACACGCTTTACTCAATAGCTCTCTACTCTGAATCTGAGTCGACCGTGCTCATGGTTGGCGCGGACGCAGACTGTAATACCAGCTTCGACAATGACAGTCTCTCACAGCGTTACTTCGCGGACGAAGGCCTATTGCTCACTGCGTTTGTAGACCGAATTCGTCTGCTCGATCCGGATATCCTGATGGGGTGGAACGTTGTGAATTTTGACCTGCGTCGTTTACAGGAGTTTGCCAATCGAGCCGCCGTCCCCTTGCAACTCGGCCGCAATCAGGAAACTATCATCTGGCGGCAGGCGAGAGAGAGCACTGATCGCTTCTACGCATTGCTCCCCGGGCGGGTTGTGCTTGATGGGATCGAACTGATGCGTTCGGCAAGCTATCAGTTTGAAAATTTCTCATTGGAGTATGTTACACGGCAATTGCTCAAGCGAGGCAAGCTGATCGATGATGTTGATCAGCGTGGTCAGGAAATCAGTGCACTATTTGAATCCAATAAGCTGGCATTGGCACGCTATAACCTGGAAGACTGTCGCCTGGTATGGGATATTTTTTGCCGTGAGAAGCTGATTGAATTTGCAATCGAACGTGCGTTGCTAACCGGGTTGGAACTGGATCGATATGGTGGCTCGGTAGCCGCTATGGATTTCCTTTACCTGCCCCAACTCCACAGGAACGGATATGTCGCACCAGCACTGGAGCAGCTAGAATCGACCAATATGAGTCCTGGCGGATACGTCATGCAGTCGGTTCCGGGGATTCATGAAAACGTAATCGTGTTGGATTTCAAGAGTCTATACCCGAGCATAATTCGAAGCTTTCATGTCGATCCGCTGGCCCTGGTCGTGGGTCTCGAAGAAGATGGTGCCATTGAAGGCTACGATGGGGGGTGCTTTCCCCGGGAGCACTTCATTCTTCCTTCCCTTATCGAGCGCCTGTGGGCTGCCCGCGACGAAGCTAAAGCCCGCAACAATGCCGTACTCTCACAGGCCATCAAGATTATTATGAATTCTTTCTACGGAGTGCTTGGCACACGGGGTTGCCGGTTTTTCGACTCTCGACTGGTAAGTTCAATTACCAGGCGCGGGCACGAAATCATTATTGAGAGTAAAAAATTTATTGAGGCGCAGGGATACTAGGTCATCTATGGTGATACGGACTCTGTGTTTGTATTGTTGGGATCGATTGACTTGTCGTCTGCCACTGTCATAGGAACTGATCTAGCAGTAAAGCTCAATGAATGGTGGCGCGAAAGGCTTATGAAAGAACATCGAGTAAGAAGTTTTCTGGAAATAGAATTTGAAACCCATTTCAGGAAGTTTCTAATGCCAACAGTTCGAGGTTCTGACGCTGGCAGCAAGAAGCGCTACGCGGGTCTGGTGGGTCAGGACAAGATTCTTTTCAAGGGGTTGGAAACAGTACGCAGTGACTGGTCTCCTCTCGCGAGAGAATTTCAGCAAGTGCTATATAGGAATATTTTTCTTGACCTGCCTTACGAAGACTATGTCAAACAGGTAGTGGCGGATCTGCAGGATGGAAAGTACGAGCCAGAGCTGGTACTGCGCAAACGCCTGCGGCGGAAATTGAAGGACTATGTTAAGAATGTTCCTCCTCATGTACAGGCGGCGCGTAAGGCTGACGCGATTAGAACCGAGCGTGGTTTACCACGCCAGTATGAATCTGGTGGCTGGATTGAATATTACATGACAGTCAGTGGTCCCGAGCCGAGGCAATACCGTCAATCGCCTATCGACTATGACTTCTATATCGATAAACAATTGGCACCGATAGCCGATTCCATACTAGTCTTTAAATCATCTTCCACTTCAGAAATTTTGAACAAACAGATGGGACTCTTTTAGGATCCCTTTGACTAATTTGAGGTAACCGATGACTACTTATCTTGTACTGACAGCAATCGGCGATGATAAACCGGGACTCGTCGAATCCCTTGCGCAGACCATCGCCAGTAACGCGGGCAACTGGCTGGAGAGCAACATGTCCCAGCTGGCTGGTAAGTTTGCAGGAGTTCTGCGTGTCAGTGTTAACGACCAGGACGCCGACAGACTGATAGACGCTCTCGAAGGATTGTCAGATCATCTCACGCTGGTTATCGAGAGGGTTGATATTGATGAGACTCACAACACGGAACAAACTGTTGAATTGAACCTGATCGGAAATGATCGGGCTGGTATCGTGCAGGAGATTTCCCATGCACTGGCGAAACTCTCGGTCAATGTAGAAAAGCTGACATCAGAGTGCGCCCCGGCCCCCATGTCCGGTGACGCCCTGTTTAAAGCGTCAGCGTTATTGAAAGTACCCGAGGGATTGGACCTGGAAGATCTGCAGAGCGAACTGGAAGGGCTGGCGGATGATCTGATCGTCGAGCTTCAGTAGAGGGTTCTTAGACTGGGTCATACAGACCTATTTTAATCTGTTCCAGATAATCGATCATGTTAGTGAGCAGGTTGATGCATTCGACAATTTCGAACTCTGCTTGCAAGCTGTCTCTGGTGTCTTCCGGGTTGCCCAGGGTGCTGTAGAGCAGCACCAGGCATTCCTTGCTGGCGTCAAAATTTTGATAGAAAAGCTCTTCAAAGTCAGAAGAAAGACTGATCAAGATTGAATCCAGGCTCAAGCCCCGGGTCGAGTCTGTATCGAGCAGCAATTGCTCAATACTGGTTAGCTGGGCAGAGACTGCATTTTGTGTTGAGTGACTGAAGGGCGATTGAATACTATCGATGTATTCTCCATTCAGTAGGGGGTACAAAGATCGAACCAGCATCTCTTCGGTTAGCATACCTGTCATGGCCTCAATTAGAAGCACAAGCAACTCGCCACTACCGTAACCACTCAATGTGTTGACAAATCTGTCTCTGCCGGCGAGCCAGAGCGCTTGGCTGGTATAAAAATCGTCAATCAGTGATTGGGTATTCAGTAGTAAGAGTTGCCGGCGACGATTATTGCTGAGTAGATCGAGTTCAAGGCCTGACTCAGCCTGTGCCGGGGTTAAACGAGTAACTGGCCGATAATCAGCAGCCGACCGCGGTGTAATTTGGTCCGGATTTTCTCCCCATAGCAGAAATTCAATGACGTGGAATCCCAGCGACACTTCTGACAGGCCAAATATGCCATGTTGCTCCTGTAAAGTCGGGATATTCAATGCAACTGTGATGTCTTGCACGATGCCGGTATCGATAAATCCTGCAACATAATCGATGTATCCCGGCAGAATTGGCCAGTGATTCATTCGATACTGTAGAGAAAACAGGCTAAGGATTTCCGCTTCGTTCAAAATCAGGACGGCGAAGTAGCGATGTAACGTGGTCAACTCATAAGCACTATGTGACAAGAGCCAGGCACTGCGTACGTTGTTCATGCTCGTCGTTGAAGGCTCTTCCAGGAAAGCTAATATCTCGGATCGCAACGAGTCAAGATTATCTGCAACGGCATCGTAATCCGTTTCTATCTGTTGCAGGTAGGCTCGCAGCACATCGTGGATTGGTTCAATCAATATCAGATCAACGCTTGCTATGCGAGGGTTGTTGACAGCAATGGCAGGAGGAGATGGCTGATCCAGAGGCTCATTCTCACTGCCACAGGCACTGAATACGGCGACTGCGAGCAAGGGTACAGCGAGAACTAATCGAAAACCTGGAGTCATAAAGGACCTTTTTGTTTAGTCTGTCAGTTCTATCCGCGTAAACTTAAGGTCCGCCAGCCTCTTTCCCGAGCCTCTGATAGGAGTTGTGCATCGGGGTCGACTGCTACCGCTTCGGTTACTCTTTCCAACAGACTTAAATCATTAATCGAGTCACTATAAAAAATACTGTGTGACAGTTGTAATTCGCTGTTTGTTCCAAGCCATCGTTCCAGTTTTGCAACTTTGCCGTCACGGAAACAGGGTATACCTGCAATGTTTCCGGAAAATCCATCTCCGTCCAATTCGAGATCGGTTGCCAGAAGCTGATCGACCTCAAATCGTTCCGCGATGGGAGCCGTTATAAACGCATTGGTCGCGGTAATCATGACGCAGTAATCACCAGCGTCTTTATGATGTTTTACCAAGTCCAAACCCTGTCTCAGGATCATGGGTAGAACGGCGTTCTCCATGAATTCGGTTTGTAAGGCATGGCGTTGCTGGGAGTTAAAATCGAGTATTGGAGACAGTGTGAATTTCACATAAGCATGAATATCCAGTTCTCCGTTCAGGTAGTTCTTGTAAAATTCGTCATTGCGGGCTCGATGGGCTGTTTCGTCAACCAATTGCTTGTGAATCAGAAACTCCCCCCAAGCATGATCGCTGTCTCCAGCGAGCAGAGTGTTATCCAGATCGAATAGTGCTAATCGTCTAGCCATGGGTCTTGGGGCAGCTAAAAAAGACGCATTATACCCATTGTGGGTCCCGCGCCGCAGCGATATTACCCAAGCAGGGATTAATATTGCGCCCATAGTTTTGTACTAACTTATTGAATAGTCAGAAGAAAGTGAGAGAGCCCCGACGTTCCGGCATTGATCAACGAAGTTCCCTTGTGAAACAATAGGAGTTTATATTTGTCCAAGGACTGATGAGTATGGTTGACTCGGAGGGCTTCCGCCCGAATGTGGGGATTGTAATCTGCAATCAGCAGGGTCAATTGCTTTGGGCCAAGCGCATAGGCCAGCGTACCTGGCAGTTTCCCCAGGGAGGAATAAAGCACAGCGAAACATTGGAACAGGCTCTCTATCGAGAGTTGGATGAAGAAGTAGGATTGGCGGCTGATGACGTCAAGATTCTGCACCAGACAAATGACTGGTTGCATTATCGTCTTCCAGAAAATTTTATTCGTTACCATAAAGATCCGCTCTGCATCGGACAAAAACAGAAATGGTTCTTGTTGAGCCTGGAGAGTGAAGACAGCAAAGTTGAACTGGAGAAATCTGGTCAGCCCGAGTTTGATGACTGGCGTTGGGTAAGTTACTGGTACCCGATTAACCAGGTCATCGAGTTCAAGCGTGATGTTTACCGCAAGGCTCTCAATGAATTGGTTACTCCTCTGAATAACTACGTGAAACAACAATAAAGACAAAATCCTGGGATTAGGATCAGGATAATCACGGATCAAACAGAGAGCCCTGGTCCTCAAGCCTTACTGAGAAGAAGCCTCTTCAATTTGAGAAGAGCCCCATGTATTTAAGAAGGGCCCCACGTATTTGAGAAGGGCCCCACGTATTTGAGAAGGGCCCCCACGGGTTATGGCCCGCAAGCTTGACTTGATACATGACCGGAAATTGACATGTTGGAACAACTGCGCAGCATAGTTCAGAAAGTTAATGCTGCTAAAGATTTGCAGTCGGCGCTGGATATCATTGTGCATCGTGTACGCGATGCTCTGGATACTCAAGTGTGTTCCGTCTATTTGCTGGATTCAGACCTTAATAGCCACGTACTAATGGCTTCCGAAGGACTTAACAGGGAAGCGGTTGGACACGTTAGTCTGGATCTGGGGGAGGGGCTCATTGGATTAGTAGCCAAGCATGCCGAGCCGATAAATCTTCAGGATGCGTCCCTGCATCCCAGTTACCACTACCTAAAGGAAACCGGCGAAGAAAACTTCCATGCTTTTCTCGGAGTTCCTATCATCCACCATCGGTCGACCCTTGGCGTATTGGTCGTACAACACGAAGAGCGGCGCCGCTTCGATGAAAGCGAAGAAGCATTTTTAATCACACTGTCTGCTCAGCTGGCCGGAGTCATTGCCCATGCCGAAGCCACCGGCGCAATCGAGGGTATCAGCCCATCTGGACACAAAACCTCAGACACTGTGTTTCATGGCGTATCGGGTTCTTCCGGTGTCGCGATCGGTCATACCGTGGTCGTGTTTCCTGCGGCGGACCTGAGTCAAATTCCAAACCGACCAGCCAAGAACATCGATAAGGAAATTGACTTTTTTAACAATGCCCTTAACTCCGTTCGAAAAGATATGCGAGAACTACATGGCAAACTGGCAGGCCATGTGGCTGAAGAAGAGCGCCAGCTTTTCGATATTTATCTGCGGATGCTGGATGACGATGCCCTCGGGAACGAAGTCGTACAGAGAATTAAGGCGGGCAGTTGGGCGCAGGGTGCACTGGCTTTCGTCGCCAGCGAACATGTTCGAAATTTCGAGATGATGAATGACGAATATCTGAGTGAGCGGGCAGCTGACATCAAAGATTTATGCAGCCGGGTATTGTTCTATTTGCAGGAGAAAGAGCCTGTTGTAACCGAATATAACAACGACACGATTCTGGTCAGTGAAGAACTTACCCCTGCGATGTTAGTAGAAGTGCCTAAAGAAAAATTGAAAGGACTTGTCTCGGTCAAAGGCTCTGGAAACTCCCATGTTGCAATTTTGGCCAGAACCATGGGCATACCAACCGTAATGGGGGCAGTTGTTTTTCCCTACAATCAATTGGGCAACAAAGAGATCATCGTCGACGGATACAAAGGCGAGGTGATTAGCAATCCGTCCGATCAGGTTCGCAAGCGTTATCTGAATACGATCAAAGAGCAGGACCTGTTGATTGCGGGCTTGGAAGATTTGAAAGATTTGCCCTGTGAAACGGCAGACAATCATCGTGTTCATTTATGGGTTAACACAGGATTGATGTCTGATGTACTGCATTCTCTCGACCAGGGAGCCGAAGGCATCGGATTGTTCAGGACAGAAGTTCCGTTTCTGCTTCGCGAACGATTCCCCAGTGAACATGAGCAGTTGGAAATTTATCGCGAGCAACTGCAGGCGTTCGCACCAAAAGTTGTGACTATGCGCACACTGGACGTCGGCGGGGACAAATCTCTATCCTATTTTCCAATCGAAGAGGCGAATCCCTTCCTGGGTTGGCGTGGAATTCGAGTCACTCTGGACCACCCTGAAATTTTCATGGCACAGATTCGTGCCATGTTGCGCGCAAGTATTGGTCTTGAAAACTTGCAGATAATGTTGCCCATGATAAGCAATATCAACGAAGTGAATTCAGCTATGCAACTTATCAAGAAAGCGCATCATGAGTTGATTCAGGAAAAGCTGGAGGTCAAGTTTCCGCCTATAGGCGTCATGATCGAATTACCGGCGGCAGTTTATCAGACTCGGGCGCTGGCCAAGCTGGTTGATTTTATTTCGGTGGGGAGCAATGATTTGACCCAGTATCTGCTTGCCGTGGACCGGAACAATCCGCGAGTAGCCAACCTCTATAGCGCTTTTCATCCGGCAGTGCTGAGCGCACTGTATCAGGTGGTGTCGCAGGCACAGGAAGAAGGCAAGCAGGTAAGCATCTGTGGTGAGATGGCCGGGGACCCGGGAGCGGCTGTCTTGTTGATGGCTATGGGATTTGACATCCTGTCAATGAATGCCGCCACTTTGTTGAAAGTAAAATCGGTAATTCGCAGTGTCAGCCTGGAAGCAGCGCAAGACCTGCTCGATCAGGTGATGCAGATGGATGATGCACAGATGATTCGCAGTGCAGTGGATCTGACACTCTACAACGCAGGTGTAGACAGACTGCTTCGATCTTCCAGAACCAACTGAGCTCGAGCGAATCCTTGATTTATCATAAGCATTCTCAGAGGCTCCCTAGTTAATCGACCTGTCAGTGAGTTCGGCAAGCATGGCTGCGGCCAGCGAAGTATTACCACATTCATCCAGCTGCTGAATGACGTCGCGTCGTTCCTGCTCGCTGCGGTTTTGGCTGAGCTTGAACTTGCATTGAATTTCCTCGATAGCAATAGAGATTCCGACGATACTGTGTGAGTGTGAATTATCGAATTCAGCCTGCCAGGGATCGGCAAAGCTGGCCTCATATTGATTTGTCAGCTGTTTCACGATGTCAGCTAACTGGTCGGGATCGCGTATACAGCGAGCGGTGCTATACACATGCACTGTCTGATAATCCCAGGTAGGAACGCCTGGCTCGCTATACCAACCTGGACTCTCATACCCGTGAGGACCCCATAGCACTACGAGTACCTGTTGACCGTCCAGTTGCTGCCATTGTGGATTCGCCTTAGCAATATGTCCCCGCAGATTGTTGCTGGCTGCATCGAACAGGAAAGGCAGGTGTGTGACGAAAGGGCTATTATCGACTTGTGAAATTAAGTCGCCAAATCCATTTTCATGGATGAAACTGGTGATCCGGTCCTGTTCGGGAACAGAGAAGTGTTTTGGTACGTACATGATAGGATTCTCAGCAAAGGATTTTCAGAAAAAGTATTCAGCAAAGAGCACTCAAGCAAGAGTAACGTTGTAAGTATGCTGCTCTGCAGTTTCACCAAATGAATCGTAGTTTTGTTCACTGAAGCAAGTCTCGCCTTCCGCATCGATTACAATCGCTGTAGAACAACGCGTACCATAGAGTCTTTCCTTGTTCAGGATGAAGGCAGATGACAACGTTTTTTCCAGTTCGGCTGGCACACCAGTATCGGGTAACTCATCATCGCTAGCCCGCTTTCGGTCCGCCATCAATTCGATGAGTTTATCCGTGGTAATGTGGTGATTGGAACCGAGAATTTCCTTTAGCCGCTCTTTACCCCGCTCGACCTTGGGCCAGGGAGTGTTGAGCAGTCCATTCGACAAGCCATAGATTCCTGGTTCAAGCCGCCACACTACGTGTTCGAAGTTGTTGGCGTAGTAAAGCGATTCGCCGTCTCCGATCAACAGGTTGAATCCTGCGAATTTGCTGAAATGTTGAACCAGTGATTCACCGTACTCTTGAGCTGATTGGGTACTGGCCAGGAATTCCCGAGTCAGTTCACCTCGAGAGCGAGATTTCTGTTCGGATTGGGATGGGTCACGAATGTTGGTGACCGCTGCAAAGCGACCGCTGCGAGTAATACCAAGCCAGGTTCCGCCAGCAAGTAGATCCCGACCGGCGAGTATCTGTTGCGCGTTGGATTGATTGGGTTGAACTTGCCAGAAACCGGCCTGTTCAGTTGGCCTGGCAAAGAATTCATCACGATTTGCTGCCAGTACTAATGGATAACGGGACTCAGCCTGGTGAGCGAAGATAATAAGGCACATAGGGGGATAGAAAGTCTCTGTCTCTTTGAATGCATCTGAGGTTTCCTGCCCTGCCGAAAACCAGGGCGCAGAGTCGCAGACAATCGGGCGAGCTGTCAAGAACCAGCCCGCGCTCACTTGTGGGCGTTTGATTCGCTTAAATTTGCTATACTCCGCTAGAATCGGACAACCCTACAGCGTTCACTGACCAATGCTAACGTTTCCTGAATTTGATCCCATTGCGCTCTCCCTCGGACCCATCAGTATTCATTGGTATGGAATCATGTACATTATCGCCTTCGGTGGTGCCTGGGTGCTGGCGTCTCACCGCCAAAAGAAAGTACCGGAGCAATGGAGCAGCGAGCAGATTTCTGATTTGGTGTTTTACGGCGCGCTCGGTGTTGTGCTCGGCGGCCGCATGGGATCAGTCTTCTTCTACAACTTCGACCGATTTCTGGGTGATCCCTTGTGGTTATTTCGAGTTTGGGAAGGCGGGATGTCATTTCATGGAGGACTGCTGGGGGTCCTGGTAGCACTCTACTTTTTCTCCAGGAGCATCGGTAAGGGATTTTGGGAGACGGCTGATTTTATCGCACCGCTTGTGCCGTTTGGTCTGGGAGCAGGCCGACTGGGAAATTTCATCGGCGGTGAACTCTGGGGACGTCCAACGGAGGTTGCCTGGGGGATGGTGTTTCCACATGTGGATCAGTTGCCCCGGCATGCCTCACAGTTATATGA
>PVBE011806770.1_pt1 | contig 104452 bp, 93 predicted proteins | sample 1631181 | NCBI WGS metagenome assembly PVBE01 (sample SAMN08397723, study PRJNA350692) | Marine metagenome, whole genome shotgun sequencing project. | isolation source: water | place: Pacific Ocean | collected 2012-04
TGATCGATACATTGGTAGTAACCAAGGCACTTAACTGGCTGTTGGCTGACATCAAGTACAAAGATATTTTGCCAATTCGCGCCAGCGCCTACATCATTTCCATTTTCAACGAGCAGATTGGCAAAGGCGCCATGGCGTACTATCTGAACAAGCGCGATCAGATACCAGGCTGGGAAGTAGGATCGGTGATGCTATTCATCATGTTCTGCGAAATCTTCTACCTGCTTATCTGGGCAACCATCGGATTTGCGTTCGGTGGCGGAGACCTGCCCGAAGTGTTTAGCTTGGTGCCCTATATCGCTGTTGGGGCGGCAGTATTCTTCGTTATCTGGCTGCTGTATTTCAATGGCAAATTGCTGCCCAATAATAAGCTGAAAGATAGGCGCTTAATGCATGCCTTTCGCAGGGCCAAGCCCTGGCACTATTTCATGTTTTTTGTGCTGCGCTCGCCCGCCCTACTGGCTGCTATTGTTGTCTACACCACGGCATTAAATCTGTTCGGTGTTGAAGCATCTTTTACCAGTCTTTTGCCGTACCTGCCTGTAATCTTTTTCGCGGCTGCTGTACCCACTCCGATGCGGGCCGCTGCCATTACATTCTGGGTGATTCTATTTCCCGAGAATGAGGGACAGATGGCTGCCTTTGGCTTTGTACAGCACAACTTTTTTATCCTGTTTAATGCGGGAATCGGGCTGGTTTTCTGGCGGCGCGCACAGCGGGAACTGCTCACTGACTGATGGCCAATCTGTTGACGGCAATCCGCCTGCTGCTGATCATTCCAGTGGCGTGGGCCATTGCCGATGCGGAATTTATCCCAGCGCCGATCCTGCTATTACTGATTCTCATTGCTATCGTGACAGATTACTTCGACGGCATCGTTGCGCGTGCCACGAATACCGCATCGGCGCGCGGTCAGCTATTCGATCATGGCACCGACTTCCTATTCGTCACCACCGGGCTGAGTGGGGCCGCTTTCGCCGACGTCGTCAGTCCTGTCCTGCCAGTTCTTATTATCATCGCCTTCTCTCAATATGTGCTGGATTCCTATTTCCTATTCCACCAGAAGCGATTACGTATGAGTTTTCTGGGGCGGTGGAACGGTATTTTTTACTTCGTACCGTTGATATTGATCGCCCTATCTCGGGTGAGTCTGCTCGCCGAGATCAGACAAATCACAGAATTTGCCATAGGCATTGTCAGCCTGATGTTAGTTATCTCCACAATTGCCTCCATTATTGATCGCGGATTAGCGCCACTGCATCGATAGACTGCCAAAAAGCAGTGACCGATCATTGAAGAATGCCGCCAGTACGGGCACACTACCCACCACGTGAATAGTGATGATCACAGAGCAGCACAGCTCGACAATGCTTGTATCGACCTCCGTGACGCTGGCGAAGCGATGAGAGTAGAAATACCCCACGAAACCACAGAAATAAAAATACGCGAGCGGGAACAAGAAGAAGGACAATAATATGCCTATCGACATTACCATCACCCTTAGTGATGAAGACCTGCAGAAATTTCAGCAAAGTATCGATAAAGGCCAACTGACAATCGAAAATGTCGCTACAGCAGAGCAGGTCGAAGAAGCTGCGTCTGAATTGATTGTCAGGGCAAGAGATCTGGAGCTGCCGCAGTTCGTCTCGGATCGCCTCCTCAAGTTACAAATCCTGCTCAATATGATTCGCGATGAAGAATGGAGACTGACCGAGGAAGAGTGCAACAGTATTCGGAGCTCTCTGTACTACTTCATCGATCCTGATGACGTAATCCCGGATGACATTCCAGGAATCGGCTATCTCGATGATGCCATGTACGCGGAAATCGTCATTCAGGAACTGGCAGTGGAAATCAAATTGTACCAGGAGTTCTGCCCGTTCCGTATCGCCGAAGAGAATCGACGCCGTAATCGTGGCCTGGATCCCCACGTCGGAAGAGAAGACTGGATCGCCGATAAACGGGCCGTATTACATTCTCGCATGCGAGAACGGCGCGCATTGAGTTCCGGCGGGCGCGGTTGGCGTATGCGACTCCTGTAGCGAGGGATATGCAGAGATCTTAATTTGAAAACACTTCTAGGAGCCTTGGCCCTATTGCTCGGCCTGCTGAGCGTCTCGGGCTACACACAAAATCCCCAGTCGCTGGTGCCGATTGACGCCCCACTGCGGGAAGTTTTTCAGCAAGTCACCGCGGATGCACGGGTAATGACCTCCCTGCAGCAGATTGAAGAGCGGGAGCCAGAGACGGTAAGGGAACAATTTCGCATCACGGAAGTACCAGCTCCACCATTTAAGGAAGAGCGCCGCGCGGCTTACTTTCTGGAACTGATGCGCGCCCGGGGATTGGATGATGCCTATATCGACAGCGAGGGCAATGCGATTGGCATTCGCAAAGGAACCGGTAACGGACCCACGCTGCTCATTGCCGCTCACCTGGACACGGTCTTCCCGGAAGATGTCGATACGCGTGTCCAACTGAGGGCCGGCCGCTACTATGCCCCGGGAATTGGCGACGATAGCCGCGGGCTGGCAGCTCTGTTATCGGTGATCGACGTCTTTAACGAGAGCGGCATCGCCACCGTTGGGGACATCATGTTCACCGGCAACGTGGGCGAAGAAGGTCGTGGCGACTTGCGGGGCATCAAGGCAATCTTTCGGGATCATCCAGAGATCGATGGCTTTATCTCCATCGATGGCGTACGTCTACGGCGCATTACCACCGGTGGTACCGGCAGCCGGCGCTTCGAGTTCCATTTCAAAGGTCCGGGCGGCCATTCCTTCGGTGCCTTCGGGCTGGCCAGCGCCATTCACGCCATGGGCAGGGCCATCGCGAAGATAGGCGAGTTCGAAACACCTGCCTTTCCAAAGACCACCTTTACCATTGGCACCGTCACCGGTGGCACTTCGGTGAACTCCATCGCAGCGGACGCGATCTTCGCCCTCGATATGCGTTCTAACGATCGCGAAGAACTGGCACGGCTAGAAGAGCGAGCCAAGGCGGCTGCTCTGCAGGCAGTGGCGGAAGAAAATGCGCGTTGGAATAACGGCGAGATCTCTGTCGATTTTAATCTGATTGGTGATCGGCCAGTGGGAAAAACGCCTGCGGAGAGCCCGATCGTGCAAATCGCTGCACTGGCGTTCGATGAAGTTGGCGTGCAGCTGCAGGAGCTGGGCATATCCAGCACCGATTCCAACGTACCAATGTCGCTAGGAATACCGGCAATCACCATCGCCGGGGGAGGCAACGGGGGTGGCTCCCATTCTCCAGGTGAATGGTTCGCACCGGTTAATTCCCATGAGGGCCCTCAGACAGCCTTGTTGATCGTCTTAGCCCTGGCAGGAATCGAAGGCGTCAGCCCGGCATTGCTCGAGGAACGCACTCCGTAAGATGCCATTTTAGCGTGAAAGGATTGTCATTGCCCTAGGATGACAGCACTGAGCAATGGCAAAGCAGTTTCACCAGGGCACGGCGTTGCCGGACGCTGCCGATAACTAGCCGGACCGGATCAGCTGTCTTCCTTATGCGGCCGCTCCTGCGCATCCCTGCGCTCGCGGCATTAATGCGTCCATGCATGTCGCCACTGGGAGGCTAATCTTCAATGCTGGATTGCAGGCGTTCGGTAGCGGCAAGATAGTCTTGCATGAAGTCATAGACGATGGCCCTTACGGACTGCGTACTGCGCATCAGGCCAACCCCTTGACCCACCCAGGAGGTCGCCAGCTGGCGAGCGCCTGCATGTCCCACTTCGGCCAGCTTGCTAATCTTGGCGAGGGGAATCTCAGTGACCTGCGATTGTAGCGGCATAGGCAGCGGCTTGGGTGCTGTGTCTGCTTCCCAGGCATCTGTCCATGGCGAGCGCAGTTGCCTGCTGTGTTTGCCGGTACGTGATTTGGAGCGCACCGTCTGCCTGGATGAAGCACCCAGCATCTTCTCTTTCAGTGCAGCCGGTGTGTCGGATTCGGCTGATGTGAGCCAGACCGAGCCGGTCCACACACCAGCCGCACCCATCGCCATGCAGGCAGCCATTTGCCGCCCGGTCACGATGCCGCCTGCCGCCACGACCGGAACTCCAGAATTTTGCAGTGCAGCACAGACCTCCGGGATCAGCACGAGGGTGGACACATCACCACAGTGACCACCGGCTTCGGTTCCCGAAGCCACTACGATATCGACTCCAGCCTCTACCTGCTTGATGGCATGTTCCTGTGATCCTATTAGGGCTGCTGTTACCACTCCCCTGGCTTTGCCCATATCAATCATATAGGCAGGTGGCACGCCGAGCGCATTGGCGATCAACTTGATGGGATGGGAAAAGGCAACATCGATAATACTTCCTGCCCTGCCCTTGGTGAGAAAGGCATTGCGTTGGTAGCCTTGAGAATACATATCGCTGGCATCGATATCATGTTGCTTAAGTATGCCGGCAGCGAAATCGAAATACTCCTGCGAAACGCGTTTCTTGATTTCCTCGGTGGCATCATTTTCTTCCGACACCGCCATACTGGTAGGTGCGATCAGATCGACGCCGTAGGGTTTACCGTCTATGTGCTCATCGATCCAGCTCAGCTCAGTCTCGAGAGTCTCAGCAGAGAAGCGAGCCGCACCCAATACACCCAATCCGCCTGCCTTAGAGACCTCCACGACCACGTCCCGGCAATGACTGAATGCAATCAATGGAAACTCGATATTCAACATGCCACACAGTGGAAATTTCAAAATACACTATCCTTCATTTAAGGGTTGGGCTCTAATTTTGCCTTCACTTTGTCGCTAACCCTGCAATCAAGTGCCGGGAGGCTGATTTAATTAGGGATCCTCTCAAACGAAGATTTATAGCATAGATTCCCGAGAAGGTTTGAGCCTGCCTAAACTCTTCTATGTGAGGCTAGAGGGTGCTTGTTTAAAGGAATAAAGAACACGGCTGTTTCGATCGACTTGCAATACCAATAAGTCATTCTGTTGAGAATGTCTCTGCGGCAGGGCTCCGCCCTACAGTGTTCTTTCCTGGGCGCGGTGGCCCGACAGGATCCCAAATAATCCATAATTACCTTCATGGCAGGCATATTCGAAGATCGGATCCGGACTACCGCTGTAATTGATGATGGCTGTCCAGGGAGTGGCCCAGGTTTCAGTGTCCTCGATAGTGAACTCGTACTGCAGATTATCTACTGCTGTGCGGGTGAATTTTTCAGTGAAAAATCGGTTTCCTCCAGACCCGAGCAGCTCACTGGCATCGGAAAAGTTTTTCGTCTCGATGACCAGCGTCTCCCCATCCCAGTAACCACGAGAATCACCGTGCCACAACCTGACTCTTGCATCAACGTGGGGTTTATCTACCAGTGGAATTACCCGCACGTCATGGATCATCTCTTGAATGATGGCAACATGATCCCTGCTCTGAACTATCTGGTAATAGCTGTTATAACCCGCCAGCAGATACGGCATGCCGTAGGTAATACAGCGTTCCTGCAACGGACGATCGGTCCAGGAATCTGCCGGATGTTGCTCGATCCACTCGATGCGTGCATCGACTCTCACCTGCGCCGTTGCTGTATAGGCCGGCAGGCGACCGTTGGGTGGATCGATAATCAGAGAAGTGCGATTCTCGAGGTTGCGATCCGACATCCAAGTCTGATCGTAATTACCTGTGCTGGGATCGTAAGACTCGACTGTTCCCGTTACCAGTGCATTAAAGAAACCGTCGCCAAACTGTGCGTCCCCTCCCCCCTGTGAAATCTCAGCGACACCAGCGCGTAACCGGGCAAATTCTTCTTCGTTGAGTAACTCCCGATTTTCGAAGCCTTCTGCGCGTTCTAATGGCGTAATACTGTTATTCGCCCACACGCCTTGCAAATCAGGATGACCATCGATGGTATAGGAAAGTTGAAATTCCCTCTCCTGCGCCGTTACAGAAAATCCCAACAACAAAGTACATATTGACAGCAAGGCGCCAGGAAGCACTTTTAACATATAGTCGATCATTTATAATAATCCTATTTAGTTCTCCGGCTCTTTGCGGAGATGGCCATAAATCAACTCTTCGGTGAACTCAACGCACTTGAATTCCAGCAGCTGAACATTCTCATCCAGCCTGCGATACAGTGGAAAACTGACCGTCCAGGGACGGGTATAAGTATCTGGATCTTCCAGCGTGGCCTCATACATCAGGGTATTGGGCCCCAGGTGCGTGTAGCGCTCGGTTACGCGCAACGATTCCGAGTGATGGTTACCGGCATGATCGAACCAGGTATCCGCGATCTGGTCGGTCACGTCGATAACGAGAGTATCTCCCTCGAAGTGACCCAGCGAATGACCCATCCAGCTGAAAATCGGTGCCTGGAAATCCGGCTGGTCCATATAGACAATACGACTGGCGCTGGCAAATTCGTAAGCCATGACCACGTGTTCAGGTGATTGGATAATCTGAAATGGAAATGGCAGGTAAGTAGAGCGGGGAATACCCGGCATATAGCACTTAACCACGGGGTCCAATGCCAGCCAGTCTGCCTTGTTGGCCTGTTGTTGCGCACGGGCCGCGGCGGTATAGGGGATTACCCCGCCTTCCACGATACCTAAACCGCCGGGAATCGCACCTATGGCACCGAGCTGAAACAAGGGGCCGAAATCGGCGGCATGGGGCTCAATATCGAAGTGGGCTGTTCCGATTGCCTGCCAGATCCCATTGAAATCCGGATTGCCGTCGGCGGTACGAGGAATATCGCCATTCTGGGCGAAAACAGTGCTTGTCAGGCTAATCAACAGAAATGCCAGGATTGACTGTCGATGACATAGCTTGGATCGGATAGTAATCATGCTCTTCTCCGCGTTGTTTTTGTTTGCTGCGAGCACTTCATGTTCTGCAGGCTCAGAATTCTAACACAGCATTTCATCTTCGGTGCACCCTATTGGACATAGCTGCTGTTCTCGACCGGCAGGTTTTACGTCGGGGTGAGTCCGTTTATAGCAGGATCTGCATTCTTCCCGTGTCGAGAGTGGCTATGCAGCGATGCCAGCGTCTCCCGATAACGATGCACCTCCATTACCTATTGACACCAGGGGCGGCATGCTTTCAAACTCGGTGCTACAGATCTTTTACTCTCGCACGAGGACAGCCATGAAAATAACCAGACGCCAGCTGATCCAGGCGGGGGCCGGATTGGCCACCGGGGCCGGACTCTGCAATCCGCTGTTGGCCCAGCCGCCACTGAATATGGTCACCATTCCGTCGTCAGGTCAACAGGTGCCTGGTGTGGGTATCGGCTGCCGCAACTATCGTGGTTCACTCAATTCCGCTGACATGCCGGTATTCAGAGACACCTTTGCTACTTATCACCGATTAGGCGGTAAGGTAGTAGACACTTCTCCGAATTATGGAAATTCTGAAGAAATCATCGGTCGCCTCATGGATGAGCTCGGTATCCGCGAGGATTTATGGGTAGCTACCAAGGTCGACCGGGAGGACCGGGCCAGTGGCATTGCCCGCATGGAACGTTCCTTCGAATTACTCGGTGGCGACAGTTTCGAGTTAATGCAGGTACATAACCTGCGCGGTGTTGAGATTCAACTGGAAACCATGGCGGCCTGGAAAGAGCAGGGGCTCTTTCGCTACATCGGTGTTACCACTTCCAGTGACCGGCAATACGAGGCCCTGGCCGATGTCATGAATCATCACACGCTGGACTTCATTCAACTCGACTATTCACTCGGAAATCGCAATGCCAATGACCGTTTGCTCCCCATGGCACTGGATAAGGGAGTCGCCGTGCTGGTAAATCTGCCCTTTGGCAGGGGGCGGCTGTTTAACGCCGTGGGTGACAGATCCCTGCCTGACTGGGCGGCCGACATCGATGCCTCTTCCTGGGCTCAGGTATTTCTCAAATACGTCATGTCCCATCACAGCGGAGCCATTCCCATACCCGGAACCACCAAACCGCACCATGCCGAAGACAATCTCTCTGCGGCGAGGGGGCGCCTGCCAGATGCAAACCTGCGCCGGGAAATGGAAAATTTCATCGACCCATTATTAGGATAGGCTCAGAACCCTGTATACCCTGGCCAGACTGGAAGAGACGGCACTCAGCATCTGGTTACGGGAATCGGGTGTCGCGTTCTTTACTTCTTTAAGCCTGCATTCGCTGGCCATGGCATTGGTGGTTGGCATTAATCTCGCTGTAGCGTTTCGGATGCTTGGCATGGTGCCAGGCGTCGCTACAGGCCCCCTGTCCCGCTTTTACCCGCTGCACTGGTATGGGACGGTAGTGATATTCCTGTCCGGTATTGCTCTGCTGCTAGCCTACCCAGCCAAGGCGCTGACCAACCCGGTGTTTTACCTCAAGTTAACCGCTCTGAGCCTGGGACTTGTGCTTGCCTATCGAGTACAGCGAATCTTAGCGAGTCAGCCAGTTCCCGACTCCGAGCGGCGGTTTAAATGGATCGCAGCGGCTTCCATCACTCTATGGATCATCACCATCACCGCCGGGCGCTTCCTCGCTTACACCCACAGTGTCTTGTTGGCATCCAGGTTCTATTGATTCCATGGTCGAGATTCTCTCAAACTTTGCGCAGCTCAGCGGGATTTATGGAATCATGAATTCACCCTGGGGATGGCCTATCGCAGAGTCGATTCATTTTTTCGGACTGACTCTGCTCATCGGCACGGTCGGTGTGTTTGATCTGAGAATGATCGGGATCGGCGAAGGTATCGCCTACGCCGACCTCCATAGGCTGGTGCCGATAGGAGTCGCAGGATATCTATTAAATGTGATAACTGGCACTATGTTTCTGGTAACGGCACCGGATCAGTACCTGTTCAACCCGGCATTCCAGACCAAGCTGCTCTTTATGCTGCTAGCAGGTATCAATATGCTGTGGTTCTATGCAAGCTGTCTCGCTCAAGTCAGGAATACCGGTGCGACGCTGTCAGTTTCGCGTCGGGCGAAAATCATCGGTATTATTTCACTGCTGAGCTGGTCTATCATAATTGTGTGTGGCCGCTTAATTACCTATTATCGACCGCCTTATCACTGGTGTTTCTGGTGTTAGGAACCCCCTGAACAAGACTATGGCCACTCTGCGGGAGTCTCTCAGCGTTTTTCTGAATGGTCGGGACCCATGATGCAACTACAACGCGAATTCACCATCGGCAGTTTTCACATACGAGTGAACTGGCTGATAGCAGGGTGTGTACTAATGACAGCCTTTGGCCTCTCCCAGCTTGGCATGTGGCAACTGGGTCGAGCAGCAGAGAAAGTCGATGCACAGCGTACATTGGAGTTGGAATTGGGCGCCAATGCCACACCAATCGAAGACATTCCCGAAGGTCATCTGCATCGGGCTAACCCGGAGATGCAGAACCGGCACGTGCTACTGCAGGGCGAATACCTGAATGAACGCACCATACTACTGTTGGCGGAATTTTTCGAAGGCCAGATAGGTTATGGAGTCGTAACACCGTTTCGCCTCAGCAGTAACAAGCAACTGATACTCGTGAGCCGTGGCTGGACCACTGGCATACTGCCCCCGGACACTCCGCCCCGACTACGTTCGGTTGCCGGTCAAGTCGAGGTAACCGCCCAGGTTTTTATCCCCGCCGAGGGTGCTCGCGTCATTCCCAGCCAGATTGATGCCAGTATTTGGCCGCTGCGTATGCGAAGTCTGGAAATCGATGTAATCTCCGAAATTCTCGATGAACCGTTGTTTCCTTTCGAAGTCCGACTCACGGATGACCAGGCAGGAACCCTGGTACGCCACTGGCCTGCAGTGAACGCTGACGTTAATCAGAATTTATCTTATGCAGTTCAATGGTTTAGTTTTGGTCTAATCGTAATATTCATCGCCGTACTGGCCAGCAGCAACCTCTGGGTGCTGATTCGCGGACCAAAGGGGTAGCAAGGTCAATCGGTGCTTCGCACTAAAATTGGGCCATTTGAACATCCACTAATCAATTTTCCTGACGACGGCCGACAAAATGCGGTAAGCCACTGATTTTTGGTATTGATTTTCGTCGAGCTATAGTTCAAAACCGAACCCAAAAATGCTATGGTACGATAGTTTTATTGGTTGATAAGGATTTCAACTATCCCTTGTTTGAGAAGCTTGAGGAGTATCGATCTATGCGCGCATTTTCTGCGAAGTTCCTGCTATGCAGTGTCGCATTAGCAGCAACGCTCTTCATCCCTGCAGCCTTACTAGCTCAGTCTGATGAAGCCACCTTTCACAAAGATATCGAACCCATTCTGCAGCGCAGCTGTCAGAATTGTCACCGCACCGGTGGTGCCGGGCCCATGCCGCTTGTGACTTACGAAGAAGTCGCACCCTTTGCAGGCCTGATTGAATACAAGACTGGCCTGCGGGACCGTGCCGGAGCCATGCCTCCCTGGTACATGGAAAAGGACGTCGGCATTCAGGCCTACAAGGATGATCCTTCCCTGAGCGATACAGAGATCGCTGCTATTTCAAGCTGGGCACGTTCCGGCACTCCCAAGGGCGACCCAGCCGATGCACCTGCCGCGCTGGTATTCGATGACAGCATCAAATGGCGTGCCGGCGAACCTGACCTCGTTGTGGTCATGGGTGATGTTACCAAGTTAGCCGGCACACCGGACTGGTGGGGCGAAGTCGAATCTACGCCAACTGGTTTAGCCGAAGACCGCTATGTAAAATCTGTCGAGATCGTGGAAGTTAACGATGTGGATAACCAGGCCGGTACCGGGCGAGACACCGTCGGTGGCCGCTACATCTTTCACCATATGATCTGGGGTACCGCACAGTTCAATGAAGAGGGTGAGCGGGAGTCGGGACTGACAATTCCATGGCCGGTGCACGAAGTCGGTCGTAATGCCGATATCTTCGACGAGGATGCCGGCCGCTTATTGCGAGCGAATTCCTGGATCGTTTCCGATTCCGTGCATCTGCATTCCAATGGTAAGGATACTACCGGCCACCTGGAAGTGGGTTTCCGCTTTCAACCTGAAGACTACAAGCCGAAATTGCAGAGTGCTTTTATCGGTCTGGGCAACGGCGTAGACATCAGTATTGCCGGAAATCAAACAAATCAGGAGCTTCACGCGTACACCGTACTGAACAATCACACCAAGGTGATCACATTCGAACCGCACCTGCATGCTCCTGGCGAGCGTATGTGCCTCGAAGCGATCTGGGGTTACACAGTCGAAACACTATCCTGTGTCGGCTACGACCACAACTGGGTGCGTGGCTATCCCTATGAAGATCAGGCTGCGCCACTGCTGCCTAAAGGCACTATTCTGCATATCGTCGGTTATATGAACAACTCCGATACCAATCCAAACGTTCCCGATCCACGCAACTGGCAGGGCTCGGGCAACCGCTCTGTGACCAATATGTTTATCGACCTTGGCATTCGAGTCACTCTGACGGATGAGCAATTCTTCGAGGAAATGGAAGAGCGCCGCCAGCTGTTAAATCTTGGACCGAACGATCACATCATCGGTTGCCCACTGTGTGGCGCACCACTGGTGGCACCCATCGTCGACGATGATGAAAATGAAGATGAATCGGGCAACGAAGTTGCCACTAATGATTAACAGTAAGCAGACAAATTGTGGATATGATGATGTTTAATAATACAAACGTAGACGGTAGCGGGGCGACTAAGGTCGCCCTGTTATTTTTGGTGTTTTTATTGACCCTGCCTGGCGTAGTTAATGGACAGACCTATCGGAACGGGCAGCACGTCGAACCCGCCTTCGAAGGCTGGCGCCCGAATCCCGATGGCAGCTTCAATTTCATGTTCGGATACATGAACGAGAATTGGGAAGAAGAACCCAATGTACCCATTGGAGAAGGCAACAATTTCAGTCCAGGCGAGGCCGATCGCGGGCAACCCACGCACTTCCTGCCACGCCGCAATCGTTTTCACTTCGAGGTAACCGTACCCTCGGACTGGGGTGAGCGGGAACTGATATGGACACTCAATGTCAACGGCGTAGAGCGCAAAGCTTATGCGACGCTCAAAGCAGATTACCTGGTGGATAATATGATTATCGCCTCGGAAACAGGATCATTAGGTGCCGGCACCAGCAGCCCGGAATCCAGATCTAATCTACCACCTGTCCTGACTCTCGAGGGTGACAGTGTGCGAGTAGCCCGAGTTGGGGAACCAATCTCGCTAAGCACGCACATCTGGGATGATGGACTTCCCAAGCCACGCAGGGAATCTTCCAATACCTCAGATGAGTTACAGCGCCGCATGATGCGCCCGCCCTCTCGGGTTACGGTCGGCAAGGTAAATGGCTTATTCCTGTCCTGGAATATCTACCGTGGTGATGGCAAGGTGAGTTTCGATCCTCCCCTTCCCAAGCCCTGGGAAGATACCCGCACGGCTGCCAACTCTCCATGGGGAGCGTTGTGGTTGCCACCGGAAATCCCGCAAGACGGTGTATTAGAGATCAAGGCGACTTTTGATGAGCCTGGCAGTTACGTGCTGTGGGGCAGAGCCGACGATGGTGGCCTCTATCACGATACCTATGTAACCGTCCACGTAAGCGAATAAGCTAGGGTTAGTCGAGACAAGCAAAAACCTGGCTACACCTGAGTCGCCGGTTTTTTTTGTGCCCGATATTTTTCCAGCCGACGCGACCAGCTCCGCAAAGGATTACTGATCTGATCCCGGATCAGGATCTTCTTCATCTAGATCGATAGCAAATGGCGGGTCAAATATTGGGGGGTCACGATCGATAATAATCTCGGTGCGTGGCGGAGTGACGTAGCGAGTATTAGGATCCGCATAACGAGTCTGCAAGCGCAGCTCTTCCGCTTCCCTGATTACCGAAGGGGGTTCGGCGCCCGGACCGAATGCAAAACTGAAACTGCCCTGGACCAGTTGCTCATTGGCAGTCAGTAAAGCCCAGTCTACCGTATAGTAAGTGGCGTCCTGCAGATCGGGTAATTCCCAAATATAATTTGCCGCCATCGAAGGACGGTAGCGAAAACTGATATCCACCCAGTCCCGCTGTTCATTGCGCAGTGTAAGTTTGACCAGGCGAACCTGGGTGGAAACAACAGGCTGAGCTGCATCGGTGCCACATCCAACACCGAGTCATCTAAGGGGCTTGTTTCTGTTTTGGCGGCAATTCCTGTACTATCCGCCGCTTGCGAATGCAGGGTGTGTTGAGCAGCTGACATGCTGCCGCAGAACAGAACCACAGCTGGCAGGATGATCTGTACACCGTAAACTGTTTTCGACACGATAAACTCAATGCTCAGCAGCGTGCGCTGTTTAAGAGCACGAAGAATAGCATAATTGCTGTGTTTTTTACCCTTTCTAACGACGAGGTACAATCCGGAATGCAAGCGTCTGACCTGTCACAGATCCTAACCAGGCTACAAGACAACGAGAATAATACTACCTCGTTTGACGAAAGCTGGTCCCAGGGTCGCTCAGCCTTCGGCGGTATTGCGGCAGCTTTTGCTGTCACCGGTATGAGAAAGCTGTTGCAGTCAAACCAACCCATGCGCTCCCTGATGGTTTCATTTATCGCACCCGTTCACCCGGGTGAGGTGCGAGTTGCAGCGAATATTCAGAGGCAGGGAAAGAATGTCACCCAGATGAGTGCCGACCTGATCTGCAACGATGAAGTGTGCCTGCAGGCAATGGGAGTGTTTGGAAATCCGCGGCCCGGTTTGCAAGTCGCCCCATGCAGTGATTTTAATCCTTCTCCAAGGGAGCAGGGACTCAGCTTCGATGAGCATGTCAAACGTCTGCCGGGTTTTCTGAGCTACTTCGATGGGTGCTGGGTCGACGGGGGCCTGCCCTTCTCCAGCAATCCCAGCCGACATCTGAATCTATGGGTGCGTCACAAGACAGATTTGAGCAAATTGCCCACCGAGAGGATAGTTACCATTGCCGACATCCCTCCCCCGGTAATTCTGTCCTATTTCGACAAACCACCGGTGCCTTCCAGTTCCTTGACCTGGTCTCTGGAGTTTGTAGTTCCCCCCGAATCGGTAAAATCCGATTGGCTCTACCTGGAGTTCACCGTGGAAGCAGCGGCAGATGGTTATACTCAACAGTCGGGCAAGGTGTTTGACGAAACGGGTCAACTGTGTGCCTTGTCGCGGCAATGCATGGTCTATTTTGGCCCCAATCACTAACGAAACTTAAATCCCTGCCCTTCCAGGAATTCTTTCATATGAGGTCGACATTTTTCCGACAACAGCGTTGACACTTGCTCGGTCCAACTGATGCCATGACCACCCCCGGTGCGCAGTCGATAGTATTCCCTGACCTGCTCGTCGTATGCGGCGATCGCTTGCTTGTCCCCAGACTCGTTGTAGACTTCCTGCTTGAGAATGACCTGAACCGGTAGGCGAGGTTTCACTTCCGGATCCTGATCAGGATAACCCAGGCATAAACCAAATACGGGAAACACACCTTTTGGTAACTCCAGCAATTCCGATACCGAGCCCGGGTTGTTGCGTATTCCGCCGATGTAACAGATTCCCAAGCCAACAGATTCGGCTGCTGTTACGACGTTTTGAGCCATCAGTGCGACATCGACAGTGGCGATGATGAAGTGTTCGGTATAGTCACCCTCGAAGGGCTTGCCATACTGCTCGCAGTAGTTGCCCGCGCGTTTTAAATCTGCACAAAAAACCATAAACTCGGCGGCGCTCGCGACGTAGGGCTGTCCCCCGGCGAGTTCGGCAATTTTTCCCCGTGTTGTTGGATTAGTAACGCGGATGATAGTAGACCCCTGTAAGAAACTGGAGGTCGCTGCCGCCTGTCCGGCGACGATCAGGTCTTCGAATAACTCGGGGCTGATTGCCTGGTCAGTAAACTTGCGAATACTACGGTGTGACTTCAGTAACTCAATTACCGAGCTCATAATTTGCTTTCCTTTTGGGTAGCCAGGTCGACTCTGGGTGGTCGCATCAATGGAGGTTCAGAAGGCCCTTAGGTTATCCAGAAATGCCGGCACGATTTCATTGGCCAGATTGGATTCTGCATTGAATAACAAAACCATGCCGATATCGGCTTCGGGTACGAAAACCATTTCCGACCGATAGCCTCTGACGCCCCCACCGTGATGAATAGCCCTCAAGCCCTTGTAATCGAACACCCGCCAACCAATCCCATAATAGGCCTTCTCGAGACCTGACCAGCTATTGAAGTAATTCCCATAGGGTGTGGAGATAACCGGTTCATGTAATTGCGACAGGAAATTCGCTGGCAGTACTTCGGGGAAGGCACCGAGATTGGCACGTAGCCACATGCTCATGTCGAAGATGCTGGCATTGATACCCGATGCCGGCGCTACCGAGTAATAGGCGGGATTCGTGGTAGTGGTTCGCCAGCTGCCACGTACCAGGCGGTGGGGAGCGGTAGCTTCCGGATCGTTCAGATACGGATCCATCCCCACGCTGGCAGTGACCATCCCCAGGGGCTTGAACAATTGTTCATAGAGATAATCCGCGTAGCTATTTCCGGTACTCTGTTCGACGACATCGCCGATCAGAGAAAACACTACATTCTGATAACCATAGCATTCGCCAGGTTGGCACACGGTTGGAATCTGATCGAATTTTTCCTTGATCTTGTCGTAAGCCACGCCGTCATCGAGCATATTGGAATAGGAATGGGGCATCAGGCCGGTCGACTGGCTTGCGACGTGCTTCAAGGTTATGAACTGTGATGAACTTCCCTTGCCTATCCGCAACTGGGGAAATATGTCACTTATGCGGGTATCCCATCTCTGTAGATTCTGATTAACCAGAAGCGTTGCGGCGGTACCGGCAAACGTCTTCGACATAGAGGCGATGCGAAATACCGAATCCGTGTTAACCGCAGCTTGCTCGGATACGTTTCGTACTCCCCAGGTCTGCAAGTGGCTGATGCCTTCGCGGGAGACGATGGCAAGTGCGGCACCGGGTATAGCCTTCTCATCTGAGGCCGCTTCGAGCCAGCCCAGGAATTCACTGAAGTCATAATTATAGGGAATCGTGGAAATTGAAGCAGCCGGGATTGCTGCGTCATCTGCGCTGGTTGCACCGGCCAGACCGAACAGCACACTTATCAGCACACCGCGCGCAAGCACGGTAAAGTTTTTAGCAGTCAATAGAGTCACTCAGGAGAATTAGTTGTAAATGGCTAGGCAGTCCATGGTTGTGTCTGATCGAGCTATTATTGGCAGTCCTTCGACCGGTCCCGGTACTTATCGTGGCCTCAGATTAATCTGCAATCCCACAGCTGGACCTGAATTATATAGGAAACCCAAGCCGGGCTTAAGTTCCTGCTACAAATCAAAAAAAAGCCGACTCAATACTAATTAAGTCGGCCAATTGGGGGCACTTCTTAGTGCAACTAGGAGCCGAAAATCACAGATTTTCGACTATTCGGTGCTCAGGACAGGAAAAGCAACATGCGTCGATCTTCCCTAAGTACGGTTAATGCAGCGATTTGATCAAGATTCTCGAGCGCCGAATTGAATGCTGGCAGATCTGATATGGGCAGGCGGTTTACTTCGATAATGACGTCACCTAGGCGCAATCCGGCTGCCCAGGCTCTACTCTGTGCCTGCACGGATACCACTTCGACGCCCGCCTGTGCTGCGTTATTGGCGTTCGAAGCCAAACTGCGTAACTGGGCTCCACGATATTCAGAACTCAATGCAGGTCTGCCTGCACCAGCAACTCGCCTGTCATCGGCAGCCCCGATAGTGGCATCGAGCGTCAGCCGCTCACCTTCACGAGTTAGCACCAGCTCCACTTGCTGGTCGCGACGCATCAGTCCAACGATGTTGCGCAGCTCGCGGCTGCCGCCGACTGATCGGCCGTTGATTTGCACAATGACATCAGAAATCTGGATCCCGGCCTGGTCGGCCGCGCTGTCTGGCATCACACTGGTGACAAGCGCTCCAGCCTCAACCGAGACGGCCAGTGCCGCCTGCACGTCCGGCGTGACGTCGGTAATGGTGACTCCCAGCAAGCCGCGACGGACTTCGCCATCGCGCTCCAGATGCTCCATTACGGCCGAAACCATGTCGGCAGGCACGGCAAATCCAATGCCGTTGCTCCCCCCGTTGCCGCTGATAATCGCGCTGTTGATGCCGATCATGCGGCCCTCCATATCCACCAGAGCACCACCGGAGTTGCCAAGATTGATGGCCGCATCGGTCTGAATAAAGTCCTCGTAGTTGTCATCGTTCAATCCGGTTCGCCCGAGAGCACTGACGATCCCAGCAGTGACGGTCTGGCCAATACCAAATGGGTTCCCTATAGCGACTACGTAGTCGCCAACCTGCACCGTGTCGATATCGGCAAATTCAATATCCACCAAGTCGTCAGCTTCGATCTGCAGCAGCGCCACATCGGTGTTCTTATCGCTGCCCAGCAGCACAGCCTGCATGGTACGACCATCACTCAACTGCACATTTATGCTGGCGGCGGCGCCGTCGATGACATGATGGTTGGTGATGACGTAGCCCCGCCCGGCATCCACGATCACCCCCGAACCCGCACCGGTGGCATAAGGTCGTTGTGCCCCCTCCCGGTTAAAATTGGGAATATCCTGGAAATAACGGCGTACTTCATCCGGCAGCTGATCGCCGTTAAAGAAATAGCGGGAGGACGTGGGCATGGTTTTCGTCACGCGTATGCTCACCACTGCCGGTGTGACGCTCTCCAACATGGGGGCCAGGGTCGGAATCCCCTGTTGTAGCGCCTCAGTGCTAATGGCATGTACCTGGGACACCCAGGCCATCAGTATGAGAGTGCCGCGGAATGCAGCGGTAATTCGTGCGCTTCTCTTTTCAATCATTTCAATCTCCTCAATCTGTTCGAATCCCTGCCGCAACACCAGCTACAAGCGGGCACTGCTTGGTGGGGATTACATTGAGATCGAATTTAGGCGCCGATGAGCCAAATAACCTGAATTTGCGGTGAATAAACTATCCAGAAAACCTGCGGATGGTGAAAATTGTTCTGCAGGCGGTCAGATTCCTCTAAAATAGGCAGATATAAGAAAATATCGCTAAATAGAGGTAAAAATTTGGATATTCGATGAGATTTATTGAAACAAACACCCTTAGCGGACGTCCTATTAGACATACCACTTCTGGCAACAACAGCCTTGGGTGTTAGAGCACAAAAGAAATGCGCAGGGACACTGCCGCATTGAGTAAGGGAGAGTAATCGAAAGGCCGGGCGAATAGCCGCAGCCTCTCGATACCGGGGTTAACAATGACGACAGCATCAGCCCAGTTTATCAACGAAGAAAATCAGGATTTCACGGCGCAGCCTGCACTTCGGCAGGCATTTCGCGTGGGTGCCTGGAGGGTACAGCCAGAACTGAATCGCCTGCAGCTTATCCAGGGCGATGAGTGTCGCCATCTCGAACCGAGATTAATTCACCTGCTTAGCTATCTGGCAGCCAATGAAAATCGCGTATTGAGCCGGGATGATTTGATTCAGGAACTTTGGCCCAACGTCATCGTCAACGAAAATTCATTAACCCGGGCAGTCTCTGAATTACGTAAGCAACTTGCCGTCTGTCAGGCCCAACGTATTAGCTACATCGAAACAATTCCTAAGAAAGGCTATCGCTTGCTTGCAGCGGTTGATCAAACCCAGGCAGTGTTACCAGCTGCAACATCGGCCTGGACTGACCGGCCGCAAGAATTTCGCCTGGCTTATCAGGCAGGCCTGGCCGCGTTGTGCCTCAGTCTGATCGCTGGATTCCTGTTTAACCTCGATTCCAGTAATGAGTCTCCTGCCACTTTCGAGCCGGTTATGCTGAGTGACGAAGTGATGGAACCAGAACTGGGTATTATCGGGGGTGAGCTCACGCTCAGTAACATGGAAGACAAGAGCTATGGTTCCGAATCAATCGCCACCCCGGTTGTTTCAAATGATGATAGCCAGTATGCCTACATTCAGTACGACCATACCGGTTCGACGATTTTTCTTGGTAGCCTGAATGAGATGGACGAACCATCAGCCATTTTCAATAGCCCTGAAAAACTCTTCAACCTGGCATGGTCTCCATTGGGTAATGCGATTCTGTTCGCAAAACAAGCTGCCATTACCTCGACAGCCTTGTTCACGGAAACTCAACAGCTCATAGAGCTGTTCAGCCTGAATCTGGATACTCTAGAGACGCGGCAGCTGATCGAAGAAATCGTGCCATCCAAGCCGGATATTCCGACCCGACTCAGCCTGATCTGAACCTATTCACTCGCTGGCTTGCCTGGCCAATTCTCCCCAGGGAAGCTCTGATCAATGATCGGCTGGCCCGATGATGGTCGAAAAATAGACAGTGAGTAGTAGAATCAATGTTGCCACAACACTCTCCACGCGAATCGATTTTCCCAATTTCGCCCCGCTGCTTTCACTAATAATCGCCCCTACCAGTAGCAGCTTGTTTAGCCCTGCTATCCCCACAATCGTCAGTACCAACACCAGCTTCAACAACAGTGACAACCCATAGGCCGTAGTCACCAATTCACTGGGCGAGGCAATCACCTCGATCAGCATGAGCACGCCGGCAACAGCCAGTATCAGCACAATCGCCATTGCATGGTTGCCGAAGCGCCGCATTGTGCTTTGCATGAACTCCAGGTCGACAGACCGAGTGAGCAGCAGTAGGGGAAACAGCGAGCCTATCCAGCAAGCGAAAGCGAAGAAATGCAATATGATGGCCACTCGAGCCGTGATGCTCAACACCGACACATGGCCCGCCAGAGTGAAGCTGAAGGCGACGGCAAGCAATGCCACACCGTGCAGAATTAGCAAGGATCGATAGAATGTCTGGCCTGGTGGTTGGATCGACTGCCGGGCTTTGCGCAGCAAAAACAAGCTGGACAAGATAACTGCTAGGAAGCCTGCCAGCCGGAAAAACGTCACATCACCCAGCTGGGTGTCCAGTAATAACGATGCCATACTCCAATCGAACATGGCAGTCAGGCCGTCGTCGTTCACCAGGCCTACCTGGATAAAGAAATTGGCGAGCACTGCCTGGAAACCCAGTATTGCTCCGAGGTTGATATACACGAGCAGAGTGTGAACAGTCTGCCGGTGGCCATCGCTGTATAGCCCCAGACAGAGGCTGCCGCCGGCAATGCTGGCGGCACCGAAATAGAGAAGTAATTTGCAGACCATGCTGGCCAGCTCCCAACTGCCTGGGATGACAAACATGATCTGATCAGGAAAGGCTAGTGTTGGTGTCCGGCGTCGCCATGTTCTGCGTGATCATCGTGGCCATGATCTGCATCGCCATGGTGACCGGCATTCTCCTCTGCATTCGGATCTACATTGAAGCTGAAAGTATTAGTAACCGTATGACCATCGGCACCGATGACGGCCCAGTTTACGGTGAACTGCCCGGGATGCATGCCCGGTGTTTCGATGCGGTAGTTGGCCATGGCATCGGCCTGTGGCTCGAATTTAGTGGGCATTTCATGCCCAACACCCATTACTTCAAACTTGATCAGTTTCACCGGCCCATTGAACACCAGGTCCAAATACCCAGGTGCAGCCTTGATAATGGCGCCGTCTCCAGGAGTAGATTCCTGCAGTTCGGTGTGGGCCTGTGCAGCGAATGGGAGCAGCATCAGCAGACCGGCACAGAGCGCTGAAGCTAAGATACGGGGGAGAGTCTTTGCAGATTTCATGTGTTGACCTCGAATACCTGACAGGCGTGAATTTAAGGGAGCAGCTGTCGCAAGGGCCGATTATCTCAGTTTTGGCTCACCGCTGGCTACCAGTCACCTACAATTGAATTGCGACATTTTGTCGCATACCGGTTGAGTAAAGCCGAAGCCCCGTAGATTCAAGGCTTACGCTGCCATACCTGGGTTTGCGGTGACAGGTTAATCTCATCAATTACAGTTCCGGGACGGACATTTAACACGGTTATTAGCAGCTGGCCGACATCGCTGGCTTGAATGGCGTTTTCTTTGGCTGCACCGGGTTCGAAATGCAGATCATCGAAGAATGGCGTGCGCACCGCACCAGGATTGATCAGGGTAATCCTGACAGAAGATTTTGCACATTCTTCCCGCAACGCCTGTGCAAATCCACGAATGGCAAATTTACTGGCGCAGTAGACCGAACCCTGACGCGAGCCCTTCAGTGCAGCTTCGGAGCCGGTAAAAATGATATCCACCAGCTCTCCCTGCTGTTTTAACAACGGTAGAAAGCATTTGGTGACGATGGCATGACTCAGGAAATTGGTATCCATTACCAGCCTGATATCATCGACCGACAACTGTTCCAGATGTCCCATTTTACCGAGCCCGGCATTGTTAACCAGCGCTCGCACAGGCTGGTCGATATTGCTAATTATTTTCTTCAATGCGGCCGGCAATCCATCGAGGTCAGCCAGATCTAACTCGATAGAGTCGAAGCTTTCATTTTTTATGGGCGAATCCGAAAAATCTTTGGCAATACCAAGCACCCGATAACCCGCCTCTAGCAAGTGCTCTGTCATCGCCAGACCAATGCCTGAAGAAGCACCGGTAACAACAACCAATTGATGGTTGAGATCGACCATAATTCTTACATCCCGTCTCTTGTCTCACATTTCACAGCGATAGTACTGTTCTGGCGAAATGAATCCAAATAGTAAATCCTCAATCTGCGTCATGGATTCGGATTCACTCTGCTTGAGCGACACTAATCCTTCCCTGGTTTGCATGGGTCGAGCGAATAGCGCTTCATCCGGATACAGTTTTACAATGTTCTTCATGAAATCCAGCGGCATCCGAAACTCTCCTAGACTGACCGAGTGAATGGCAGCAATGTTCAGCCCTGCGAATACCTCCTCAAACAGGCGCTGGTAGTGATCACCCATCGCCGGGCCCGCAATCAGCGGTTCGAATCGAAGTGCAACCGGCCAGCCGGCTTTCTGCAACTTCTGCAGCGCCTCTATTCTTTTGCTGATCGCCGGCACCTTGTGTTCCCATTGGTGATAAGCCTCATGGGGAGTAAAGCTCATGGCGATAACACAGTTTGCAAGCGGCGGAGACTCCAGCAGACCACGAATTTGAGTGCTCTTGGTGCGAAATTCCAGAATCGCCTGAGGATTTTCGGCAAACGTGGGCAGGAAGAATTTGCAAAAGTCGCTAACCGGTTCCAGTGCCAGGCTGTCACAGTCATAGCCGCTGTAGTAAGTAGACGGCCCTGAACAGCTCTGCATAGTCTCCCGAAGAGCCGCTTCGAAATCTTCATAGTTTACAAATAATACGCAGTTTGCCGAACGATACATGCCCTGCAGGAAACAATATCGACAGTCATAAACACAATTGAGCATGTGAGAAAAGTAGAAGGTTTTACCACCCTTGAACCCATAGCCTTCCGGTGAGGGCAGTACCAGCTTGCCGTACTTCTTTGCCAGAATCAGGGCAGGTGCCCGCTTCTGCAGTCTAAAATCTTGCGAATTGCGATTGAAAATCTCACCATAACGTTCACAACAGACATGGGGAATCTCCGGAAATCGCTCAAGAATCTGCTTAACCAGGGGGTAGTCGCTTACCTCTTCTTCACTATAAATGGCTGAGAACACCGAATCACTCCCCCCTACTTGTTCTGCAGCTGTGTTTCAAGACGAGACTCCATGGCATCCAGAAGATGCCTGCCAGAGGATGGCATGGAGTTGGCAAATTCCACTAGCAGGTTTTCCATATCCAGGGCACGAAACCGCTGACAGAGCCTCTTCAGCTGCAGATGTTGCGTCACACTCAGCCTGAACCTGTCGCTTAAGAGCGCGTATTCAGAAGGTAGCTGGTGAGCACCGTTATACTCGGCGGACAATGCCTGCAGCTCTGCGATAAACTGCGACACCTGACCCATATGCTTGGAAACGAGCTCAGAAATAGCAGCAAGATCTATTTCATGAGCAGGATTAGTGGGATTGTCCGATATCAACTTATAAACCTGGATCAGGTCGAGACCTGCAATCATAGAGGCGGCCGACCAGAAGCCATAGGCTTCCATTTCGTAGGCAAGGTCTTTGGCATAGTTTACTTCGGGCTCTTCTACAGTAAGCACGGGGGAACTGGCTCGAGTACCAAGCAGCATCGATGGATATACAGTTTTACCCGATCGTTGATCGGTGATCCTGTTGGCGACCAGGCCGCTGCCAATAGCTGCAGTCTTGTGCCCGGCTATTCCAAAATTCAGCCAGGCTGCCACCGATTCGGTAGTCCTGGACTGATACTCGCCAAGGTCGGCGGTTGCCAGTGAGGCAGCCTGCGTCCCTATGCCGCACATGATCAGATTAATTCCAGTGTCATTTTTGTAAATAGTTAACGAAGCCGGGCTGTCGTCTGGCGTTAACTCGAAGAAGTCGATCAGTGGCTGTGCTTCCAGCCGATGAGCGACTACGATATTTACCCGGCCCGATAATTCATTCATTTCGCTGTTCTACGGATTCGATGTCGGTGTGTTTGTTAATCAACGCCTGGTAGAGCTTAGCCGCTTCTGTATTGTTACGTTTAAGCGCTCCTTGCACCAGGATTTCACTCTTGCTGATCAATATTCTGCGCGTCGCCTGGTATTGCCCGGGAGAAAGCTTAGCTGAGCCTAGCAAGTTATCCAGCGCCTTGACCCGAAACCGGTCCATTCCCCAGTGCAGCCGTGACAATTGATCCTCATGCCCGCCGTATTTATTGAGCAGCGCCTGGTCGAGGTAGAGCACGGGATAACGGCTGCAGATCTTCAACCAGAGGTCATAGTCTTCACAGGCTGGAAAACTTTCGTCGAAGCCGCCCATTTCCTCAAGCAGGGCGCGCGTAATTACAGCGGCCGAGGGTGAGATCACACACAGTTCTAAGCACTGCTCAAATATTTCACCGCCACTCTTCTTGTGCTTCTTCATTGGATTCACCCGCCGACCATTACGAATCCAGATTTCATCACAGTGCACCAATGGGCAGTCCGGGTTGAGTGCTGCCTCTTCTTGCTGACGCTCAAGTTTATTGGGCAGCCACTCGTCATCGGAATCCAGAAAGGCTAACCAGTGGCTTTGAGTTGCCTGTACTCCCGAGTTGCGCGCTGCACTCACTCCGGCGTTGGGTTGGTAAATATAGCGAGCTTGAGGGAAATTCTGCCGGACAAAGTCTCTGCTGCCATCATCGGAACCATCGTCAACAACACAAACTTCATCTGGTGGCAGGGTTTGTCCGTAGACCGATTGCAATGCCCTGCCAAGCGTATGACAGCGATTGTAAATGGGAATGATTACGGCAATAGAATCAGGCATTGTTGAAAATGCACTCTAATCGGATTGTTCAAGCGACTCAATCGAAAATGGGAACCGTAGTTCCCATCTTGAAAGGTGTCAGCGCATCAGTTGTGTTTTGCCAATTCCTTTCTGGCAACCACGCGACGATGCACCGCATCGGGGCCATCGGCCAGGCGCAGAGTTCGCTGGCTGGTCCACAGGGCTGCCAATGGGAAATCCTGTGAGACACCGGCGGCTCCGTGCATCTGAATCGCGTTGTCGATGACTCGTAGCGCCATGTTTGGAACAGCCACTTTGATCTGGGAAATAGCATCCCTGGCTGCCTTGTTGCCAATCGTGTCCATCAACCAGGCTGTTTTATAGGTCAGCAGGCGGCACATCTCGATCTCGATGCGACTATCGGCGATAACATCGTAGTTGCCGCCTAATTCAGCCAGCGGTTTACCGAATGCCTCTCTGCTCAGCGCCCGTTTGCACATCAACTCCAACGCCTTCTCGGCGGCACCGATCGAGCGCATGCAGTGATGGATTCGACCCGGTCCCAACCTGCCCTGGGAGATCTCGAATCCGCGACCCCGGCCCAGGATAATATTGCTTTGAGGAACTCTAACGTTATGAAATTTGATATGCATATGTCCATGGGGAGCGTCGTCCCGTCCAAAGACCTGCATCGGCCTGACGACTTCAAAGCCCTCGGCATCCATGGGAACCAGGATCTGGGATTGCCGGGTGTGCTTCGGCGCATCCGGATCCGTGACGACCATGGTAATCATGATCTTACAGCGTGCATCGCCTGCCCCTGAGATATAAACCTTCTCACCGCTGATGACCCACTCAGCGCCATCCAACACGGCGCTGGTGGCGATGTTAGTCGCATCCGAGGAAGCCACATGGGGCTCAGTCATGGCGAAGGCGGATCGAATCTCTCCGGCGAGTAAGGGTTCCAGCCATTGCTTTTTCTGTTCTTCAGAGCCGTAGCGTTCGAGAACTTCCATATTGCCGGTGTCCGGAGCGCTACAGTTAAACGCTTCCGAGGCGAGACGGCTGCGTCCCATGATTTCAGCTAGATGGGCATATTCCAGATTGGAGATCCCGGCACCTCCCTGACTTTCGGGCAAGAAGAAATTCCACATCCCCATGTCGCGCGCTATGTCTTTCAGTCCATTGAGAATCTCATCCTGGCGAGGTGTATGAGACCAGCGATCACCCACGCTCACTTCGTTATGGTATTCCTGCTCAACTGGTTCCACCTTTTCCTGCACGAAGTTGCGAATCTTTTCGCGCACTTCTGTCAGTTCTTCTGATAATCCTAAATCCATCATTTTGTTAGTCCTCTGTCTAGGGCAGGGGCCCTCTGAACAAGTATATGGCCACTCTGCGGGAGCCTGTCGTGCTCTGCCGCTAGGCGTCGTGCGCAGGGAATGGCCACACTCTTGGCAAGTACGACAACGACGCCGCAGGGCACGACAGGCCCCGCCCGAAGGGGCCTACAGCCAATTCTGCTCTCGGCGTTGCACTAACTTGCAAGGTCGACACATTCCTGCGTCAGTGCGCCTTGATAGCAGAATTGGCTGTGGGCCAGAGCGGTCATATACTTGTTCAGAGGGTCCCTTAGGTTTCCAGTCGATCAACCTGCAATTGTACCACCGCCGTCAATCACGATTGTTTGACCGGTAGTAAAACTCCCCGCATCGGATGCGAGCAGAACCGCGGCGCCAGCGATTTCATCGGGCTCTCCGATGCGCCGCAGTGGATACTTGGAGATGGTAGCGGCGTAGATATCCGGATTTTCCCACAGGGCTCTGGCAAAATCCGTACGCACCAGGCCGGGCGCAATGCAATTGACTCGTACATTTTTCGGCCCCCATTCGACGGCGAGGTTTCTGGCGATCTGCATATCAGCAGCCTTGGAAATGGCATAGGCACCCAGATTTTCCGTGCCTTTCAATCCGCCGATTGATGACACGATGATGACAGCGCCGCCGCCACTGTCTGCCATACCGGGAATGACCAATTGACAGAGTCGATGCACGCTGCCGATATTCGCCTGCATGATCTTGTCGAAGGCTGCATCTGGAATATCCTGTGACGGTCCAAAATAGGGATTGAGTGCGGCATTGCAGACCAACACATTAATAGTACCCAATTCCTGTTGGGTCTTAGCTACTACGTTTTCCAATTGATCCTGGTGATTGATATTGCACGCGATAGCGATAGCCTCGCCGCCCTGAGCCTTGATTTCGGCGGCGACTTCATCGCAGGCATCCTGGTTTCGGCTTGAGACCACCACTTTGGCACCCTGCTCGGCCATGCGCATTGCGATCGCCTTGCCGATGCCTTTGGTTGATCCGGTGATTAGTGCAACCTTGTTATCTAGACTAAATAAGCTCATCTTTTCTCCGTAAAAAAGCCAATGCCGAACTGCAAAGTTGTGTTGTGGCTAGCCACTTGGTTGAGTGGAGCCTGTTAGTCCATCCAGGGTCTGGAACCCTTGGAGATGCTAGTTCCGCCATCGACGGGAATGACGGTGCCGTTGGTATAAGCACCGGCACGCGAGGCAAGATAGGCCACAATCCCGACTATCTCTTCCGGCTCCCCCACCCGATGCAGCGGACAGTCGTCCTCAATATCCTGCCTGAAATGCTCGAACACATAGTCCGTCATTCTCGATTCGAAAAATCCAGGAGCGACTGCATTCACGGTGATATGTTTCGAGGCGAGATCGATGGCCAGGGATTTGGTGAGGTGATGCAGTGCTGCCTTGCTGGCGGAATAGGCAAAAGTAGGAACCCGTTGCACTATGGGCACATGAATGCCATCCATAGAACCGATATTGATAATACGAGCCGGGTCTTCTGGTGTTGCCGCCTGCTCCAGTAACGGTACGATATCGCGAGTCAGAGAAAATACTGCATTCAGGTTGGTGTCGATGACTTTGGCAAAACCGGCATCGGGATATTCTTCGAGTTTAGCTCCCCAATTTGCGCCGGCATTGTTTATCAGAATCGACAAACCACCGAATCGATTCGCGGTTTCCCGCACAAGGGCTTGTCGGTCATCCTGATTCGTTACATCCGCAATAACAGCATAGCATTCGCCATATTGCTCAAGCTCTTCCAGTGCCTGGTCGCATTTTTTCTGCTTGCGCGATGCGATGATGACCCTCACACCATTCTGCAGCAGACCCTTCGCCATGATCAGGCCGAGCCCACTCGACCCACCGGAAACCAATGCTGACTTGCCCTCCAGTGCGAACAGCTTAGCCACTGTATAGGGGCAATTGAGGTCAGCCGTCATGCCTCTTTGTCCGCAATCCTTACCAGTTGCTTGCCGAAATTCTTACCCTTCAACAAACCTCTGAATAGCTCGGGCGCATTATCCAGGCCTTCACCGAAACATTCCCGGTATTTCAGCCGGCCATCCTTGACCCACTCACCCAGTTGAATGGTCGCCTCCTCGTAACGATCCTGCCACTCGTAGACGACAAAGAAGCGATGCTCCGGCACTGTCTCGAGCTTCTCCAGAATATGGAATGGGGTCTCGGCTTTGGAAATATCTTCATCGTTATAATTGGAGATATAGCCACAAATAGGAACGCGGGCACCGGTGTTAAGTAGTGGCGCTACTGCGCGGGTTACATCACCCCCGACATTCTCGAAATAAATATCGATGCCGTCCGGGCAGGCTGTGGCGAGTTTTTCCGCCAGATTACCTGACTTGTAATCCAGGCAATCATCGAACTGCAATTCCTCTTTTACGTAACGACACTTCTCTGCACCGCCGGCTATGCCGACCGTTCTGAGCCCGAGAATCTTCGCGATCTGACCAACTGCCGAACCCACCGCACCGGATGCCGCGGCAACGACCAGGGTTTCTCCCGCCTCAGGTTTACCTACTTCCTGCAGTCCAAAATAGGCGGTGCGGCCGGGCATGCCGACCACTCCCAGGTGTGCCGATAGGCTGCCATTGTTGAGATCTACCTTCATGAGTCTGGCATCATCACCATCGACGACAATATAAGATTGCCAGCCAAGGTGTGCGGCTATCCGATCACCTACCTGCCACTTATTGGAGTTTGACTGCATTACGATACCGGTTGACTCACCTGTCATGACGTCGCCAATTTGCAAAGGCTCTACGTAGGACTTGGTATCGTTCATTCGTCCGCGCATATAGGGATCCAGCGACAACCAGCAAACCTTGATCAGAATCTCGTTGTCGCCCGGTTCCCCGACTTCGACCTCTTCGATCGTGAAACATTCATCACCCGGTTCCCCGACGGGACGTTTAGCTAACAGTACGCGTTTGTTTATTGGCATTACTAATCTCTGTTTGTTGTGATGTTGAGCATCGCAGTCTAACGTAAATTCTCAATTTCCGACAACTCGTGCCAGGGACTTATCGAGAATCATCAGTGCCTCCATTATTTCATCTGTAGAGACCAGTAGGGATGGCATCAAGCGAGCTACTTTGTTACGCGTTGGAGTAACCAGCAAGCCGCTGTCCAGGCAATTCTGAGTAAGCCTGTCGACAGTATTGTCAGCTCTGAATTGCAGAGCACACAACAGCCCCTTCCCCCGTACACCGAGCAGTAATTCAGGATACTTATTCTGCAGGCGAGTAAGTCCGCCAAGCAACTCTACACCCAGCCGACGAGACCGCTGAGCGAGGTTTTGCTCCTTGAGTTCGGCAACAACCGACGCCGCCACCGCGCAACCCAGCGGATTACCACAATAGGTACCTCCGTGGTCACCTTTCTGAATTCGACTATCGATCTGTTCGGTTACTGCAAAGGCGGCAAATGGAAATCCGCCAGCAATACCCTTACCCATAGTTAGGATGTCCGGCTGCACCGGTGGGTCGCTATGTTCGAGCGCAAAAAATGCACCGGTGCGTCCGAAACCGGTCTGTATCTCATCGACGATCAGGAGTGCATTATGCTCGCGGCAAATCTCAGCTACCTGTGCCAGATAGGCTGGCTCAGGAATTCTCACTCCTCCTTCTCCCTGTACTGGTTCGACGATGACCGCCGCGGTTGCACCGTCTACCGCGTGGCGCATCGCCACACTATCGCCGAAGTCGACGAACTGATTTTCTGGCAGGCTCGGCAGATATCTCTCGGTGTTGTCGCGCCCTATCGATACCGACAAGGTATTGAATGTGCGCCCGTGAAAAGAGCCGAGAGCCGACACAATCTTCGCCTTCCCGGTGATTTTTCTGGTCAGTTTAATGGCGGCATCGTTAGCCTCCGCCCCGCTATTGGCAAAGAACAGCTTGACCAGGTGAGGCGGCAGCAATTCGTGAAGCGTGGATAACAATTTCGCGCGCGAGGGTGAGTAGGTGAACCCGGAATTTGGGTTCTGAATGATTTTCTGAGCCTGACTAAAAATCGCTGCCGTTATCACCGGGTGGGTATGACCCAGACAGGTGACTCCCCACCCGGAAGTGAAGTCGAGAAATTTGTTACCTGCTTCGTCCCATACATAGGATCCTGCACCGCGCTCTACGGCGATTGCCTGCCTGTTGCAAAAACTAATCCCAAAACGGTCTTCCAACTCTATGGTGTTCATTGCCTCGCCCCTCTCTATCCGATGTTCGTCACTTAATGCTTTACGCGATACCAGTAGCTATAGTGCTCGGTAAATCCATGTTTCCGATACAGGCTCACAGCGGCATGGTTGTCAGACTCAACCTGTAAATAGGCATACCTGGCCCCTTGCGTGCGCCCCCAGTGCAACAGATCCGCCAAAAGATCGGCTCCAAGACCTCGTCGGCGTGCCAACTGGTGAGTTGCTATCCCGAAGATTCCCAATCCCCCGTTTGCGTAGACGCCCATTCCGGTTGCCAGAGGACTGCCGTGGGTCGATTCGTGCACCAGGTAGCAACTGGGATCGCTTATCTTTGCCAGCATGGCCTGATGGATAGGCAGCAATTCGGCTTGCTGTTGCTTGACTGAAAGCCAGCTTCCCAGCCAATTCTGCAAATTTTGTTCTTGCAGACCTCTTCTACCGGTTGTCAGTTGGCGTGGAGCAATCTCAGACAACGGCAGCGTCATTACACTGGTGGGTGCTTCCAGCCGATAGTCGGAAGCCGCCAGCTGATCATCCAGCAACCGTACGTGTTGTGACTCCTTTATGACGCCATCGAGTATTCGCACCGTGGAGGGCAGCCTGCGCTTAGAAAAAAAAGACTCAGTCGTGTCGATGAGTTCTGCAGCACAGAGCCGGCAATCGAGGCGCGGTGTCATCGAGTTGGAGCGACGGCTGACACCTGCCGCATAGCGGAGAATACCGATGGGCAACTCCTGTTCCTCCAGCGCAGGCCAGGAACATCGGGAAGCACGTTCTATTTCTGCAATATTCATATTGGATTCCTCTCGGCAAAAAAAAACCTCTAAGGTCGGAGACACTTAGAGGTTTTTTGATACTTTGACTTTCTAACTAGTTAAAACCACAGCTCTCCAGGTTGAGTGATATCGCGCGCGCGGCACGGCGGGCTGCAGCATTGATCGCTGCGGCCTGAGCTGTTGTTGCACTTATCGCTGTGGCTATCATGTTCTGTCGTATTGCTAATTCAGCCCGCGTGTAATGAATCAGAGGCTGGTTATGGTTTCAGAGCGAGCAACTCTATTGGAATCATTTTTCGCTGTCAACCGGTTTAGACGAAAGTCTAAAGATCGATATCGATATCAGCGAAATCACCGATATCCCGCAGATCGATTGTGAACAGTGAATTGTCAAACTTTAACCAGTCCGGCTCCCTGTCAGTTATGGCCCCTTCAATCACTACCACGACCACGTAGACACTTAGTACGGATAACAGGAGTGTGTAACGATTCTTCAATATCAAGTTTTTCATTTTCAAGTTCTCTGAATAGTGTTCACTTAGTCAACAAATCGCCGCATGTAGACAGCCCCGCAGATGAATATTGAACCAATTCCGATACCGATCAGCATATCGTAGCTGAATAATCTGTCGAAGATGCCACCGAATTCTATAATCAGGAAATTATCAATGTCGGAGCGCGTCTGGATCCAGTTGGACAAAAATTGCGAGCCGAATATAAATCCTTCGAGGAATAGTATCAGAGCAAGCGAGCCAATTGCCCATAGCAAAGGAGTACGATTCGCAAAGGCCGAAAACAGCAGTAACCAGCCAATAAAGGGCAGCAACCAAAGTGCACTGGTCACGGCAAACAGGTAGATTACGGGTAGACTAAGCACTGCTGAGAGGAACATGTAGCCAAGCCCTGCCACCCCTACACTGTAAGTTAGCCCTGAAACGATCAGCCACAGGATTCCAATCAAATACAGGGCGAATACTACTGCCACATAAAAGAGCGGCGCTATCAGGACGATGGTCACCACTTTCGATAAAACCGTGTTGAAATTTGAAACCGGCATGGATTGCCAAAACAACACGCTCATTTCCCGTCGATCTTGATAGAGCGTGTTGGTCAGGTAGAGAATTGCGCAAATATACAAAATTCCCAGAAAGGGTAGTGTGGGAAAGACAAAGACACCTGACATTTCCATGGGTGATCCGCCGTTGAAAAAGCGGGCGAGAGAGGCAACAAAAGCAATCTTGCCCTCTTCATCGAGTGAGGTAATAGCCAGAAAATCGATCACAAAGATCAATAGCCCTAGAATGACAGGAGCCCAGAAGAACAGGTTGCAATGCTCCAGCACCTCACGTTTTAACAGACCCTGAAACTGACCCCACGCAATCTTATCCATGTGGAGTCTCCTTCATCTTGGCTACAAAAAGATCGGCTACACTTGGAGTGAGACATTCACCCAGAGGGTCTAACTCCGACCTCGGTACAAATTCATAGGTGTAGCATTTCTTACCGAGTAGCTCTCTTATATACATTGGATTCAGACTATCGGCGCGTTCTATTTTGTCGGGATCGACGATTACTTCAGTGTAGGTTTCTGCAAGATCGTTCATCATGGTATCGAGAACGATCTTACCCTTGTTAATGAAGATCAGGTGTGAAAGCAGCGTCTCAATCTCTTCCACCTGGTGAGTACTGATAATGATCGTACAATTGCCGTCGTAATATTCGTTCAGCAACCGATCGTAAAATTCTTTCCGGTAAATAATATCCAGTCCCAACGTCGGTTCATCCAGCACCAGCAATCTGACATCGATTGCCATCACCAACGCCAGATGCAATTGAGTGACCATGCCTTTGGAGAGCTCCTTGATGCGCTTGTTGGCTGGAATCTCAGTCGTGCTGAGCAATTTTTCTGCCCGAACGCGGTGAAACTTCGGGTGTACTGCCTCTACATAGTCAATGACCTGCGAGACCTTGAGCCACTTAGGTAGAATTCCCACATCGGCAATAAAGCAAACATCTTCCATTAACTTATGCCGGGCTTCGCGGGGATCTCGTCCCGCGACATTCAGCTCGCCCTCTACATCGCACAAGCCAATTAGTGCCTTAAGCGTTGTTGTCTTACCCGCCCCATTGGGACCGATGAGACCGCTTATCGCACCGCTGGGAATGGTAAGATCGACACCATCCAGCGCTTTAAAATTGCCGTAATTCTTCACCAGCGCCCTGGCTTCAACGATATTAGTCATACTCGATTCCTATGATCTTTGCGCGATCAATTCTTTGTGCGGCCAAGCAGATCATCAAGTCCCAGCCCCAGTCTTTCAATTCGCTCTTCAATCTGCGGCCATTCTTCGTTAAGGAATTTGGTTTTTTCCTGTCTAGCAAGTTTGTCTTTCGCTCCGGTAACAACATACATTCCAAGCCCCCGTTTTTTTTCAACCAGTTCTTCATCGACAAGCATCTGAATCGCTTTCGATACCGTAATGGGATTAATTCGTTGTTCACTGGAAATTTGCCGAACCGATGGCAGTGCATCACCCTCAAGGAGTAGTCCATCCATGATCAGTTCAATCAAGCGATCCCTGAGTTGCAGGTAGATCGGTTCTTTATTGTTCCAGTTAATTTCCACCGATTAAGGTCTCGTTACCCATATAGTGTTATACATAACTATAACACTATATCAGCATAACACAACCTTTATTTTTACTATTTTTTAAGCGGTTAATATTGCTAATGTTTTTCCTTATAAGGCCCGAATAGGTGTACATCTACCAGGTTTCATAGCCTGGCACTTAGTCTTCGAGGGGGTGGGGAACTAGTCTTGATGGGTCTGAGAGGAGGTAGGGTTGTCTCTAGGAGCAATGCGGTACAGGGTGTCTTGCAAATCGCCGTTTGAATTGTATAGCAGCTTAAGCAATGTCGAGAATTAGCTCCCGCACTACTCCACCTCTCCTCATGATCTGTTTCAGCTGTTTGAGTGCTTCGATCTGAATTTGCCGAACGCGTTCCCGAGTGAGGCCAATTTCGAAGCCAACGTTCTCCAGCGTATCGCTGTTATACCCCTTCAATCCAAATCGCCGGCACAGCACGTCGCGCTGTTTCGCCGTCAATTCTTTCAGCCAGCAGTCGAGGCTGCTCTGTAATTCTGCCCGTTGAAAGCTCGTTTCGGGAGTCCGGACATTGCCAGCCACCAGCTTTTCCAGTAGCGGTCTTTCACTTTCCGCATCATTCTGTGCATCGGCTGAACTCTCTCTGTCATGCAGCGACAACACCCGCTTAACCTCATCAATCGGCTTCTGCAGCCACCTGGCCATCTACCCGGCTGTCGGTTCCCTTAAGAACTTACTGGAGAGTTCACGCTTGATCCAGACATAGGCATGCATTTCTTTGATAACGTGGACCGGCAACCGAACCGTGCGCGTCTGATTCATCAAGCCTCTTTAAACACTTTGCCGAATCCACCATGTCGCATAGGTAGAAAAACGAAACCCCCTCTCGGGATCAAACTTCTCGACGGCGTGAATAAGGCCGAGGTTGCCTTCTTCTATGAGGTCCAGCATCGACAAGCCTCGATTAACATAGCGGCGCCAATCGCCTCCGTTTGTCCATGTGCATTCTCTTTAGAAACTGTAACTCAGCCCCATGGTGGCTCCCCAGTCTGGCGCTGCCCGACTGGATCCGTGGCGAATACCAAGGTCCAGTGTCAAACCGGGTATAGCAGACGATTCCCAGACCATACCAAGCAGACCAGAGTTTTCGGCGGCTTCGCTCCTGAGGCTCTCTCCGTTAAATTCTGCCACCAGTTTCAGGCTGGATGTGACGGAATGCTCTACGATCACTCCCCACAGAGCAAAGGCATCATGGTTAGCTCGATCCACACCTCCACCCAGGTTGAGGTGCCAGGTGAAACTGGAAGCGCTTCCACTGAATATGCCGAAGGCTTCGAATCCGCTCTGGTCTTCCTCATCGATGGCCGATGGCAGCAGCAATCCTGCCTCCACGGCAAAGCTTACTCCCTGACTGCCCTGTAGCACACCTGGTTTGAAAACCTTCTTCAAAAACAAGCTAGGATCGACCAGCTGGCTCTTTCCCCCGGGCGAATGTTCTACATCGAATTCGCCGACCAGCTCCAGGGAATTCGAGAGGCCGTAATTGAAAACCAATTGCGGTGTAACGTAGCTGTTCTCGCTGTCGGCTCGCTCCCAGTTGAAGTAGCCAAATTCGATTTCGATCTCACCGACATCGACCACGTCAGCATCGGTGGAGACGAAAGGCCGATAGGCGAAGGCCTTGCCAGGCAGCGCAAACAACACAGCGGTCAATAACAGGTAAGCAGGCCGTCGGGAAAAATGCTCTAGCTGCTCGCTTATCCCCGCTGAACACGCCATGTCATTAATCCCTGATTCTCAGCGCTACCTGCTAAATGGCAACTCAACTCTTTAGTCTATTTAAACGGTAACTCATCGACCTCATGGCAGGTTCCACAGGAGTTCGTATAGGGAATAGGCATGGCCTGCCCCGGCTCCACTCCTCGAACCATCACATTCGACTTCAAGGGTACATCAAACACATGAGAACGCATGGGACCTTCCCAGTAAACGTTTCTCGATTCTTCGGCGGCATCGGCAAACGGCGGTGTCTGGATCATCCGGCCGAATGCCCCTGCTATGCCGCCGGTATTTACAGTTGGTGCCATATGGCAATCGATGCAACGGGTAAGGTGACCCTTCATGGTGGCGCCCAACTTGGTCTGCATATGATCGTTGATCTCGACCTCGTGGCAGCGCTGGCACAGGGGAGAATTGGGATCATTCTGATCGTGAATCAACCAGCGGGCATTCGGTGTACCTCCATGCAGGTCATGACAGTCCGAGCAGGTGACCAGCAATCGATCATTGCGGTACATTTTCGACTTCAAAAAATCCGAATATTGCTGATGAGGCTTGCTGGAGTGAATATCGTCGGGCCAGATATTGTATTCCAGGTCTGCTCCACGCATGGTCGGACCCTTCTTCACCGGATCAGTGAATTTGCTAATCAGCTCATGGCGGCTTATCCCCGGTCTTGCCAGTTCCCCTTCCACGCTGAGTGCCTGGGTATAACCGAGTACTGATCCACCAAAGCCCTGGCGCCGATCATGACATCTACCGCAGACGACACTGGAGCGTTCCGCCGACAGCAGTTTAGGATTGACTATAAATCGACTGCGGCCGGCATTGGCGACATGCTCTGAGCCTGGACCGTGGCAGTTCTCACAGCCAATATTGATCTCATCCATCTCGGGATCGTCGTCGATGTTCAGTGCGCCACCGACATCATTGACGGCGCGGGCCATTAGCTGACCGGTTGCCTCGTCTTCATAGCGTTCCCAGCCAGTAAAATGACAGCTGGCACACATGGTCTGGATGGTATTCTGGTTAACCGGTGGCACCTCAATTACATCATCCGCCGTACCGTAGCTATCGTCTGCTCCGGCATTCCACCAGAGGTAAAATTTGTAATCGTGCCAGACTCGCCGTTGCCTGTTCAGCCTGCTGTCACTGCCAGTTAAGTTATAGCGCAGCAGCGTATACCATCCCGGGCGGTCACCGAGGCTCGCCGGCGCGGAAACGATATAACGCTGGTCGTGCACTGCGCCGCCATACAACAGCTTTACTTCAAGATGGGCAGGACTGTTAGGATCATCCGGGTTGAGACGGTTAGCCATGCTGATGAAATACTTTCCCTGGCCATTCGTGCTTGCCTCTCGCCACAAATACACGTCGGAAAAGACTGTCTCGATCGGCAACCGGGAATCGCCGGCTAGCCGCAGTTTGAATTTGTCATTTCCCCTGCTGGAGTCGTAATCTCCCAGCTCGAGGCGAGTTCCTTCACGGTAGTCATCGGTCTCGATATAGGAATCCAGGGCATTGAAGAAATCTGGAAATCTGGAGTAATCCTGCAAGGGTCCGGGAGCACCGGGTGCGGTCCAGGCTATCTTGTGGCCGGTCTGCTGCCAGTGGCTCTTGTCGTCATGGCAGGCAAGGCAGGTTGAGCTGCCGACTGCGCTGGCGGTTGACGAAGGACTACTGGAAACCTCGATGGTCATGGCCTCACTCGATAGCTGGCGGACGGAGTAGGCTTGCCGACTCTTATCCCCACCCGGCAGGTGTTCGCTATCCTCAAGCGCCGGCGTTACGTGTACAAAAAAGTTGCCATCCGGGATGTTGTCTATGCTGAAATTGCCCTGGGCGTCGGTTGTGCCCTGGGGAAATTCTGTGCCCCTGAGTCGGATACTGTCTTCCAGTGGTTCATCGTAGGCTTCTGCCGGGTAAGGCGCCGCATAGATGGCACTGGCGGTCATTTGCGTGCTTATGTCGATGGCGGCGGTTGGAACCAGGTAGACCGTAGCGGCTGTTACAGAGTGACCGGCCACGATGTCCCCACCACCTACGACCGAGGCACCGGATGCGCTCAAGACCCTGCCCGTGAATGTCCCTGGTGTAGCGCTTATTTCGCTGCTGACAGGATCAGTCGAGTCGCCAGCGACGTTGTCGACATTTACATCGGTAAAGAACAGCAGCAGGAGGCCGAGACCAAGTCCGAGAATCAGGCTTACTACTAGTGTAACAAGTTTACTATTCACGAGTATCCTCTAATCTGCCGGCGGACAGCTGAGTGACTGAAGGATAAAACCTATCTATTAATGAGTCCATCGGCCTTTTTCGTTGAATTTTCAATGCCATCCAAGCACGGGTTGAAGCAGGTTTAGAATCTCAGCTGTATGTCGAGTTGCAGCCGGTTGTAATCTATTTTCTGTCCAAGACGGGCTTCACCGTACTCGCTTATGAAGTAAGTAAATCCGACTCTAGCGCTGTCTCCAAGACCGTAGGCAGCCTTCAGGATATGGCCCTGGTTGTCAGTTCCTCCGCCGCCAAAATCGGAGTCAGTCAACGAACCCAACACGGCGTCCGCTTCCAGATCCTGATAACCATAGCCTAATTCCCAGTTGCCGAGTCCTCTGGCGCTGCCGTATCTCACCCCGAGTGCCCAGGCAGTATCGAATTCGCTAGCATCGAGGTTAGTGACGTAATCGCTGTACAGGCGCAGCGGTTTGCCTGCAAGACTAAAATTAGCCTCAGCGAATAACTCCCATTCCTGGTAGTCATTGAGATAGGCTCCCGTGGCATCGACAGAATTGTTATAGGGATCGCCCAAATAGAAGGGCCGGCTGCCGGCAACCGCCGCGTCGTAGTAGCTGGTGCCCAGGGTAAGCGAGCCAGCATCCAATGTGAACTCATAAGCTAGCTGCATACCCCACAGTGTTTCCTTGTCCTGCCCGCTGAATTTGTCATCGCTCTCCAGAATCATGGTGCCCGCGTTGATAGACAAGCGCTCAGTTGCATAGGCAACAGCAACACCTTCGGGACGAAAGTCGCTGTCGAAGATCAGATTCTGCCCACCCGGCTTGTAGAAACTATTTCTGAGCTTGCCTACCGAGAGAGCTGTATTAGAGAAGCCTTCATAGGTGACATAGGCCAGATCCAATCGCAGATCCTTACTAAATCCTCCACCACCAAGAGTCTGGTTTGTAGAAATAGGATCCGTGCCACCGCTGGCCATGCCTATTCCTGCACTCCAGTTGTCACCCAGGTTGGCATCCACTGCGATGCGCGCCCGTACCCGATCGCGGTTCCTGTCTGAGGATTCCAGGTCGTCATCGATGTGTTCGAAACGGGGTCGCATATCACCGCTTATCTGAAATTTTTCCGTCCATGAGGCATCCCGAACGGAACGTCTGTCGCCTTCTACCGTGGTGCTAATTAGCTCATTACCCTCTTCCAATTGCTCGATACGACTGGAAAGAGCGGCTATTTGAGCCCTCAATTCTTCGATCGTCGCCGCGTCTATCTGCGCGCTCACGGACGTGCCGAAAAATAGGCTTACGGTTATCGACAGGCTAATAATGACCGAGCGAGTAGAGAAGTAGTTGCTACTCCGATCTATTCTCTTGCGAATTGGCTGACCCATCGAGATCAATGGAATAAAAACGGTCAGTAGCTTCATTGTGATACTCATTCAAGAGTCTCCAGGTTTAGTGGTCGTTAAACGTGTTATCAATCTCTGTGGCATTCGTGACATAGATGCGCGCTTTTTACCATATAGATGAGCTGTTCTGCTACGTTCATCCCATGGCAATATGAATCGTGAGGGCTGCCAAGCGTAACGAGTTTCGAATCTCTGGATTTCAATCTCTTACTATCCGCGATTGGTCGGACCGAGGCTGAGTCATCCAATCAAAGCCAGGGTCGCTGTAGATGAGCCCTTCGCCTGGACCTGTCCAATTCCAGGCTTAGAATCGCTTGCAGCCTTCTCCACGGGGAGTCAACAACTGGCGGCTTGCCCGAAGTGACGCTCGAGTGATTAGCGGATGCACCAGTGCTGACCAAAGAGGGGATGGGCGCATCAACTGCCGCGCTATAAAATTCATAAACAACTATAGAAATAACATATAACACCTTGTTTTTACGATATTTTAATTGTGTTATGCTAGCCCATGAGCCTGAGGATATTGCTTTGGCGGCAGCAAGGTAGTGGGATTTTATTGCGGAAAGTTGTCAGTACAACGAATACCGACGATGCCAATCATTTCCCCACCAACTGCAGGGAATATCGTGGCTGCGGTGTGCTAAAATCGACGATGTAGTGTGGTCAAAATCCTTTGCGCTGTTGGCTTCTGAGACCAAGAACCAGCCCCTGGAAATTCCACGACCCAGGCATTACACAAATCCGCAACCCGGCGGCTTTAGACTCTACTAAGCACATAAATGATGACTTATCGAACAGCTTTAGACAATTGATAATGAGCCAGCATCCACCAGAAAATCCACTCGAGATCGTTGTCGATAATTCAAATTCGGCGCAGACAACTCCTGAAGAACAACTCCCGGAGATAGATTTTTCCGATAGCGAGTATTTTCATAACCGAGAATTGAGCCTGCTGCAATTCAATTCACGGGTACTGCAACAGGCCAGGAATCCTAATCATCCATTGCTAGAGCGCCTGATTTTCCTGCTGATTTTCAGTTCGAATCTCGACGAATTTTATGAAATCAGGGTTTCCGGATTGAAGAAACAGCTGGACTTCGGACGCCAACGTCCCGGTCCGGATGGCAAGTATCCTGAGCAGATACTCAAAGAGATACATCAAATAGTACGGTCTGAACTGAATGAACAATATCGAATTTTGAATAAAAATTTGTTTCCGTCACTGGCACAGCAAAACATCCATTTTCTGCATCGCAATGAATGGAGCCATGCGGTTATCGAATGGACAAAACAATACTTCTTCGATGAAATCATACCAGTGGTAAGCCCATTAGGGCTCGATCCAGCCCATCCATTTCCGCGCCTGGTCAATAAGAGTCTGAACTTCATCTTATCCCTGGATGGTAAAGATGCATTTGGGCGAGACAGTGGGCTCGCTATCGTGCCTGCACCCAGGTCCCTACCACGATTGATCAAGGTTCCGGAAGCGATAATGTCGGGGGGTGATAATTTCGTATTCCTGTCGTCAATTGTTCATGCCTATGTCGATGAGTTTTTCTCTGGTATGACGGTAACGGAGTGCCATCAATTTCGGGTAACCAGAAACACCGATCTGGAGATGTCCAATGTCGAAGTAGAAGATATCGCCAGCGCCTTGAAGGGTGAATTACACAGCCGTCGCTTTGGTGCGGCAACCAAACTGGAAGTCGGGAAGGAATGTCCGGAGGAGCTCACCAATTTTCTATTAGAGCGATTCAATCTTTCAGACGAAGAACTCTTTACACTCAACGGCCCGGTCAATCTGCAACGTCTTATGGCGCTTATTGGTATGCTGGACCGACCCGATCTTCGTTTCCCAATATTTTCACCCGGCACACCCTCTGTACTGGAGGAGAAGAGTGATATCTTCGCCGCGGTTGATAAAGATGATCAACTGTTGCTACATCCGTTCGAGTCGTTTATTCCTATTATCGATTGGGTTAGACAGGCGGCGAAAGATCCAACTGTCCTCTCCATAAAGCAGACACTCTACCGCACCAACGAATCCTCCGAACTCGTCGAGGCGTTGGCCGAAGCCGCCCGCAATGGCAAGGAAGTGACCGTTGTCATCGAACTTCGTGCCCGCTTCGATGAAGAGGAAAATATAAACTTCGCCAGCATCTTGCAGGAAGCCGGTGCCGTGGTAGTTTATGGTGTGATGGGTTACAAGACCCATGCCAAGATGCTGCTATTCGTGCGCCGAGTCGGTAATTCCTTACGCCGCTACGCGCACCTGGGAACAGGTAACTACCATCGTAAGATCTCTCTGCTGTATACAGACTACAGCCTGCTGACCGCCGAACCGACCCTCTGTACCGACGTGCACAAGGTGTTTCAACAAATTACCGGTATGGGCAAGAAGATTCATCCCAAGCTGATCATTCATGCACCGTTTAATCTTCGTAAGTCCCTGCTCAAGCTGATCGCTCATGAAAAGCAAACGGCCCTCGAGGGCGAGCCAGCACGCATCGTTGCGAAAATTAACGCCCTGACCGACCCTGCCATCATCAAGGCGCTTTATGCGGCTTCATCGGCCGGGGTACAGATCGACCTGATCGTGCGTGGAGTTTGTTGCTTGAAGCCGGGCATCCCGCGGGTAAGTGAGAACATTCGAGTAATCTCCGTAGTAGGCCGCTTCCTGGAACATTCCAGAGTGTTTTATTTCCTGAATGCCGAACACCAGGTTTACTGTGCATCTGCCGACTGGATGGAACGAAATTTATCCAATCGTATCGAAGTCTGCTTCCCAATTCTCAGGAAGAAACTGGCAAATCGAATATTGGATGAGTTGGAAATTTATATCAATGCGACCGGGCAAAGTTGGGAACTACAGGTAGATGGCAATTATTGTGAACGCGCCAGTGAAGGAAGCCAGCAACCCGATGTGCAGAATCTGCTGCTTAAACAGTTGGCTCAGACTTAAGAAACCTCTGATCAAATTAATAGCTCTTCAATGCTTCGCAAAGCTTACCTCTGGCAGGTCGCTCTGTTGCATCGCCTTCAAAGTCTTCTCGTTCTTCACCATGAAGTCCAGCATCCCTTCGCGCAATGCGGTGGCACTGAAGTTAATGGTATCGACCTGGTAACTTTTCATTAAGCCAACCATGATACACCAGGCCGGCAGCAACAGATCTCTGCGGCGTTCTTTCAAGCCGGGCAATTCCCGACCTGTGGCGATACATTCAGCCATCGACTGCTTCAATTCATACAGTGCATCGAGTCGATTCAGGCTTTCTCCATAGCCGTGCTCCTGGCAGATTAATGCAAGCAGCTTAACCGTGCCGGAAGACGCATAGACTTCATTCCATCCGGCTCTGTTCACGCCCGGAGCAATTGCCGAAAACACCTCACAGGCCACCTCTGCTCCTGCGTCCATTTGCCCCTGCAGTTCAGCCTGCGTAACTCCTTCACTACTGAAGAATCGATCGCGCTAGGCAACGCTGCCTATCGCCAGACTCTCGGTCAATAATTGAGTGTGCTCTTTGCCAACGATGACTTCAGTACTGCCTCCGCCAATATCGAAAACCAGGCGTTGCGCAGTGGAGATTGGCAAAGAGGTTATGACTCCAGCATAGATCAACACCGCTTCCTGTACACCGGTGATGGTTGAAATAGTGATACCGAGAGTCTTGGCAGACTGGATAAAATCATCTGCATTATCGGTGACTCGAAACGTATTAGTGCCCAGTGCCCAATATTGCTTCACCGGGTATTGCTTCATTAACAGTTTGAATCGTTGCAGGCAATTCAGGCCGCGCTGGAATGCCTGAGGTGAGATTTTTCCCGAACTGCGAACATTTTCGCCGAGCTGTACTTTCTCACTCAATCGTTCGACTATCTGGATACGCCCTCGTTCCCATTCCCCGATAAGCAAATGAAAACTGTTAGATCCCAAGTCGATACAAGCATGCATAAATTAAACTCGAAGAGCATCTCTGGCTCGCACCAAATGGATCATGGTACTGCTCGGAATGGAAAGCCTACTATGCCTATCGTCAAGTATGGCCAACAGCTGAGTTTTGCTCCTGTGAGCGACCTCCAGGGATCCTAAATCATGGCCTGCTGGTAATTTTCCAGACCAACCTTGTCGATGAGCCCCAGTTGAGTCTCGAGCCAATCGATATGATCTTCTTCACTGGTCAGTATTTGCGACAGAATATCCCGACTGATGAAGTCATTAACCGATTCACAATAAGTAATCCCTTCGCGAAGATCAGGGCAGGCCTGCATCTCCAGCTGCAGATCGCATTCGAGCATTTCGCGGGTGTTTTCACCAACCAGCAGCTGGCCGAGATCCTGTAGATTCGGTAAGCTGTTCAGAAACAGGATGCGTTTTATCAGTTGATCCGCATGCTTCATCTCGTCCACTGACTCTGCTTGTTCTTTTTCAGCCAGCTTATTTAAGCCCCAGTCTTCATACATGCGTGAATGCAGAAAATACTGGTTTATGGCGATGAGTTCGTTGGCAAGTGCCTGATTCAAGTGCTTGATGACGGTAGCGTCTGCTTGCATGTGTCAATCCCCGGATGCTAATTTGCACAAGCATCCCTGTTTGCTTGGGAGATGTCAAGATTATCGATATAAGCTATTGATATTGTTGGAAAATAAAATAATTAGCAATCCCATTTAGATTAAACTGCCACTGCTGGCGTCCTCTCTCAAGCAGTTGATGGGCAGCCCCATCTAACAGGCGTTGCGGGCTGTTGTTCTCTCGAAGGAGAGCACAACGACAGGAGACTGGTAGTCAAAAGCAAGCCCTGGGAGTTTGCTAGGCAGCATTTACGAACGGCGTCGCCTTGTTGCATTGCTTGACGATAGTCTGGGCGAGTTTGACACACTTGCCGCACTGCTTGGCGACTCCCAATTTTGCCTGAACATCGGTAAAATTGCTGGCACCACCGCGACAGACATCGTGGATCTGATGGTCTGTGACTTGTCGGCAGATACATACGTACATGGAAGACCTTAAACTTGGGCATTATTTAATTCTAAATGAGAATGATTGTCAACTAGAGCTAAATCTGCTACGTTACGGAGCTAGGAATCACCTTGTCACGCTGCAGTAAGCCACTGAATTTTAGTTGCAAATATTTCCCATGACTCAAGCCTCCCTCTCCGATGCCGCACCAGGTGATCGCTGCGTCGTACTGGAAATCGCTGCGGACCCTGCTGAGATAAGGAGTCGTCTGTACGCACTCGGCATTATCCCGGGCTCTGTGCTGGAAATTTTGCGCTTCGCCCCGCTGGGTGATCCCATGCAGGTTAAGGTAGCTGGCAGTTTTATCAGCATCCGCAAGGCCGAGGCTGCAATTATTTCGGTTGAGATCCAATAACTCATGCAAAAAATCGCTCTCATTGGCAATCCTAATTGCGGTAAGACGACTCTCTTCAATGTGCTGACCGGCGCGAATCAGAAAGTCGGTAACTGGCCGGGCGTCACTGTTGAAAAGAAATTTGGTTACTTTAAGCTGGAAGACAATCGAATTGAATTAGTCGATCTGCCCGGTGTGTATTCACTGGAGCAGGAACACCAGGGCATCGATGAGAAGATTGCAACTGACTACATCGAGCAGAGTGATATCAACATCATCGTCAATATCATCGATGCGACCAACCTGGAACGCAGCCTGGTTCTGACGCAACAACTGCTGGAGCAATCAGTTCCGGTAATTGTGGTGCTGAATATGCTGGACGTTGCCGAGCAGCAAGGAGTGGCGGTTTCCAGGCACGCGCTGGCTGACAATCTGCAGGTGCCTATTATAGAAATGGTGGCATCACGCAAGCGCGGAGTAGACAACTTACTGGACTTCTTCAGCTCGGTTCTCGCTAATCCAGATCTCGGACGCAGCAAGCTCGATGTGGAAGATTCTGAAGAGGTAGCGGACCGGATTTTCAAGCGTTACTACCAGTCCCGCCAGCTGGTCGATGGTGTGGTGGAGGTTTCGCCAACCCATCATAGTCTCTCGCAACGAATCGACAGAGTCGTCCTGAACCGGTGGCTGGGCATACCCTTCTTCCTGCTGATGATTTACCTGATGTTCACTTTTGCTGTAAACCTAGGTGCAGTGTTCATCGATTTCTTCGATATTCTGTTTGCCGCGGTGCTGGTAGATGGGACCAGCTGGCTGCTGCAGCAGATAAGCGCCCCACAGTGGGTAACTACTCTGTTGGCTCAGGGCGTGGGCGGAGGTATTACCCTGGTTGCCACGTTTATACCAGTGATCGGTTTTCTGTATCTCTGCCTGTCGGTACTCGAGGACTCCGGATACATGTCTCGTGCGGCCTTTGTAATTGACAGGCTAATGGGCGGAATCGGCTTACCGGGCAATGCATTCGTCCCCCTTATCGTTGGGTTCGGTTGCAATGTTCCTGCAGTGATGGCTGCGAGAACCCTGGGCCGTGACAGCGATCGGCTGATGACTATTTCCATGGCGCCATTCATGAGTTGCGGCGCTCGACTGACGGTTTACGCGCTGTTCGCAGCAGCCTTCTTTCAACAGAACGGGCAAAATATTGTGTTCGGGCTGTATCTGTTAGGGATCGCCCTGGCAATCTTTACGGGCTGGATTTTTCGTAAACAACTCTTCACCGGCGAGGTCACCCCTTCGTTTCAGGAAATGCCTGCCTACCATATTCCCATTCTCAGAAATATCCTGCTAACGACGTGGTTCCGCTTGAAAGGATTCATTTTCCGAGCGGGCAAGACCATTGTCAGTGTGGTGATAGTGCTTAGCTTCCTGAATTCCTTCGGTACTGATGGAAGTTTCGGCAATGAAGACTCCGAGGAGTCGGTACTCAGCGTGATTGGTAAATCCATCACACCCGCCTTCGCACCGCTTGGTGTCGAGCGGGATAACTGGCCTGCCACTGTGGGATTGTTTACAGGCATGTTTGCCAAGGAAGCAATCGTCGGCACCCTCGATGCCCTCTATGCGGAACCGGAAGATGGGTTAGACGATGGCTCTCCACCGGACCTGGTTGCCGCCGCTGCTGAGGCTCTGAGAACCATCGGGACCGAATTGATTGCCCTCGGCGATACACTGGGCGATCCGCTCGGCATCTCAATTGGCGACGTGAGTGACATCGAAGCAGTGGCTGAGGTACAGGAAGTACGTGGCAGCACGCTGACTAATATGGCTGCACTGTTCAGCAGCCCATTCGCCGCCTTCTGCTATTTAGTATTCATATTGCTTTATGCGCCTTGCGTGGCGGTACTCGGCGCAGTAAACAAAGAGGCCGGCTGGCGCTGGACAGTGCTGGTGTTCGGTTGGTGCACAGGATTGGCCTATATCACCGCTACGGTGATCTACCAAATTGGCACTTTCATGATAAACCCCTTATTCTCCTCCCTTTGGATTGGCGCCATGATATCGGTCTTGCTGATCTTTATCGCAAATCTGAAGAGACTCTCCAGCAGGATAGTCCCGGAGAATTTGATAAAGGCAGTTCAACTCTAGGGGACCCTCTGAACAGGAGCGCTGCCTTGCAAGACGACAATAATCAGGCAATCGGGGTGCCTGTGTTCAGGCTCTTCGGCATCGGCATGGTCCTGCTGCTGGGGTTGAAGCTTTATCTGGGTACCGTGCTGGATCTGTACAGCGACGAAGTATTCTACTGGCTGGCCTCAACTCATCCGGCTATTGCTTACAGCGATCTTCCCTTTATGACTTCACTGCTGGTCGGGCTGGGCGCCAGCCTCGATCCTGGCAATGCATTCGCCGTGCGCATCGTGTTTTTATTTCTCGGCAGCAGCATTCCATTGTTGGTCTACTGGATAGCCAGACCCATTAGCAACCGGCAGCAGGCTCTCGAATCGGCTGCTCTATGCCTGTGTCTACCACTGGGTGGCTTTCTCGGTTTACTCGCCGTGCCAGATGTCCCACTTTTGTTCTTCGGCCTGTTGGCTATCGGTTGTTTCGAACGTGCCCTGAGAATAAATGGTCTGAAATTCTGGATTGGCACGGGTACTTGCGTTGCTCTGGGATTGAGCACCCACTATCGCTTCTTTCTCTACCCAAGTGCCGCGCTATTGTTCCTGGTCTTGTACAAACCGGCACGAGCTCACTGGGCTAATCCGCGTCTATGGTTGTCGATGGCTATCGCCAGCATTGGCCTGATCCCAATCATCTGGTTCAATCTCACCCATGCGCTCAGCAGCGCCAGTTTCTATTTTGTAGATAGGCATCCGTGGGAGTTTCAGCTAAGCGGTCTGTTGCACATCTTCAAACAAGCCGGGCTGGTCACTCCGCCTCTTTACGCAGTGTTGCTGTTGACTCTATGGACTCTGTTACAGCGCGCCAGGCGACAGGATCACGTTGCAGCTCTGTTGCTGTGTTTCGCAATGGTAAACTTAGCGGTGTACTTGTTGTTAGCGCCCTGGACTGACGCAACCAGCACGTCGATTCACTGGCCCTTATCAGGATACTTTCCGCTGTTGGTATTTGTGCCTGCGGTGTTAAGGCAGTGCTATACCTGGTGCCGTGAAAAATGGAGCGAGCGAGTGGCGCGCAGACTCATCGCCAGTATACCGGTGCTGGGCTTTACCGGAACTCTGGTCGCCCTGCTGGGAGTCGGCTCGCAGGCTTACCAGGCACCGCTGCAGAACCTGCTCGGCCCCGGTGTTCTGTCTAATAAGATGGCAGGATGGAGGCAATTTTCTGAATATACCAATGCGCTGTTGCAGGATCTTTCACAAGACCAGCTAACAGATAGCCCTCCCATTGTTATCACTGACAATTACTACACGGCCGCCCAGGTAGAATTCGCGGGCCTGACGAACGAAACCTACACACTAGATCGCGACAAGGCGGTAAGGGACGGGCGCATTACCCAGCTGCAATTGTGGCGCAAGGACGAGTCAGCTGTGGCCAATGCGATTAATCGAAGCGTCTTGTACATCAATGAGGACAGCTCGCTCACCGTTGTGGACAAACATGAGCTTCTTACCACGATGTGCAGCCATGTAGGCAGCATAAATCTCATAGATGAGCTATCACTGTTCAACGGCGACAAGCGCTTCAGCTACTACTCGGCTACTCGCATCATCGACAATGGGAGTAACACCGATTACCGATCGAGACCCTGCCCCTACCCTGCGCGCGCATGGATAGACTATCCTAATGCCGAAGAACGCATGAGTGGATCGGTGAATGTGAGTGGTTGGAGTTATAACGAAGATATTGGCGTTGCCGCAGTGTATCTATTAGTCGATGGCACTCGAATCGGCACGGCTGAGTATGGTCAGACCCGCAGCGATGTCGTGGCAGCAATGGGAGTAAGCAGCGATCCGAATGCACCTGACCTGGGATTCGACTTCAAGCTGGATACTACGACACTTGAAAACGGAGAGCACAGTCTAGCTATCGAAATCGTCAATCATCAAGGCACGTCGACATTCTTCGGTGAGAGGCCAGTGCGGATACACAACTAATCGACAGGGGCCAATTCTTCTCTGTCAATAGGTCTCAATACTTCGACGGCAATGCGCCAGTCATTGTTGTTATTGAGGCGCCACAATCGCAGGTAAGCAACTCTAAATCCCTGCCCTATCAGGTCATCATTTTCAACATCAATTATATTCCCCGTATCATCGATATTGGTTTCCATCATGCCGTAGGTATAACCCATCTCTTTCGATGAAGACATGAATCCACCCATGTGTGTCAGGCTGATCGGATAGGTCGTAGTGAGTTCATTATCCAGATAGGCACCGTAGACTGAACTCGCCACTTCGGCTCCGACGGCAGGGCCCATATTCTCCAAGTAAACCCGGGTGTTTTCCATGCCAAATCTGAGTAGCGCTCGCTGCCCACCTTGAAAGTTTACACTGCGACCAAACTGATTATCGGCATCAATCAGTTGCTGCATGGTGTTTCCTTCCGACATGGCCAGCACTGGATGTGCTGTTTCCTCCAGAACCGGGCTGGTGTCTTCAAAATCAGGTTCGACTTCGAGACTCAGAAATCCCGGAATGAATGCCGCCATATCGGCCATGAGTTCCCAGCGACCCTCAGTCTTCTTCCAGATAGACACCAGGTGACCGTAAGCTATCGTTTCTTCAGCCGGATTCTCAAAGAAATAGGGCCCAGCCGTTAGTCCTAGGTCACCATCGCGAGATACATCGATGTAGTGAGACTCCCAAGTTAACTCATCGCGCTCGAAATCGACGGCTCGATAACGGTATTCCTCCAGCGCATCCACTGGCCCTTCAGGAGACCGGATAACAATCGAACCTTCCCCCAGGAATTCCAGGAAAGCTCCGGTCCTGCCAATCTCCCCTGATCTATCGGCATAAGTCTGATCTGCTGCGTTAAGCTCCAGCCAGTATTGATACTGATCTCTTTCCTGGGTGACGGCTTGATTAGCTGTCAGCACGAGCGACAGGATCAAAATAGTGGTGGCTAACTGCGTACGCTTCATAGGACCTCCACAGGGTTTTTGCAGAGCACATCTGAATTCAGAGACTCCACATTGTTCTTTTAGCTAAAATATCACCAAGAATGTTAATCCCATTCTCGCTTCTTATACAGCAACAATTTGGACTTTCCAGCCCAATATTCCGATCTTGGTGGGAATTACAGGTCAAGACTCCGTTCCCAGCCGGATTGTTTCACTCGGAATGAAGCTATAGAATTCCATTTATCACTCTAACGGATGGTTGATCCGCGAGATTCTCCTGAAGTTTTATCAATTTGACTGACGGCCGTGCTTAGGAAAACATCACTGAAGAATCTGTTTGTATGCTTATTGCTGGCGGGCGGCATGCTCGGTTTTCCATCGGCTATGCACAGCAGATTATTATCAATCCTGATACAAAACATGTTTCGATCGCTGCAAACATCGAGTACTACGAGGATCGCTCCGAGTCTCTCGATATAGAGGACGTGTTAACACCCATATTCTCTGTAAATTTTATTCCCCATGATCGAGAGCTGTTTCATTTTGGGATAACCAGTTCGGCCTACTGGATGCGTTTTGACCTCGACTGGTCCGCGGCGGCGTCGGGTGCAGTAAAGGTGCTCGAGTTTGGTCCGCCGAAACTGGTTGGAGGCATTGTGCGGGGTGGAATTGAGTTATACAGAATCGATGAGCAGGGTAATTTGATTTCGCAATACATTCTCGGCACGCAAGCCAATGAGTGAGAAATGAAAACTCTGAATCGTGGGTTCGCACTGACTATCGACGAAGAATTCGGTAGTCACTTCTATTTGAGAGTGACCAGTGCCAGACCCCTGCGACTACCGATCTCACTCTGGGATTCAGAAACCTATAGGCAGGAGTCGGTTAAATCCGACACTCTCCTCGGTCTGCAATACGGCATTTTGCTGGCGATGATTTTTTATAACTTATTCCTATTCTCTTCCATTCGTGAATCCAGTTACTTCTTTTACGTCCTCGCTATTGCGACGCAGACCGTCTTTATTTTTCTCGATTCGAAACATTTCCGCTACTTGTTGGATGAGCTTTATCGGGGCAGTTGGTATGTCGATATGTCGGAACGGCTCATTTACCCACTGCTGGTTGTTACTGCACTGCTGTTTCAGCGCTCACTACTACGGATTTGAGAATATAATCCACGACTCGATAAGGTAGTTCAATTGACCCTGGGTGCATTCGGTATCATTGTCCTGTTAACTGCCATACCAAATGAGAAAGTTTTTCAGTATCTCTTCATCTTCTTACTCATCCTTACTATACCGCTAGCGTTTTACACAAACCTCGATGCAATTCGACGCGGAATCGTAACCGCTGTTGTGCACATGCAGCTATCAGTGTTTTCCTGGCGGGCACTATAACGCTGATGCTGTTGCAGCTATGGCCGGCTTTTCCGAATAATATCTTTACCATCAATGCATACAATATTGGATTAATTGCCCAGGCGCTGTTGTTATCTTTGAGCCTCTCCTACCGCTATAACCAACTAAAACAAGAAAAGGAAGATGCTCAATTGCTGGCTATCAATAATCTGGCAAGGTTAGAACAGATTAAGGACGATTTGCTGGCGAATGTCTCACATGAGTTACGGACTCCCCTGCATGGTATCAACGGATTAGCCGAAACTGCACTGGCGGAATTTGAAAACAAGAATCAGGATATTGATCTGATTACGCAGAACCTGGAGCTGATTCAGGCTTCTGGTGATCGACTGACCAAACTCGTCATAGCAATTTGCAAGCCATTGATCGGCGATAAGAACCTCGATCTGTATGCAGCGGTAGATCCGGACCTGCCGCTGGTAGCGGGCGATGAAGACAGGCTACAGCAGATATTGGTTAACCTGACTTCTAATGCCATTAAGTTCACATACTCCGGTGAAGTTGTAATCTCTGCCGATCTGACATCCGATTACAACGTCACAGTAAAAGTTAGAGACACTGGGATCGGTATCCATAAAACTGACCACGATACCGTGTTCAAAACTTTTGAAAAATTACCTTCGCAGCAAATGAACGCCGGTGGAATCGGACTGGGGCTTCCACTCGCCAAGCGTATGGTGGAAATGCATCGCAGCGAGCTCAAGCTGGAGAGTGAATTGGATATAGGCTCCACTTTCAGTTTTACACTCAGGGTGTCACTCGATCAGACGCAGGCAATAAAATCTCCCAATATTCATCGACAGATGATTCGGCGCGCGGACTACTTGCGCCAGGCGAATAAGATCGATGATGTCCCTAAGCTCAGAACTGAACAAGAGACCACAATCCTAGTCGTGGACGATGACGAAATTAACCGAGTCGTTATGGGACAGCAGCTTGACGAATACAATGTCGTCAAATGTTCGAATGGGCTCGATGCATTGACATCCATAGAGGAGAACAAGCCTGATCTGGTTTTGCTGGATTTGATGATGCCAGGACTGAATGGTTATGAGGTCTGTCAAAAACTGCGACAGAAATATAATCAGATCGAGCTACCGATTATTCTAGTTACCGCAAAGAATCACCTGGAAGACTTGACCCAGGGATTCAGTACTGGAGCCAATGATTATCTTGCCAAGCCCTTTCATAATGAAGAACTGCTTTCGCGCGTTGAGAATCAGCTGCGGTTGAGCATGCTGCACAGGATAAATGAGGACAACCTGAAAATGCGCTCTCAGATTGAAACCTATGCCCAGGCGGACACAGAGCTACGCAATTCGCGGTTTCGTTTGCAACAGGTACTGGAGTCTATCAAAGCAGGATTCATCGCCTTCGAGCTGCCGGGGAAAATATTCAGCCTGAATCAACGGGCCGCTGAAATGCTCGGGACTGATCGAGAAGCAGTAATCGACAAGGATATCAACAGCTTGTTTTTCGACTCCGAAGTGAATGCTGAGATTCGCGCGGCTATTTCCCAATAGGAAACTGGTGAAGGAGACCTGGACCAAGAAAGTGCCGGTGCTAATCATGTCACCAGCAAGAACATAGTCATTGAGGTGGTCTATCCCTACAATAACGCTGATAAGACTTCGAGCAAAAATGTCGAGTTGAATAGTAGACTCAATCTTTTCGGCAGCGACGAAGGCACCGGTGTGTTATTTCTGGAAGACACCGAACCACTGCAGACAGTTTCCAGCAGCGCACTGGCCAGAGACACAGTTGAACTGGTGAGCTTCCTGGGGCAGGCGCAGCAGAATATTCGGCGTATCGGTACAAGGCTTAGCGTAATGACTCCGACCGAAATTTCCGATCACCCGTCATTGCTTGATAAATTGTCGGGCATTGAAGACTTGGTACTCTTTACCGATGAGCAACTACCTGCCGTGAGCAGCTAAGGCGAGTACCGACAGCAATTAGTCACATTGATGCGCTCCGCCCTGCACACCTGGGAAGTAACCACACAGAAGTCTAAAATAGAACTCGCCGAGGAAAGTAACATTTGGGCGGTAAGTATCGATGATGGACGCTTAAGAACTCGAACATTCGATCGTTACCTGCGCCTGGAACAACTACCCAAGATACCGCGCTGGCGAGAGGTGGTGCGGACGGCCTATTTCGTTCTTTCTAATCCAGCTATAGAGATCGAAACGCGGGTTTCGCTGGAAACCGAATTGGAAAAAACCAAGACTATTCTCAAGAAGGCTGCCATCAGTTAGTGCAGTGAATTTTGGAATCCTATGTATCTTCAACATTTCGGACTGGCCCAATACCCGTTTTCACTGACTCCGAATACGCGGTATTTTTTGAGACTGCCCAGCCATAAGGATGCCTTTAAGCTGTTGATTGAATCACTGCAGGGTGAAGGATGTTTCGCGAAGATTACCGGTGAAGTGGGTACCGGTAAAACCATGTTGTGCAGAAAGGTCCTGAACGCCCTGGAATTACATGAGAGGCGTTACACAACTGCCTATATCCCCCACCCCATACTCAGCGAAGAAGGCATCATGCATGCCATTGCCGAAGAGCTGAACATCGATAGAGAAGTGGATATCAGCTATTACGATCTACTCAAGCGCATCACCGAAGGCTTGATAATTCTGGCAGAAGAAAACAAAAATACCTTGCTTTTTATCGACGAGGCTCAGGCAATACCGGAGGAAACGCTCAAGGCAATTCACCTTTTGACCCAGATTGAGACAGCTAATGACAAACCTCTGCGGGTCATTCTATTTGGCAGCCCGAACTGGATGAATTGCTGAAGCGCCCCATTCTGAGACAACTCGAGGACAACATGTCTTTCGCGTTTCAAATACCCGCACTGGACCGGGATGGCCTGGAGTCCTACGTCGCGCATCGACTCAACAAGGCAGGCTATAGCGGTCCGCACATGCTTACCCCACAAGCTCTGGATGCGCTTTATGAGGGAAGTCAGGGTGTTCCAAGACTTATCAATGTGCTTTGTCACAAAGCGCTGATGGTGGCGTTCGGCAAGGGCGACCAATCTATCGATAAGAGCCACATCGAGAGCGCTATAGACGATACGGAAGTAGCCAAACGTGAGAAAAGCTTAGTCCAGCGGTTGTTTGGCCAATAGGGGACACTGATGCCTGCAGGTCGTATAATCGGTCTCCCTCAGAAATACCAGGACTAAATCATGTCTGATGAACTCTGGCAGCAGTTGACGTCTGAAGCTCAGCAAGTTATCCAGCAGGAACCACTGCTGGCGAGCTATGTCTATGCCTGCGTGTTAAATCATAACAGTCTAGCGTCGGCACTCAGTTTTATACTCGCCAACAAGCTGTCTGACGATGTGATGCCCGTAGTCACAGTTCGTGAATTGTTCGATGATGCCTTCGCCTCCTCCCCTGAAATAATTGAGCACGCCGCCTGTGATATTAAAGCCGTGTATGAAAGAGATGCGGCGATTTGTTCTTACCTGCCGGTAATTCTCTACCTGAAGGGCTTTCAGTCCATCCAGGTGCATCGTCTGGCACATTTCCTATGGATCAATGACCGCAAGCAACTTGCCCTGTTTATACAGAGTAGAAATTCCGAAGTGTTCAATGTGGACATCCATCCGGCCTGCGTTATAGGCAGAGGCATCATGCTGGATCATGCTACCGGTATCGTAATCGGTGAGACCTCGGTCATAGAGGACAATGTCTCTATCCTGCAGCAGGTTACGCTCGGTGGAACGGGCAATGAACAGGGAGACCGTCACCCCAAAATCCGCTCCGGGGTATTGATTTCCACCGGAGCCAAGGTGCTGGGTAATATCGAGATCGGGGAAGGTGCAAAAATTGGTGCGGGCAGTGTGGTACTTAGTGATGTCGAAGCCCATACAACAGTCGTTGGCGTGCCAGCGCGTAGTGTCGGTAAGCCTATTTCGGAAGCACCGGCCGAAACGATGAACCAGAATATCTTCGACGATGAATATTCATCGCTGTAGTATTGGGGACACCAATAGCTTAAAACTTTGAGGTCGGGAGGCTTATTGTAGTTAAGCTATTAAACTATTGGCGTCTCCCTTCTTTTCCTTCTTCTACAAGTGTTCTTCCGCAAATTTTGCCAGAGCAGAGCGCGGCACACCCTGCAGCAGAATATTTCCTCCTTGCTCGAATGCCTTGAAGCGTTCAGTCAGGTAAGTCAGCCCTGAGCTTATTGGCGTCAGATACGGCGTGTCTATTTGAGCGAGATTACCAAGACAAACAACCTTGGAACCATTGCCCGCGCGCGTAACAATTGTCTTTATCTGATGGGGCGTCAGATTTTGCGACTCATCGATGATAATCAGACTAGACTGAAACGAACGACCGCGAATGTAATTTAATGACTTGAACATCAGGGGTACTTTATTCATTACATATTCAACACTGCTACTACAATTTTCATCCTCCCAGTGCAGTGCCTCAAGATTATCGGTAATTGCACCTAACCAGGGTTCCATTTTCTCTTCCTCGGTACCCGCAAGAAAACCGATGTCTTCATCCAGGCTCTGGGTACTGCGGGTCACAATGATGCGCCGATAAAACTTGTTCGGAACAGTTTGTTCCATAGCGGCTGCGAGCGCCAGAATTGTCTTGCCCGAGCCCGCCGCTCCGCTCAGATTGACAAGATGCACATCCGGGTCCATCAAAAGATTCATGGCCATTGCCTGAAACGCATCTCTCGGTTTCAATCCCCAAATATCGCATTCGAGCATCGACTGCAAATTCAAGTGTAGCAGCGTAATCGAGTTGCCATCGATTGACACGATGCGGGCCAGAAATCCGGCTTCATCCAGGATAAATTGATTCGGATAGACATCCTGATCGAACAGCTCTCGGGATACTTTATGCCAGGTATGCCCGTGCTTCTGGTTAGTTTCTACATTGTCCACCCGGTCCCAGAAGGACCCCGTGAATTCCAGATAACCCTTGTTAAGCTCCTCGATATCACTGAGTAACTGGTCACTATGATAATCCTGAGATTCGATGCCACAACCACGCGCCTTGAGCCTGATATTGATGTCTTTGGTAACAAGCACTACGCGACGATTCGGAAAACATTGTTTCAAATGACCGACATCATTGAGAATCTTGTTGTCATTGAGATGAGTTGGCAACATCACCAGGTTTTCCGGCGTCTGGGTCATTAACACGGACAGGCTGCCTGATTTGCCAGCCCCGCCACTCTCACCGCCTCGATCGATTTTTACGCCGGACTCGACTTCATCGGGGCTGGCACGGCCCAGTTGCTTATTCAGTTCACGAATAGCCTGCCGGCAATCTGCAGCAATGGATTGTCTGCCGCTTTTAAGTGAATCCAGTTCTTCGAGAACCGTAACGGGAATTACGACGTGGTGTTCGTCAAAATTGAGAATTGAAGTGGGATCGTGAATTAATACATTAGTGTCTAATACGTAGCAAATCGGATTTGAGCAGGTACCGCTGTCAATTGGGTTCTTGACAAGTTTCACTTCACTCATAGCTTCTAAAACCCCGCGGGAATAGCTTGAGATTGATTTGTTTACTAGTTCGTTGCTTGTGGTCCCTCCCTTTTTAACTGGTGAGTTTACCTGCCGTTACCTATAAGCGTCGGCCGTCTAACACCCATCTTTAGTGGCACAAGTGGAATAGGATTTTAGGACCCTCTGAACACATATATGGCCACTCTGCGGGAGTCTGTCGTGCTCTGCTGCTAGGCGTCGTGCGCAGGGAATGGCCACACCCTTGGCAAGTACGACAACGACGCGGCGGAGCACGACAGGCCCCGCCCAAAGGGGCCTACAGCCAGAGCGGTCATATATGTGTTCAGAGCGTACTTAAGACTGGAATTGTCGGTTCCGGCAGAAATCCGGATAGATCAGTTGGCGAATTGAATCAATACACCTGCCGCGATCGCGGAACCGATGACACCTGCGACATTCGGGCCCATGGCGTGCATGAGAAGAAAATTATTGGGATTGGCTTCCATGCCTACCTTGTTGGCGACTCGAGCTGCCATGGGTACAGCCGAAACGCCGGCCGCACCTATCAGGGGGTTGATTTTCTGGGAAGAGAATAGGTTCATCAGCTTCGCCATCAAGACACCTGTGGCGGTACCGATGGAAAAGGCGACCATACCCAATACCAGAATACCGAGGGTGCTGCCGACCAGAAATTGATCTGCTACCAGCTTCGATCCTACCGACAGCCCCAGCAGGATCGTGACAATGTTGATTAATGCATGTTGTGCTGTGTCCGACAGACGCTCGACAACTCCGCATTCCCTCATCAAATTACCAAAACAAAACATGCCCAGTAAGGGCGCTGCGCTTGGTACGACTAATGCCACAAGGATGAGCAGCACCAGCGGAAAGAATATCTTTTCAACCTGGGACACATCCCGCAGTTGTGTCATAACTGTCTCGCGCTCGGCCTGCGACGTTAAGGCGCGCATGATGGGTGGCTGGATAAGCGGCACCAGTGCCATATAGGAATAGGCTGCCACAGCAATCGCACCGAGAATTTCAGGCGCAAGTATCCCCGCTACATAGATCGCAGTCGGTCCATCTGCTCCGCCGATAATTCCGATGGCTGCCGCCTGTTGTAAACTGAAATCAAACCATCCGATATCCGTTAGGAACAGAGCGCCAAGGAGAGTACTGAATATTCCGAATTGAGCCGCCGCTCCCAGTAACAGGGTTTTCGGATTCGCCAGCAAGGGTCCGAAATCCGTCATGGCGCCTACGCCCATGAATATCAGCAGCGGAAACACGCCTGTCTCCAAGCCCATGACATAGAACTGATGAAGTATGCCTTGACCCACCGCGATATCCACGCCGGGTATGTTCGAGAGAATCCCACCAAAGCCAATCGGAACCAACAGTAAGGGCTCAAATCCCTTTTTAATCGCAAGATAGAGAAGCAAAAATCCGATAAGGATCATGACGCATTGCGGAAAACTAATCTGGTAAATTCCTGTGGTCTGCCACAGCGCTACTAGCTGGCTCATTTAGGTTCTCTCACTCGTTAACCAAGTGCCAGTAAGCTGTCGCCCACTTTTACGGCATCACCCGCCTTGACGTTTACCTCGGTAACCGTACCGGCGGCAGGTGAACAAATCTCAGTCTCCATCTTCATGGCTTCCAACACCAGAATCACATCACCCTCGGCCACACTGTCTCCGACATCTACAGTCACCTTAAACACGTTTCCGGCCAGCGGTGCAGGAATCGCCTTGCCTCCACCTCCAGCAGGTGGCGCTGCCACAGCGGCGACCGGGGCCAACCCTGCACTACTCTCGACTAGCTGCGACACATCGCCTCCTTCGGTAACCTTGACAACATAGGCCTTTCCTTCGACTTCGACGGTGTAGACACCAGCGTCGGTAACAGCGGCGGCGGTTGGTTGCTGTGCAGCCTGCTCGATAGAGGGCGCCGGCTCGAAGGCATCCGGATTGTTTCTATTCTTCAGAAATTTGAGGCCGGCCTGTGGAAACAATGCGTAAGTAAGCGTGTCATCTATATCATTGACTAGGCTGAAACCGTCTTGTTTGGCAATGCCAAGCAATTCTGCCTGCTGCTTCTCGAACTCCGGTTGCAGGCGATCAGCGGGGCGGCAGGTAATCGCTTCGCCGCCATCCAACACCTTTGCTTGTAACTTGGCATTGACCGGGGCAGGTGTCGCACCATACACTCCCTTGAGTACACCCTCGGTTTCCTTGGTGATCGTCTTATAGCGCTCACCCACCAAGACATTTAACACTGATTGAGTTCCGACAATTTGGGATGTCGGTGTAACCAGAGGAATAAATCCCAGATCTTCACGTACCTTGGGGATTTCCTCTAGCACCTCATCCAGTTTGTCTGAGGCATTTTGTTCACGCAGCTGACTTTCCAGGTTGGTAAGCATGCCACCTGGCACCTGTGCTACCAGTATGCGCGAATCAATGCCTCTCAGTGATCCCTCATTCTTGGCATATTTCTTACGAACTTCACGGAAATAGCTGGCTATTTCTTCCAGCAGTTCGATATCGAGTCCAGTGCTGCGCTTTGTTGTGTCGAGTATGGAAACCAGCGATTCAGTGGGTGAATGGCCATAGGTCATACTCATCGATGAGATCGAGGTGTCTACGTTGTCGATACCGGCCTCTACAGCTTTCACGTAGGTCGCGGTAGACATCCCAGTAGTAGCATGGCAATGCATATGAATCGGAATGCTGACGGTTTGTTTGAGCTTGCTGATCAATTCATAGGCAACATAGGGTTTCAAGAGCCCGGCCATGTCCTTGATGCACAGAGAATCTGCACCCATGCTTTCGATCTGTTTGGCCATCTCCAACCAGCTATCGAGGTTATGAACGGGGCTGATTGTGTATGACATGCAGCCCTGTGCGTGCTTTTCGTGTTTGCTTACCGACTTGATCGCCGTTTCCAGGTTACGCATATCATTCATCGCGTCGAAAACTCGAAATATATCGACACCATTAACGGCGGCCCTCTCGACGAACCGATCCACTACGTCGTCCGCATAATGGCGATACCCCAGGATGTTCTGGCCGCGGAATAGCATTTGCTGGGGTGTATTAGGGATGGCTTCTTTGAAACGACGAATCCGTTCCCAGGGGTCTTCTCCCACGAAGCGGATACAGGCATCGAAGGTGGCCCCTCCCCAGGTCTCGAGTGACCAGAAGCCCACCTGGTCCAGTTTCTCGGCAATTGGCAGCATGTCATCGATACGCATACGCGTGGCCAGCAGCGATTGGTGAGCGTCGCGAAGCACGACATCCGTTATTCCAAGCGGGTTTTTGTTTTTACTCATATTGCAAACTCGTAGAGACTATTAATTAATGTGGAGTCACAGGCATTGCAGCCTACTCATTTTTTTTGCCGGTGTTGAGCTATAGCAGCCGTGATCACAGCAATCAGCACACTATGGTTTGATTGTGTCACCGCATCTACAGTCAAGGGACTGTCTTCTGGCTGAAATTTAAGCAGTAAAGTGGACATGAGGTGCGTCGCGAGAATCAGCAACGCGAGGAAGACAAATACCGTCCCCATTCCGAATAGGGCGAGTTCTAGGCCCTGACTTACAAGATTTTCCACGAGCTGCTGCTTCCGAGAATTTGTGAGAGCAGAATCATACTCGATGGCGCGGACAGAATCTAACCTGTAAACGCGCTGATCCGTTAATTGACTCGAGAATTGGGAGACTAGGCAGAGCAAGAGGGAGAAACAGCGGCCCTCAATCAGGGGGTGTCTGCAGCGAGCTCATAGCGTAGCGTTGCCGCTGCTTGCTGCGGTAGCCCGCCATCTAACTTAGGACGAAATCTCAACCAACTCAATCTACGCATCAGATTGCTTTTTGTATCAGGAGGATCAGCCAGAGTATCGACCAGTTCGGCATCCTGTACACGGCTGAAGGGATCAGTGCTGAGGCCATTTAAGAAGCTCTGGATATCAGGGACCCCTACCAGGCTGAACGAAAAAAGCGCAAAATTGGAATTCGTGAGCTGGCCCATACTCAGCTCTGAAGGCCGCCTGACATAGGGAAAGGCGGTGTCCCATTCCGTAAAGAAGAGCAGGTTTGACGCATCGTCCAGTACGTCGCGTTCAGCCAGTTGCAAATCACTCTGCCGAGCAGATAGCGCTGCCTGCAGCGACGCATAAAAGCGGGGTTCTGGCAATAATGAAGGCTGTGAGAAATAGTCCTTGATCAGTGCAGCATCGACACGCGCCAGTTCCAGCGCCTGGTAAGCGATTTGGTAGCTTTCCAGGGCCTCAGCGTCGCGACTGAACAACACTTGCCAGTCTGCGACGTACAGCTTGGCCATGGCCAAGCCTTCATAGTCGATTGGTTCAGCAGTGGCATAAATCGACTCGATCTGATTAAGCAGTCGCACACCGGTGTAGTAATAATAGCTTTGCATCTCAGAACGTTGCCGCACCCAGTCCGCGCCCGGAGCCGCCTGACGTAATTCGTAGCCGGTGCGGCCAGCCCAGTTTATGGCTGCCGCATGCAGGTGATATTGCTTGATCAGGCTATACAATAGCGGTGTTATGCGCTCATCGGTTTTTCCCCAGGTCGCCTCACCCACTGCAAGGGCCATCCAGTTCGAACTCATTGCTCGACGCAGGTGGTAACTTTGTCTATCACCTAAGTCTTCGGTGATCCCCCGCAGGTGTGTATTGGACAGCAGCATTAAATCATCCACCAGTTGCTGATCTACACGCCGGCTCTTGGTTCTGTACAACCAGAACAAGTGTTGCAGCTGGGTACGGGCACTATCCCAGTTACCCCAGTTCACCAGATTTTCGATCTTCTTCTGCAGGTAGGGTAATTGTGCCCGGGTATACAGGCCCTCGTTTCTGCGCACGATTTGCATGGCCCGGTCGAGGCTGCGATGCGCATCGACATAGAGCCCAAGCGCCATATATTGATCGGCGACCTGGTCCAGAGGCTCGGCAAGCTTGAGATCGGATTGGCCATAGGCGTCCTCCAGGTCATTCAGCAATGCCAGTGATTGCTGTAACTGCTCGCGCTGGGATGACAATGGTTGAGCTGTAACCCGGAAACTCGTAGTGAGCAGCAGTGTCAGCCCTATTATGATTGACAGCGTTTTCATGAGTCGATGTTGCAGGAATAGATTATCCTGAACCCCTCTTACTACCACCATTTATCAACCAGTTCCAGGCGTAGTGCATTAATATCGGCGGCACAAACCAGTCGTTCACCGATTGCTTTGCTATACTCTTGCTCAGTTCACCAATAGAGGAGATCGACGTGAATAACACTATAAAGGCGGCGGGAGTTGCCCTGATTTCAGTAATGCTAGGCTTAGGCGCTGGGAGTTTTCTTAGCAGCTCGGCCCAGAGCGAAAAAGTATTCGAACTGCGTATCTATACGGCGACGCCAGGAAATCTGGATAACTTGCACGCCAGGTTTAGAGATCACACGACTCGAATCTTCGGCAAACACGACATGAAAGTAGTCGGTTACTGGTCGCCCACCAGTGAAGAAGAGCGAGATGATACGCTGGTGTATATGCTCGAGCATGCCAGTCAGGAAGCAGCGGCTGCGTCCTGGCAAGCCTTCATTGCTGATCCAGAATGGGAGGAAGTTGCGGCGGCATCTAATGCCAACGGCCAGATACTCGGAGGCATTGAGAACAAATACATGGTAGCAACTGATTATTCACCTATGCAGTAGTGAAACAGGGGACACCCCTAAGCCTGCATTTTTTTCCTGTATTCGGAGGGAGTCACGCCGGTGATTTGCCGGAAAGCATTATTAAACGGGGTTATGGACTGGTAGCCGACTGACAGGGCAATCGTCAATATTGGCACATTCTGATTTTGTTTGTCGGACAGCGCGTTGCTGGCGTCTTCAATCCGATACTGATGTAGCATGGCGTTAAAATTACGAAATCCCAGTTGTTTGTGAATGAAGGCCCGCAGGCGATACTCCGGAATTTTAAGCTTCTTCGCTAACATGGAAATTGTGAGGCCTGCTTCGCGGTATTGATGATTGTCCTTAAAAGCCCTATTAAAACTGTCAATATCAAATGCAGCAATACTTGCCGCCCTGGGTTCTTCTGTCAGCTCGACAACTTTTTGAATTACATAGCTTAGCGAGACTAAATCGAAACGCAGTGCTATCAGCAACATACTGAGTGTAAGGGCTGCAATGGCATAGACAATAACGGCTTGGACCGTGGCATTCTCAGTCGATCCCCCTTCGTATAGAAAATTTTCCACAAACACTACAGCGAAAATCAACGCTCCCTGCACTCCGATAATAAACCAGCGCAATATACGGCGATCCGCAACCAGGTCAGCTCGCCATCCTTTCAGCGTCCAATACATTGCAAAACCAACAAAAATAAGTTGCAGGATGTCCATGCTGGTAGTGAGCAATGCTGAACTGCCGGAAGAAGTCACCGGTTCATCGGAGAGAACCAGGAATGAGAGTATGGCATCCAGAAACACCTGCATGGCAAAGGCAGCGCTGAGGGTGACAGGGAACTTCTGCTGCTCTTGAAAGATCAGGAAACAATAAATCATGAACAGGCCACATATGGTGTTAATACCAATAGCGATAAGCAGTTCCCAGCGACTAAGATCCAACTGGAATTGAGGCTCGATATGCGGGGCGGTCATGCCATTGAGAAGATAAAGCACCACCATGAGCGCGATGAGGGCGAAAACTCTCGCACTAGCCGCGCGAGGATCATTCTTCAGGTATCCTGCGGCGAGCAGCAATACTGACAGAATCGCAACGACCTGAGCGCTGAATAACAGCAGTGGATTAGGCAAGGTATCGATCCTTACTGAGGCTATCGAGCCTCTGAATAAGTACTGCTCTGACGATACCGGAACACCTGCAAGAATTCAAAGATTAGCCGCGGAATCGATCTTCGAGATCATTTAAAACCCGATCCACGCTATGCGTATGTTGCTCTGCCAGATCGTGCTGATTGATGAGATTTATGGAGCGCTCGGTCATACGACCAAAGTGAAGCACCTTCTCGAATAAGCTGTCAGATCCTGTCTTTTGCAAGATGACATCAATCAGGAAGAAATCACGAAAAACCTCGACGTATAACTTGATCTGAAAAACCAGCAGCCTTCTCAGCTGTGGCCACAATTTTTCGAATTTCTCAGCATTTTCCGATGGTCGCTCTTGCATCACTTGCTCCAACTTTTCCGGTAATCCCAGGATCAATTCTAACTGTTAAGGCTTAGATTTACTCCCCGAGCGGGCGAAAAAAGATCCGACCACAGGTCAAGAGGATTTAACCTGCAGCCAGGACCAAGCGCAAAAATTCCTTGCATGAAGTCAACGGTGGTTAATGCTAAGCAGACTTTAGACACGCTACATAACTCAGGGTACAGTGCATCGGTTTCAGCCATGAGTAGAACTATTCACGAACCATGCCAGCTCCGTATCCCATTGATTTATAGGCATTTATTTTTGAGAAGGTTATTTCCATTAGGGATTTTCACCACTTGATAGAGCTTTTAACCGCTTAATGGCAGGACGACAGGAGGCCAATAGCAGAAGCACCGCTGAGTGAGCGCATTGCTACGTGGTGCTCAAATCTGCATCGCGCCGGAAGGTGCGCAGCATGTCAGGCAGCAGCCATTGTGTTACTGAGAGAGTCGAGGCCGTCTATGCGCACTTCGATGTTACTGCCAGGTTTAATCGGCAGCACACCTGCGCCGGTACCGCAGGCAATCAGATCGCCAGGATACAGGGTCATATCCTGGGATAGCAGGCTCACTAACTGATAAGGCGAGAAAACGAGATCGCTAATGGCATAGTCCTGTCTCAGTTTGCCCCGATAGTAGGTCTGCACCTGCAAAGCGTCGGGTTCGATATCTGTAGTTATGCTGGGACCGAATGCACCGAATGTATCCATGCTCTTGGCGCGGCTCCACTGTGCAAAAGTAGGGTCCTTATCGATTAATGAGAGCGCCGTAACATCGTTAACACAGGTGTAACCAAAAATATGATGTGCAGCCTCTGCCTCGGCAACTCCCTTGCAGACTTTACCAATCACTACGCCGAGTTCACCCTCGTAGATAATCCTTCCGTCGTAATACTCCGGCCGTTGAATCTCTCCCAGATGAGGCAAAAAACAATTGTTGGCCTTGAGGAAATACAAAGGCTCTTCAGGAATGGATAATCCCTGTTTCTCAGCCACGCTTCTTACGTTTTTCCACAGCCCTATCATCTTTCCAGGCCAGCAGGGATTTAGTATCTCCAGATCCTGGATGTTTAATGTTTCATCGGTGGGTTCGGACTGTTCGAATAAATTTCCACTGCATACACTGACAGTTTGATTTTCGAAATCAACGTCTTCAAGAAGTTTCCCAAATTCATCTAATTGTGAGTCTTGACGCCTGAATCGTATCCATTTGCTCATAGGATTCTCACTAATAAGAACCTGCCTGTTGTGCCCGCTGTACAACAAGCGCCAAGACAGTATCGATGCATGGAGTCTCGATTTTGGTCAGCCGACCCATCTCCTGTACCACCGTTAGCAGTGCATCGATTTCCATGGGGCGGCCTTGCTCGAGATCCTGCAACATCGAGGTTTTGTGTGCGCCCACGTTGGCTGCGCCATCGATTCGCTTTTCGATGTCTACTGAAAATCTGACTCCCAGGCTCTCCGCAATCAGCTGCGCCTCTTCCATCATGTGGCGGGCGATGTCTCGTGTTCCCGGCTCGGTCGCAATCACATCCAGAGTTGCATGGGTGAGTGCGCTAATCGGGTTAAAACACAGATTGCCCCACAGCTTAACCCATATATCGTCTCTTATTCTGGATCGAACTGGCGCTTTGAGTCCCGCCTGGATAAGTGCTTGGCTTAGTGCCACTACCCGGTCGGACTTTTCTCCACTGGGTTCACCCAGCGTAAAACGATTTCCTTCTACATGTCGAATGACCCCGGGCTCTAGCAGATCACAGGCGGGGTAAACCACGCACCCTATGGCACACTCGGGTCCAATCTGCTGCCACTGCTGATCATCCGGATCAACCGTGTGCAGGTGCTTATCCTGCAGTGCTCCTTCGACACCATGGAAGTACCACCAGGGAATGCCATTGACGGCCGTCACTACAGCCCCGTCGGGCCCCAGGAGCGATACTAGCTGTGGGACGATTTTAGGTACCGAGTGGGCTTTCAGCGTCACGATGACATAGTCCTGGGGTGGTAGGCTGGCAGGGTCATCGGTGCAATTCAGCTGATGGGTGCTCTCACCCTCTGCGGTGATCAACCTTAATCCTTTCTCCCGCATGGCCCTTAAGTGGGGACCCCTGGCGATCAGGCTGACTTCTACTTCTGTCTCTGCGAGCATGGCACCCAGATAGCCGCCAATGGCGCCAGCACCATAAATACAAATTCGCATCGCCTTCATTCCTTGGTTTTTTTTTGGGAAGCATTGCTTCAGTCAGAGCAAGGCAAGTCTAGCTCAATGCTAACTGCACTTCGAGTCAAAATGGATCCGTCGCAACAGGGAGACCTGAGTCAGTAGTGAAATGGCACCGGTTCTGGATTAACTGTAAATCTTACTGGCTCGGCCTTGACTTACTACAGGCGGATTTAGCACACTGCGCCTTTTGCACCGAGACATCACGATGAGCACATTGGGAGAATTAGTCGCAGCCGGCAGAGGTGAAGATGCCGCGATCGCCGCACCTGACCGACAAGCATTTACTTATAATGAGTTACGAGCCCAGGTCGATTACACGGTTGCTCGGTTAAACGAACTCGGTGTGGGTCGCAATGATCCGGTAGCAATCGTACTACCCAACGGACCGGAGATGGCGAGCGCGTTTATCTGCATCGGCGCCGCGGCGACTACCGCTCCACTCAATCCGGCCTATCGCGGCGAAGAATTTGACTTCTATCTGCAAGACCTGCAACCGAAACTGCTGGTTGTCGAAGCCGGCACCGATTCACCAGCGGTGGCCAGCGCATCCCAGCTCGGAATTAATGTGGTCACTCTGCGGCACGAGGCATCTGACCCGGCCGGTAAGTTTGAACTAATCGGTGAGCCTATTGCCAATGAGGCCATGCTGCCAGGTCCTGCACAATCGAATGATATCGCCTTGGTGCTACATACATCCGGTACTACCTCCAGGCCCAAACTGGTGCCACTAAGCCAGCAGAATGTCTGTGCCTCGGCGCGCAACGTCGGCCATTCTCTGGCGCTGACACCAGGCGATCGTTGTCTGAATATCATGCCGCTGTTTCACATCCACGGACTCATTGCCGCCGTGCTGGGCTCGATACATAGCGGGGCCAGTGTAAGCTGTACACCGGGTTTCAATGCTTTGAAGTTTTTTAGCTGGCTGGAGGATATAAGGCCCAGTTGGTATACGGGTGTGCCCACCATGCACCAGGCCATCTTGTCGCGTGCCGGGCGCAATCAAGAAATCATAGATAGCGTGCAACTACGATTGCTGCGTTCATCCTCTGCTTCCCTGCCACCGAAGGTTATGCAGGAACTGGAGGTGGCTTTCGATGCCCCGGTAATCGAGGCTTATGGCATGACCGAGGCGGCTCACCAGATGGCCTGTAATCCGCTGCCGCGGGGTTCACAAAAGCCGGGGGCAGTAGGACTGGCTGCCGGACCCGAGGTATCGATCATGAACCAGGCGGGCGAGCATCTGAGGCCCGGCGAGATCGGCGAAATCGTCATCCGGGGTGAAAATGTCACATCGGGCTACCTTAACAACGATGAAGCTAATGCTTCAGCTTTCACCGACGGCTGGTTTCGAACCGGAGATCAAGGCCATATTGATACCGAGGGCTACTTGACCCTTACTGGTCGATTGAAGGAAATCATTAACCGTGGCGGTGAGAAAATTTCACCCCGGGAAGTCGATGAAATACTGCTGGATCACCAAGACGTCGCCCAGGTAGTAACCTTTGCAATGCCCCATCCGAAACTGGGTGAAGAGGTAGCAGCCGCCATCGTGCTTGAACCCGGTAGCGAGCTCGATGAGCGCAGCTTGCGGGATTACGCGGCGACCCGCCTGGCGGACTTTAAGGTACCGAAGAAGGTCGTCTTCCTGGAAGAAATCCCAAAAGGTCCGACCGGAAAGTTGCAACGCATCGGATTGGCAGAAAAATTGGGGCTGACATAGTTCACAAACAGTTCATAAGCAGAATGGTAATAACCTACAAAAGACAGGCAATTCATCGGGGAGTAGAACAGTGGCTGAAGTAAATAATAACAACGAAAGCACCACTACCAACACACAGGATCTACAACCTGGCGAGCAAGAGCTGGCATCTCTCGAATTGCCTGATATGTCCTTTAAGAAGATGATGGGCCATTTCGGTCCCGGTATCATCCTCATGATGACCGGCATCGGCACCAGCCACATCATCACCGCCCCAACTGCCGGTGGCCGTTTTGGCTATGCCCTGATGTGGTGTATCCCGGTTGCCTATATTTTTAAATACTACGGCTTCGAGATGGCATTTCGCTTTACCAATGCCACCGGCAAGAGTCTGATCGAAGCCTATGGCACGCAGTGGAAAAAGTGGCCGCTGTGGTACGTGATGGCGACTACCCTGTTGCAGTGTGTTATCGGTCAGGCCGGACGATTGATCGCTGCCGCTGCAGTACTGTTTTTCCTTTTCAGTTATCTATTCGGTGACTCACTCGGCTTCGAATTTCGTATCGAATATTTCGCTGTTGTGTTGGGTGCATTTTCGGTATTCATTTTGTTACGCGGCAGCTATAAGATTGTGGAGCGCGTTGCCAAGATCGCGGCCGGATTTCTGTTTGTTACCACCGTTTACGTTTTCTTCGTCAATCCTCCGCCGCTGTCTGTCACCCAATACTTCGTAACCTTTGATATGCCCTCCGGGTCATGGCTGATTATCGCCTCGTTTCTCGGTTTGTTACCGACCGGTATCGATGTTTCCCTGCAGGCATCGGAATGGGGCAAGGCCAAGAAGGTCGGCATGGGAAAGATTCGACACACACTGGAAGAAATGGGACTGGCACAGCGATTCGATCCCTTTGCACCTGACAAACAACACCTGGCGATAGACACCTCCAAACTTCCAACCCATGCACAAACTTACTGCCAGCGTTGGTTCACCATCAGCCTGTGGGATTTTCGACTCGGCCATATCGTGTCATTCATCATCGCCTGTATATTCCTGATTCTCGCTGCCATCTGGATGTTTCCCAGTGAGGTAGAAGGGCAAGCCGTAATCGGCGACATCGCGCGAATATTTACCGAGAGCATCGGCAATGGACTGATGATCATCTTTCTGATTGGTGCCTTCGCGGCAACCTTCTCCACCGCGTTCAATTATTTTGACGGTTGGCCGCGCATCGTGGGTGCCTGTTGCCGCAATATTTTCCCTGCCACGGCGAGTCTGCAAGGCATCGATAAGAACGATCTGGGGCAAGAACACAGGAGTCGTTGGTATTCAGAATACAATATCTACCGAGCCACCATGATCTTCTCCCTGGTCGCGGCACTGGGGATCATCATTGGTGTGCCCAGACCGGTTTACCTGGTGCTGGTCGCTTCAGCTCTGGCCTACTTCGTCGCGCCGGTCATATATTTCTTCAACGTGTATTTCTGTCTTACCATCATCCCTAAAACCGACAAGGCATTCTATCCTTCCAGGTTCGCCCGATATTTCTCTTACCTGAGCCTGGTGGTTTTCATTGGACTGAGCGGGATATTGATTATTGCACGAGTGTTTAATATCACCTTGTTCGGCGGCTAAGTTGGCGTTTTCACCAAGGGACTGGAAGGGCGTATCGACAACCCCGATGGGGGTTGGGAGGGTTGCGGAATCTGGGTACCCAGCGGTGATCGCACTCCCTGGCTAAAGGAAGGAAGCCAGGGCAGCAAGCCGCTGGTGGTGCACTTTCAGATCAGGCCCGACCCGCTCAGCCCGTAACGGGCGCAGTCGGTGAGCTGTCCGCTAAAATAAGAAAATAAACGGCCGTCAGGGTGATCACCGCCATGCGTCGGTAGCGCTGCAGGGCCATGTCTTGGCTTGTCGATGTGATGTCAGGATTCATGGTGTTGTGGATTTGGAATTTGCTGCGCTGAGAATAAGCTGCTCAAACGTAGGGGCAGCATAAACCAGCCGCGGGCGGAATCAAAGGCCTCAGGGACACCCGCCCGAGCAACCAGGCACTCTGTTTGATAGATTGTAAGATAAAGCGTCCTTGACGCCTTTGATTCCGATCAAGTGTCCCTGAGGCCTTTGATTCTAGTTGCGTAGGGTTTCCAGTAGCCGCGCGGATGCATGACCATCCATCGGCAGATTTTGACTCTGCTGGTAGTCCCGAATGGCGCCTCTGGTGAGGCTTCCCACCCGGCCATCGGGCTCTCCAGAGTCGAATCCGGCCGCATTCAGCAATTCCTGTAACTGCTGCACATCCGCCACGCTCATCGCCTGCTCATTTTCCGACATGCGTTGGATTGCCGCGCCGCCGGTATAGCGATCCGCGAGATGGCCCACAGTCAGGGCATAGAAAGTAGAAGGGTTGTACACCATGGTGGCTCGGAAGTTTGCATAGGCCAGAAACGCGGGTCCGGCAGCTCCGGCTGGCAGAATGACGGATGCCTGCATGTCGGCTACTGGAATCGGTGCACCATCGAGTTGAGTAATACCCAGGTCACGCCACTCTCGTAAATCTTTGCGTGTACGGGATCCAGTCAGACTGAAATTGAAGTCTGGCGGTAGCATCACTTCCCTGCCCCAGCGTTCATCGCCACGCCAACCCGATTGAGAGAGGAAGTTTGCGGCGGAGTGAAAGATATCAGGCAAGCTATTCCAGATGTCGATCCTGCCATCGTTGTCGCCATCCACACCGTAGCTTGAAAAAATCGAGGGCATGAACTGCAGTTGCCCCATTGCTCCAGCCCAGGAGCCACTCATGCTGTCCGGGGCAATATGACCTTCATCGAGTATCTGCAATGCAGTTAATAATTCACGCCTGAAGAAATCGGCTCGGCGCGGATCATAGGCTAGTGTGGCGAGCGCCTGCAATACCGAGAAACCACCGGTTGCCCGCCCATAATTACTTTCGATTGCCCAGAAGGACACCAGGTAGTGTGGCTGAACTCCGTAACGCCGCCTGACTTCTGCAAGCAGCTCGGCGTGTTGTTGCAACAGGGCCTGACCCTGGCTGATTTGTCTGGGAGTAATGCGCAGGCTCAGATAACGGGTAAAGGTCTGTACAAATTCCGGTTGGCTGTTGTCGAGTTCCAGAACGCGTTCCAGGGGTGCTTCCAGGTCATCGAGTACACCGAGAGTCGCCTCGCTGATGCCGAGTGAAATTGCTTCGGAGCGAAGTTCTTCCAGCCACTCATCGAAGGGTTGTTCTTGAGCTAGGAGGGGGGCACCAAAGAGCAATAGTAGCAAAAATGCACAAGAGAATTTCATGTGCACATCATAATGGATGTAGAGAAGTTGTGAAACCGGGGACCCTCAGGCTGAGAGCCCACTCACTTGTCGCTAGCCCGATCAGGCAGCTGACTTATCGATGTAGGCCGATACATTTGATTCATCGGCATCTGACAGCTGCGAAAAATTGAGCCCGAGGTGATACACCTCCTGGCTGAGTCTTCGGCAAAAAGCAACATAACCCTTGGATTTTATCCACCGCTGTTGTTTCTTGGAAACTGGTAAACTGAATTCCAGCTCAATATCGGGATAGAGGCCTGCCTCGGATTTTAGTGAATCGAGTTGTGCGATGAGTTTATGTTGGCATTCGATCTGAATACCTGAAGGTGGGAGCCCAAGTATCGTGCCATAACTGACAATCCCGGCAACCAGCACATTAATCTGTCCATCTAATGCGACTCTCGGGTATTTGCGCCGTTCGTTGTTCATATGTTCAATCAGCTTGCTATAGACACTTAGCGATCATAGAAGAATAAGCAGTTTATCCCACTAAATAGTCTCAATTATTTGATCCACAGCACACTTTGTGGCACACAATGGACTTCGAAGGTATTGACGGGTTAATCACTCAAATCGATAAAATCTCCGATTAGGCATTGCTACATTGCTATTGCCTTTTCCCAAGTCGCAAAGGCACGAATTCTGAATTTCCTGTAATTCTCCGCTGATACCAAGTGACGACCTAGATTAAACAAATTGTATACGGCTGCATGTGTAGCTAAAAACCGCTGTGCCTGATGTATAGATTTAAACTTACGCATGCCCCGCTCAGCCAGCAAATCTTCAATATCCCGATGGCTAAGATTGAATCAGTGGTAGAGCCAGACTGTATATTGAATGATTTCGGGTGGAAATCAGTGATGCTTGTATGTTTTTAATTGGTTCATGCTGCAAATTGTCGCAGAATGAAGATTAACTTGTCAGCACCCTTCACAGTGACAAATTTTTTGCATCTCCGGCCTGATCAGGGAGAACAATGTAAACTAACCAGACCATAACGATTAGGACAATACAGGCGCCCGCCTGATGAAGACTGGCGAGGCCAATAGGTACTATGTTTATCAGAGTTAGTACTCCTAATAAGAACTGGCCCAAAACAGCAATCATTAACAGCGATGTCAGATGTTTTACTGATGAACAACCAGACCGCCAGCCTAATATGAATAAAACGCTCGTTATTGCCATTACTAAGGCACCTATCCAACGATGTAAAAACTGCAGCATCGCATTATTGTCTAAAAGATTTAGCCACAACGGTGTTAGTTGCATAGCCGTTTCAGGCAAAAACTCACCATTCATCAGTGGGAACGTATTGTATCCAAAACCTGCCCGGCTTCCAGCGACAAACGCACCATACAAAATTTGCAATAGCAAAATAGGTACCAAAGTATAGGTCAAGGTGCGGAACAAATCTGTCATCTCGACTCGATTGATCTTACACAAGGTCAATACCAACCAGCTTAAGTACCCAAGAATGAGTAATGCCAACATCAGATGAGCCGCAAGCCTGTAGTGGCTGACTCGAGGTATATCGACAAGGCCGCTTTTAACCATGTACCAGCCCATCACCCCTTGCAGACTTCCTAAGACTAAACCTATCCATAATTTTGGCACCATCGGTTTTTCTATCTTGCCGAGCATCAATAAAAGAACGAACGGAACAAAATAAATAATTCCAATTAGACGGCCAAGCACTCTGTGCCCATATTCCCAATAATATATCCCTTTGAAGTCATCCAGCGACATACCTGTGTTTACTTTTTGGTACTGGGGATAGCTTTTGTAAGATTCAAATGCTTGTTCCCATTCCGATTCATTCAGAGGCGGCACGATGCCGATGACAGGCTGCCAATCAACCATCGATAAGCCGCTTTCAGTGAGTCGAGTAATTCCTCCAACCACGACCATGCTAAAAATGGTAAAACAAACCGCAATAAGCCAGATAATGACGGCCCTATTTGATTTAGGCATTCGAAGTATCCACGTTTTGACAGGACTAGTGTGGCTGCGATTATACCGTGATCTAGAAAATCAAGCCTAAAATTTTAATATTGACAAGTTAACTCCTCAAATCAACAGAAATCCTGGCTAAACCACATCCACACCGTCACCACCTTTTCCCATGGCAAGTAGACACACCACCATTAAAATAAGGAATTCTATGAAATAGATTCAATCCGCCATCGGCATGCTCAAGAAGTTCTACAGCAAGGTGAGTGCTCGACTTTGAAATAGGGGGTCAGAGTAAAAATACAGTACTGTATTTTTACTCTGACCCCCTATTTAACATCTTGCTTGCAACAAGCTATTGGGCTGATGCTGATTCAGTTCCCGAACAGGCAAAATCTGTAAATTTATAATTCTCAGAAAGTGGGTAAATCAGATTTTCAGGACGATATTGCCCTTTCGGCTCTCGTTTTTTGTGAGGCAATGGTAATCGGGAAATCTCATAACGGCATAATACGCTTCCGTGCATTGTGTCCTTACGTGCAGGCATCCGCCAGTGGATGCCCAGTCTGCCGAATGCTTCATAATTATCTAAAAATGCATCATGAAGATGCCCAGCCTCACATATATCGTCCTGCTCTCCACAAGCGGGAGGATAAGCGACATCCGAGAAGAGCCCGTAATCCTGAAAGTTTTGCAGCATCCAGTCTCTACTCAGCTTTTGTAACCCGAGGTCTGAATGTGGATTGAGGTCTGAATCTGGATAGCCGCCGCCCACGTCAGAATGCGCTCCAGCAAACCAGATCTGGCTTAGTTTTTGGGCTTCCTCATGCAAATGGCTAAACATCAAGGGTCGAAAATCATTCCTCTGTTCATCAATCGACAATGCATGGAATCCATGATTTGCATAGAGATCGGTACGGTGATTGTCTGGATTATCGTCACGCCCAATTCCCAGGGCCGGTACCGTATCAAATACGCCTATAGCCTCGACTTTTACTTTGTCCGTTCCTCTATAAACATGAATGTCCCCTACTTCATCCTCTATAATCCCGTAGAGCCTTTGTTCAAAATTAGGCTTTCCATCGTTTAGTAAATGATAGGCGGTAAATAGCCTGGATGTTTGTTCACCAATTTCATTTTTTTGATTCGTTCCCTCATCTACTTGTAACAAGCCTGCGAATTCGATCATACCGTTGAGTGAGCGAGCTATGTATGCTCCACGACTAAACCCAAAAATAAAAATTTTGTCTCCCGACTTATAGGTTTGCGCAAGCACCTGATAACTTCTTTGAATGTACCGGTTAACACCGCCTCCAAAGAGATTACCCAGTAATCTGTTTCCAGGTCTAACACCAACCCCCGCTTGGTAAAACGGAATGATTGCATTCGTACAACCCTGTTGTGCCGCGAGAGTATAAAGCTTCCATATATTGGTTATACTGCTATCCGTATTTCCTGTCCCGTAAATAGAGATTACGGTGCTTCGATTTTCCTCATCCTGATGGAGTTCCCGATAGCCACGCCAAAGATTGTCAAGTCCCAGATCCCAGCCCTCATACCAATACCAGGGTGCTTTCGATTTGTCTACCAAGGCTAAGCAAGCGGTTTCGAGTGCTCGAGTGGACTGATCTGTCGGAGCCGCAGGTATTTGGCTCACACAATTTGTGAGAATTACTGCAAGCAGTGGTGCCATTATGATTCTAATTTTTATCTTCTTATTAGCCTTATAATGATATTCAAGATAGAAAAGATGCACCTAATTGATATTTATTATAGCTTATCAAGCATTGTTCTAGATCAAAATGTCGGCCGTGACATCGGTTTTTCTGCTCATCGCTGCAAGGAATTTTATCTTCTGGAACTGTCCGGGGTCATGGTCCATTTATATTCTGTGACATCTGGCACTACTTTTACGCCAGTGCTGAATTTAAATGGTTCTTCAGTTCCGCTGGGATAATGCATCTCGACGTAGTACGCCGTATAGCCCTGCGACGGTGGTTCGAGTTTTGCCTGGTACACACCCGGCTCTATCTCGTTAAGTGGAGTACTGGTATAGGCCCTGCCGATGACTGCCTGGGTAAAATTTCTGATCTCTGGATTGTGTGCCTGCCATAATAAAACCTGCGTAGGCTTGTCCAGAGAAAACACAGTAATCGCACCATCGACATCGACATTCCAGGAATAGCGCGGCATTTTCACATTATGGACGAAGGCGTGATACCAAGCATCGATACTGTCAAAAACATCCGTACCGTCCATGCTGTGGTTTGAGTTGGGGACGTAGCGAACGTGTTTTTCGCCGACCAGGTCATCCCAATAGAATTGCCACGAGTCTGGAAGAAAGAATTCGTCTCCGGTTGAGTTCAATAAAAATTTGGGGAGCTCCAGCCTGTCCCTGTATTCGTAGGGTTCTACCAGATCCATTAGCTCATCCCAACGCGCCGTGCCAATCCAGTTGATGTTGCCATTGGTCACATAGTCGATTACTGCTGGCGAGTAGGAACCGTAGACTGAGAAATGGTGCTTGAACGACTCCCCAACATTAAGCAGGTCTATGACAATAGGCATGATGGCGACCACGCGCTCATCCACAATGGCAGTGGTCCACGTTGTCCAGCCGCGCTTCGAGCCACCTGCTACCACGAACTGCTTCACGTCCACCCCGCCACCCTGCTCGCTAGCCAGTAGGTCGGTAACCGTGTCCATGGCACGCACTGCTGCTTTAGTCATGGGTAGGCGCAGCGGCCATTGCTCATCGCCGGTCCTGAAGAATTTGTCCCAGGTGTAGGCGATAATAGCGTCCTCTGTGCGCTGACGTCCGTTGTCGTTCACAAAGACCAGTGGTTGATTAGGTACCATGTAGAGTGTGCTGACGACTGTCTGGGTATCCATTGCCCGTTTCACATCCGTCGCTTGAGCGCTGTTGGGGGCACTATTTGCCTTGCTACCCCCAGTTATGGTCAGGAATCCAATGTCGCTCTCAACTACATCGGGTACGACAATTACCATGAAGTGTTCCCAGAGAGGAAGGTTTACCTCCGCTTCAGTTAGCCATCGCTGGGACGTCATCTCGAGTATGAATGTACGGTAGCCGTCACCTTGAACGACTTGCAGCACGCTATAGCGGTAGTTGTCATCGGGAGCGCGCACATAATGATCCAGAGCAGTCAGCGCAAGCCCATTGCCATCAGCGGCTATGTCTGTCGGAAATCCGGCACACAGACCCAGTGCCAGGCTTAACAGCAGACTAATATTCTTAAGAAGTTTCATGCTCAGCGATACAGGATGGATTATCGCCACCGTCAATTTGGAACCGAGCGGAGTAGCCAAGATCAGGAACCACCTTCGCGCAGTTTGCCAATCACAGTTTCCATGGCGCGCTCCATTAATGGTGCTTCACTAATCACTTTTACCGTGCCTGCCTTAAGCTCTCGAGCCAGTCCCATGCGAGATTTCTCAATAACTTTTACTCCCTGGCTGTTCACAAACACATACTTATCGATTGTATCTATCTTAGCTGCCAATGTGCATCTGATCATATGTTCGCTATCCGTATGAAATTCAAGCCAGATGCCAATTGGATATTTGCTCACCTCAATGACATGTTCGTCATCTTCCGGCAGATCTTCGACTGCTTCTGCAGGCTCGGAATCATTCACTTGCCCTGCCTCATCAGTCGCTTCGAGTGCTACTCCACTATCGGGAGTGAGGGAGCCTATGAAGCATTGTTCCTGTATTTTTTTCAATTTGCCCAGTGCATCATCGGCTTCCGCCTTTTCAAATCCGGCGACCTCGAGTGCTTTACCAAGGTTTACCAGAAGTCGTGGATTCACTTTGACGAAGCGCTCAAAATCACTCTCTTGTTTGTCAGGTTGTACTGTCCATAACAGTACATCTATCGTGTTCATTACCGGCTTCCAACTAATTCAACTTTTTGATTTCCGACCATCATGCCTGGCTGCAGACCAGATGGCGGTATACCGGGAGCCTGAACTCCCTGTCCAGCGGCCACAATCTGACTGGTCTGTTGTACCGTAGCTGCTTGACCCGCCATGCCATGCATCAGGTTTTGCATCATGGAGAATATTTCTCGTGTGGTCGGCTCTGGTTGGTTGTCGGCTTGATCTTCTGTTGCAGCGAAAGCCCGCTCTTGAGGATCAGAATTTGGCCGAGGAACACGGCGCTTATTTTCTACGACGCTTTTGTCGCGAGCTGCAACATCGAGATCTGGAAATATTTCGTTTTTGATAAGGATTGTATTGGCTTTTTCCAGAACCGATTCCAGCTTGTGAAATACATGACTATTAAAATAGCGGTGTGCTGTGAGCACAGCTGCCCCACTTAGTCCAAGTGGCCTCACTGCATCCTTGAAGGCGCTGCCAATCTGTTCCGGATCCATCGGGTTATTAGACTCGTCTATGCGGGTACCAAAATAGAGTGTGTCGATTCGAGTAGTAAATCCGATGTATTGCTGGACATCACAATTGCGGGAGTGGGAGATCATTCCTTCCATGGCGATGATGGCCTCAAGATCATCCTCCTCTACCAGGTTCAGGCTGCCATAATCCAGAGTATTAACTGTCTTGTCAGCATCACCCGTTAACACGTCGAAATTAATGCTGACATTGGTAGAAAACCGATCCACAACAGCTGATTTTTCCTCAGCTAATTTTTTGCCATCATTCGATGTACTGGACTGGTTGCACAAAGCCACAGTAGCCTCTTCCAAGCCCTCCAAGACTAGCTGCGACAGGTTTTCCACCATCGCGTCTCGTACAGCCACTACTACTTCATTTACTTCGCTCACGGTTCTGTTACCAATCTATTTCACTGCTATTTTCAGTGTGTTTCAATCACTATTGGTTTGTGGTGCTGCATCGCAGCCAAGTGCTTCGTTTACGCAGCTCACATCACTTACTTCTTGGCCCCTCAACAAATCTGCTACCCAATCGACGAAACGAATACCTTCCACCTGATACTCATAAAAAATGGGCGCTTGCATGATCATATGTACAGTACCACCCGCAGTGTAGCTATAGAATTCATCGACTGCACTCTCTATCTCGAGATAATTATTCAACAACCTTTGTGGCAGGCTGAAACTGCCAGGAGCATCTCCCATAAGTTGGGTAAACGTGATTTGCACGGCATCTTCAGCCGCATTGTACTGGGCGATCGTCAGATTTGGATTGTGGTTAGCACTTGCTATATAAAAATCTTCGAAAGTAATCGAGTCATTAGTCTCCCCGGTATATTCTTCCCAAGCGGGTAATACGGTCGCTGTATTCCAGGCATTGAGTGTATCGGGCAAAAAAGGAGAACCGTAGCCACCTGCCGCGTCGGCGATTAACACAACCGGCACGGAGCTATAATGCTCGGCAACCAGGCCTGAATAGAAAGAAGATCCGATCGCTCCGGCACTGCTTCCGGACAATACGACTGTGTTAGGTGTCGTGAAATTTTCAAATACCCATTCCAAGATGGTTTTCGTGTTTGCATAACCTTCATGATAGGTAGTAACACTGACTTCGGTTCCTGCGGGATTGGTATAGGAATACTCTCTCGTTCCACCGCCAATATGTACATCACCCGTACAGTAAGGAAGAAACACCATGGCGTAATCGGAGAACGGATTCGCACTACTCTCGAAGTTGAAGATGCCCCGAGAATTAGCGGGGTTATTCTGATCCATTTCGGCGAACGGCGAATGAATGTTTGGCTGGCTATTTAGATCACAGGCTTCTCCGAACCAGCAGCCGCCACCGCCATTGAAAAAAATCAGCAAATTGCTGTTATCTGCCGAAGGTTTGGCAAAGAATTGATAGGGTGTGCCAGTCGAGCAGACACCATCGGTTGCAATGGTGTTCCACCCTGAATCGAGACTATCCAAACTTGGTAACTCAGACTGAGCCTGGGCACTGACTGTGCCTAGCAGCAATAATGCTAATACAAGATATTTCATGGTGCTTATCTCCCTGCGAAGCCAGATGCTATCGTCTTGCTGCCGCCGTGTCGATACATGACTGCTTGTCCAAGCCTGTCTTAACTCATTGATTTCGCAGGCTTCAGCTGTTTACAAAGGCCTGCTACACTAAACGCCGATTTTGTGCCTGGAGTGTCTGTCATGCGTCAAATATTAAGCTTCATTGCATTATTGGGTCTGATTCAAATCAATACGGCCTACTCCCAGTCGCTGGTAGGCGATACGCCAACTCGGGCAACATCAGACGATGGGCGGTATATCAGCTGGAAGGAACATATTATCGATGATCCGACTCAGTCGGGCGTTCCCTTCAACGGCAGCGATGGCCTGGTGATGGCAGACCTGGATCGAGACGGTTATGAGGATATCGTCTCCGTACACGAATCCGACTCAGAATATGATTCAGCCGAATACAACCCGGGCTTTGTCGCTCCTCCAGCTGGCCATGTAAGGATCGCATTCGGCTCGAACGACCCGGATAGCTGGACCAATATTACGCTAGCCGAAGGCACCGACGCGCCTGCCCCGGAGGATGCCGCCATCGCGGATATCAATACTGATGGCTATTTGGACATAGTTGTCGCAGCCGAGCTATCACATTTGATCTATTTGCAGAATCCCGGCCGTACGGCAAGAACAGCCGAGTGGCCAAGATTAATTCTACCGATGACCCAGGGTCGTGGCTCCTATATCCGCGTCTTCGCGGCGGATTTTGACGGCGATGGCATACCCGAAATTACCGCTCCGAACAAAGGAGCCCAGCGTCCTGGGCCTCCCGACTACGCGAGATCGACGCCTATAGAGCTCTATCAGCTTACAGGCGAGGCCCTGGCAAGCGATGGCTGGCGACAAATAGAACTCGGCCGCTACAGCATCCCTCAGAATGCGGAGCCGGTGGATATCGATTCCGATGGCGACCTGGATATAGTGATTGGAACTCGCGGTGAAGCTCGCCTGGCTTTTTTCGAGAATCCGGGAGATGGTTCGCTACAGTTTATCGAACACGCCATTGGCATTAACGGTGCCCGGATGGCCGGATTTAACCTGGAATATATCGATCTCAATGGCGATGACAGGCTGGATATTGTAGGTGCCGCAGGCCGCAATCTAAGCTGGATCGAACAACCCGCAACAATCGATGACGCCTGGAATGCATTCACTATCGGCTCTTTCTTTCCCGACAGCATGACCGGCATGGAGGTGGCGGATATTGATAATGATGGTGACATGGATCTGATGGCCGGCAGCTATAGTCGCGGTCCCCGTACCGGAGATGGTGATGTCGATAAAGACGATGCACTCGGTCGCCTCGGTTGGTTTGAAAATCCTGGCGATGCCAAATCTGACTGGACACGCCATGACATTTCGCGGCGTAAGCGGGGCATGTTCGACGAGTTCATTGCCAGAGACCTGGATAACGATGGCGACATGGACTTTATTGCGACCCGTGGCAATAGCGCACCCTATGACGGCGTGTTCTGGCTGGAACAGGTGAGGACCAACTCCCCAGTTGCCGCCTTTCAAGCTGCCCGCAGCGAAGAGAGTGAAGAAATGCCCCTCCCTTAAGGGATTAGTATGCTGAAAATCTTTGCTCCTCGGCAATTGCTCCTGCATTGCTCTACTAAGTGACGTCCATGTCACGATGCATTGCTCTGAAGTGCGCCCCGTCACGATGCTCTTGGTCCCATATTTGTGTTAGATTGACCACCCTGTAGTCGAAAGCACTGATAAATTCCTGCCCGGAGGAAGCGAAAACATGAAAATAGCAACATTCTGCGCTGCACTTGTAGCAGTTGGAATCATATCGAGCCCATTATTAGCGCAGGATACGGGAGTAATTGGCCCCAGCCCCTATGAATTTACAACGCAGACCTGGATGCAACCCTTCGCCCAGGACGGCTTTACTTGGGGTGGTAATTCAGGGGTTCATGTGGAATCCCAGGACCGAATCTTCGTTCTGCAGCGCGGCGAAACAGAATTGCCTGATCCACTTCCCCCCGAATACACAAACTTCGCCGGCTCACTGGGATGGAATGTGTTACGGGGACGGGGTCGTGTCTGGCGTAACTGTATCTACGTGATCGACAGTAACGGAAACCTGCTGGAAGTCTGGGACCAATGGGACCATCTCTTCATGGGTACTGACGGACCAGGACCCCATCGTATCCGTCAGAGCCCCTATGACCCTGACAAGCGGGTCTGGGTAATCGACGAAACCGGGCACATCATCTACGTCTTTTCCAACGACGGGGAACGGCTGTTAATGACTCTGGGTGAGAAGAACGTCGGTGGCAGAGATGAGACTCACTATCACCTGCCGCAGGATGTGGTGTTCCTGCCGGACGGAAAATTCCTGATCGCCGATGGCCTGGGGGATAACAAACGTATCGTGGTGAGAAATGCCGATGGCTCCTACCGTTCCGAGTTTGGCGAAGCAGGCGATGCTGCCCATCAGTTTGCCTCTGTTCACAGCATGGCCCTGGGGCCGGATGAGCATCTCTACGCACTGGATAGAGATCAGCGCAACATCAAGGTATTTAGACAGACGGCCAGTCGTAACTTAGACAGTTATCCCGAATATGAATATGAAACTACATGGGGTGACCTGGGCATGCCGTTGGATATCACGGTAAGCGAGGAAAGCGCCTGGGTAACCGATCTGAATCCACCCAAGATCGTGCAATTCAATCTCGACGGCTCGCGGGAATACACCTGGCCATTACCGACTGAAGGTCCTGATTTCTGGATCGAGATGCATTCACTGTCCATAGATCGTGATGGCAATCTGTACGGTACGGACAACCAGGCCGGCAGACCCCAGAAACTGGTGCCGCGCTCCGATGCCAACCCCGATCACCTTGTCAGGCCGCAATACGTTCCACGCTAGTCAGGTAGACTGTAAAAAAGGCGAGTTAGCTTACTGACTCGCCTTTTCTTATGCTTGACCGACTAGTCCAGAGCAAATACTTGCAATGCCGGACCCTTTCTCTGTAGCCGGGAGACAACATTATCTCCGCCGCCGAGAAAATCATTAACCGCGCCAACCCAGAGATTGGCATGGATTGTCGGTGTGCCAATTGCTACGGCAATATATTGTCTGCCTGCCACGGCATAGCTTATCGGAAATGAAGTTGGGATGTCTCCGAGATCAAATTCCCAGAGCACCTCACCACTGGCTTCATCGAGCGCTTTGAATGACTCATCTAGGGTTCCGATAAACACCAGTCCTCCTCCAGTCGCGAGTACGGCACTGGTCGGTGGCACTACCTCACGGTGATCCCACAGCAGTTCCCTGGACGTTACATCAACGGCCTGCCAGCGACCAAAGCGCCCATCGCTAGCAGCCAGCGGGCTGGGAGTCATCTGCATATTGGCACCAGTACTCAATATCCCCCCCTGCCCGGTCGGCCCACCATTCATGCAGACCTCCGCGATAGGCAGGTATAACACCTTGTTGATGGGACTATAGGAAGCCGCTGGCCAATTTCTACCGCCATTAGCAAAGGGACATAACAAGTGGGTTTCTTCGGCATTAGGAATAGCATTTGGGCTTATAGTCTTCGCGCCGGTGTCTGGATCAATCGCCGTAATAATATTTTGCAGCCCCATATCAATGGAGAACAGATAAGCTCCAGTGGCGGCATCGAGTGCATCGTATAGGGCCATCTTGCCGGCGGTGAGAATGACTTTTTTCATTTCACCATCGACTTCCAACTCGATAATGTGCCGTTCATAGACCCAGTCCAGGTCCCACTGGTCATTGGCGACATGCTGGTAATACCACACCAGCTCGCCGCTTCCGGGTCTAAGCGCCACAGTTGAATTCGTGTATAAGGCATCGTTGCTGACGCCGGGAATGTCTACCGGTCGTAGCAGCGGTTCGGTGTTATAGGTAGGTGCCAGGCCGTAATAGACCAGATCAAGCTGCGGATCATAGCTGCCGGGAACCCACACGGAACCACCACTGCGCTGCTGCAGAGGTATATCGTTCCAGGTCTCCGCGCCCGGCTCGCCGGGATGGGCCACCGTGTTGAAGCGCCAGCTCTCTTCACCGGTGTCAAGGTCAAGTCCGACAATGAAACCCCCACCAGGCATGAAGGTTGCCGTGACGCCCTGCACAACCATGCCGCCGGCAACTACAGGTGCGCCGCGCAGAGAATAGGGCCGCGGAGCCGACTGTGTCGTGGTGATTTCGCTGTCCCAGACCTTCGCCCCGGTCTTGCTGTCTAATGCCACCACATGCAGGTCTGCCGTCGGCATGATGACCTTGTTGCCATGCAGGGCTATACCGATCCTGGCGCTGGCTTCCACCGACGAAACGTGTTTGTAGCTCCACAATAATTCGCCCGATGTGGCATCCAGTGCCAATAAGGTATCCCGCGTGCTCAGCATAAACATGACTCCGTCATGAACAAATGGGGTAGGAGTGTTGGGGCCGCTTTCCAAATCCACACTCCAGGCGAGTTGTAGATTTTGCACATTGCTGCGATTAATCTGCTGCAGAGGACTGAAGCCAGAGCTGGCATAGTTGCGGCGCCAGATTAACCAGTCTTCGGCGGGAGGGTTGGCGAGCATCTCATCACTTACCGGACTGAGCGACGCCAATAGACTGGCATCATCAGATTGGGAATAGACAAGCGTATTCCAGCAGAGAAGAACCAGTAATCCACCTAAGGGAGACACAAGCAGCCTAAACAATTTTATTCTCTTCATGCCAGTTTCCTCTAATAAACACTGTGTCCAATCTAATAGCAGAATGCTGCAGAGTCTATGAATAAAACCATCCTTAAGCTGGATAAATCATGGATTTTTGTTGGAATTGTTCTTTATTACCGGTCTTATGAGGCTTACCGTTTGAGACGGGTATAGATGTATAGGATTTACCTCTGTAAGCTATGGTTTATTCAATGTTGATTCCAGCAGTCCTGCTGCTAGCTCGCGAGCATTGGATTGTTGAAAGCCTCCCTGCATCGTGGAAGCTAGGCAACAACAAGGATTAATATGTCTGCAAGATGCGTTGTTTACATTGTCGATGACAATCTGGAACAGGCTGAAGCCACTACCAAGCTACTGGCTCGTCAAGGCTTCGAAACAGGGGTGTTCGAATCGGGAGAGCAATTCCTTACTGTTGACGATTATCCAGACACTGCCTGCCTGCTACTGGACAATCACATGCCAGGTGGCATGTCCAGATTGGATGTTCAGACCGAACTAACTCGACGGGGCACAGCATTGCCAATCGTGTTCATGAGCGGCGACAATCAATTCAGTCACGTCGTTAAGGCGATGAAATCGGGCGCACATGAGTATCTGCAAAAGCCCTTCAGTTCAGCCGAACTCTACGAGAGTATTCATACTGCGATCCGAGATAAACAGCCTGTCTCTGGCTCTGTAGAGCACGAGGAAAAGCATAATCAGAAGCTGGACAAGCTGACAGCAAGAGAGAAACAGGTGCTGGAGCTATTGGCCCTGGGTTATACGAACAGGATGATCTCCAAGGAATTGTCGATCGTAGTTAGTACTGTAGAATTTCATCGTGCGAATCTGACTAGCAAACTCGGTGCAACGTCACTGGCCGATCTCATCGCGATACAGCGTTCAGTTTAGACATTTCCAGCCTGTTTTGTTTGACCGTGCTATCAGGAGTTCTCTGAGTGAGTGTGGTGGTTTTTGCTATGGCGTTGCCGCGTGCCCTATCACGGCTAAGGGGTATTAACGGTACAACTCCACAAATCGCCGCAATATTGATTGCGCTTCTGGCACATGCTCATTTTCAACGGTTTCGATTAGCTGTTGAGCAGATTCTGGCGGAAAATACCCGTAATGTTTGTAGGCATGAATCCGTACGATAAATCCCTGGGCATCTCCTTCTGGATGAAATTGTGTAGCGTAAATATTTTTTTTGAGACGAAACATCTGCACAGGACAAGATTCATTCGTCGCCAGTAGCACACAGCCAGGCGGCAAAGCGTCACAAGCTTCCTTGTGACCCAGTAAGACGCGAAAAGAATCTGGCAAGCCTTCCAGCAGGGGGTCGAGCCTGCCTGCTTCGGTAAGCTCTATATTTACTCCACCAACCGGCTCACCATACTTTCGTGAAATCGTGGCCCCACAGTAGCTTCCCAACAGTCCATTACCAGAACAACAGCCCAAAAATGGAAAATCCCAATCGACAATAGCATCGAACAACTCGAAGAAATCTGTTTCTACCTGCTTCTGGATTGTGCTTTTCTGATCTTCAACCTCACTGACATTAAAGGGAGAGCCTCCGACGATAATTGCCGCGTAATCGTTCAAATCCAACGCAGGCAGCCCTGATACCTCAGCTCGCACTCGAATCATGTCATGGTCAGCCAACCCACCATAGAGCTTGATTGACTCGAATTCATTGTCCGCTGTTTCATCTTCCGGCCTCAGCTGGATGATCAGGAATGGTTTAGGCATTTATCGATTGGCTATGTGAATGTTCTAAGAGCTTCAAGATTCGATCATCAACTGACCGATGTCCTCAATGACGGACATCGCCTGCCGCTGCAGTTGCTCATCAGTGGCACTACTCATAGGGTGCTCGATGACACTGAATTGATAATTTGGCATCCCCAGCACTTTTGCCATCAGCTCCGCGGCACTGACAAATTTCGTCGTCATGATGCCAACTGCAGGTTTTCCAGTTCTTTCGGCAATAATCGCGTCATGCAAACTGCACGACGAACAACTGCCTCAGTCACCAATTCCGGTTACCACTGCATGCCAGTTTTGAATCTCATCGATGATCGCTGCTTCGGCTGGAGCGCTATAGTTGTGCTTGGTTCGCAACACAACCTCGGCCACGTTATAGCGATCATGCAGCAGTCGCTTGAGATGAGTAAAAAATCCCTGCGTACCTTCCTTACCGTTTGAGATCAATCCAATCGTTGTGCCTTGCAAGGATCCAAGCCTGGCAGCAGATGTCGCAGCAAGGTTAACGGCTTCTGTGGTGGGGTCGAGCACACTAACGGGCATGTCTTAACTCCTATTCATTAAGCACAGTCTATGGTCTGATCGCCGGGGGTTCGCAGTCCAGGCAGGCACCTATGGGCACAGTTACGGCTCTACTCTTGGTGCCCAGCCAGGGTGGGATAATTGCACCGAAGCCACCGGCAGGCCCACCAGCCGCGATGACCAACAGATCCTCGGGTGAACTTAATGCCGAGTATTGGATTTCCCCCTTGCCTCGAATGACGGCCGACTTGCCGACATCAGACCACGCCGCTCGTTTTACCCGGGCCTTGTCATGGATATAGTTTGCCACATCAGCCTTAGACCAACCGGCTGCTTCCAGGTGGTCGCGATGTTGCTTTGGAATCACAATCGCGTAGTTCCCCGCCCAGATTGAGTAATTCAGCATATTAGCGCGCATCTCTGCTGCGTAAGTATCGAGAATTTCTTCGGGCACTGTTGTCCATTCATTCATGATCTGCCGCGGCGCACCAGCTGCCAGAACAGTCACGGCGGAAGCCTGATCTGGCATTCCTTGCGCCTCACCCAAAGTCTCCCAACCGGTACCCTCTTCATCTTCGGCCAGGCAATAACTGAACTTTCCCGGATGCCCAAGTGTCGATCTGTCAATGGCACCAGGGCTGACATTAAGAATATTAATTAATCCGAGTCGAATCGCACGCCCGATGACGGAGGTCGCCCGGTCGCTGCCACCCAACACATTGATTTCGCCACTAGCGCCCAACTCTTTCCGCACTGGACCACTTAAGACGATAAAGATCCCACAGCCACCGGTGCTAGCAGTTGCTCCGTGCAATAGAAATTCGGGTTGCAGCATGGCAGTCCACGCCGCCAAGACCACTGGAAAATGCATCGGCAGGCATCCCGCTATCACTGCATTGATAGCGAGTTTTTCGGCGCTGATGGCACACTCTCGCACCGGCTCTACACCGATTAGCTGGTCGGCAGTCACCAGCGCCCATTCAAGGCAGGCGATTACCGCCTCCGATGTTGGCGGCACAACGGGCAGCCCATCGGTCCAACCCCGACTATGGTAAAACTCCTGAGCCTCTGAAGTGGTGGGCAACTCGAATGATCTGGATCGAAGTTGCATCAATCTACAGCGGAAAACGCTGCTCCCATACTATCCATCCTAAGCAAATAGAGTGTAACCTTAGCGAGGCCACGCCAGGAAAAATCAGCATAGCCGCCCGCAAGCTGTGAATATTCGATTAAGGAAGCGCGTATGCCACCAGCGCTCCCGGATAGTCGGTTCTGGAACTGCCTACCTGTACCACGATGTACTGCTTACCTCGATGCATATAGGTCATCATGCCATACTGACCGGGTGCGGGCAGTTCGACACTTCCCAGTACTTCTCCTGTCATCTTGTCTCGCGCGTTGAGCGTCAGCGGCGCATCGGGCTCCATCTGTGCCATGCCTTCGCTGAGGGCGCGCGTCTGTACCAGGATATCGCCCATTACCATCTGAATCGACCAGCCCGTACCGCCACTGTTGGGGACATCAATTCCCTGCAGCAGTGGATGGTTTTTAATTTCATCCGGTGTCTCACCAACCGGTAATGACCAGACTTTCTCTCCATCATTCATCTGATAGGCAGTGAGCTGGTTGTTCATCCGTTTATACACAGAAAGGCCATCGATGGTGGGTAATCCTCCACCACCGCCAGGTAACCAGGCAGCGACCGTTACACCGGTCGTAGGAGTGCTGTTAGGTGTCGCACCACCGTCACCCGGTTCTGGATAGTTTGGATTATCCCGGTCTACCCCATTGGTCGGCCTCATAAAACCGGGAGCAGAACAGGTGCGGTGATGGGAGTTGTACATCATGCCAGTACTTGGATCCGCCACCGGTGGATGGGAAATAACATTGCCTCCGCCCTGACAACCCACATTGTTTACGTATTCTCCTTGGTAGGTATTCGGTAGCGCTGGAACATAGAGTCCTCCGATGCGAAAACCGTTGAGTATGGTCATCGCCTGTTCTTTCAGTTCTGGCGTGTAGTCAATGATGAACTCTTCGGTAATTCCATCAGTTACGATGCGATCCACCGGCTCTGGCCAGGTTGGATAGGGTTGGGTGGCAGCCGTATAGTTTCCCGGCACTTCAGTCTGGATTACTGGCCTGTCTTCAATCGGCCAGATTGGCTCACCGGTTTCGCGATTGAACGCGAACACCAGGCCTTGTTTGGTGTTCTGAACTACTGCGGGTATCACCTGCCCATCGACAGTCAGGTCCATCAGCATGGGTGGCGTAGGCAAATCGTAATTCCATTGGTCACTGCGATGAATCTGAAAGTGCCAGCGCCGTTCACCAGTTTGCACGTCCAGCGCCAGCAGGCTTCCTCCGAACAGATTGTCTCCCGGGCGATGCCCGGCATACGCCTGCACCGTAGAGGCATTGGTAACCATGTACACGAGTCCAAGCTCCGGGTCGGCGGAAGCGGGTGCCCAGGTGGAGATATCACCGGAGAAGCGCCAGGCATCGTTTTGCCATGTTTCGTGACCGACCTCGCCCGGGCGCGGTATTGCATGAAACTTCCAGAGAAATTCACCGCTTGCCGCATCAAATCCCATGATGTCGCCCGGTACATTTTCGATGCGCGTCTGGCCATAGCTGGGCTGATGCCCTACCAGTACGACTACCACTCCATTCACTACGATGGGAGGCGCCGACGCGGTAACCATGCCCAACTCCCTGGGTATGCCATAATCCGCATCGTACTCTCCGCCGGCTACCACGTAATCCTGCCAGGGACCCCAATCTCCGACTAATCTGGGAATGAGATCGATAACGCCTGTTTCGGGATAGCCACCCACCGGGAACGAAGTACCCCAATTCTCGAGTGGCTGACCGGTTTTGGCATCCAGTGCCCACAGAAAAAAGCCGGGCGAAGTAATGTAGATCACCCCCCGGCCATCGACCTCGGCGTAGGCAACGCCTTTGCCATAGGCCTGTCGCGGCGAGCGTTGATGCCTGACTGTTTGGGGCTCTCGAAAAGTCCACAGCGTTTCACCGGTGGCTGGGTCCATGGCGATAACCTGACGCCGCGGAGTCGCCACCGTATAGAGCACGCCATCGACGTAGATAGGAGTAGAACGCGAGAAATAGTCCGGGTTGGGGCCGAAGTTATCGGTGCGCCAGATCCAGGCTGGCTCCAGTTCCCCGAAATTTGTCCGATTGATCTGATCCAGAGGAGAGTATCGGGTATGGCCTATATTGCCACCGAGATAACGCCATTCACCATTCTCTGTTCCGAGCATGGGTTGGGCAAATAAAGCCGTGGCAGCGACTATCAGCATTGCTGCAGTACATGCTGCTGAAATAAATTTTAGCGGTAATATTGGGAACCGTGTTGTCATTTTCATGCTTCCCCTAGTCAGATTGTGCATAAGTTGTTTAATTGAATTTGAGCAGATCGAGCCATTCGCTTACTCATGACTCCCTATTCTAATCAAAGTGAACAGATTAGCCATCCACAAAAATAGGCTCAACCGAGTTAGCATGAAAGTCCCAGCGATCGTGTTCAAGTGCCATCAAGGACAAAGGCCATGAAGTTTAGCTCTGGGCACTCAATCGAATTTAGGTTTAATCTACTTCCCAGTCCACGGTTCCTTTTAATTCTGGATCAATCTCAGTCTCCAGTAATTCCTGCAGTTCATGCAGATTTAATTGCCCTGAGTCCTTAAAGATAAGTGTGATTCTTCGTTTGGCTGGGTTCTTTTTTTCACTCAATACAGCCGTGTTGTTCGAGTACTCCTCGGTACGCTTTAGCCGCGGGTCCAACTGTTTCAGAAGCCAGCATCATCACATCGATGCGATAGATAATCTTTGCATCGAGGATATAGATAAGCACGAAACCGAAAGCCGTTGATAATACAGCGACATGGGGTAAATCCAGACCACAGGACAAGCCGATTAGAGTGACGAAGATAACGTCTCCGGTAAGGGTCGCCGAGCGCAGTACCGTGCGCATCCGAATCAGCCCGCCAATACCGAAAAGTACAAATCCCACTACCAGGCCATACTTGACGACCATTATGCCGATGATGGCACCAATCATGGCATAGGTAACATAGACCTTCGGAGCTTCGATCTCCTCGGGGGTATCTGCCATTTGGCCACGTTTCGGATGATAGGCAATGATTGACCCAAGCACCGTCGCGAGAACCAGGGTCAATAAAGCGTTGACCAGAAATCTGATATCGGTGAATCCCCTCCAGCCTTCACCCAGTGAGCCTGGCTCTGCCAGCAAGAAGTCTGTCATGGTTTGCGCGACAACGTTGGGTGCTGTTAGCAACAGACCGCAAGCAATGGATAGCCTACTCAAATATCCAACAGTGTCAGATAGGCGAGTTTGCAACCGCGGCCACAAGCCAAATTTTGATGAGTTTTGCTTCACGATCTATGCCTACTCGAGTTGGCTGAGCGCCCCAGACTAACGCAGCCGATCGGCGATACCTTCCAGAGTTTCAGCCAGAGAAAGATATCGGGTCCTGCTGGCGCCTCTGCGACTCACAGCTTCGTCTTGCATCGTCGCAGCCAGGTCATCCATCCTTAAAGCCAGTGCGCTGTCCTGGGTACCACGTGTTATCAAATCGTCAGCCGTCTCCAGAGCACTACTTAATGCATCAGCCTGGCCAGCAGCAATTACATTGCTGCGTAACAACTGATCCAAATAGGCCCGTGCAACAACCGGAACTGTCGGCCAATTTACTTTTTGCTGGGTCTGCGCATTGACTATCAAATCTGTCTCTTTCAGGGAAGCTGCCGCAATTTCATTCTCGGTAAGATAATCGCTGGCTTCCAGGGCAAACACATCGAGACCTCGAGCAATTTCTGTTCCGTAAATGTAGCCGCCGTACCAGTAAGTAGACCAGTAGCCTGCCAGCACCATTTCCTCTGCATCCATAGGACCTCTATCGAAATAGGCAATCTCGACTGGATTGGTAGAATCGGTAAAGTCGACCACCGAGACACCACCCTGGTACCAGGCTTGCACGAAGATATCCCGACCCGGCACAGGAATCAGTGAACCATTGTGGGCAACACAATTTTCAGACTCAGTTTGTGGTGCTGACATCTTGTAGTGGCTGCGAAACTGCAGCTTGCCGTCGACAATGTCATAGAAGGCATCGGCACCCCAGTCCAGTGGATCCTGGGCGCGGCAGCGTGGGCGACCGCCTCCGCCCCACTCGTCAGTGAAGATGACTTTGGTGCCTTCGTTATTAAATGTAGCGGAATGCCAAAAGGCGAATCCGGGGTCGATCACTTGGTCCAGTCGCTGCGGATTGGTAGGGTCGGAAATGTCCAAAAGAATCCCATTACCGGAACAGGCTCCTGCCGCCAGACCGATTTCGGGAAACGTGGTGATGTCGTGGCACTGGCTAGTCCGACTGGTGCGCTGGGTGTCCTCGCCATGATCACCGCCTTCCCAGAGTCCCGCCAGGATACCGGAGTCCGGATCCGAGAAAATAAACGGGCGGCTTACGATCTGCGCGTCCTGCGGTCGATCCATGGGGATCTCAATGACCTCGATTCTAAACAGGGCGGAATCCGGATCCTCGAATGGGGAATCATCGGAACATCCGCTCAACTCTTCATCGTCCCGAACACCACTGGTACCGGAGACATACACGTAAACATTGCCTGTATCATTGGGATTCGACACGACCGTGTGAGTATGTGATCCACGGCAGGTCTGTACGGCGCCGACCTGCACCGGCATGTTGAAATCGCTGACGTTGAAAATACGAATACCCTGGATGCGCTGCTGAGAATTTGGTTCCGGAACTCCCTGCAGGCCACAGTCGAGTCTCCCGCGAGTTTCCTGAACGGACATGATTAACAGATTGCCCACCAGTGACACATCGCCCTGACCACCCGGGCAGACGACAGAACTTAACAGCTGTGGCGCACGAGGATTGCTGATGTCATAGGTGTTGAAGCCATGGTAGTTGCCGGCTACCAGATGATCCCCGCTAAACAACAAATCGGTGTTGGAAAAACTCAGTAAGGATGGACGCGGATCTGCATTCTCATCCTCTTCCTCTTCTTCAGCGGTTGTCTCGGCCAGATTACTATTCGGCTCGTCCGTAGCGACCTCCTGCTGGGCATCGGCCTCTTCAATATCCGGTGCCAGGATCTCCTCTTCTCGGCTGTTCACCGGTATCCCGGAAGGATTGTCTGGATCGAAGAAACCGGCCGGCTTGGGTAGCGAAACGACTAGCCGCAAGTTGAGTGCGGCTTCCCCGGCATCACGGAATCCGGAAGATAGATTGACCCGGGGATCGGGAGAAAAACCGGCCAGCATGGCATCCATGCGCTCAATTTCACTATTCTGGTCCGAGGTAATGTCTGAGGTGAAGGCGTACAGGACCGGTTCTTGCGCCGAGCCGCGCTGATCCAGCAGATTCTCCACCATCTCGATGGCACCGAGATGGTGTTCGATCATAGTGTTGAGAAACAGCGAATCGAATTCGGCGCCTTGTGCCTGCTCCAGCTCGGCCATCTGTTCGTCCGAGAGCATGCCGGGCATGAGTTCGAAGCCCACCGCATGATGGGCGTCCGCGCCGGGAACCGCCAGATCACGCTCACTCAACCAGCCCTGCATCATGGCAATTTCATCATCCTGCGACAGGGAGATTCTTTGTGCCAATAAATCCATGACCTCACGAGTAGAGCGCGACTCCACCAGCTCCGCCATCTCCATAGCCTGGGCATGATGGGAAATCATGCCTTGCAGAAACATGACATCAGCCGCTGCATACTGGATAGCCGCCAGGTCGGATGCTTGCTCGGCGGAAATTATCCGACCAGGCTGCCCCGGCGCTCCAGGCTGGATGATCGGTACTTGCGCCAGAGACTGGCTAATAGCAAACAACGCAATGCTTGCAGCGAGCGCGACGCGACTCTGCTTGTGAATAAATAGGGACCCAAGACGGTGCATAACCTTACTCCTGTAAGCACTGATACCACTGTGACTCGAAAATGGCATTGTAACGCTTTTGCAAAAAAATGGGTGGGCAGCCACAGACTGCGATGGGAGTGAGGAAACCGAATCGGTATTTGGGAGGATTCGTCAGGCTGGAACTTAGGGTGTACTAGGATTCCCGACAGAGGATAGGACAGACTTGGGCTGTGTTTTACAGTGGCGGCGCTTCACTTTCAGGCGCTTGAATAGTATCGGTAACAGGGACCCTCTGAACAAGTATATGGCCACTCTGCGGGAGTCTGTCGTGCTCTGCCGCTAGGCGTCGTGCGCAGGGAATGACCACACACTTGGCAAGTACGACAACGACGCGGCGGAGCACGACAAGCCCCGCCCGAAGGGGCCTACAGCCAATCCTGCTCTCGGCGTTGCACTGACTTGAAAGGTCGGCACCTGACTGCGCCAGTGCGTCTTGATAGCAGAATTGGCTGTAGGCCAGAGCGGTCATATACTTGTTCAGAGGGCCCCTAACTCCTCAGGAGAATCTTCGGTCAGTACAAAACTCTTATCCTGCACATCTGCGCTAGTGGTTGCACCCTGCTCGAATTCACCATCGGTATAGCTCAAGCGGTTGTTAGCCTCCTGAAACTGCAGCATTTCAAAACACAACTCACTGTATTGTTGCTGGCTCAACAATTCCGGCTGTTCTTTCAGGTTAAGCGTGAACTCCTTGTCGTTCGATGATGACAGGTAGTGAATATTCTTCTTCAGGTCTTGTAACAAACCCTCTCTCTTCGCCGTTTCATACAGCGGAGTCCCCCGCAGGGGAATAAAAGGAAAGAAGAAGAAAAATTCGGGAGCAATCTGCTGATTCAAGCTGAGGGTTGCACGCATGTTGGCAGCGGTTTCCCCCGGCATGCCTACAATATTAAAGGTCAGACGGTTTATGCCCGCCTTCTTGCAGTTGGCCGCAGCATCGATGACTTGCTGGTTTTTCATTTTGCGACCCAGCATCTTGGAACGATATTCCTCATCGCCACTCTCGATACCAAACCAAATAGTATGACAGCCCGCTTCGGCTGCAGTGGTGCAGAATTTTTCATTCATTACTTCGACACGAGAGTTTATAGAAAATGGCAGGCCTAGCTTTTCCTTGTAGATCGCGAAGAATGCCCGCACGAATTTCAGATTAGACAAAAATAGCTCGTCCCAGAATTCGAAGTAACCAACATTGTATTTATCTCTTAGACGAATGAGCTCATCGACCATAGCCTGGGGTGCGTGTTTTCTCAGGAAGGTCTTCTTCGACTTCCAGCTTTCCAGTAGGGGTGTATTGCAACAATAGGTACATTTATAGGGGCAACCACGGCCCGTCATGACCGGCAGAACGAAGACACCTTTGGGTCCGAAAATTGAAGAATTAACCCGCTCGAATCCATCTTCTTTTTCGAAAATATTGTAATCGGCAAAAGGCAATGCCTGAATATCCTCGATCTGATGTGGTTCGGTGACATAGATCGAGCCATCGACCAGCTTTTCCCAGTTGCCATCGGCAGGTCCTTCCTTGCTGCCCCGCAAATGGTCGATCACATTGGCCACTGCATACTCACCATCACCTACACAGATGTAATCGATATTGCTGTTGCCGATCGTCTCATCCTGTGACAGTGTCGGTTGGTAACCGCCAATCAGGACCGGTAAGTCAGGCAGCAGTTTTTTCAGTGCTGCAAAATACGCCTCCATCGGTGGCCAATGGGGGCTCATGATGGAAAAAGCGATCAGATCGGCATCATGTTTCGCGATGCGCCGGGCGAAATTCTCTGCTGTGTATTCCTCTGGATCGCTGAGAACCAGTACAGGATCGAGCAGCAATTCAACCTCGGGGTATTGCTTCTTCAAATAGGCTGACATGCTGGCGATGGGCATCGAAATTTCACAGCCATCGGGAGAGTAAAAACTGAAAACCAGTCGAAACCTGTCCCGCTTAACCCGCCCGAACCACTTCGATTTCGACTGTGGGTAAGGCGGCCGGTCTGAACTGACGGCGATTACTTCTGCCTTGGAATTCATCAATAGTACCTTCTCGAACTGATAGCAGATTCACTGAGCGTAATGCTGCTCTCATTAATGGTTCAGGGTCTTTGCTTCTCTCAGTAGTGCTATCTTGTCCGTAGCTACCACACTAGAGGATGATTTATTATCAGGCCTGAAAACGGGATTTCAAGCCTAGGGGGCCTTGATCGTGCTAAGTTTACCAGCCACAACTTGAATCTAATAGCGGCCGGGGCCAATTCCAGATTAACTAGATAACTCAATGGCATCGATGCCTGCTGCGGGAATATTTCTGGGCATTAACTGGCTTATTTCCGAGCGCGCGACAATTTAGCTCAGCTGACTTTGTCGAGCTATTCAAAATTGAGAGAAAATCAGCGCCTGGAAAACCAGGCAGTAAGGGACCGTGATCGACCCGATGCTCGATTTTTCTGTGAGCCTGCCAAATTCATAATACTCACTAATTCAGCGACCTGGCAGGCAATTCAGAAGCCCTGTTAGTTACCTTTGGTAGCATTTTCAGCGGGTTTTTCTAAAGCTATTTAATAAAACCTATTATGGCTTGACTGAGGCCAATACTGGTGTTTTCATCCGGGGTGGAATGGACTGCTGAGGGGTGCTTCCGGACCTTTTGATGCCTCTGCTGTCTCACCACTAGAGAGGCTTGAAGCCCAGGTGTACCTCTAAAGAAGCTCATTCCAGCTGCATTCCTAATCTTGCAGCATCGATGCTAAGGAAAAGTAGTAGAAAAATACAATCAAGAGAGAGGAAATTTTTATGCACGTAAACCGAATAACCGGGCTTCCCGGCTTTCAAAAGAAACTGCTCTGCACGGCGATTTCACTATCGCTGCTCCCCATTTCCGGGGCAGTGCTAGCGCAGGATGATGATGTAGTCGAGGAGGTTATTGTAACCGGCTCGTTCATCAGGCGTACCGAAGGCTTTCGGTCCGCTTCTCCCCTTACGCAGCTGACTCTTGAGGATATCGCTGCTGAGGGTACTCCTAACATGGGTGACATTATCCACGGCCTGAGTTTCAACCAGGGCTCGTCGATTTCATCCAACATCACCCCAGGCTCCGGCTCGACCGAAACTCAGGTTAATATCCGGGGCCTCGGCGCAGGCGCAACCCTCGACCTGGTGGACGGCAAGCGTGTGATCGATGGCAACACCAACGTGATGCTGCCCCAGATCGCCATTCAGCGCCTCGATATCGTGGTGGATGGCGCCGCGGCACTTTACGGTTCCGCAGCGGTGGCCGGTGTGGTCAACTTCGTACCCATCAAGTCATATGACGGACTCAAGATAGAGGCCTTCAATCAGCAGACCGATGAAAGCGACAACTACGGTGAGCAGATGTATGGCTTCCTGTGGGGCACAGATGTCGGCGGTATCGATTTGGTTGTAGCCGGCCAGTGGCGGGATAACGACAACCTGCTGTGGTCGGATAGGCCCCATCTGTACAATGCTGGTTTCAACTTCTCATCTTCCGGTAACCCGGGCCAGTACAATGTACCAAACCGTGATGCTGCGGGTATGCTCACCGGCACCACACACCGCGAAGGCGACCGAGGTTGTGGCGTGATGGCAGCATTCGAGGACCCAACTAAGGGAACCCATGCCAACCCCAACGGTAGTTTAGCTTCGAACGGCAATTGTTACATGGACTTCGGCCAATGGTGGGAACTGAACCCCGATGACCAGCAGGGTGTGCTCTATGCCAACGCCAGCTACGAGGTCAGCGATGACCTGAGCTTCAATGCCCAACTTATCTGGAACACTGAGACATACCGTGGCCAGAATTCAGCCGCCAACCCCGGTGGACGCGTTGACGAGTTGCCTACCCTTCGTGGTGAACTGCCAGGTAACCCGTTCCGTGCTATGGATGCCAATGGCAACCCGTTGTTCGCAGCGGATGCCAATCTGGATACCCTGCCGGACCGAGATGCCAACGGCGTTGTAGTACTGGATCCAAATGGCATCCCGTTCAATGAAGACGTTGCCTTTAGTGGCTGGCGCCCCTTCGGTAAGTCCCAGACTGCACCTTCTGGCTTGAACAGCAACGGTAGCTTCCCAGGCTTCGAGCGGGAAAGGTCCTTCCGCTTTGCCTTTGATGCGAACTTCACCGTGCCCTATGTGGAAGGCTGGGACGGTGTAGCTTCTGTCATGGTCTCCGAGAAAGTGCGAATCTGGCGGAACAACAACCAGAGCTTCTCTGCGATTTCCCAGGGCTTGAACTGTGATACTTTGGGTCCGATCGATGAGTGTTTCAATCCATGGGCGGTCAATCCCGATGTGTTGAGGCCGTACACCAACTCACAGGCAGTGGCAGATTCAATCTTCCCCACCCAACATCTTAGAGGGAATACCGATTCTCATTTGTTCACTATGGATTTGATATTCAACGGCACTGTGCCTTTACCGATGGATTTCGAACTGCCTGGTGGACCGATTGCCATGGCTATCGGTGCCCAGCGTCGTGGTAACGGCTTCGACTACCAGCCCGCAGGCCTGTATCAAAGTGGAGATCTCTACAATGGCCAGGCTGATACTCCTGCCAATGAGAGCCGCGACGTAGATGCCTGGTTTGTCGAGATGGCAATTCCGGTTCTGGATAACCTGGAATTCACCGCGGCTACCCGTGATGAGACTTACTCAACCGGTCAGAGCTCATCTGATCCGAAGTTTGGTGTCACCTATAGCCCGACCGAGTGGTTGACTTTGCGTGCAACCAAGGGAACAGCGTTTATCGCGCCGAGTCTGAACGCCTTGAACGCACCGGAACGTTGCGGCCTGAGCAACCTGGATGATCCACTGGGTCCATTCTTCGCCTACGCGCGTCGTTGCTCGGGTGGTAATCCCTACCTGCAGCCACAGGTTGCCGATACCCAGAGCTGGGGTATTACTTTCGAACCGATTGACAACCTGCGCATCGATCTGGACTGGAGCCAGACTGAATTCACGGATCGCATCGTGAGTATCGACCCGCAGCAACTGCTGGATCTGGACTACTATAACTGGACTCAATCCACAGGTATCTCAGGCAGAGAGCCGACAACCGCTGAGTTGACAGCTTGGGTTGCATCCGGTGGACAGGATCCGCGTATTATCCGTAGTGCTGTCGACCCGACGCAGATTCTGCGAGTTACCGTCGGTTCATCCAACGCTGCTGCGAACAACGTGGAAGCCTACGACATTAAGGTCAGGTACCAATTTGAGCTCGATGACATTACTGGTCTGGTGGGTCTGGATGATATTGGCACGATGACCATAAACTTCAACGCTACCAAGATCGATGTGTGGGAATACCAGAAGTTCCCCACTGATCCAGTCTCTGAACCACTCGGTAAGCGAAACCGCTTCCTCGGTGAGGCACCTCCGCTTCCGGAGTATAAGGCTAACCTTAGAATCGGTTGGGTAATGGGTAACCACAGCGCCTCAATCGCTTCGCACTATATCGATGAAGTAGACTATGATGGCTACAACTGGGGCAGTAGTTTCTTCGACCAGTTCCCGTACTTTACGGGATTCGATAACAGCGTAAGAGACAAGTTGCGCGAATCCACAATCACGGACGTTGCTTACAACTACCGTGGGCTGGATTTCATGGGCACTAGTGTGGACCTGACCATAGGTTCTCGTAACGTATTTGATCGAATTCCACAGCGAGTCAATGACTTTGCTGGTATGGAATCGATTCTCTACGACGCGCGAGGACGCCTGATCTATGGAAGGATCTCAATGGAGTTCTAAAGCTCAGCTTCAGACTCTCGTGAAAAAATGCGGCCCCCTCTCACGAGGGGGCCGTTTTTTTTGTACTGCCACTAAAGTCTCTAAGCGTTATTTGATTACTGAAAAAAGAGGGACCATTCCAGAATGGGAATGGTTTGCTCCAACCGATTGAGATCGAGATTAAAAACCGTGCAGCTCAGCCAAAAACTTTGGCCGTTGTGAGCAGCGGTGAGAGCAGGATCCAGGCGATAGCGCGTATTGCTTGCAGCAACATCCACCAAATTCAGTAACTCGGACGGGTCATCGTAGAAGCAAGTAAATCTGATACGGCCGGGCTCGAAAACAAGCAGATTTTCGTTCATTAACTGCAAGCCATTCTCTATAAAGAAATCATCATAGATGTAATCGGTGGGAAATGGCGAATTTGGTATAAATGCTGTTAGTAACTCACCCACATAGAAAGGACGCCGATAGTCTCTGCTCGTAGCATTTACCACTGAGAACTCAATCGGCCCCTCTGCGTTTAAATTCGCCTGCAATTGAAGGGTGTAGAAGCGATCGGCAGATGCCGCTGCATCGATGTCAATTTCTGTCGAAGTCGTATTGTAGGTGGCCGTTGAACCGCCGTTCGAAACAGTCAGTGTATCGAGGCAGCTCTCGGGGGATTCGCTGAAAGCCTGGATTGGTTCTGCCAGCTGAAATCTTTCATTACCCTCCTCGAGGCTGACCAGCAAAAGATTCAAGGCATAAGCTGGAGCCAGACCCGGCACGCTATTGCCATTCTCATCCGTTACTACGACGCAGGGCACTCTAAGCGTCGAAGCACTGCTATCGAATTGCGACCTGGCCAGGCCGTTCCAGACATCCTCCTGAGCGCTGACCAGGGGTGTAAAGAGTGCTGCTACGAGGCTGGTAGGGACTAATTTTTTAGCAATCATTAAAGAGTTACACCGTGATTTTGTTGTTGAGACATTATATGGGGATCCTGCGTTTTCCCTTTCCAATTCACTAGCGTCCAATAGTCAGGTTCGACACAGCGATCCTCAATGAGAAACACCTGCAAATCTCGCCAGTTGCAGTACCCCTTAAAATCACCACAGGCAGTCGCTCGTCCTTTGTCAGCTGGTGTAGATTTGAAGGATGAATCGTGGTGGAGAGTGACAACGCAGCAGAGGTGCCCAAACTCACCACGGTAGTATGCTACGGTCTGCTGCAGATTTTTAAAGACTGATGCAGTAAAAAAAGCTAGTTGCCCAGTTCTTCCAGCCGTGCTTTCAAATCTTGCAGAACCAACAACGCCTCTCCAAAGGCAGGGTGCTGCTGAATAAGCTCAGCGTAGATTCTATTCATTTCTTCCGTTTCCTGGATTACATCAGCGCCAAGGTCTTCAAGCTCTGCGATTCCTGAAAAATCATGAAGAAAATCGCGGGTCTCGCGTTGTCGTGCCTTGGTCCAGAATAGGGGTTCGCACACCCGTTGGGGAATCCGTGTTCCGGTGATCGCAACCTCACGACATAGGATATCCAAATCAGGATTACCGTTATGCTCATTGTAAAAACTGTAAATATCATTCTCGACACGAATGATCTGAGCCCGCACTGCAGGCTTGGAGAGTTCGCCGATGACGATAATCTCCTCGATTTCCGACTGGCCGGCCTGCTGTCCAGAAACCAACTGACTGACACACAGCAGTGAAGTGACTATCAAGAATTTTTTCATTGCAGACCTGAGAAAGCCGAAACTTTCACCATTATAAGTCGAATGTCTCCCCACTGAACAACAAAAATCGGCTAAGTTAAGCGAAGCCAGTCGCCCCGGACCTGTTCTCAGCTGCAGGGCTCGATATCGCTCAAAACCGACTGTGTTCAGGGAGTTCCGCCGTTCAGTTCCCTTGATTAGTGCGATTAAGCGTGTCGGCGAGCGTGGCGGCGGCTTCCCGACCCTCCAGCCGCAGGCGTTCACGTTGCGCCACAGTCAAACAGACGAACTGCCTGATATTGCTACCAAGCACCTGTTCTCGACGGCATACCAACTTGTCATTTGCGGCTACCACAGTGGCATTATAGGCGTCAGCATCGCGTTGAGAGCGAATTCGGGGAATTCCTTCGTCCGGGTACATGCTCTCACATGCGGTGAGTAGAACGACAAGCCCAACTAAGCCTGCTAGTTTAATCACCATGTCTTCCTCGCTTGATCTGTGGTCTGCATTCAGGCAACGGTATCACATTTGTAATTTTTGTTAGATAGCGTGATCTGCAGGGGTGAGGATAAAAGCAGATTGTGTCGAAGTCCAACCCTTATTGCAGAAATCTGCACCCACCGGTTATTCTCTGAGCTTATGGATTTGGACTTTCAGACTACTACTTCTGTGGTCTGCAGCGCTAAGCAATAGCCAGTCAGGCGCTTCCTACAGTTTCTTTCGCAGCAGCTCACAGTAGAGAATCTGGTAGCTGGCATATTCCAGATTTCCGAAATTCAGCAGCCTACGCTGATCATTCGAGGATCCAGGTCCATGCAATTTGATGCGAATTGGCTCCATCCCTCGTGATTTGAGTAATTTGCTCAAGGCATCGAAGCAACGAATCCGGCTCTCAAATTCGGCAAGATTGTTTCCGGCACCGATTGTCAGCAACATATCTGCACTGCTGTCAATGACGGCTGAGATCAGCCTCAAAAATTCACCGGCGTCAGGAATCATGCGGTGATCGATCCTCAGCCCAGCCACCAGGTTGCGGCTACCTAGTCCGAGGTCCTGTTGTTTGTTCTGCAACTCTTGTAGAGCCCGATTAGCATCCATATTCATGGCTAGTATTTTGCCACCCTGATCTGCGTTGAGCTTGTCATAGTGCCTGGCAAGCATGGGATCATTATCAATCAGTACCGTATTGGCAGTAACTCGATCGATTACGTTGAAAGCGAATACGTCTCCTTTGGACAGGGATTGAATGGTAATTTTTGGCACGGCATGAATGCCATACAGGTCGCGATAGCCATTACCAGCGCCCAGAGACAGCTGACGCACGCTATCGGGTCGGACAGCAATCAGCCCCAGTGACCTGGTTACCTGCATGACTCGGAGCGTATCCAGATTGCCTACGTGGTTGAGCGCATCCAGGAGGTCTTTTTGGCTTTCACTGTAGTCCGCCGGAGAGAGTTCTTCGGCGATCGCCGGTATGTCGATCACCTTACTGGCAGCCTGTCGTGCTAGCAGGCGCATCCCTTCGCGGTTCATCTGAGAAGCAGAAATATTTTCCCCTCTGAATAACTCACAGCACACTGCGATCTGGGCTTCGCAGAAAATCTCCACAAGTTCCGGTGTCGGCTTCGAGGTATCGAGTGTTGCACCGACCTGCAACAGCTTTCGTATCTTCTCCTGATGGATTGAATCTTTATTGATCTGGCATAGATGCGCTTCATAGTCGGTAAAACTCAACAGCATGCGCCGGAAAGCAGGTCGCGCTGCGATTGCACCGAAACCGTCCGCTTCCCTCAGATAGGCGTCGGCAACTAGCTGTCCGGAGGCAGATGCCCACTGATTTTCGCCCACTAGATCAGTCTCTTATGATAATCGTTACCGATTTTATTAGCTGAATATTCTATTTTAGGCAGAGTGATACTAATTTGGAATTTCCAATTTAGGCTAAGTGGTAATTGCTGCAGAGGAGCACCAATCGGAATAAACCACCAGGGATGGTTTAGTATCCCTGATCCAAACTTTTCTCTGAATGTTGGTGGAGCCATGCTGAACCGGATTGATTTTATTGCTTTTTAAGCCTATGTTTTAGAAGTGTTATTTTTAAGTAAAACGTATTTATATCTAATTCTACCAATTAAACTACCAAATATCGTAAAACTAGTAGTTTGTTCACTCACAATCCTGATAGTCAGATTCAAAACACCTTGTAGCAATGTCTTGTCCCCGTGCGAGTTGGTCGGGGGTTAGCATATCGGCCATTGTATCTCTCCTAAGTCTCGCTTCTTCTAATCCTTGTGCCACAGCTACTGAAAACCAAACGTAAGCCCTAACACCGTTTTTGCGGCCCGCCTGGCACTCTGCTTGATTAGCAGCACTTGAATGCTTAAACAATATCGGGGATGTTAGTAATGACGCGCGACGTCGTCCCGATCAAATTCCTATCCAACGCAATACAAAAAACGCCGAGTAAGCACGCTTGTTACTCGGCGTTTTAGGTTATACGTGGACTAATCCCAATTCGCGATAGTGCTAGCGACAATCGCCCATACCATAGTTGCCGCTTGTTCGGGAGCTGCAGCTACAGAAGCTTGAAACGCCAGCCATTCCGGGTCCGTGGCCATAGCAGCGTTAACTTCCGCCATGTGTGAATAACTATCGTAGATCATGAGGTACTGCATCTGCCCGACATCTACACTGCTATTAATTTCGTACGTTTCCACACGGGCTCCTAAATTTTCATGAATTGCTTTAGCGGTGAGAAATCCCTGCCTTAAAGCATTAGTTCCCTCCAAACCAGCAGCAGGTTTCCATCTAAAAGCGTTAATGACTTGCCCTGGATCTGTGAAGTTATCAGCCATATTTGAGGGATCCTGATTAAATAAGGAGAAGCTACTCACAAGTTCAGCGGACGGGTTTGCTCTTGCCTTTGCTATAAATGCGTTCCATTCAGAACTGTTGACAGCCGCATCGTTTAATCGGCCCCAGCTTTCTAAATCGTCGTATCTGAGAACATAGTCTATATCTTGTGCTGTACCTACTCCTAAGGCATTAATGGATACTCCTATCCCTAAACCTGAGTGAATGCTTGCAGCTTCTTGCATGTCGAGTAGTAATTGATCTGTTTTACCGGTATATGGTTTCCATGTATAAACTTCCAGTATTTCAGCATTAGCGATCTGAAATAACGAAAAGAGACTCAATGAAAATAAAATTTTTCGCATTATTTTTCTCCTACAGTATTAGGTAATGTTTGCGCACTTGGTCTAACACTTAATGTACAAATACTATAACCTTCAAGCTTACAAAACCATATAAATAAATTATATATAAAACAATAACTTATAATATTATTTAATATCAGTTAACGGGGACTACAGAGTTTAAAAAGACCTCTAGAACCCCATATACTAGGTTTGTGAATCCATGAACATACTGCCCTTTTATGACCACTAGTGAGAACCAGAAATTAGCCCAAGAACTTGATAAAGCTACTAAGCTCAAGACGTACCTTGTGTCTGATGATCCTGCTGTTGAAGCTCTTGTTGAGAAGTATCTAGCGATAATTAAAGAAGAAAGAAAAGCTACTCGCAGCCACGATGATAAGTACCGTGATCAGTTAAATATCCTTATTAGTAATCTTGTTTGGGTAAAAACTAAAAAGAATAAATGGATTTCACAGGCGAGAGGAAAACCTTCTTATAAAAAGACACGTTATTTTAAAGGCTTTACTAAAGACATATTTGTATATGGCATTCTAGATACTCTGGTTTCTCTTGGTTTGATTGAGCAGAAACTTGGTTACAAACCTAAACCTGATAAAGAGAATTTAGTAGAAGAAAAATCAAGAGTTACAAGAATCAAAGCTATTGGAAGTTTAAAACGGGACATCAATAAAATTGCTTCTCACGCCATTACAGTCTCTAGTTCACGGGAGATGCTGTGGGTACAAGTAACAGTAGGGTCTTATTATGATAAACGAAGAAAAAGAACTATAAAGATAAAAGAAAAGCGAGATTATATAGACACCGCTAATACTAAAAAGATGCGGAGCAATCTAAAGACCATTAATCAAAAACTCTACGAAACATTCATAGGTTTATGGATCAAAGATAAAGAACATACAAAGCTCAATAAAAGACTAAAACAATCTGACAAGGTTGAACTTAATTTTAATGATAAATATTTAGATCGTATTTTTAATGATACTGATTTCAATCTTGGGGGGCGTTTCTATCATGGATGGTGGCAGGAAGTTCCACATGAATACAGACCTTACATTACAATTAACCATCAAGCAGTTGTAGAACTAGATTATAAACATCTTCATCCGGCTATTTTATATGGCATGAAAAACCTTCCAGAACTTTGGAGGGGTTTTGATTCTTATACACTAGATATGGAAGGCTTTAAGCCGGAACATCGGAAGCCTCTAAAACTAATATTCCAATACATGATCAATAATAATTTAAAAAAGGATGCTGTAAATACAATAAAGGCTAAAGGTCTTGCTGCTTCTTTTCCTTATAGCGCAGAAGAACTCTTGGAAGAGATGATAAAGAAACATGCTCCTATAAAAGAATACTTCTTCAATAAAGAAATGGGTAAACAATTACAAAGAATTGATTCTAATATAGCTGAATATTGTATGCTGGAGATGATAAACAAATATGATTCTTTAATACTTCCTGTACA